>Ga0307372_10001450_pt1 | contig 41269 bp, 44 predicted proteins | sample OX1MG_FD_202533 | JGI IMG/M metagenome (GOLD analysis project Ga0307372, IMG submission 202533) | Soil microbial communities from Risofladan, Vaasa, Finland - OX-1 | ecosystem: Environmental > Terrestrial > Soil > Coastal area > Acid sulfate soil | place: Finland: Risofladan, Vaasa | collected...
AGAGCGACGTCTTCCCGCTGCCCGACGGGCCGACGATGCCGACCTCGAGTGCCACCGGCGACCCGGCCTACGCGACGGCGCCGAAGCCGACGCGGCTCTCGCGAGCGAACCGCTTCACGTAGACGACGCGCCGCAGCGAAATCGTGTACCGCCCGTCTTCGGCGTCGAAGGAGTACGCGCTGTCCGGGTTGCCGGCGAGCGCGGCATCGAGATCGTCGGCCGCCTGCTGGAGCACGAGCACCGAAAGCACCTGCTGGCCGTCGAAGGCAAGCTCGATCCGGATCCGGTCAGGCGAGGTCATCGGAGACGAACTCTGCCAGAACGCCACCCGTCGCCTCCGGATGAACGAATCCCACCTGCAGGCCGAACATGCCCCGCCGCGGTTGTTCGTCGATCAGCGGCACGCCGTCTGCCCGTAGCCGCTCGAGCTCCGCGGCGACATCGGCGACCTGGAAGGCGACATGGTGCATGCCCGGCCCTCGCCTGGCCAGGAACTTCCCGACCGGCGTGTCCGGGCCCGTGGGAGCGAGGAGCTCCACCCGCGAGGCCCCCAGGCGAAGCGATGCCGCTTCGACTCCCTGTTCCACGACCGCCTCGCGGTGCTCGACGACGGCGCCAAAAAGCACGCTGTAGCGTTCGATCGCAGCGTCGAGGTCGTCGACGGCGATGCCGATGTGATGGATGCTGAGCAGCACTCGGCCTGCAGGCTACCCCGTAGGGTCGGCGCCGACCACGCGCACGACGCCGACGGCGTCGGACGAGCGGGAGTCCGGCTCGACACCGACGAACAGCTCGGCCAGCTCCTCGCGTGCGAGCGTCTCCCGGTCGAGCAACGCCGCCGCGATCCGGTCGAGCGACGCCCGGTTCTTGGCGAGGAGCCGCTGTGCCTCCGAGTAGGCGTGATCGGTGAGCAGCGACTGCTCGGTATCACGCAGGCGCTTGGTCTCCTCCGACAGCGCGTAGTTGTCGGCGCGCATCGTGCGCGAGGTGACCGACTCGCCCATGCCCCATTCGAAGACCATTGCGCGGGCGATCTGCGTCACCTTCTCGAGGTCGTTGGACGCGCCGTTCGTGACGCGCCCGAAGACAAGCTCCTCCGCGGCCCGCCCGGCCAGCGCCATCACCATCCAGGCGAGCAGCTCCTCCTTCGTCTCGAGATAGCGCTCCTCTTCGGGCAGGTGCAACACGTAGCCGAGCGCAGTGCCGCGCGCGATGATCGTCGCCTTCTCGGGCTGGTTGCCGACGAGATGCGAGACGAGCGCGTGCCCGCCCTCGTGGTAGGCGAGGATCCGCTTCTCCTTGTCGGTGACTACCCGGCGCTGCTGGAGGCCCGCGACGACACGCTCGAGCGCGTAGTCGAAGTCCGCCTGTGTGATCGACTTGCGATCCTTGCGGCCCGCCGCGATCGCAGCCTCGTTGGAGATGTTGGCGAGATCGGCGCCCGTCAGTCCGGCGGTCTGCCGCGCAACCGACTCGAGGTCGATATCCGTGTCGAGCGGTTTGCCACGGGTGTGCACCTCGAGGATCGCACGACGTCCCTTCAGATCGGGCGGCTGAATGAAGATCTGCCGGTCGAAGCGGCCGGGGCGAAGAAGCGCCGGATCGAGGTCTTGCAGCCGGTTCGACGCCGCCATGACGACAACCTGCTCGCGAGGACCGAAACCGTCCAGCTCGACGAGCAGCTGGTTGAGCGTCTGGTCCTGCTCACGGTTGAACGAGTGGCCGCTGCGCGCCTGGCCGACCGCGTCGAGCTCGTCGATGAATACGATCGCCGGCGCGTTCTTGCGTGCCTCTTCGAACAGCTTGCGGATGCGCGCAGCGCCAAGTCCGGCGAACATCTCCACGAACGCCGATGCGCTCTGAGCGTAGAAGCGCGCGCCCGACTCGTTCGCGATCGCTTTCGCGGCGAGTGTCTTGCCGGTGCCCGGAGGTCCGTGGAAGAGGATGCCCTTCGGCACGCGCGCCCCGAGCGACTCGAAGTGCTGAGGGTTGCGCAGGAAGTCGACGATCTCCTGCAGCTCCTCCTTCGCCTCGTCGAGACCCGCCACGTCGGCCCACGTCACCGCCGACGCCGAGCCTGGGGTGATCTCCATCGGCTTCACACGCGGCATCAGCTTGACCGTCTTCCAGAGCAGCCAGACGACGATGCACATCAACCCGAAGAAGGCGACCGGAAGCCACGTCAAGGCGAAGTCCGACACGAACTTCGTGAAGTCGAAGCCAAGGGTCATCGAGGCTCCCATCGGCAGGCGGCCGCCCGGGCTAAAGGACGGCGGCGACCTCGTCGACCGTCGCGAACCGGACACCGGCTTCGCGCCAGGCCGCGAGAGCAGATCGGGTGCGCTCCTCGTCGAGGCCACGCGAGGCCCCCTCGACGAACGTGACGGCCCGCCCACGCAGCAGCAGGCCGCGGACCGCGGCGTCGTCGCAGACGTCCGTTGCGACCCCGAACACGATCACCTCGCGGGGATCGAGCAGTCCGAGCAGGCGCTCGGCATTCGGATTGGTGAAGACGTCGAAGCTCTTCTTCAGCAGCAGAAACTCGCGACCGCCGAGCCACCGGACAGGCACTTCCGTGAGCGCGAGCGGCACGGGGTCCTCCTGCCGCGTCTCGGCGATCTTCTCGGCGCCGCGGGTGCCGCGCAGACAGTGGGGCGGGTACGTGGTGGAGAAGTCCGGCGTCTCCGAAATCTCGGGGTCGGTCAGCTCGTGGTCGTCGGCGGAGGCGACATGCGGGATTCCTGCGACCCTTGCCGCCTCGACGAGCCTGGCCATCGCGGGGACCGCGGCGGCGGCGCCGGGCACCGCGAGCTTCCCGTCGGCGTGCACGAAGTCGACCTGCGTATCGACGTCCCAGAGCAGGTGGTTCATCCGACGAGCTCGAGCCGCGGATTGGGCCGGTGGCCGCGACCGAACTTCGCGGTCGGCTTGCCCTCGGTGAGCACGATGTCGCCCGTGAAGTCGTTCGAGCCTCGAATCAACGACGAGCCGACCCCGTAGGCATCGACCGGCACACCAAGCTCCTCGAACGCACGGATCTTGTCGAGCGTGAAACCGCCGGAGACGACGATTCGCACTGCGTCGAAGCCTTCACGGTCGAGCGCCTCGCGGACGTTCCAGACGAGCCGCGGGTTGACGCCGGTCGGCTCGAAATCGCCCAGCTCCTCCCAGAGCGACCGGTCGACGAGCGCCTCCGACGTGTCGAGCCGAACCCCCCAGAGCCGCGAGCCGAGCGCGCGCGCGACCGCAAGCGCCGTGCGCACCGAGTCGTTCTCGAAGTCGACGAGCACGGTCACGTTCATATCGCCGGGTGCCCAGTCGGCGAAGTGCTTCGCCGCCGTGACCGTGTCGCCACCGTAGGCGGCGATCAATGCGTGCGGCACCGTGCCGATGCCGGTCCCACCCCACCACGACGCCTGTTCGTCGGTCGTGACGCCGACAGGTGCACCGACGATCTGGCCGGCGACATAGGCGGCGTAGCCGTCGCCGGTTTGCACCCGGTGGTGGTCGTGACGCGCAGGCATGAAGATCACCGGCTTGCCGTTGGCGGCCCGCAGCACATTGACGACGTTCGTCGTGATCAGCGTGCGCCGCGCAAGCGTCCCCAGGTACACCGTCTCGAGGTGCGCGAACGTGGTGTAGTCGCCCTCGATCGTCAGCACGCTCTCGTAGGGCGAGATCGCGTCGCCGTCGTAGAGCGCGTGCACCGTCAAAGCGTCGAAGTCGTCGGCGCACAGCTTGAGGATCGCGATCGCCTCGTCCATGCCGCCGAGGAAGGCATGGCGCTTCTGGAAGACCTGCATCAGGACGTGCGGCCGGCGCCCGTCGTAGCGAAGCGCCTCGCGCGTGTGGTTGAAGTACGCGTCCGTGTACCAGCCGGTGCGCATCTTGTCGACCGGCAGGTCGAAGACGGTAGGGTCGAGCCGCTTACGCGTCGTGATCATCGCCGGGCTCCGTCTCCTCCAGGTGCAGGCATGCGCGCAGGGCGGCGTCCGCGACCTCCAGCTGCGCCGCGGTCGGTTCGCGGGTGCCGAGTCGATGCTGGAGCTGGTGACCGGGCAGCGCAAGCGCCCGTGCGAGCGGATTGCGCGGATGACGCGTCATCCAGCCGAAGACCTCCACCGACGCCGCGATCGCCCCGACCATGCCGGCGGCGCGCCCGGCGGGCCGAAGCCGCGCCGGCAGGCGCCCGGCGGCGAGGTTGCCGGCCGCGGTCGAGAGCAGCATCGGGCCGACAAGGTGCGATCCGCAGCGTTCGTGCTCCTTCGGCCTGGCGGTGCCGTGCTCGTACGTCCCGATCGAGACATGCTCGGCGCCGTGGTAGGACGCGAGCTCGCCGCCGCGCAGCGCGAGCGCCGCGGGTGCGAGCGACAGCGCCCCGGACAGGAGCTCGCGCACGACCGGTCGCAGGCCGGCCCGCTTGACGGCATGGACGACCACCGTCGTGCCGAGCATGGCAGCAGCGACGCGCGGGCGCTCCATCGGCAGCCGCGCCTCCGGCAACGCCAGCTTCACCTGCGGCAGAAGGGCAAACGCCTCCGCAAGCTTGGCGGGGCCGCGCAGCAGCGGGTTGTGGACATCCGCAGCGCGCAGACGTTTGCGGTGGGCGACCACCTTCAGCTCGCCGGCGTCGGTTCGCACGGCGCAGGCCCACGCCGACGGACCGTGCACGAGCACCCCGTTCGAGAGCGCCATGCCACCGAGCCGGATGCGATCGCTCACCCGCTGGAGCGTAGCCGCAGTGCAGCCTGCAACCGCGCCGCAGCCGGACCGGGCGTGCCGTCGCTGATCGCCCGGCCGTCCAGTGCGACAACGGGCATGACCTCTCGGATCGACGACGTTGTGAACGCCTCGTCGGCGGCCGCGAGGTCCGAGAGCGGGAACGCCCCGACGTCGGCATCCACGAGCTCGAGCGCAAGCTCGCGCGTGACGCCGGGAAGCACGCCTGCTCGCACCGCCGGCGTGTACAGCTGCTCGCCGCGGCGCCACCAGACGTTCGCCGTCGCCGCCTCGAGCACGAGCCCCCCGGCGACGAGCAGCGCCTCGTCCGCCCCCGCGCGCTCGGCCTCGCGGCGGGCGGCGAACGCCTCGCCGTAGCTCGTCGTCTTCGCGCCCGCGAGGAGCGGGGCCGGGGCGCCGATGTCGACGGCGTGCACCGAGATGCCCCGCCGCCGGAGCTCCTCGAGCCCCTCGGGCAGGCCCGCCGCCGTCGCGACCAGCACCTGCTCTGTGCGATAGAGACGGAGAACATGCTCGGAAGGCACCGCCTCGACGACGGCGGCGACGAGCTCCTCGATTCCCTGTGCGGGCGGCAGCGCGAGCGCGCCGATCGAGAATCGAAAGCGATGTATGTGCCGGTCGAGCAAGAATGGGATGCCGCCGTAGGTGCGAATGGTCTCGAACGCGACCCCACCGCGCAGGAGCGCCTCGTCGTCGGCGCGGAACACCGGCTCCTCCGGATCGACCAGCCCACGCCCTGCGACCGCGACGGCGAGCAGCGTCATGTTCGTGTTCCTGTTCCCGTGCCTGCGCCTGCGCTCCTGGGCGGCTCCGTCGAGCCTACGCCGCCGGCCGCTCCGGCGCCGGCCGAGCCGGCGCCTGCGCCTGCGCTCCTGGGCGGCTCCGTCGAGCCTACGCCGCCGCCGACGGCGGCGAGCAGCGGGCGCGCCTTCACCCACGACTCCTCGACCTCCGCCTCGGGCTCGGAGTCCCAGACGACACCCCCGCCGACCCACAGGTGAATCCGGCCGTCGGCGACGGCGAAGGTACGGATCGTCAGGGCGAGATCGAAGTCCCCGTTCGCGTAGACCGTGCCGAGAGCGCCCATCGATGCACCGCGGCCGACCGGCTCGAGCCGCGCGATGTGGTCGATCGCCGACACCTTCGGCGCGCCCGTGATCGAGCCGCCGGGGAAGGTCGCGCGCAGGATCTCGGCCAGGCCGGCGCCGGCGCGCAGGCGGCCTTCGACGGTCGAGACGAGGTGCGTGACTCCCGCCAGCTCGCGCTGCACCATCAGTTCGGGCCAGCGAATCGACCCGACGTCGGCGACACGGGACAGGTCGTTGCGCTCGAGGTCGACGATCATCACGTGCTCCGCGACGTCCTTCTCGTCGTCGACGTCTTCGCCGAGCGGGCGTGTGCCCTTGATCGGCATCGTCCAGATCAGGTCGCCGCGGCGGGCGAGGAAGAGCTCGGGCGAGGCCGAGACGATCGCCCAACCGGCACCGGCGAGCGGCCGGGGATGCAGCGGGCGGAGCGGCGCGAGCGCCGCCGCGAGGCCCGCCGGGTCGCCCTCGAACGGCGCGGCAAGATGCTGCACGAGGTTGACCTGGTAGACGTCGCCGCGCTCGATCGCCCGGCGGGCCTCGCAGACGGCGGCCGCGTACTCCTCGGGCGCCCAGGTCGGCCGCCAGTCCCCGACCCGGAACGGTGCTTGTACCAGTCTGTTACTTGCCTCCGCGGGCCGCACGCGGGCCGCGACGAGCGGCAGCGCGCACGGCTCTGGCGGCGCCGGCCAGGACTCGCGGCGCAGTGTCTCGGCGAGGCCGTAGCCGAGGTAGACGTCGGCGACGAGCCCGTCGGCGAGCTCCTCGGCCAGATAGCGCTCGAGCTCGTCGAGCGCACCCGCCGGCTCGTAGAGCTCAAGCACAGACGGTCTGGGCGGCATGCCGCAGGAAACGTGTCCCGAGCTCGAGGTCGCTCACCGGCACCCGCTCGTTCGCGGAGTGGATCAGCCGCGCGGCGGTCTCGGAGTCGAGGGCGCGCGCCGGGAAGAAACCGTAGGCGACGGTGCCGAACGCCTCGCGCAGCCAGTGCGAATCGGTGAAGCCGGCCACGCAGATCGGGGCGGCGACGGCACCGGGCTCCTCTTCCCCCACAAACGACTGCACGGCGTCCCAAAGCGGTCCCCCGACCGCAGAACGCGTGCCGCCCTGCGCCTCCAGATTGACGAGCTCGTAGTCGCCCGGCCCGAGGTAAGCACGCAGCACAGCCTCCGCACCGGCCGGCGTCTCGCCGGGCAGGAGGCGCACGTCGACCGTGATCTCGCACAGCGCGGGAATGACGTTGCGCTTGTCGGAGGCATGCGCCTTCGTCGGCGAGACGGTCATGCCGAGCAACGGTTCGATCAGTTCGGCCGCAAGAGGCGCTGCGGCGCGCGCCGCAGCGAGCGCACCGCCGGCCGGCGGAACCTCACCGAGCAGCGCCGCGAGGAAGCCTTCGACCTCGGGAATCAGCTGTGGCGGCATGGTGAAGTCGCCGAGCCGGGCGACGAGCGTCGCCGCCTTGACGAGGGCGTTGTCCGCGATCGACGGCATCGACGCGTGGCCGCTCCGGCCGTGCACGCGCAGGCAAAACGGCGAGCTCATCTTCTCGGCCGTCGAGCAGAGGTACAGCACCTTGCCGCCGAGCTCCACGCGGTCGCCTGCGCCCTCGTTCACCGAGAAGTCGGCACGAACCGCGCCGGGGTGCTCCTCGACGAGCCACTGCAGGCCGAAACCGACACCGACCTCCTCGTCGGCAGAAGCGACGAAGATCAGGTCGCCCGAGCCACGCCAGCCTTCCCGGGCCAGCGTCGCGAGCGCCACGGCCGAGGCGGCGACCTCGCCCTTCATGTCGAGCGCGCCCCGGCCCCAGATCTCACCGTCCACGAGCTCGCCGCCGAACGGATCGCGTTCCCACTCATGCGGGTCGGCGAGCACGACATCGGTGTGTGAGAGGAGTGCGAGCGACGGCCCGTCGCCGCGGCCCCGTATCCGCGCCACGAGGTTCGCGCGCTCGGGCACACGTGCGTACAGCGCGCACTCGACGCCCGCCGCCTCGAGGTAGTCGCGCAGGAGCTCCGCAGCGGCTGTCTCGTTGCCGGGGGGATTCGTCGTGTCGAGCCGGATCAGCCGCTGCAGGAGGTCGGCGACCTCGCTGGTCCCGGCGACCGCCCCGGGGACGCTCACTTCCGGCGGCCGAGCACGAGCAGGTAGCGGCGAGGAGCTCGAATCCCGCCCTCGTCGGTGCGGTACCCCTCGTACAGCTCGACGAACGCTTCGTGAAACTGCTCGCCGCGCTCGGAGTCGAGCCGCGCAAGCAGCGCGATCACCGGCGGCGCCGACTCCGAGAAGAGAGTCCAGATCTCCTCGCCGGAAGCGGCCTCGAGCCAGAGCGTGCCGTCCTGGAACTCGAGCTCGAAGTCGTCGCCGAGCATGTCCTCGACGTGGTCCTCCCGTCCCCATTCGTAGGTCTCGCGCCCTTCGATCGGCTCCTCGGTGAAGCGGCGGTACAGCTCGCCGAGCTTCGAGTTGGGCTTCCACGCCGTGAACCCGAGGCGGCCGCCCGAGCGCGTGACGCGCGCGAGCTCGGACGCGACGTTCGCGTGGTCGGGCGCAAAGACGAGACCGAAGTTCGATGCCAGCACGTCGAAGCTCGCGTCGTCGTAGGGCAGGTACTCGACATCTCCGAGCGAGAAGGCGATCTGCAGCCCTTCCTCCTCGCTGGTGCGCCGCGCCTTGCCGAGCATCGGCTCGGTGCCGTCGACCGCCGAGACAGTCGCGCCGAGACGGGCGATTCGGCGCGCCACCTCGCCGGTTCCGGTTGCGAGGTCGAGCACGTGCTCTCCGGGCTTCGGAGCAAGCACCTCGACCAGCTGTTCCTGAACGGGACGAAACCGCGCCGTCAGCCGCTCGTAGGTGGCCATGCTCCAGAGCTCGCTCATACCTTGCAAGAGCATACTTCCGGCCGTGGGAGACCTCTTCAGCGAGGCTGCGGGCCGCCGGCTCGGCGCGTCCGCACCGCTCGCGCAGCGGCTGCGACCCCTGACGCTCGACGACTTCGTCGGCCAGGAGCAGATCGTCGGCGCCGGCAGCGCACTCCGGCTTGCGATCGAGCACGACCGCGTGCCGTCGATGATCCTCTACGGCCCGCCCGGCTCCGGGAAGACCACGCTGGCGCGCATCGTTGCGGAGGCCTCCGGCGCCGACTTCGAAGAGCTTTCGGCCGTCTCGGCGACCGTGTCGAACGTGCGCGAGGTACTGGTTCGGGCGCGCGAGCGGCTCGGAGCGAGCGGCCGGCGAACGATCTTGTTCCTCGATGAGATCCACCGCTTCAACAAGGCACAGCAGGACGCGCTGCTGCCGGGCGTCGAGGAGGGCCTGCTGACGCTGATCGGGGCGACGACCGAGAACCCGTACTTCGAAGTCAACTCGGCACTCCTCTCACGCGCGCAGGTCTACGAGCTCGAGGCTCACTCGGTGGAGACGCTCCACGTCGTCGTTTCGCGTGGGGCCGAGGCGCTCGGCGTGGAGCTCCCACCCGACGTCGGGGAGCTGATTGCGACTCGCGCGGGTGGCGACGCCCGCAACGCGCTCAACATTCTCGAGCTGTCGGTCGAGACCGCACGCGCCGAGGGCCACACGCTCGCGGAACGCCACGTCGACGACGCGGCGCGCAAGCGCCCGCTCTCCTACGACAAGGGCGGCGACAAGCACTACGACTTCATCTCGGCCTGGATCAAGTCGACCCGCGCCGGCGACGTACAGGCATCTCTCTACTACCTCGCCGCAATGCTCGAGGGAGGCGAAGACGGCCGCTTCATCGCGCGGCGCATGATCGTGCTCGCCTCGGAGGACATCGGGAACGCCGACCCGCAAGCGCTCCTGGTGGCGGTCGCCGCCGCCCAGGCGGTGGAGCACGTCGGCCTGCCGGAGGCCCGCCTCAACCTCGCTCAGGCGGCGATCTACCTGGCACGCGCACCGAAGTCGAACGCGTCCTACGTGGCGATCGGAAAGGCAACCGAGCTCGTCCGCGAGCGCGGGCATCTGCTGCCGCCGGCAGCACTCCGATCGGCCGCCTATCCCGGCGCGAAGAAGCTCGGCCGCGGCGACGGCTACATCTACCCACATGCCGACCCGGCGGGTTTCGAGGTCGACTGCCTCCCGGACGACCTGAAGGGGACGGTCTTCTACGAGCCGTCGGGGAACGGCGCGGAGCTTTAGAGGCTCTCACAGAATGAGGTTCGTCGATCCGGGTGCGATCGGCGAGTGCGAGGCAAGGACGCAGGGAGCCCCGATAGCCAAGCTATCGAGGCGACCGAGGACACAGCGTCGCGCCGCCGAGCGCGGCCGGGCGACACAACCGCTCATTCTGTGAGAGCTTCTTAGACGCTCTTTAGAGGATCCGGGCGCCCAGCCCGCTCGCGACGAGCTCGACGGCCAGCTGACCGGTCTCGTTCGCGCGATCGAGAATCGGGTTCACCTCGACGACGTCGAACGAGTCGGCAAGGCCCGAGTCGGAGACGAGCTCGAGAGCGAGGTGGGCCTCGCGATAGGAGAGCCCACCACGCACGGGTGTGCCGACGCCGGGCGCGAACATCGGGTCGACCGCGTCGAGGTCGAGGCTGACGTGGACGAACGGTGCGCCGCGCAGGAAGTCGAGCGCCTCCGACATCACCTGCTCGACGCCGTGCCGGTCGATCTCGCTCATCGTGAAGACCTTGATGTCGAGCTCGCGGATCAGGGCCCGCTCACCGGGGTCGAGGGAGCGGATGCCGACGAGCGCGGCGCGGGTCAGCGACGGCGACGGGTAGGCGTCGGACACAAACGCGTCGCCCGCAACGCCGAGTGCGGCCGCCAGCGGCATGCCGTGGACGTTGCCGCTGGGCGAGGTGCCCGGCCGGTTGAGATCGCCGTGCGCGTCGATCCAGAGCGCGGCGCCGGCCCCGTGCACCTTCGCCATGCCGCCGAGCGTGCCCATCGCAATCGAGTGATCGCCGCCGAGCACGAGCGGTACGAGCCCCTGCCCGGTCGCTTCCGCGACGAGGCCTGCAACGCGCTCGCAGGCGTGCATGATCGGCACGAGGTAGCGGGCGCTCGGGTCGCCGACTTCGGTCGCCTCGGGGACGGGCGAACCGATGTCTCCCCAGTCGCCCACCTTGTGGCCGAGCTCGCGAATGCGCGCCTCGAGCTCTGCGTAGCGAATCGCGGACGGTCCCATGTCGACGCCGCGGCGGCCGGCGCCGAGATCGAGGCCGGCCCCGATGATGGCCACCGGACGCGGAGTGTCTCTGGCGTTCACAGCGTGAAACCTACGCTGCACTGATGGCGAGGGCCGGACTTGAACCGGCGACACCACGGTTTTCAGCCGTGTGCTCTACCAACTGAGCTACCTCGCCGCGCGCGAAAGTGTAGCCGCACCGAGTGAACGCTCTAGAGTGGCACGTCGTCCTTGCGGGCGAGGAGCGAGAGGCCGGGCCCGACCGAGAAGTCGGAGACGTGGGTGAGCCCGCGCCGCTCGAGCCCGGAGCGGATGCGTTCGAGCGGCACCCAGATCGGCGTCTGCGCGCCACTGCTGTAGGCGACCGCGACCAGGCCACCCGGCGCCGTCACTCGAGCGAGCTCGTCGAAGAAGGGGATCATGTTGTTCAAGGTCACGAGCTCGAAGCTCGCGTCGGCGAACGGCAGCGCCGAGGCATCAGCCACCTCGTAGCGCTCGCGATCCGTCGAGGCAAGCCGGCGCGCCTCGGCGACCATGCCCGGGGCGGCGTCGACTCCGACGATCTCGGCGTGCGGCCACAGCTCGGCGGCGAGCCGGGCGATCGCGCCCGTGCCGGTACCGACGTCGAGCACGCGCGCCGGCGGATCCGGTAGGGCCTCGAGCGCGGTGCGCATCACCTGGAGGCGGCGGCGGTCGACGCGCGTCGCGTCCCACACCGGGGCGAGCCGGTCGAAGTTGCGAGTCAGAGGCCGCCGGAAGACACGCCAGAGGAAGGGCGCCCGCACTACAGCGGTGGTTACGAACCGAGCGAGCCGCTGGCCGGCCGTCATGCGAGGGCGATGCGTGGTTCGGCGAGGGTCACGGCGTGAACTTCAGCAGATCGCGCACGGCCGCGACGAGTCCGGCGAGATCGTGGGTCGTGGCCTCCGCGACGACCTGCAGGCCGGACGCGCGTGCGGCCCGTGTCGTCTCCGGCCCGATCGTCACGGCCGGCGCGCCGCCGCCGAGGCCGGCGTAGGCGCGAGCCGCCGAGCCCGAAGCGAGCACGACGATGTCACCCGGCGGCGGTTCCGGCGTGAGGAGCTGGGTGCGGTAGAGCGGGACGAAGTCGGCGCCGAGCGCATCGATCGGCCCCCGGCGGGCTCCTTCGGCAGCCGCAAAGAGCACGCGGCCTGCCGGTTGTGGAAACTCGCGCAACAGGCCGTCCTGCGAGGCCTCCGACGCCACAAACGCCGGCTCGAGGCCGTGCGCCCGCAGCGCTTCCGCCGTGCCGGGCCCGACGGCGGCGAGCTGCGGCAGGTTGCGGCCGCGACGGGCGATCTCGTCGGCTCCGTTCGGGCTGGTGACGATCAGCCAGTCGTAGCCGGCAGCGTCGACGGGCTCGTCGGATGTGCGCACGATCTCGATCAGCGGGCACTCCGCGACCTCTGCGCCCAACGCCTCCAGCGCCTCCACGAGCGGCCGCGCCTGCGCGCGGGGCCGAGTGACGATCACCCTCATCGCGCGGCGGCGAGACCGGCGAGTTCCTCGGCGAGCGCAACCGGATCGTCGCCCGACCGGCGCTCGACCCAGCCGCCGTCCTCGTCGGCGATCAGGGCACGCAGCGTGACACCGTCGTGGTACGCGGCGACCGGCGCCAGGCACCCGCCGCCGATCGCGGCGACGCAGCGCCGCTCAGGCTCGACGCGCCGCCGTGTCTCGGCGTCGTCGACGCTCGACACAAGGCCCTCGTCGCCCACTCGCACCTGGAGCGCGAGCGCACCCTGCGCGGCCTCCGGCAGCATCTGGACCGGGTCGAGCCGAGCGCCGATCTCGGCGGCGAGGCCGAGGCGGTCGAGGCCACAGGCAGCAAGCACGATCGCGTCGAGCCCCCGCTCGCGAAGCTTGCGCAGCCGCGTCTCGACGTTGCCCCGGATCGGTTCGATCGAGAGCGACGGCTCGAGCGCGAGCAGTTGCGCGCGACGGCGGGCGGAGGCGGTGCCGATGCGCATGCCGGGGCGAATCGCCGACGCGCCGACCAGCGCGTCGCGAGGATCGTCGCGCGGCAGGTAGGCGCCGACGGCGAGCCCCTCGGTGTCGGTGGAGGTCATGTCCTTCGCCGAGTGCACAGCGATGTCGATGCGGCCGCCGAGCAATGCCTCTTCGATCTCCTTGACGAACACGCCGCGGCCGCCGATCTCGCCGAACGGCCGCTTGCGGTCACGATCGCCCGCCGTCGTGATCGGGACGAACGCGATCTCGACTCCGGGGCGGCGCAGGGCCGCGGCGGCCTGCTCGGCCTGCGTGAGCGCGAGCCTAGACCCGCGTGACCCGATCCGGACGAGCACGGACGGCCCTCCCTCCGGGCGCCTTCACGCCCCGGCCTCTTCCTCGAGCCCGAACAGGTGACGGACGGCGTCGGCATACACCGCGCCCTCGGAGCCGACCGCGGCTTCCTTCATACGCACCGTCGGCAGGTGGAGGAGCTTGTTCAGGATCTGCGCGGTGACCGACTCGAGCGTGCGACGCTCGTCGTCCGAGACGCGCCCGTTCACCTTGGCGAGCTCGGCGCTTCTGATCTCCTCGGCGCGCGCACGCAGGGACGCGATCGCGGGAACGACGTCGAGCGACGCGCGCCACGCGCGGTAGCGCTCGGCCTCTTCCGCGACGAACTGCTCGGCCCGCTCGGCCTCGGCGCGACGACCCGCGAGCGTTTCGGCGACAACCGCCTCGAGGTCGTCGATGTCGTACAGGAAACAGCCGTCGAGACGGCCGATTGCCGGGTCGAGATCGCGCGGAACAGCGATGTCGATGAAGAAGAGCGGCGCACGGCGCTTCGCCGGCACGTCGGCCGCGTGCACGACGGAGCCGGACGCGCTGGTCGAGGCGACGACCACGTCGACCTCGCCGAGCCGCGTGGCGATACCGTCGAGTGTGAGAGCCTCGCCGCCGAACCGGTGCGCCAGCTCACGGGCGGTCTCGACCGTGCGGTTCGCGACGAACGCGATCTCGGCGCCGCGGGAGGCGAGGTTCGCGGCGGCAAGCTCCCCGATGCGGCCCGCGCCGACGAGCATGACCCGGCGGCCCGCGAGGTCGCCGAACACCTGCGCGGCGAGCGCCGCCGCGGCCGACGAGACCGAAGCCGGGCTCTCGCCGATCGCCGTCTCGGTGCGAACGCGCTTGCCGACACCGAGGGCCTGCCGGAACACCCGGTCGAGCACCGGGCCGGGCTCGACCGACTCGTACGCGGCACGCACCTGCCCGAGGATCTCGCCTTCGCCCGGCACGAGCGAGTCGAGCCCGGCGGCGACCCGGAACAGGTGCAGGGCGGCCGCGTCCTCCTGCAGCCGGTACACGACGCCGTCGAGCGACTCGCCCGCAAGCCGCTCGAGCGCCGCGAGTGCGGCGTGCTCGTCGAGGCCCGTGGCGTAGACCTCGGTGCGGTTGCAGGTCGAAAGACAGACCGCGTCGCCGAGCGAGCGGGCGAGCTCGGCCGCAGCGTCGAGCCGCAGCGTCACCCGCTCGCGTAGCTCCACCGGAGCGACGTGGTGCGACAGACCGACCAGGGTCAGCGTCATCCGAAGTGGCTCCCGGCGAGGGCGAGCCGTGCGACGATGACGAGCGCGAACCCGCCCAGCGCGAGGTAGGCCGCGCGGCGACCCGTGGGCCGCAGCGCGAGGAAGACGCCGTACACCAGCCAGGTCAGCATGGTCACCGCCTCGAGAGCGTCGATCGCCCCGCCACGCTCCTTCTGACGCACGATCCCGGCGACGAGGCCAAGGGTGAGGAGCGGCAGCGAGACCAGGATCGTCCGCCACGTCAGCCGCTCGAGGGACGCGAGGGGCGGGAGCCGGAGGCGCAGGATGTCGGCAGCGCGGCGCTTCAGACGCCGCTCCTCCCAGAGGTAGAAACCGGCCAGCGCAGCCGCCAGGGTGAACCCTGCGAACGCGGCGAGCACGAATCCGACATGAACCGCCAGGAAGACGTTGCCGTAGCTCGAGCTCTTGCCCGCGCCGGTCCCGCCGCCGATCCGCGCGACGACGAAGAGCGCCGCGGCGAGCGGCATGACCGCGAGCCCGAGCAGGCGGAACCGCGGGCGGCAGCCCCAGATCAGGTAGGCGCCGACGACGAGCCACACGAAGAGATTGAGCGAGCCGGCCCAGGTCGACCAGGGAAATCCGTCCGCGCGGGCGGCCTGGGCGACCAGCAGCGCCGTCTGCGCCAGCCAACCCATCCGGACGCCCCACGTCGCCGCACGCGAGGTGCGTGCCGACGCGTAGGCGAGCGCGGCCTCGCCGTAGCCGAGGAGCGCGGGCCAGAAGAGCGCCTCAACCACGGTCACGCGCCTTCTCGACGAGCTCGGCGAGCTGGCGCTGTAACCGGCCGAGCTTCGCGCCGATGATCGCCACCCACGCGAGCACGACGACGAAGACGGCGAGATACGCGGCCGCGACGTACTGCCACTGCGACGGGGCGTTCATACCCGCTCCCGGCGCGTACGGCTCATGCCAGCAGCTCCCGCAGTTCGCGCACGTGGGCATCGACGCGCTTCCCGGCCAGCTCGACCTGGTACAGCGTCGCAAAGAGCGCCAGCATCGCCGCCAGCGACACGCAGAACGTGAAGAACTGGGATCCGGCCATCTGCGGGCCGTGCGAGTTGAACACGATCGGGTGGATGAAGCTCCGCGAGAGGCGGATCGCGAGAAAGGAGACCGGAATCAGGGCGACGCCGAAGAGGGCGTACACCGCGCTCATGTTCGCGCGGGCGGGGCCGGCGTCGACCGAGAACCGCAGCATGAAGTACGCGCAGTAGAAGAGAAACAGCACGAGGAAGAGCACGAGCTGGTCCTCGCCCCACGACCACCAGACGCCCCACGATGCCTTGGCCCAGATCGAGCCGGTGACGAGCGTGAGGCCGCCGAAGATCACGCCCTGGTGAATCGCCACGTAGCTCTCAAGGTCGGCGCGCTCATCACGCGTGCGCAGATAGCGGAGCGCCTTCCACGCGCCCCAGCCGAAGCACGCGTAGGACGTCAGGGCGATCGGAACGTGGAAGTAGAAGATCCGTTGCGAGAATCCCTGGTTCGCGTCGGTCGGCGCGTAGAAGAAGATCAGCGCGATCGCGGCGCCGAGCAGCCCCGTGCAGACGAACGCGAGAGTGGGAAGCCTCAGGTGCATCGTCAAAGCCCTCGCATGGTAGACCCAGCCGTATAGAGGCAAGCCGCTAGGTCTCCGAGACGACGTATTCGAAGGCCGCCCAGCTGAGGACGACGAAGATCGCGTCGTAGAGGGCGAGGAACCACAGGTAGCCGCCGACACCGCCGACGACGATCGGGATCGCCATCGGCAGAAAGAGGAGCGGCAGCAGAAGCTCGCGGGCGCGACCCGCGACGGCCATGGCGCCGAAGAGCGTGCCGACTGACGCGATGCCGATGTCCGCCAGCGCGACCGCAGCGACCGTGCGGCCGTCGAGGCCCGAGAAGAAGGCGGCGAAGGCCGGCAGCGCAACGACCTCCGCCGCGACGAGGAAGGCGAGCACCGCGAGCGCCTTGCCCAGCCAGATCGCACTGCGGTCGCAGGGCGCCAGCACGAGAGCGTCGAGCATCCCCTGCTCGCGCTCGGCGACGAATGCGCGCGTCAGGCCGAGCAGCGCGGTGAAGATGATCGCCGCCCACAGCAGGCCGAGCGCGGCGGCGTGGCTCGTGCCGCTGGGCAACGCGAAGTGGAAGATCGTCAGCGCCGCGATCACGAAGAGCAGCATCGAGGGCAGCGTTTCTTTTGCACGCAACTCGAGGAGCAGGTCCTTCCGTGCGAGGGCTGCGACGTCGGCTGCGTAGGTCACGCGAACGCCAGCCGTTCCGTCGCTCGCTGCTCGACGCGCCGCGGCTCGTGGGTCGCGACGACCCACGTGCGGTGCTCGTCGAACACCCCGTCGAGCAGCTCGCAGCCCTCCGCGTCGAGCGCGTTGTAGGGCTCGTCGAGCAGCAGGAGCGAGGGCTCGTGCAGCAGGACGCGGCAGAGGCCGAGCCTCTGCTGCATCCCGCGCGAGAACGTCGAGACGCGCTCATGCCGCACCTCCCAGAGCCCGAACCGCTCGAGCAGCATCCCGATGCGCGCGCCCCGCTCGGGGAGCCGGTAGAGCCGGCCGAAGAGCGTCAGGTTCTCGAGCGGCGTGAGCTCGCGATAGACGAGCGGCTCGTGCCCGAGATACCCGACGGTGTGCCGTTCCGGCAGCCGCAACGAGCCCGCCGTGGGCGCCGCGAGCCCGGCCAGCACCCGCAGGAGCGTCGTCTTGCCGGAGCCGTTCGGCCCCGTGACGAGCAGGAACCCGCCGGGACGAAGGTCGATGTCGATGCCCGCGAAGACGCGATGCTCGCCGTAGCGCTTGGCGAGGCTTCGGGCGGCGATCACAACACGTCGGCGAGCACGAAGGCGAAGAACGCGACCGAGATCACACCGTTCATCGTGAAGAACGCCGCGTCGAGCCGGCGCAGGTCGCCGGGCCGCACGAGCGTGTGCTCGTACCCGAGGAGCGCCGCCACGATCCCCACGCCCACCCAATAGAGAAGGCCGGCGTGCAATCCGGCGCCCGCCGCAGCGAGCAGCACGATCGTCGCCAGATGCAATGTCCGGGCACCCGCGAACGCACCGCGCTCGCCGAACCTCGTCGCCCACGAGTGCAGTCCCTGCTCCCGGTCGACGTCCACATCGAACAGCGCATAGAAGAGATCGAAGCCTGCGACCCAGGCGGCCACGGCCGCGCCGAGTGCCCACGCCTGCCACGGCAGCGTGCCCTTGACCGCCGCCCAGGCGCCGACCGGCGCGAGCCCGTCGACGGCGCCGAGCCAAAGGTGGCAGAGCCACGTGAACCGCTTGAGGTACGGGTAGACGACGAAGGCGATCACAGGAACCGGCGAGAGCCAGCGCACGAGCGGATCGAGTTGCCACACCGCGCCGAGGTACACGGCAAGCGAGAGCGCACAGAACGCGAGCACCGCGGCACCGGTCAGCGCGCCGGACGGAAGCTCGCGGCCCGACGTCCGCGGGTTGGCCGCGTCGATGTGCGCGTCGATCAGGCGGTTCAACGCCATCGCGAGCGACCGGGCGCCGACCATGGCCACCGTGATCCAGAGGAGGTCGTGCGCCGACGGTGCGCCGTCCACGGCGAGAAACGCGCCGACGTACGCGAACGGCAACGCGAAGATCGTGTGCTCGAACTTGACGAGCCGGTAATAGAGGCGGGCGGCTTGCACGGGCTAAGTCTGTCTGTGGGAGGTGACCTGGTCGGCGAGCAGCGACACGGCGTGACCGAGCGCGGGGCGCAGCACCGCGTACCCGTCGCGGCAACCGCCGGTCGAGCCGGGCAGATTCACGACCAGCGAGCGCCCGACGACTCCCGCGACGCCGCGTGACAGCAGTCCGTGCGGCGTCTTCGCGACCGCGTCCGCGCGCAGCGCCTCGGCGATGCCCGGGGCCTCGCGCTGCAGCACCGTCCGCGTCGCCTCCGGGGTCACGTCGCGCGGGGCAAGCCCTGTGCCGCCCGTCGTCAGCACGACGTCGGCGCCCGCGGCGAGCGCCTCGATCGCAGCGGCGATCTCGTCCGCTTCGTCTGCAACGACGCGCCGCTCCACCACGTGCCCGTCCGCGAGCAAGAGCCCGGCGAGCAGGTCGCCGCTCGTATCGTCCGCTGCACCGCGTGAGACACGATCGGACACTGTGAGGACGGCAGCCCTCACTCTTTGACCTTCTCGACGAGCTCGACCGAGAAGCTCATCTGCTTGTCGACCGCCTTCGCCATGTCGTAGACCGCGAGCGCCGCGACCGACGCCGCGGTGAGGGCTTCCATCTCCACGCCCGTCTGCGCGGTCGTCTCGACCGACGCGACGATCTGGACGCCGTCTTCGTGCAACTGCACGTCGACCGCAACGTGTGAGAGCGGGAGCGGGTGACAAAGCGGGATCAGCTCAGACGTGCGCTTCGCCGCCATGATCCCGGCGATCTGCGCGGTGGTCAGCGCGTCGCCCTTCGGCAAAGCGCGCAGCCGCGCCGCGGTCGCCGGCGCCATCCGCACGAGTGCGCGCGCGACCGCGCGGCGGCGCTGCGCAGGCTTCGCCCCGACATCGACCATCTTCACCGCGCCGCTCTCGTCGACGTGGGAGAGCTCGCTGGAGCCTCCGTCAAGCCTACGGCTCATGCCCGCTCCCGGCGCCGGCCAAGCCGGCGCCTCCGCTCCCTGGAGCCTCCGTCAAGCCTACGGCTCATGCCCGCTCCCGGCGCCGGCCAAGCCGGTAGCGCCGCGCGAGCGCGAGCAACGCCCGCCGCTCGCGCCAGGCCGCCTGCGCCCGCGCGGCGAGCCCATCCGCGTAGAGCACACCGAGCACGCCTCTGAACGCCGCGGTGGCCTCGCTGTCGTAGGGGAACCACCACGGAACGGGAACGCGCCCGGCGTCGTGGTCGACGAACTTCGGCGAGACGAGGTCGTAGAGGCCGTGCCTGGAGTGCGTGCGACCGAAGCCCGACTCGCCCCGGCCGCCCCACGCCGCCTGCGCCGACGCGTACGTGTAGACATGGTCGTTGTGCCACACCGTGCCCGCGCACAGCTTGCGCGCGACACGGGCCGCACGCTCGCCGTCTCTCGTCCACACCGAGGCGCCGAGGCCGTACACGCTCGAGTTCGCGGCGCGCACCGCCGCGGCCTCGTCGGATACGCGCTGCACCGTCACGACGGGCCCGAACGTCTCGTCACGCTGGATGCGGGCACCGGCGGGGACGTCGACGAGAACAGTGGGCTCGTAGAAGTAGCCGACCCGGTCGGGCGCGGCGCCGCCCGTGAGCGCGCGCGCCCCGCGCACACGTGCGTCCTCGACGAGGCCTTCGACCCGCTCGCGCTGCCCCTCCGAGATCAGCGGTCCCAGCTCGAGGTCCCGCGCACGTCTCACGAGCTCCTCGACAAAGGGCTCGTAGAGAGCACCCTCGACATAGATCCGCTCGACGCCGGAGCAGACCTGGCCGCAATTGAAGAACGACGCCCACAGTGCGCCGTCGACCGCGCGCGCGAGATCGGCGTCGTCGAGTACGAGCATCGGGTCCTTGCCGCCGAGCTCGAGCGTCACGGGCACGAGCCGCTCGCCCGCCGACGCAGCGACCAGCCGGCCGACCTCACCCGAGCCGGTGAACAGCACCTTGCCGAGACCGTGGGCACGCACGAGTGCCGCGCCAACCTCGCCGTCGCCCTGCGCGACGCGCACGAGCGAGGGAGGCGCTCCGGCGTCGGCGAACAGCTGCTCGACGAGAGCGCCCGTGAGCGGCGTCAGCTCGGACGGCTTCAGCACCACGGCGTTTCCGGCCGCAACCGCGTACGCCACCTGGGTGAACGGGATCGCGAACGGAAAGTTCCACGGAGCGATCACGCCGACGACACCAAGCGGCTCGTAGAGGAGGTGCGCGCGCTTGTGCTTCAGGTGGAGCTGGGGATACCGGACACGCTCCGGCGCGAGCAGCTTCGGCGCCGACCGTGCGAGCCACGCGAGCGCGTCCAGCGCGGGCAGAAGCTCGGTGGTGAACGCCTCGATCCGGGGCTTGGCCGTCTCGGAGACGATCGAGTCCGCGATCTCGTCGGCGCGCTCGAGCACGAGGGCGGCGACGCGCTGCAGCAGCGCGCACCGGTCGGTGATCGGCTGCTCGGCGAACCGCTCGCCGGCGAGCCGCGTCTCGGCGACGAGCTCCTGCACGGCCGCCGGATCGACCGCAGGCACGGCACCGACGACCTCGAGGGTCGCCGGGTTGATCACGCGCAGCTCTCGTTGAGCGGTAACCGCCATGGCCGGAAGGTTACGCCGCGGGACGATCCAGGCCGGAAAGCAAGTCCTGCGTCCAGCGCTCGAGGTCGTGCGCGCGCACCTGGGCGCGGATGCCCTCGGCCCGGCGCCGGCGCTCCTCGGCCGGCATCGAGAGGGCCTCGTGCAACGCCTGCGCCTGACCCCAGACGTCGAACGGGTTCACGCCGACCGCCCACTCCGCGAGCTCCTCGAAAGCGCCGGTGTTCTCCGAGAGGACGAGAACACCGTCGCGCCCGTTGACGAACGGCCCCTCTTTTGCGACCAGGTTCAACCCGTCGTACACCGCGTTCACGAGGAGGACGTCGAACTGCCTGTAGGCGGCGACGGATTGGAGGAAGTCGTCTTCGACCCGCAGGTCGATCACCGGGCCGAACCGCTCGTTGACCTCCGCCGCCGTCCGCTCGATCGCCGCGAGGTACTCGGCGTACTCGGGGACCGCCTGGCGGGACGGATCGAGCAACGCGAGCATCAGCACGCGGCCGAGCCACTCGGGATGTTCGTCGAGCATCAGGGCGAACGCCCGGAAGCCGCGAACGACGTTCTTCGACGGATCGGTCCGGTCGATGCGCACGATCAGCTTTTCGGGGCGTGGGAGCTGCGCCTCTCGCACGCGCACTGCGTCGCTCGAGCCCAGCTGCTCGAACTCGTCCACGTCGATCGAGATGGGATGGTGCGCAACCCTCGTCACGCCTGTGCCGCCCGCGATGTCGGCGCAGCTGCGCTCGAAGTTACGAGCCCACCGTTCGGTGTGAAACGCGACGACGTCGTTGGCGAGCAGGCCGTCATGCACGGCATACCGCAGCCGCTCGGGCAGAACGGTCCAGTCGACCGGCCACGGGATGTGGACGAAGTGCGCGAGCCGCGCGTCCGGGCGCGCGGCCCGCACGAACCGCGGTGCGAGGTAGAGGTGGTAGTCCTGGAAGAAGACGACAGCTTCCGGGTTGTCGTCGAGCGTGGCAACAACCGTGTCTGCGAACGTCCGGTTGACGGACTCGTACCCCTCGTGCCACGCGTCGTGGAAGTCGCGGCCGAGGTCGGGCCGCGAGCCGTGCGACCACAGTGAATGCTGGATGAACCACAACATCGGGTTCGCCACGACGTTGTAGTAACGGTCGTACGCAACCGGATCGTGGGCGACCAGCACGTCGTCGCCGCCCGAGTCCTCGACCGCCACTGCGCGGTCCTCCTCGGTCGTCGCACTCGCGATCCAGATCACGCGGTGGCGGCGCCGCAAGCCACGCAGAGCCGTGACGAGCCCACCCGAGCCGCGCCGCTCGACGCGCTCGCCCTCGACGCGCTCGTAGGTCACCGGGCCGCGGTTCGATACGACGATGACTGTTGGCTCGCTAGACAACGGAGATCTCGCTGCCACCCGTGTCGTTGCCGATGAGGCGATTGAACAGGACGAGCCAGTCGCGCACGAGCCGGGGCGCCAGAAAGTGCCGGCGGACGTGCTCCTTTCCCTTCAGCGCGCGCCGCCGCGCGTCGACGGGGTCGCGCAGGATCTCGATGCACGCCGCCGCGCATTCCTCGACCGAGCCGACAAGCCACCCGGTCTCGCCGTCGGCGATCTGCGTGACGATGCCGCCGACCCGGCCGGCGACCACGGGCCGCGCCTTCCACAGCGCCTCGGTGACGGTGAGCCCGAAGCCCTCTCTGATCGACTTCTGCACGAGCGCCTGCGAGTGGACCTGAAATGCGTTCACCTCGATCGCGCCGACGTTCGTCATGTTGCTCAGGATGTGGATGTCCGGATCGTCGCCGGCGTGCTCGAGCGTCCGGTGGTAGTAGTCCCAGCCTTCGGGGTCGTCGTGCGCCATCGAGCCGACGAGCGCGAGCTGCACCTCCGGGAACCGCTTCTTCACCTGCCGGTAGGCGTCGATCACACCGAGCGGGTCCTTCCACGGGTCGAAGCGCGAGACCTGGGTCAGCAGCGGGCGCTCGACGTCGACGCCGAACTGGTCGACGATGTAGGCCGCATCTTCGGCCGCCAGCGCCATGTTCTTCGGCAGCAACGGATCGATCGCCGGCGGCCAGACGACCGCCAGCGGCAGACCGCCCGTACGTGGGACGTACCGGCGCAGGTGGAAGATCGCAGCGTCATAGCGACGGATCGATGGCAGCAGGAAATCGAGCAGCGGCTTGCTCGGCTCGGAAAAGTCGATGTGCCCACGCCAGATCCATTTCGCCCGGCGATCCCTGAACGAGTCGATCATCGCCACCGGCTGCGGGTCGTGGACGATCACGTAGTCGTACTCGTCCGCCGAGAACTCAGCAGCGTTCTCGGCGTTGTAGCGCGCAAAGATCTCCTGCTCGGCGGGCGTGAGCAGGTCCGGCGCGCCCTGTAGCCCGTTGTGGATCGCTTTTGTGACGGTGAAGAACTCATCGGCGCCGCGCATGATCCGCCACTCGACGTCGAGGCCGGCGTCGGCAAGCAGCGGCACGAGCGTGTAGTTGATCTCGGCGACGCCGCCGCCAAACGCCGTCGCCGACACATGCGCGACGCGCTTGCCGCGAAGCGGCGCCGCCAGCCGCCGGATCTCGTCCATCAGGCCGCGCGAGACCAGCGTGGCGTAATCGCCGAGCGACTTCCGACCGACATTGACACGCGCGAGCAAGCTACAAGAGCTTGACGACCCGGAGGGACGAACCGTTCCCGGGCGCCGCCGCCGCGGTGCGCGCGAGCTTCAGGCCGGCGATCACTTCGGCGCGCGTTCCTAACCCGCGGGCCGCACGGCCAGCCGCACCGTGACGACCCGCCGGCGACTGCCACGAACGACCGTGAAGGGCACCGTCTGGCCCGGCAGCAGGCGCTCAGAGACGATCCTGACGACATCCTCGGCGTTCGTCACGGGGATGCCTGCAATCGCGACGATCGCGTCCCCGCCCGTCTTCACCGCCTGTCCCTGGAACACGGCCTCGCGCGTGCCCGCCACGAGGCCGGCGCGCGCCCCGGCGCTGCCGGGCGTGACCAGGTCGATCAGGGCGCCGCGCTTGGCGGCGTAGCCGAACTTCGCCGCGATCGCGGGCGTCAGATCTTCCGAGGTGATCCCGACGTAGGCGTAGCGGACGGTGCCCGTCGCCAGCAGTTGCTGCAGCGAGTGGCGCGCCGAATCGATCGGGACGGCGAAGCCGACCCCCTCAAAGCCGCTGCTGGAGCCGGTCGAGCGAATCTGAGCGTCGATGCCGATCACCCGCCCGCGGGCGTCCAGGAGCGGCCCGCCGGAGTTGCCGTGGTTGATCGGGGCGTCGGTCTGGATCGCGTCGACGAGGTTGTAGCGCGTGGTCAGCGAGGGAATCGAGCGGCGGATCGCCGAGATGACGCCGACCGAGAGCGAGTCGGCGTTGCCGAACGGACTACCGATCGCCGCGACCGGCTGGCCGACGACGACGCGGCTCGAGTCGCCAAGCGGCACCGGGTCGAGGGTGTGCTGGGCCGGATCGACACGAATCACCCCGACATCGTCGAAGAGGTCGTAGCCGACCACCTTGGCCGAGACCCGGTCACCGTCCGCGAACTCGACATAGACGGTGCTGGCCGGCTGGGCCCGGCCGGGCACGCTTTGCTGGCCGGCGGTGGTGATCACGTGTGCGCTCGTGAGGATCACGCCCTGAGCGTTGACGACGAAGCCGGAGCCCTGGCCGGCCGTCGCGTCCGCCGCGGCGCCGGAGTCGAAATAGGCAACGACCGTGACGACGCCCGCCGAGCGGGCACGGTAGATCTGGGCGGGCTCGAACCCGTTGCCGAGCAGCGGCTTGGCGGCGACCACGGGCGCGGCCACGCCGGCGGCGCCCGGCGCGGCCACGCCCACGACCACCGTTGTCACGGCGCCCGTGCTGAGCCAGCCGGCCGCCTTGCCGGCAACGAGCACCGCGGCGGCGCCGACCACCGCGGCGACAAGAGCAAGAGCTGCGACTGCGCTCGACCGCACCGGCGGCCACTGTAGCCGCGGCGCCGTTTCCACGGGGAAACGCGGGCGCCGGCGAGGGGTGCCACGCCGGACTCGGACATCGGCTCTCAAGCGAGCGGCGCTCGCTGCCGAGGTAGGTGTCTTGTGGGCACCGTCGTCGGCAGCCGCCAGCCCAGGCCGCGGATCGTCAGGTCGCCGGGCGTCCTGCTCGTCGGAGCGGGCGTCCTGGCAGGCGCGGCCCTGACCGGGTTCTTCCTGAACACCGCCGCCTTCTCCGACGCCGACGGCTTCGCCGCGGCCGGCCGGGTCCTGCTCTCCTCGAACTGGCGCCACACCTACGCAAACCCGTGGCTCCAGGCCGGGCCGTTCGAACAGTTGATCTGTCTCCTCGGCCGCACGCTCGGCGGCACGGCCCTGGGTGAGCCGGCGGCGCTGAACCTGATCGGCGCCGCAGCGCTCATGCTCGTGGCCCGGAGCGTTCTGGGCCGGAACTGGCAGGCCCTGCTCTACGTCGGCGGCCTGGCGACGCTGGTCGGGGTCACCAGCATGCTGTACGAGGTCGGGCACCCGTCCGAGCTCTTCATCGGGCTGCTGTGGATCCTGGCGGCGCGCACGGCGCGGCGCGACCAGGCCGTCGCGGCCGCGGTCGTGCTCGGGCTCTCGGCCGGCTTCGAGACGTGGGGGCTGCTCGGGGCACCCGTCCTGTTGCTGCTCCCGTCAGTTCGGAGGACGGCCGTGGCAGGGCTCCTCGCCGGCGCGGCCGCAGCGCTGATCTATGCGCCCTTCGCCCTCGGCGGCGACTTTCACATGTTCGACCTGCGCTGGCGCAGCGAAGTCGGCCTCGACGCGCTGCTCTTCGGCCGCGGCAGCGCATTCACCTGGCAGATGCGGCTCGTCGAGGCGGTGCTCGTCGTCAGCCTCGGCTCCGTCGTTGCGCTGCTGCTGCGAAAGCGCACGGCCGCCTGTATCTGGATCGTTCCTGCTGCCGCCTCGCTCGTGCGGATCGTGCTCGACCCCGTTCGCTACCCCTACTACTGGGACCCGGCAATCGTCCTGCTGCTGATCGGGACGGCGCCCTGGATCACGGCACCCCGCGCCGCCGCCGAGCACCTTCAGCGCCGACTGGCGGCCGCCCGCCGCGCAGCTCCGCCGGCGCCCGTCGCGGTCGGCAAAACGGCGCTCCGAGACGCTCGCTGATCAGGCCGGGCCGGGCTCGAGCGCGGGCTCGGGGGCCTCGGCGCTCAGGACGAGCGTGAACAGCAGCCAGCCGTCCTCCGGGCCGACCTCGATCCGGCCACCCATCACCTGCGCAAGCTCCCGCGCGATCGCCAGCCCGAGCCCGCTGCCCGAGGCGCGGGTCCCGTCGAGCCGGTAGAAGCGCTCGAAGATCTGGGCCTGCGCGTCGCGGGGGATGCCCGGGCCGTCGTCGGCCACGGTCAGAGTCGCACGGCCGCCGTCGAGCGCGCTGCCGACCCGGATGGTCGTGCCCTCCGGGGTGTGCACGATTGCGTTCTCGACCAGGATGCGACCGATCTGCAGCACCCGCTCGGCATCGCCCTGGGCCGGAACGGACTGGCCGGCCGGCGCCTCCAGGGTGTGGGCGGTCACGGCGGCCCGCGGGCCGAGCTCGACCGCCAGCTCGACCGCCAGCTCGGACAGGTCGATCGGCTCGCGGGTGACCGACAGCCGTCCTGCATCGAGACGCGAGAGATCGAGCAGATTCGTCGCGAGCCGCGTCAACCGGGCCACCTGCTCGCGCATCTGCACGAGGAACTCGTCCCGCGTGCCGTCGTCGAGCTCGGGGTCATCGAGCAGCTCGAGGAACCCGGCGAGCGAGAAGAGCGGCGTCCGTAGCTCGTGCGAGGCGTTGGCGATGAACTCACCGCGGGCGCGATCGAGATTCGCCAGACGCAGCCGCATGCGCTCGAACCCGCGCGCGAGCTGGCCGAGCTCGTCCGCGCGGTGGTCGACCACCGCCTCGCCGAAGTTGCCGTCGGCGATGCGCTCCGCCGCCTCCTCGAGCCGGCGGATCCGGCGGGCAAAGACGCTTGCTCCGGCATAGCCGAGCAGAATCGCGAACACGCTGGCGATCCCGCCCGCGACGAAGACGCGACGGCGCACGACGGAAACGGCCTGCAGCTGGTCGTGCAGCGACGCAGACAGCAGCACGACCGAGCCGCCGACGGGGTAGGCGACCTCGGCGTAGGTCTGGCCGTCGCGCTGCACCGTGCCACGCGCGATCGTCGAGCGGTGGATCGCGTCATAGGCGACCGGGTCGTTCACGACGTCGCTCGAATCGCTCTCCGCGGACGAGTCGGCAAACGGCGCGAGCAACGGCGGCTGGCTGTTCTGCAGGGTGAACACGACGATCCGGGCATGGACCGCGGGCGCCCACTGATCGGCGAACTGCTGGGTCAGGTACGGCTGCGCCGGGTAGTTCGGCACCGCCGTTCCGAGCATCGAGGTCTGCAACCCGTTCAGCTCCGCGTTCTCGAGCGAGCTGCGATAGGAAGGGACGACGATCAGGTACACGATCACGAGCACGCCCGCGACCACGACGAAGAGCGCGAGCGCGAGCCTGCCGCCGACGCTCCGGAGCGGGCTCACCGGTCGCGAAAGCGGTAGCCGACGCCGCGCACGGTGAGGATGTACTCGGGTGTCCGCGGCTCCGCCTCGAGCTTCTCTCGGAGATGGCGGACGTGGACATCGATCGTGCGCGGGTCGCGGTAGTCGGCGCTCTTCCAGAGCGCTTCCAGCAGCATCCGGCGGCTGAAGACGCGGCCGGGGTGAGCCGCGAGCGCCCGCAGAAGCTCGAACTCGACGTACGTGAGCTGCGCCGCCTCGCCGCGCACCTCGACGAGCCGCCGCGGCACGTCGATCATGAGGCCGTCGTGCTCGATCCGGTCCGACGGGTCGCCGCCCGGGGCATGCGGCGCGCGGGCGCGCCGCAGCAGCGCGCGCACGCGTGAGCGGAACTCTCGAATCGAGAACGGCTTGGTGATGTAGTCGTCGGCGCCCAGCTCGAGCCCGATCACCTTGTCGAGCTCATCGTCGCGGGCGGTCAGCATGATGATCGGCACCGAGCTCGTCGCCCGCAGGCGCTTGCAGACCTCGAGCCCGTCGAGGCGCGGCAGCATGATGTCGAGCACCACGAGATCGACCGGAGTGGCGCTGAACTGGCGCAGCGCCTCCTCGCCGTCGGCGGCCTGGACGACCGTGTAGCCGTCCTTCTCGAGCGGGAACGCGAGGACCTTGCGAACAGCGTCGTCGTCATCGACGAGCAGGATGGTGGGAGAGGTCTCAGGCATAGCGGGGCGCCGGCTGCCAGGATAGCCCTCGCTATGGCGATGGCCCGGATCCCCGCACGCCGTCGCCGGCCGCGTCGCGGCTCGCTCGAACGGCCGGTGAACGCGCGGCTGTACCGCGGCGCGTTCCTCGTGCTCTTGCTGCCCCTCCTGATCCTCGCCTTCAGCGTCACGCGCCCGGCACCGCTGCCTGCACCGCTCCTGCCGCCGAACTTCGACGGGCCGGCGACGCAACAGCTCGCCGCCGATCTGGCGACCCACTTCCCGGACCGCATGCCGGGCGGGCCCGGCTCGCTGGGCGCCGGCCAGTGGTTCCGCGATCAGCTTGCCCCCTACGGCCTGCCCATCTCCACGGACACCTGGACCGCGGCGGTGCCCGGCCTCGGACGCGTGCGGCTGCGCAACCTCTGGGCCGTCGCGCGCGGCCAGTCGTCGGATGCGATCGTCGTGCTGGCCCACCGCGACGACACCGGGGCCGGCCCGGGGGCGAACGACGACGCAAGCGGAACAGCGGCGCTGATCGAGCTCGCGCGCGGATACGCGCAGGCGAGCACCCCGACCTCGGAGCGTGTCCGGTCGGCTCACACGGTCGTCTTCCTCTCGACGGACGGCGGAGCCTTCGGCGGCCTCGGCGCGCTGCGGTTCGCCGAGCACTCGCCCTTTCACGTGGTCGCGGTGATCAACCTGGCGGCGATCGCAGGCAACGGACCGCCCCGGATCGTGATCACCGGCGACACCCCGCGCTCGCCGGCGGCGGCTCTCGTCGAGACCGCCGCGAGGCGTGTCGTCGAGCAGTCGGGCCTGAACCCGCTGCACGCCGGCTTCGTGCAGCAGCTGATCGACCTCGGGTTCCCCTTCACTCTGTACGAGCAGGGCCCGTTCGTCGCACGCGGCATTCCGGCGATCACCTTGACGACGGCGGGCGAACGGCCGCAGCCGGCGTTCACCGACCGAGCCCCGCTCCTGAACGTCACCCGGCTCGCCGCGATCGGCCGCGCCACGCAGGAGCTGATCGGATCGCTCGATCAGGGCCTCGAGCTCGCCCAGGGGACGACGAGCTTCGTCTGGCTCGGCAGCCGGATCGTGCGCGGCTGGGCGATCGAGCTCGTCTTCTTCGGACTGCTCTTCCCCTACGTGATCGGCGTCGTCGACCTCTTCGCCCACTGCAGGCGACGCGGCATCGCGTTGCTCCCCGCGATTCTCAGCTTGCGGACGCGACTCGGGTTCTGGCTCTTCGTCGGGATCGCGTTCGCCGCGTTCCGAGGGCTCGGCGCCTGGCCGGAAGGCGTTCCCCGGCCGCCCAACCCCGCTGCGACCACGTCGCACGACTGGCCCGTGCTCGCCCTGACCGCGCTCGGGCTCGTCGCGCTCTGCGGCTGGATCGTCGCGCGCCACCGGCTCGTTCCACGACGGCCGGTCGGGGCCGACGAGCGGCTCGCGGGCGAGACGGTGGCGTTGCTCGCACTCGGGATCGTTGCGTTGCTCACTCTGGCAACAAACCCGTTCGCCCTGCTGTTCTTTCTGCCGGCGCTCCATGCCTGGCTCTGGCTACCGCAAGTTCGTGCGCGACACCCGCTGATCCGCGTGGTCGTCTTCTGCCTCGGTCTCACGGGCCCGCTGTTGATCGTGCTCTCGCTGGCGGTGCGCTTCCGCCTCGGCTTCGACGCGCCGTGGTACCTGCTCGAGCTGGTCGGCGTCGGCTACGTCCAGCTGCCCGCGGTTGCGATCACGCTCGGCGGCGTGGCCTGCGCAGCGCAACTCGCCGCCGTCGCGACAGGACGGTACGCGCCGTATCCGCCCGCGGGCGCACGCACCGACCGTGGCCCGCTGCGGTCGCTGATCCGCGCGATCATCCTTGCCTTCCGTGCGCGCCGGCGCGTGCGGATGGAGCGGCGGAGCGCCTCGGCGAGGAGCTAACCATCTAGATCGGCAGGTAGGCGACCGCAGCGCCTGCGGCGAGTTCACCGTCGCCCCGCGCTACGAGCACGAGCGCATCCGCAGAGGCCGCACGCACGATCATGTGTGAGTCCTGGCCGTCAAGCGGCTCGAGCACCTCACCGCGCCGCCGCGCGCGCACGAGCTCGTCTCGCTGCGCGTTGCGCCGCACCGAGCGTGCGAGGCGTCCCCGCAGGTAGAGCGGCCCGGGAGCGCGTGCACCCTGCAGCGCACGCAGAGCGGGCCGCACGAAGAGCTCGAAGCCGACGAGCGACGAGACAGGGTTGCCGGGCAACCCGAACACGAGTGTCTCACCGTGCACCGAGAAGGCGACGGGTTTGCCGGGCTTCACCGCAACCCGCCAGAACACCTCGACCGCGCCGAGCTCTGCGAGGGTGCCCCGCACGAGGTCGTGCGGACCGACCGAGACCCCGCCCGACGTGATCACGACATCGCAGCGAAGTGCGCGCTCGAGCGCTGCGCGCAACGCCGGGGCGTCGTCGCCGACGACGGGGAGCAGCTCGACCTCGGCGTTTTCCTGCGCGAGTTGCGCGGCGATGAGCACCGAGTTCGACTCGTAGATCTCTCCCGGCGCGAGCGGGCTCCCGGGCGCGCGCAGCTCGCTGCCGGTTGCAAGCACCGCCACCCGGGGACGACGCGCGCAGCGCACACCGGCGATACCTGCAGCGGCCAGCGCCCCGACCTGCGGCGGCCCGAGCCGGGTGCCCGCTGCAACAACGATCGCGCCGGCGAAGACGTCGCCCCCGCGCGGGCGAACGTTCTCGCCGGGCGCAACTTCCTCGACTTCGACTGCGCCCGAGGTGCGCTCGACCGGTACGACGGCGTCGGCGCCCTCGGGCACGACGGCGCCGGTCGAGATCTCGACGGCCTCGCCGGCGGCGAGCGTGCGCCGCTCCGGCCGCCCGGCCGCCGAGTGGCCGACTACGCGCAGCGAGCCCGGGGTGTCGGCGGCACGCACGGCGAAACCGTCCATGGCCGAGCTCGGGAACGGCGGCAGATCGGTGACGGCGATTGCGTCGCTCGCGAGTACCCGGCCCGCCGCGACGGCGATCGGAACGTCTTCGGCCGCCAGCACGCGCACGCATGCGAGCACACGCGCAAGTGCCTCCTCGATACCGGGTAGAACAGCCACGAGCTACGGCGTCTGGACGGAGGTCGTCGTCGTCGACCCGGGCGGAGCGGGCGGCGGCACCGTGACGGTCGATGTCGATGTCGGAGTGGAGCTCGTCGTGGCCGGAGCAACGCGGGAGGTTGCCGGGGCAAGAGAGGGCTCGGGCCGGCGGGTCGGCGACCCGAGCGCGCGCGGGGCAGTGGCCGCCGGCGGCGGCGCCGTGGTGGTGGTCGTCGTCGTCGTCGTGGCGTAGTAGCCGAAGCTCCCATAGGTGCCGCGCACGATCGACCGCCACACCGGATAGACGTTCGGTAGATCGAAGGCGAGCGGCTTTGCATGCGCGAGCGCAGCCGCCATGTACTCGTGCCAGATCGGCACCGGGAAGGTCGCGCCGGCGACCGCGACCCCGTGCACGTCCAGCATCGGGATCTCGCCCTTCGGGTACCCCATCCACACGACAGTGGAGAGCTGGCGCGTGTAGCCGTCGAACCACGCGTCGGCATGGTTGTCGGTCGTTCCGGTCTTGCCGGCGTTGATGTGGATTCCGTCGCCGGAGCCCGCCCCCGTGCCGTAGAGCGCGTTCTGTTGCAGCACGTCGTTGACCTTCCACGCGACACCTTGCGAGAGCACGCTCTTCGTCTGCGGTACTCCCCAACCCGAATCCGTGTCAGCGTGACCGCCTGGAAGGATCACCTTGGTGATCGCCATCGGCTTGGCGTAGGTCCCCATCGCCGCGAACGTCGCGTAGGCCGCCGCCATGTCGAGCGGCGACACGGCGAGCGAGCCGAGGCCGATCGACGCAACGGGCACGTCGGGAGAGAGTTGCACGCCGAGCCGATGGGCCATCTCCCAGACGTAGCGTGGCCCGACGTCGAGCGTCAGCTGCGCATAGACCGTGTTGTCGGACGCAAGCGTCGCACGCGTCACCGAGGTCGGCCCGGTGTACGTGTTCTCGTAGGTGTGCACCTGCCACGGTGTCTGGCACCACGGTCCGAGCGTGCACGTGAACGGGGCGGAGGTGTAGTAGGTCGTGTCGGGATTCATGCCCTGCTCGATCGCCGAGGCAAGCACGAATGCCTTGAACGTGGAGCCCGCCTGGCGCGCCGACTGGGCGACGAGGTTGAACTGGTTGCCTGTGTCGCGGGTGACGGCGGTCATCGCTCGAATCGCACCGGTGCCGGGCTCGATCGAAACGATCGCCGCAGCGGGATCGGCCTTGTACGGAAGGATGTCGTTGATCGCCTTCTGTGCGAGCCGCTGGAGCCGCGGGTCGATGGTCGTGTAGACCTTGAGCCCACCTTCACGCACCGTGTTCGCACCGTACTGGCGTTCGAGCTCGTCGATCACGTACGAGAAGAAGTACGGCTGCTTGATCCGCGTATAGATGCGACCGGGCCTCAACCCGAGGCTCGAGGAACCGATTGCGACATTGAACTGCGCGACGGTGATGTCGTTCGACGCCAGGAGCGCGCGCAGCACTTCGTCGCGACGGTCGAGCGCCGCCTGAGGGTTGTGGAACGGGTCGTAGTACGACGGCGCCTGAGGCAGCCCCGCGAGCAGCGCCGACTCGAGCAGCGTCAACTGGCTCGCATCCTTCGAGAAGTACGTCTGCGCCGCCGCCTCGACGCCGTAGGCGTGGTTGCCGTAGTAGACGGTGTTGAGGTACTCGTTGAGGATCTTCGCCTTCGACCACTTGCCGGCGAGCTTGATCGCGAGGCACGCCTCCCTGATCTTGCGCGTGAACGTCTTCTCACGGCCGGTGTAGAGGTTGCCCACGAGCTGTTGGGTGATCGTCGAACCGCCCTGGACGACCTTGCCTGCGGTGATGTCCGCCCACGCGGCGCGGATGATCCCGACGTAGTCGACGCCGCCGTGCTGCCAGAAGCGGCGGTCCTCGATGGACGTCGTAGCCTTGCCGAGCCACGGCGACATCTGCGCGTTCGTCACCGGCTCGCGGTTGCGCTCCGCCGGAATCGACCCGAGCACCGATCCGTCGGCCGCGTAGACGAACGAGTTCTGCCCGATCTCGACGGGTCGCAGCGTGTTCAGGTCGCAGCTCGCAGAGAGCGCGGCGCCTGCACCGAACCCGACCACGAGCACGGTGGCGGCCGCCGCGATCGCAATCGTGCCCGCGGCAGCGCCCGCGCGGCGGCGGCGCTTGATCCGTGCGGAGCGCTTCCTCTTACGTCCCCGGTGCGCGAGGACGACGTCGAGCTCGTCGCCTTTCCCGCGCGCGGTCACGTGCCTGCTCCGGCGAGTCTCTCAGCGATCTTCAAGCGCAGGTCGCTCGCTGCCCGCTCCGCGGCGGCCTCACCAGAGACCCAAGTCCGCACCGCGATCGTGGCGGTGTCGGCGGTGAGCTCGGTCACATACACCTCGTCGCCCTCGGAGGCGAGCGCGTCGACGAGCAGGCGGAGGCCGGGCCCGGCCGGGACCTGGACGGTCGCCTCCGCAAGAGTGCGGGCGCTACGAATCGTCGAGTTGCGGATCGTCTCCGAGGCGAGGCGTTCGTTCGGAACGACGAGCTGGTCGTTGTCGCGAGTGCGGATCCAGGTGTAGGTGAGGCCGATCTCTTCGACGACACCCCTCGTGCCCTGCACCTCGACCTCGTCGCCCAGTCTCAGCGGCTGGCTGATCGCGATGAGGATCCCCGCAACCAGATTGCCGATCGTCCGCTGGCTGGCGAAGCCGATCACCAGGCCGACGATCGCCGAGGACGCGAGCACGCCGCCCGCGAGCGCCCGCACCGGCGGCAGCACGAGCAGCGCCGACAGCACGCCGAGCAGGACGATCGCCGCAAAGATCAGACGGCGCAGCACCCGGTAACGCGTCGCGACACCGGGCGCAAGCTCCCGCCTGGCGATCCGCCAGTCGACGAGCTGCGCCACGATCGACGAGGCCACGATCATCGCGAGGGCGATCAGCGCGCGTTGCCAGAACAGGGACATGTCGTGCTATTCGCCCCAGTCGATCGGTTTCCGGCCCGCGAAGCCCTCTTCGAGACCGTGCCAGGACGTGACGGACGCCTCGCCCACCTGCCAGCAGAGGAGCACCTCGGCGTCGCCGCGCCGCGCCGGGAAGTCGAGCAGGCCGAGGTCGAGGTCCTTCACCTCCACGCCCAGATCGTCGAGCTTCTCGACGCAGGCGATGACCGCTTCGGCCAGTCCTGTGAGTTCCGACTGCGCGGCCTTCAGGTCGGCGGCCGCATACCCGCCGCCGTTGCCGCCGATCGCAAGCACGTGCGTGCCCTGGGCCTGTTCGAGCTCGCGCATGCGGGTGCGGAGCGCCACAAGTCGCTCGGAGACCGGGCGCACCTCAGTGAGGGCGCTGTTAGCCTCGGCCGGGGTGAAGAAGCGTTTCGGCACGGCGCACGCGTATCGTAGGGACGACCGGCGCCGGCTCGCGCTGTGGCTTGTGCTCGTATCGGCGATGGTGGCGATCGCCTACGGCTCGCGCGCAACCGCCGGGAAGCCCGACCCGCAGATCCTCTACCAGTGGTCGACCGCGGCCGGCGGTCTCATCCAGGACGGGATCGTGCTGCTCCTGGTCGTCTCGATCGCCGGGTTCCGTGCCCCGCTGCTCGCGCTGCGCCTGCCCGGCTCGTTCTGGCCGGCGGCGCGAATTCTCGGGACGGCGCTCGCCGGCGTCTATGCCTTCGAGATCGCCTATACACGGCTCGTCCACGTCGGCAACGAGCAAGGCTTGACGCCGTCCCATTGGGAGCCGCGGCACGCGGCCGCCTATGTCGCGAACGCGGTCGTGATCTGCACGTGGGTGCCGTTCGTCGAGGAGCTCACCTACCGCGGCCTCGGCTATTCGCTGCTCGAGCGGTTCGGGCGGTGGCCCGCGATCCTCATCGTCGGCGTCCTGTTCGGGCTCGCGCACGGCCTCGTCGAGTCGCTGCCCGTGATCGTCGCGTTCGGCTGCGTGCTTGCCTGGATCCGCGCCCGAACCGCAAGCGTGCTGCCCGGCATGGTGCTGCACGCGCTCTTCAACCTGATCGCGCTCGTGGCAGCGGTCACACTCTAGGAGTCGTCGGGTTCGGCGTCCTCGTCGCCGTCCGGCTCGAGCGCTTCCTCGTCTGCGACCTCGACCTCCGCCTCCACGAAGTCCTCCGCAGAGACACGGTCCAGGAACTGCTTGAACTCGTCGACGATCTCCTCTTCGTTGACCTCGTCGCCTTCCATCTCGATCGCCGACTCCTCGATGACGTCGTCCGCAGCGAAGATCGGGGCGTGCGCCCGAACCGCCACCGCGATCGCGTCGGAGGAACGGGAGTCGATCTCCACCTCGGTGCCGTTCTGGGCGACCGTAATGGAAGCGTGGAACGTGTTCTCGCGCAACTCGGTCACCGTCACGCGAACGACCTCCACATCGAGTTCGCCGAGGATATTCACGAGCAGGTCGTGCGTCAGAGGGCGCGGCGCGCTCGCACCCTGCAGCTTCATCAGGATCGCAGCAGCCTCGGGGTGGCCGATCCAGATCGGCAGGTAGCGGTTCCCGTCCGCGGTCTTCAACAGCACGATCGGCTGCTTGCCGACGAGGTCGAACGAGACTCCGTAGATCGTCATCTCGACCATCGATCCCTAGAGTACCCCCGGCCTGTGAGGCAAACGCGGCCTCGCTATCATGCGCCCGCGCGGGCGATTAGCTCAGTTGGTTAGAGCGCCGCTCTGATAAGGCGGAGGTCCCTGGTTCGAATCCAGGATCGCCCATCAGCCTCGCGCGCTAGGACGCGGTGAGCCGCTCGAGGGCTTCGGCCAGCTCCTCGAGCTGGACCTCCCCCGTGAGCGGAACGTGCAGGCCGGCCGACCCGACCTTCGCGTCGAAGCCGGTCGCGAGACGGAAGGCCTCCTTGACGCGTGCGGCCAGCGCAGGGTCGACGGTCGAGACGCGGCGCTCCTTCGTGCGCGCGCCCGCCCAGCGCGCCGCGCGCTCGGCGGCGCGAACCGAGAGGCCTTCCCTGACGATCCGCTTCGCGAGCCGGCGTCGCCCGTCCTGGTCGGGGACGGAAAGCACCGCGCGCGCGTGCCCCTCGGTGAGCTCCTGCCGCGCAATCATCGCGAGCACGTCCTCGGGCAGCTCGAGCAGGCGGATTCGGTTCGACACGCTCGGCTTCGACCGGCCCACGCGACCTGCCACCTCACCGAGCGACAGGCCGAACTCGTCGATCAGCACGGCATAGGCACGCGCCTCTTCGATCGGCGACAGGTCCTCGCGCGCAACGTTCTCGACGAGGCCGAGCAGGAGCGAGTCGCGGTCGCCGGCCTCGCGGATGACCGCGGGCACGGTGGCGATACCCGCCTCGCGCGCCGCACGCCAGCGCCGTTCGCCGGCGATCAGTTCGTAGCCGCCCTCGAGGCGGGGCCGCAACACGACGGGTTGGATCAGCCCCTGCGCCCTGATCGACTCGGCGAGGCCGCTGACCGTCTCGCTCTCGAACCGCTTGCGCGGCTGCCTCGGGTTCGCGTGGATCTGCTCGACCGGAACGTGGGCGAGCTCGGAGGCGCCGCCGCCGATCAGTACCTCGAAGCCGCGGCCGAGACCGCGGCGGGGCGCGTTAGCTCCGCTGGACAAGCTCCATCGCCACCTTCCAATAGGCCTCGGCGCCGCGCGAGCGGCGGTCGTAGTGGGTCACGGGCAAGCCGTGGCTCGGCGCCTCGGCGACGCGCACCGAGCGCGGCACGACGGCGTCGAACACGAGCGCGCCGAAGTGCTTGCGCACTTCCGCCTCGACGTCCGCAGAGAGGCGGGTGCGACCATCGGTCATCGTCAGGAGGACGCCCGCGATCTCGAGCTTCGGGTTGAGGCGCGCCTTGATCAGGTTGATCGACTGCACGAGCTGCGCAAGCCCCTCGAGCGCGAAGTACTCGGCCTGCACCGGCACGATCACCCGGTCGGATGCCGCGAGCGCGTTGACCGTGAGCGGGCCGAGCGACGGCGGGCAGTCGAGCAAGACGAAATCGAACCCCTCCGCGTGCTGCAATGCGTCGGCCAGATACCGCTCGCCGTCGCCCCGCTGCGAGAGCTCGACCGCAGCCCCCGCAAGCTCGGGCTTCGACGGAACGAGGAAGAGATTCTCGAACGGCGTGGCCTTGGCGAGAGACGCGAGCGGTGCTCCGTCGAGCAGGTCGTACGTCGACGTGCCGTTGGCGTGCATGCCGAGGCCCGACGTCGCGTTCGCCTGCGGATCGAGGTCGACGACGAGCGCACGCTCGCCCGCCTCGGCGAGACAGGCCGCGAGGTTGATCGCCGTCGTCGTCTTGCCGACGCCGCCTTTCTGGTTCGCGAACGCATAGACCTTGCCGGGCATGCGCCCAATCTAGCGACGGAGTCGGATGCCGAAAGCCGCTTGCACAAAGGCTTTTTGCGCTCTTTCCGCGCGCGCTAAGCGAGTGGGCGCCGCTTTGCGACGCCCGGCCGGCGCGGGAAGCCGGGCGGCGTCGCGGCCGTCTTGCGCAGCACCAGGAAGCCGGCCGGGGAAGGCTCGAGCTCGGCGGCCAGTTGCGCCGCGACCGCAGCCACACCGTCGGCGTCTGCCGACGGGCCGACCCACAGCACGACGACCCCTCCCTCCCGCACGAGCGGCAGGCACCACTCGGCCGCCGTCGGTGGGCGCGCGAGCGCCTTCGCACACGCCACGCCGGCCCAGTCGGTTTGCTGCTCCTCTGCGCGACCCCAGACGACACGCGCGTTGGCGGGGGCGAAGCGTTCGAGGAACACGCACTTGCGGCGTTCGGCCTCGAGCAGCACAACCTCGCGCCCGGGCAGCGCGTGGGCGAGCGGGATCCCGGGCGCGCCGCCGCCCGAGCCGACATCCACGATCGGCCCGCTCGAGCGCCCCACCAGCTCGATGCCCGCCAGCGAGTCGTCGAGCAACACGCGCCGCGCGGCGGCGAGGTCGCGGAGCGCCGTCAGCCCGGGCGTCGCGACGACAGCCGCGAGCCAGTCCTCAAGCGGGGAAGACGACGACGTACCGATGTGGCTCCGTCCCCTCGCTCGCCGTCTGCACGCCGGGGAACTCCTGCAGCCGCTCGTGCACGATCTTGCGCTCGCCCGGTGTCATCGGTTCGAGCAGGACCCGCTCGCCGAGCGCGGCGCGCTCCGCACTGCGAAGCGCGAGGCTTGCGAGCGTCGTGCGTCGCCGCTCGCGGTACCCGGCCGCGTCCACCGTCACTGGCTTGAGCGTGCCCGCGCGATGCAGTGCGGCGTTTGCGACCGTCTGGAGCGCGTCGATCGTCTGTCCATGCTTGCCGATCAGCAGGCCGAGGTCGTCACCGCTGCAGGTGACGAGCAGCTCGCCGGCATTCTCGCGCACCTGGACGCGCACACGGATGCCCATTGCGCCGACGACCCGCTCGACCAGCTCGCGGGCGTGCGTCTCCGCGACGCTCTCGTCGCTTCCCCGGGACACGACCTCGGACGCCGCGGAGGCGGCGACAGTCGCGATCACCCGCGCCGGGGCGAAGCCGACACCGAGCAGTCCCCGCTCGCCCTCCGAGACAACCTGGAAGTGCACCGAGCCGCTGTCGAGGCCGGGCGCGAGCCGTTCGAGGTCACGCAACGCGTTCCACTTCGCCTCGCCGACGGTCTCCCCCGTCGCTTCGACGGAGAGTGTGCTCACCGCTGCGCGCGGCCCTTCTTCTTGACTCGGCGCGGCTGCGCCGGCGGCAGCTTCGGGGGCTCCGGGGCAGAGTCCTCGGACGGGCCGGCCGATGCGTCGCCGCGGCGCGGGGCACGCGAAGAGCGTCGCGGACCGGCCGGGGCGAGCGACGGCGCGCCGGGGGCGGGCTTCGGGACGAGCCTCCGGGTGACGAGCCCCTGGCCGACCGTCCACAGGTTCGTCGTCATCCAGTAGAGGATCAGGCCGGTCGGGAAGCGCGAGACGACCGTCAGGAAGACGAGCGGCAGGAACATCATGATCCGGCGCTGCGTCTTGTCCATGGTTGCGCCCATGAAGTACGTCGACGAAATCTGGGAGCCGGCGTAGATCGCGAGCAACACAAACCCCGACCAGTGCGCGGTCGCCTTGTCCGAGATGTTCGGGACGACGTGCAGCCACGAACCGGTGATGTGCTTGGTGTTGTTCTTCAGCGTGAAGTAGAGCGCGATGAAGACGGGGAACTGCGCAAGCAGCGGCAGGCACGACGCTGCCGGGTTGATGTTGTTCTCCTTGTAGAACTTCATCAGCTCTTCGTTCAGCTTCGTGCGGTCGCCCTTGTATTTGGCCTGCAGCGCTTTCATCTCGGGCGCATGCGCCTGCAGCGACTGCATCGAGTGGATCTGCTTGACGGTCAACGGGACGAGCACGATGCGCACGAGGACCGTGAGCGCGACGATCGACCACGCCCACGGCAGGCCGGCCGACGTGTGGAAGAAGTCGAGGATCGACTTCATGATGTTCTCGAGCGGCGCGAGGATCGAGGCGACGATCAGCATTTCGGCCCGGCGCTCATGGGTAGTCAACCCCGCCGTGCGACCAGGGGTTGCAGCGTAGAAGGCGCCAGCCCGCCATGGGCAGACCGCGTAGCACGCCGTGCTTGCGGATTGCGATCACCGCGTACTCGGAGCAGGTTGGGTGGTACTTACAGGTGTTCGCAGGCAGGAACGGGGACACCACGAGCTGGTAAAGCCTGATCGGTAGGACCGCGACACCCCGGACGGCTCGTTGTGTCACGCCGACGCCTTGCCCAGGACCTCGTCGACCCGCGCCTCGAGCCACTCGTGCCCGTTCGCCTCGGCCGCCTCGGGGAGCCCCGCTCGTACAACGAGCACGTAGTCATTCGACGGGGGCACCGCCTCGAGCCGGACCCGCACGATGTCCCGCAGCTGCCGCTTGATCCGGTTGCGCACGACGGCGTTGCCGACTGCCTTGGGCACGGCGAAGCCAAGGCGCGGCGCGCCGATCGACTCGTCGCGTTCGAACCAGTAGAGCGTCAGGAAGCGGGTCGACACGGACCGGCCTTGCCGATACACGGCGTCGAAGTCGCGCGAGCGGGAAAGGCGGTTCCGGCGCTGCACCGGCGGCATTACGCCGACAGGCGCTTGCGGCCCTTCGAGCGGCGCCGCTTGAGAATCTGCTGGCCGGCACGCGTCGCCATGCGGGCGCGGAAGCCGTGCTTCCGCTTCCGCTTGCGTACATTCGGCTGATAGGTCCGCTTCATCTCGTCGAAAAGAAAGGGTGAGCCGGCAGGAGCCGGCCGCGGGCGAGTATAGCCGGACCATTTCGGCCAGCGGTTGTCCACAGGCGCTCACGGGTGGAAAAGGCGTGGAAAGGGGGCAGACCGGAGGCTGGCCTGTCAAGCTTTCCACACCTGTGGAGACCCGTGTGGAGCTTGGCAAAATCCCTGCAAAACAGGCGAAACGGCGGAAGGGACGTGACGAGAAATCCTCATTGAGCGCCGAACCGGACGCTGCTATGCTCGCCAGCCCCAGGGGTCTACGCAGAGGAGCGTTGAGGCAGGTGGAGCGCCAAATCGAGCTGACGGCGGACGGCCTCTGGAGCGACGTTTCCGCCCGGCTCCGGGAAGCCCTCAACGATACGACCTACTCGACCTGGTTCGGTGAGGTGGGTGGTGCGGAGCTCGACGACAACACCTTCGCGGTCGCGGTGCCGAACGACTTCACGCGTGAATGGATCGAGGGGCACTTTCTCGATCTGATCCGAGCCGCCGTGAAGGACGCGGGCGGCACCGAGCTCCGCGTGCAGCTGCGCGTCGTCGAAACGGACGTTGTGCCCGTGCAGCCGGCGGCGTCGAGCGCACCCCCGAGCGCCGTGCGGCCGCTGCCGGTCGAGGTGACCCCGCTTCGCACGGACGTCGCCGGGATCAACCCGAAGTACACCTTCGACTCGTTCGTGATCGGCTCGTCCAACCGTTTTGCGCACGCTGCAGCACTCGCCGTCGCCGAAGCGCCGGCGCAGGCCTACAACCCGCTCTTCATCTACGGGCACACCGGCCTCGGCAAGACGCACCTGCTGCACGCGGTCGCGAACTTCGTCACCGACCACGGCGGCGGGCTCACCTGCCGCTACGTCACGTCGGAGACGTTCATGAACGACTTCATCAACAGCCTGCGCGACAAGCGCATCGAGGGCTTCAAGCAGCGCTATCGCACCTACGACGTTCTCCTGATCGACGACGTGCAGTTCTTCGAGCACAAGGAGCGGATCCAGGAGGAGTTCTTCCA
>Ga0307372_10001451_pt1 | contig 41246 bp, 41 predicted proteins | sample OX1MG_FD_202533 | JGI IMG/M metagenome (GOLD analysis project Ga0307372, IMG submission 202533) | Soil microbial communities from Risofladan, Vaasa, Finland - OX-1 | ecosystem: Environmental > Terrestrial > Soil > Coastal area > Acid sulfate soil | place: Finland: Risofladan, Vaasa | collected...
GCCTCGGAATCCGCCCTGCCCACCCTGAGAGTGTTCCACAGGCCCGGATCGGCCGCCGGAGCCATCCGCCTTGCCCGCCATTGGGTTCCGGCGCAGAATTGGGCCGGATGCCGGACCAGAATCTCTGTCGGGCCGCTCATCTTCCCGGATCGGAGAACAGTTGAGCCTGGAACGTCGAACCGCGAGCTTGCGCCACTTCGTCTCTCGAGCGCAGCGGACGGGGTTTCTGATGGTGGTCTGCGTTGTCATCTGGGCGCTGGGGGGCGGAGGTGCCTTCTGGCCGGCCTGGGTGATCCTGGGAGGCGGGCTGCTCATCGCCCGGCAGGCATATCGGACCTTCGTGGCCGGCCCCGACTGGCGCGAGTAGGGCCTCAGTACGAGGCGCCTCAAGCCGGGCCTGCGGCTGCGCCTGATATGACAGCCAGCCGGGACATGCAAGTTGAAACACACCCGCCGGGATCCTGAATTTGTCTTGTGATGGAGAATTATCGTTCGTTTCTTAACACTTCTGAAATATATCTGCGTGTCCCTTCGAACTTCATCTGTTGGAGATTGCCCACGGAAGGTGACCGAGATCACGTGAAGTGAGATCAGAGACGATTCGCGGGCGGAAGCCCGGTCGAATGTCGCCGCGCTGGCCTATTGCCAGCCACTGCCTGCCTGGTTAGGTTGAGTCGTCGGGTTGAGCCCGGCACAAACTCCGGGGCTGGGGAGCCGCGGTGAGGCTCGGAGGGAGCAGATGACTGCTGTCTTGATCGGACGCGACCTCGACCTCGACGTCGCCGAGACGGGGTGGACCCTGTCCGGGAATGCGGCCGAGCTGACGGAACTGAGCGCCCAACTCCGCTGCTTGGCGCAGGCCCTGGAGGAATGCGCCGCACAGGTTGCAGGAGCGCGGACCGGACTCGGCCACTGGATGGGGCAAGGCGCGAGCAGTTACGAGCGGATCGACCTGGCCCAGCGGCCGAAGTGGAAAGTAGCGGCTGAATCGTTCGGTGCCGCTTCGACCGCCCTCGCTGACTACGCCCGCGATCTGTCCGCCGCCCAGAGTCGAGCGATCCAGGCGCGGCTCCTATACGACCAGGGTCTGGCGGAGTCAGCGGCGTGGGAAGCGTCCCTGTCCGCCGCCCGGGCAGCCAGCCCGCATGCGGTGGTGGTGGCCGGCCCCGACCCGGGAGCTCAGACACAAGCCGAGGCACTGGGAATGCTTCAGTCGGCCCGGGCGGATGCGGACACGGCGGCCAGGAGGCTGGCGGGGCGACTCGCTTCCGCCGAGGAGGCCGCGCCCACCAGCCCGGGAATCTGGGACCGGCTGGTCGGTGCTGTGGATCTCGATATTCGAACCTATGAGGACTTCGGACTCGGAGTCGTGATCGGCGTGACCAGCCTGGCCAAGTCGACCGCCCAGGCTGTCCACGCCGCCTGGTCCCTGTCTCCCGGTCGACTCGGGGCGGACCCGGCGGGCTGGCACCGCACCTGGCGGGCCGATTTGGCCGGAGCGGGCGCCCTGGCCGGCGCCGTCGCCCGGGATCCGCTTGGAGTCGCCAAACAGGTCGGCGAGGACTTGATAAACGCCAAGACCTGGTCGAACAACCCCGCCGAGGCGGCCGGAGAGCTGGTCCCCCAAGTCGCCTCCATGCTCGACGGCGAAGGCGAGGAAGTCACTGCCATCCAAGCCACCGAAGACGCCACCACCGCCGCCCGAGACCTAGAACTGAAAACCGTGGCCGACCAAATCGCGCGAGGCCACGCATGGAAGGACCACAAGATATTGGGCCGTGACTTCCCGGAGATATCGACACCTGAGGAACTCGCAGAACACGCATACTCGGTGATGAGAACCGGGAACCTTCGGGCGCTCAGCGCGGACAGAACTGCCTATTTCGACGACAACACCGGGACTCTCGTCATCTGGGACCCTAATCACCGGGATGGCGGCTCGACTTATAGGCCGACCCGTGGAAGGAGCTATTTCGATGAACTCTTCTGACCAGCCTCCGTCGGCAAAGAGGATTGCTCACGTCGCCCTGAGCGAGGGCGAGCTGAGGGGATTGATCAACGCTCTGAATGAGGCTTGGGAGGCCCTCTCTGATGATGACTTCGAGATCAGGACAACCATGTCACTAGGTGATGCCCAGGCCCTGAGCGCCCGGCTTCGGGAAGAACTCGAACGACTTCGGGATGCAGGGCCGTGACGGAGTTGCGGGGCGGGCGGGTGCTGCTGCGCGACTGGCGGGACTCGGACCTCGACCCTTGGGCGGAGATGAACGCCGACCCTGAGGTGATGGAGTACTTCCCGGCCAGGCTGGACCGGGCGGAGGCGGACGCAATGGCGGAGCGCATCCGGACCCACCTCGACGAGCACCGGTGGGGGTTGTGGGCGCTGGAGGTGCCGGGGGAGATCGACTTCGCCGGGTTCGTCGGTCTGGCCGAGGCGACCTTCGAGGCTCACTTCACCCCGGCCGTCGAGGTGGGCTGGAGGCTCGCCCGGCCAGCCTGGGGTCATGGCTACGCCAGCGAGGCGGCCCGGCTGGCCCTGGGCTTCGCCTTCGATGAACTGGGCTGTGACGAGGTGGTCTCCTTCACGGCTCAGGGGAACCTGAGGTCCCGGGCCGTGATGGAGCGGATCGAACTCTCCAGGGACCCGGCCGATGACTTCGATCACCCCCGTGTCGAGCCGGGCAGCCCCCTTCGCCGTCACGTCCTCTACCGCACGCCGAGACCGGCGCAGGGGGCCAGCCGCCCCTCCTGAGCAGGGTGTCGAGTATCCCCACACGAACGTCTGTTCGGAACTACAATGCTGTAATCCGGAGGGGCTGTTACAGGCTCTCCGTACGTTGACGCCATCGACATACGCCGGGCGCGGGACACCGCTCCGGGGATGAGAGGAGATCGCGGTGGAACGGGATAAGGCTTTGGAGATGGCGCTCGGCCAGATCGAGAAGCAGTTCGGTAAGGGCTCGATCATGAGGATGGGCGAGAACCTCCACATGAACATCGAGGCCATCTCGACCGGGGCCCTAGCCCTGGATCTGGCCCTGGGCATCGGGGGCCTCCCGAGGGGCAGGGTCGTCGAGCTCTACGGCCCGGAGTCGTCGGGTAAGTCGACCCTGGCCATGCATGTGGTGGCCGAGGCCCAGCGCAACGGGGGCATCTGCGCCTACATAGACGCCGAGCACGCCATGGACCCGGTCTACGCCAAGGCCATTGGGGTCAACATCGATGACCTGCTGATCTCCCAGCCGGACACGGGAGAGCAGGCGCTCGAGATCACCGACACCCTGGTCCGTTCCGGGGCCATGGACGTCATCGTGATCGACTCGGTGGCGGCCCTGACGCCCCGGGCCGAGATCGAAGGGGAGATGGGCGACAGCCACGTCGGACTACAGGCCCGGCTCATGTCCCAGGCCCTGCGCAAGCTGACGGGCAACCTCTCCCGGTCGAACACCATCGCTCTGTTCATCAACCAGCTCAGGGAGAAGATCGGGGTGATCTACGGCTGCTTCTCCTACGACACCCGGGTTACCCTGGCGGACGGGACCCAGGAGAAGATCGGCAAGATCGTCAACCAGAAGCTGCCCGTCGAGGTCCTGTCCTACGACGCCGAGCAGAGCGCCATTGTCCCCAAGAGGGTGGTGAACTGGTTCGACAACGGCCGCACCGAGGAGTTCCTGCGCTTCAGCGTGGACCGACCGGCAGGCAATGGTCGTTCGCAGTTTTCCGCCACACGCAACCACCTGATTCGTACTCCAGCCGGTTGGAAGGAGGCTGGTCAACTGGCAGCCGGTGACCGTGTCCTTCAGATGTGCCAGGTAAGGCTCTCTGAGTTCCAGATGGAGGTACTCAGGGGCGGTCTAATGGGCGACGCCTGCCTGTCCCCGTCCCGCAACGCAGTCTCGGCCCGGGCCAGGTGGACTCACGGCCCCAAGCAGATCGATTATGCCCGCTGGAAGGCGGAGCTCTTCGCCAATGTCGGTACGACCTCCTCGGCCCATGCCAACGGTGGGATCGAGGTGTCGGTCACCCCGCTGACTGAGCTCGACACACTCCGCCAAGAGGTTTATCTGGGAGCGCCGACTACCCGAGAGGCCAAGAGGTTTACGGACGAATTCCTGAAGAAAGTCGGCCCCGTTGGCCTGGCCATCTGGTATCAGGACGACTTCAGCTTTTCCATTCGATCGAAGGGCCTACAGGACCGGACGGCCGGGCTGAGCGGCAGAGCGGAGGTCTGTGTCGAGGCCATGGAACTCGATACCCAAGAGCGGGTCACCTCGTGGCTCCGGGACACGTGGGGTATCGAGGGCCGTCTTGCCCGCCGGGGTTCCGAGAGGAAGGCCGTTCTGACGCTGACGACGGAAGGCACTGCCAAGCTGCAGGCCCTCATCGCCCCGTTCGTGCATCCGAGCATGGACTACAAGCTGCTGCCAAGGTTCCGGGGCCGCTTTCAGGTCGATCCCGTCTTTGCCCCGGCCCGTCTCGACCTGGCTCCAGCGGTGATCCGCAGCATCGATGTCGGACCCCCCACTGGTCGTCGCACCCATCGCTTCGATATCGAGGTAGAAGGGACCCACAACTACTTCGTTGATGGGGTTATGGTCCACAACAGCCCTGAAGTCACCCCCGGCGGCCGTGCGCTCAAGTTCTACTCCTCGGTGCGCTTGGACATCCGGCGGATCGAGTCGATCAAGGACGGCGCCGAGGTGGTGGGCAACCGGACCCGGGTGAAGGTGGTGAAGAACAAGGTAAGTCCGCCGTTCAAGCAGGCAGAGTTTGACATCGGCTATGGCCGTGGAATCAGCCGGGAAGGCTCTCTCCTGGATGTCGGGGTCGATCTCGGCTTCATCAAGAAGGCGGGGGCCTGGTTCACCTATGAGGGCGAGCAGCTCGGCCAGGGTAGGGAGAACGCCAAGCAGTTCCTGACCGATCACCCCGAGGTCATGATCGAGATCAACGAGAAGATCCGCAACCAGGTCGGGATCGGTGAAGGCGGCGGCGTCGATGAGATCCCGCTCGGCCAGGGCGTGGACGATGACGAGCCGATCATGATCGGGGACTGACCCCGCTCCCTTCGCGGAAAGAGGTTGCCAGGAGGGCGGCGCGACCGCCCTCCTGGCGCGTCCGGGCGGGAAGGGCGCCGGCGCCGCCCCTCGGCTCCGCCATTGGTTAGGAAGCGATGCGGCCGGCCTGGTGGGCGACCGTCTCGGCCTCTTCGAGTTGTTCCTCGATGATGGCCAGGCCGCCGTCCCAGAATCCGGGGTCGGCGAGGTCGCATCCGACGATTTTCGCCAGCGCCTCGGGCCGATCCGAACCGCCTGACTCCAGCAGGTGCAGATACCTGGGTACGAAGTCCGAGCCCTGCTCGGTGTACTGGCGGTAGACCGACAGGGCCAGGAGCTGCCCGTAGGAGTAGGCGTATACATATCCGGGGGTGCCGATGAAGTGGGGGATGTAGGACCACCAGGTCCGGTAGCCCTCGGTGATGGTGACAGAGTCGCCCAGCAGCTCGGACTGGGTCTCGGCCCAGATGTCACCTATCCGTTCGGCGGACAGCTCGCCTTCGGAGCGCCGGGCCCGGTGGGCCCGGTCCTCGAACTGGTTCATAGCCGTCTGGCGGAAGACGGTGGCCACCTGCCCGTCGAGATTGGCGGCCAGCAGGGACAACCGGGCCTCCGGATCGGGTGCCTCGCCCAGCAGCCGGCCGAAGACAACGGTTTCACCGAAAACTGACGCCGTCTCGGCCAGGGTCAGGGGGGTGGATTGGTGGAAGGGCCCCTGATGGCGGGCCAGGTAGGCGTGCAGCCCATGACCCAGCTCGTGGGCCAGGGTCAGGACATCGGTGGGCCGGGAGGTGTAGTTGAGCATCACGTACGGATGCACGGACGGAACGGTGTAGGAGCAGAAGGCTCCGCCTCGCTTGCCCGGCCGGACCGGTGCATCGATCCAGTGCTCATCGAAGAAGCGCTCCGCCACCTCGGCCATCGAGGGCGAGAACGAGGCGTAGGAGTCGATCACGATGGTCCGGGCCTCGTCCCAGGGAACCTGGGTGTCCTCCTCCGCCACCGAAGCGAGGCGGTCGTAGTCGGCCAGTCGCTCGACCCCGAGCAGCTGGGCCTTGAGGGAGTACCAACGCTGGGGGACGTCGAAGCGGTTGCGGACGGCCTGGACCAGGGCCTGCACGGAGTCGTCGCTGGCCTCGTTGGCCAGGTTGCGGCTGGCCAGCCAGTGGTCGTAATGACGCAGGCGATCATCAACGGACTTATCGAGCAGCAGGGTGTTGAAGATGAAGGCCCGGGTGGGCAACCCCGGAGCGAGGCCAGCGGTGACAGCCTCGGCGGCGGCGCGGCGCCGCTCTCGATCCGGGTTGCCCAGTTCGGAGAGAGCCTCTTCCAAGCCGGTGGTGCGGCCGTCCAGATTCACCTCTACGGCCGACGTGAGTTGACTGAAAAGGCGATTCCAGGCTCCGCGCCCCGTCACCGACTTCTCGGTGAGGATCTTCTCCTCGCTCTCGGACAGGACGTGCTGGCGGTAGCGCCGGGCGTTCTGAAGATGGTGACGGCAGAAGTCGATGCCCTCGGCCCGGAGGAGGTCGGCCACCTGCTCATCGCTGAGGGCCGCCCACTCGACCTCGAAGAAGACCAGCTTGGTGCTCACTGCCGTCACCCGCTCCTGCACCTTCTGGAGGAGGGCGCCGCGGGCCGGCTCGGCGGTGGCCGTGGCAAAGCGGAGCGATGCATAGGCCTGGGCCCGCCCGACCAGCTCCTCCAGCTCGGCCATTTCCTCCATGAAGGCGCGTATCTCGCCCTGGTCGAAGGAGGCCACTTGGCCGCGCCGGGCAGCCAGCCGGTCGGCGGCCCGGTCGGCCCGGTCGAGATATGCGTCGATGGCCTCCTCGCCCTGCCCGTCCAGCAGGTGAGACAGGTCCCAGGCCACCTGGGTCAGATCGGTCGTTGTCATGGGCCGAGGAGCCTACGGCCAGCGCCGCCGTTCACAGGCGAGCATGGATGACTCCGGGTCACCAGGCCGGTGAGAAAGATCACCAGAAGCCTCGTAAAGCAGGGAGGAGGTCGTTGCCCGGCGTCGAATTACAAGTACGTCGGTTTGAACCGGTCAGCCCGACGCGATTCGGCTTTTGGCCAGGGACGATCGACCGGCCAATGACCGGCACCCCGGCTGGTACGGCGCTGGAGAAGGGGACAGATGGACGCACTCAAGGTATCGAGCAAGTCCAGTCCCAGTTCCGTGGCTGGGGCCATGGCCGGTGTGGTGCGCCAATACGGCTCGGCGGAGGTCCAGGTGGTCGGAGCCGGAGCTCTCAACCAGGCCATCAAGGCCGTGGCCATCGCCCGGGGCTATCTGACCCCATCAGGCATCGACCTGGTCTGCGTACCGACCTTCGTGGACGTGGACATCGACGGGGAGAGCCGGACCGGTATCCGGCTCCTGATCGAGGACCGCAACGCCACCCCTCACACCCACGTGACGGTGGACCTACGGGACCGGGCCCGGCCCGTGCCGTCGGACGACTACAGGGCGGATTCCAACCACCAGACCCCGGCGGATCACCCCGTCGTCTGAGCTCCGGGTTCCCGAGCCCTATCGTGGGCCGGTGGACATGAATAACCAGCGCCGCCGGCCGCAGGGATGACCCGTCGCTTCATAGTCCGCACCTTCGGTTGCCAGATGAACGAGCATGACTCCGAGCGCATAGCCGGGCTCCTGGAAGCCGACGGGCTGGAGGCCACCGACGACCTCGAGGCCGCCGACGTGGTGGTCCTCAACACCTGCTGCATCCGGGAGAACGCCGATGAGAAGCTCTACGGGACTCTCGGCCATCTGAAGTCCCTCTCCGACCGGCGGCCGGACCTCAAGATCATGGTCGGAGGCTGTCTGGCCCAGAAGGACCGGGACCTGGTGAGACGCAAGGCCCCCCACGTCGATGTCGTCTTCGGCACCCACAACGTCGGGTCGGCGGCGGAGCTCCTCCGACGGGCCGACCGCACCGGGCCCCTGGTGGAGATCCTGGACGCCGCCGAGGAGCTGCCCTCGGCCCTACCCAGCAAGCGGCGTCAGTCCCACTCCGCCTGGCTGACCATCCAGGTGGGCTGCGACAACAACTGCGCGTTCTGCATCGTGCCGTCGGTCCGGGGGCGGGAGGTCAGTCGGCCCTTCGGAGAGATAGTGGCCGAGGCCCGTTCGCTGGCGGCGGCCGGCGTCCTCGAGGTCACCCTCCTCGGCCAGAACGTGAACTCCTATGGGCGGGACCTGACTCTGGCTCGGCGGACGGCCGAGGCGGAGCCGGGCGCAACCCCGGGCGCAGCCGTGTTCGCGGCCGGCACGGCCTGGGTGGAGGAGGGGGCCCGACGGGCGAGGCCGTTGTTCGCCGATCTGTTGCGGGCGGTCGGCGCGGTGGAAGGTATTCGCCGGGTCCGTTACACCAGCCCGCATCCGAAGGACCTGCGCGAAGACGTGATGCGGGCGATGGCCGAGACACCCGAAGTCTGCGAGCACCTCCACCTGCCCCTGCAGTCGGGCAGCGATGTCGTCCTGGCTGCCATGCACCGCGGCTACACGGCCGAGCGGTACCTGGATCGGCTGCAGCAGGCCCGGCACATCGTTCCGGATCTGGCCGTGACCACCGACATCATCGTCGGCTTCCCCGGTGAGACCGGCGCCGACTTCAACGCCACTCTCGAACTGGCCGCCACCGCCGCCTACGACAGCGCCTACACCTTCATCTTCTCGCCCCGTCCGGGGACCGAGGCGGCCACCCGGCCCGAGCTGTTCGTCTCCCCTGAGGTGATAGCCGAGCGCTTCGGCCGCCTTGAGGTGGTCGTGCAGCGCTCGGCCTTGGCCCGGCATCGGGACCGCATCGGCCGCGAGGAGGAGGTGGTGGTCGAAGGGCCCAGCAAGAAGGACCCGTCCCGCCTGACCGGGCGGACCAGGCAGAACAAGCTGGTCCACTTCGCCCTTCCGCCGACCGGGGTGCCTGCTCCCGGGGCCCTGGCCACGGTGCTGGTCACCGGGGCGGCGCCGCATCACCTCACGGGGGAGTTGACCGAGGTCCTCACCCGGGGCCGGAACCGAATTCCGGTCAATGTCTCCTGAGTGATCCCCGCCCGATCGCTCTGGTCGGGCCGACGGCCGCGGGAAAGTCGGGGCTGGCCCAGGAACTAGCCGAGCGCTTCGACGCCGACATCGTCTCGGTCGACTCCATGCAGGTCTATCGCGGCATGGACATCGGGACGGCCAAATCCACCTTGGCCGAACGCCAGCGTGTCCCCCATCACCTGATCGATGTGGCGGATCCGGATGAGGACTACTCGGTGGCCCGCTATCGGGCCGATGCCGCCGCCGCGCTCTCGGACCTGGCCGACCGCCGCCGGCGGGTGCTCATGGTCGGGGGCACCGGCCTGTACCTGAGGGCGGTGGTCGACCAACTCGACCTCCCCGGCCAGTGGCCGGAGGTCCGGGCCCGGCTGGAGATCGAGGCTGACGAGCTGGGGGTGCCGGCCCTGCATGCCCGCCTGTCGTCCCTCGATCCCGTGGCGGCATCCCGGGCCGAACCCGCCAACCGCCGCCGGGTGGTGCGGGCCCTGGAGGTCTGCGTCGGGTCCGGTCGTCCTTTCTCGTCCTTCGGCCCCGGCCTGTCCGCCTACCCGGACACCGGCTTCGTTCTGCTCGGCCTCAACCGGCCCCGGGAGGAACTGGCCGAGCGCATCGCCCGGCGCTATCAGGAGCAGATGGCCGCTGGTTTCCTGGAGGAGGTGGCCGGCCTGGCGGGCCGGCCGGCCGGGCTGTCCCGCACCGCCCGCCAGGCGCTGGGCTACCGGGAGCTCCTCGCCCACTTGGCCGGCGACGTGGGCCTGGACGAGGCGCTGGACGCCGCCATCCGCCGAACCCGCACCTTCGCCCGCCGGCAGCAGGCCTGGTTTGGGCGGGACCCCCGCATCCGCTGGCTGGAGCCGGCGGGGAATCTCGTTTCCGTGGCCGCTGCCGCCCTGGGAGAATGGTGGAGATGACCCGGGCCGAACCCCTTCGCCTGCTCAAGCTCCACGGCCTGGGCAATGACTTCCTGGTCCTGGTCGACCCGGAGGCGTCTACGCCCATCGACGCCGGCCTGGCCCGCCGCCTGTGCGACCGGCACACCGGGGTCGGAGCTGACGGCCTCATCCGGGTCACGCCGGCGTCGCAGGGTCCGGGCGCCCCGGCCGGCTCGGCCGGCACGCCCGGAGCCGGGGCCGACTACGTCATGGAGCTGCTCAACGCCGACGGCAGCCGGGCCGAGACCAGCGGCAACGGCCTGCGCTGCCTGGTCCTGGCCCTGGAGGTCTCCGGTCTGCTGAGCGGTCCCGAGTTGGTGGTGTCCACCGATGCCGGGCCTCGGCTGGCCCGGATCGGGCCGGTGGGCGGGGACGGTTCGGCCGTGGTCAGCGTGGGCATGGGCGAAGTGCACCTGGGGGCGGAAACCACCGTGCTTGGACACCGCTCCCGGCTGGTCGACGTGGGCAATCCCCACGTGGTGGTCAGGTTGGACGATCTGGACGATCTGGACGAGGTCGACGTGGAGGTCCACGGGCCGGCCGAGGAGGCCAGGCATGCTGGGGGGATCAACGTGAACTTCGCCGCCTTGGATGGGGACGGGTCGGTCCATCTGAGGACATGGGAGCGAGGAGCCGGCGCCACGCTGGCCTGTGGCAGCGGCTCCTGCGCCACCGCCGCCGCCCTGCGGGACTGGGGCCTGGTGGGCAACGTGGTTGAGGTGGACAACCCCGGGGGGATCGTGACCGTCTCCTTCGAGGGCTCGGGACTGATCCTGACCGGCCCGGCTCAGCTGATCGCCACCATCGAGGTGCCCCCGTCCGGGGCTAAGGCGCAAGCACCCCGCGTAGGAAGGCCCATCGAGGTGGGCGCCGGAGCGCCGGGGGCCGAATGACCCTGATCGAACGCTCCTTCCGGGAGCGAATCGTCCTGGTGGGGGTGGCGGTCCCCCCGGTGGTGTCCGAGGAGGTTGAGGCCAGCCTGGATGAGTTGTCCCTGCTGGTCGATACGGCCGGCGCCGATGAAGCCGCCCGGGTGGTCCAGCGCCGGGACCGGCCCGACCCCGCCACCTACGTCGGGCGGGGCAAGGCCGCTGAGCTGCACGAACTGTCCGAAGCCGTCGACGCCGACACGGTCGTCTTCGATGATGAATTGACCCCGGCCCAGCAACGCAACCTGGAAAAGATCCTGGGCCGCACGGCCATCGACCGCACCGCCGTCATCCTCGACATCTTCGCCCAGAATGCCCGCACCGAGGAAGGCCGGGCCCAAGTCGAACTGGCCCTTCTGCGCTATCGCCTGCCCCGCCTACGGGGCCGGGGCAAGGACCTCTCCCAGCAGGGCGGCGGGATAGGCACCCGGGGCCCGGGTGAGACGCAGATGGAGGTGGACCGACGCCGCCTGGTCCGGCGCATGACCAAGCTCGAGGGCGAGCTCAAGCAGCTCAGCCGCACCCGCCGGGTGCAGAGGCGGGGCCGGCAGCGGGGCCGGCTCTTCAATGTCTCCCTGGTCGGCTACACCAACGCCGGCAAGTCGACCGTGCTCAACACCCTGACCGACGCCGGCGTGCTGGTGGAGGACCGGCTGTTCGCCACTCTGGACCCCCGGACCCGGCGCCTCGACCTGCCCGGGGGCGAATCAGTGCTGCTTTCCGACACGGTGGGCTTTGTGCGCAAGCTTCCCCACCAGTTGGTAGAGGCTTTCCGCTCCACGCTGGAGGTGGTGGCCGAGGCCGACCTGCTGGTCCACATCGTGGACGCCTCCGCCGCCGATCCGATGGCCCAGGTGGCGGCGGTGCGGGAGGTGCTGGGTGAGATCGGCGCCGGGGACGTGCCCGAACTGCTCGTCTTCAACAAGGCCGACGTGACCCCCGAGGCGGCCCGCCTGGCCAGCCAGCACGCCGGATCGGTGACCATCTCCGCCCGGGCCCGTTCGGGCATGGAGGACCTGCTGGAGGTGCTGGGGGAGCGGCTGCGGGCCCGCTTCTCCGTGGTCGAACTGGTGGTCCCCTACGACCGTGGGGACATCCTGGCCGCCGTGCACCGGGAGGGCGAGGTGCTCGAGGAGCTGCCGGGGGAGACCTCGGTCCGGGTCCGGGTCCGCGTCGACCCGGTCGGCCGGGCCCGCTTCAGCCAGTTCCAGGAGGCCGGGTCCTGAGCGCCGGGTTCGTACCTCCCGCCTATCCCTACGACCGACTGGACGGCGCCAAGGCCAAAGCGGCCCGGCACCCGGGCGGGGTCATCGATCTCTCCATCGGCACCCCGTGCGACGCGCCGCCGGTTGACGTGGTGGCGGCCCTGGCCGCTTCGGGGACCGAGCGCGGCTACCCGGCCTCCATCGGCTCGCCCGCCTACCGCCGGGCGGCGGGGGAGTGGGTGGTCCACCGCCTGGGGGCCGAAGTGGATCAGGTGGCCGCCTGCGTCGGTACCAAAGAGTTCGTGGCCACCACGCCCCAGTGGATGAAGCTGCGCCGGCCGGACCGGGACACGATTTTGTATCCGGCCATCTCCTATCCCACCTACGAGATGGGCGCCATCCTGGCCGGCCTCCGGCCGGTACCGGTGCCGACCGATGACCACTGGCGCATGCGCCTGGACGCCATCGACCCGGCCGACGCCGACCGGGCATTGTTGCTGTGGGTGAACAGTCCCGGAAATCCGGCCGGCCAGCTCGATGATCTGGGCGCCGCCGCGACGTGGGGCCGGGAGCGGGGCATACCCGTGTTCAGCGACGAGTGCTACGCCGAGTTCACCTGGGACGGACCGCCCCGCTCGATCCTCCAGGCCGGATCACCAGGGGTGGTGGCGGTGCACTCCCTCTCCAAGCGCTCGAACCTGGCCGGGGTGCGGGCCGGCTTCTACGCCGGGGACGGGGAGTTGGTGACCTATCTGTCCGAGGTGCGCAAGCACGTCGGGATGATGGTGCCCGGTCCGGTGCAGGCCGCCGCCGTGGTCGCCCTGAGCGACCAGGCCCACGTCGAGGCCCAGCGGGAGCTGTACCGGGCCCGCCTGGAGCGCTTCGCCAAGATCCTCGAAGCGGTGGGCGTGAGTGTCGAACTGCCGGCGGGAGGTTTCTATCTGTGGGCCCGAGCCGGGGGGCCGCCCGGCGCCGACCCGGTTGCCGCCGCGGCGGCCGCTTGGGCCCTGACCGACCGGCTGGCGGCCGATGGGGGCGTACTGGTCAGCCCCGGGGAGTTCTATGGCCAGGCCGGGGCCGGCCACATCCGGGTGGCGATGGTGGCGCCGATGGAGTCCCTGGAGCTGGTGGCGTCCCGCCTGGGCGTCTGAGCTCAGCCCTTAGGCTGAACCGAATGGCAGATCTTCAGGCCCGAATCGAAGAATTGTGGGAAAGCGGTGTCACGCCGGGCGACGCCGAGGCGTCAGCGGTGGTCACCGAGGCGGTGGACCTGCTCGACACCGGCCAGGCCCGGGTGGCCGAGATCGGTCCGGATGGCCAGGTCGTGGTCCACCAGTGGTTGAAGCAGGCCGTGCTCCTCTTGTTCCGCCTGCGGGAGATGGAGACGATCGAGGTCGGCCCCTTCGAGTTTGCCGACAAGATTCCCCTCAAGCACGGTTACGCCGAAGCCGGGGTGCGGGTCGTGCCGGGCGGCTCCGCCCGTTATGGATCGTTCCTTGAGCGGGGTGTCATCCTGATGCCCAGCTACGTGAACATCGGTGCCCGGGTCGGGGCCAACACCATGGTGGACACCTGGGCCACCGTGGGCTCGTGCGCCCAGATCGGCGCCAACGTCCATCTATCCGGCGGGGTCGGAATCGGCGGGGTGCTCGAACCGCCCCAGGCGGCTCCGGTGGTGATCGAGAACGACTGCATGATCGGGAGCCGCTGCATGGTGACCGAGGGGGCCCGGGTGGGTCGGGGCTCGGTGCTCGGCGCCGGCACCATGCTCAACCCCTCCATACCGGTCTTCGACACCGAGACGGGGGACGAGATCTCCCGCGGGGTGGTGCCGCCCTGGTCGGTGGCGGTGGCCGGGACCCGGATGAAGACCTTCCCAGGGGGGGATTTCGGACTGGGGTGCGTCCTGGTCATCAAGCGCCTCACCGAGGGCGAACGCCACGATAAGGCCAAGCTCAACGACATCCTGCGCGATCACGGCGTAACCGTCTGAGTTGGTGGCTGATCCGGGCACCGGAGCCGGCCGATCATGACCGGGCGGGCCGACATCACCCGTGACCTCCTGGCCGACACGGCCGGGTTGGTCGCCATCTCCTCTCCCAGTCACCACGAGGCCGCTTTGGCAGCCCACCTGGCCGAGCGCCTGGCCGGCCTGAGTCACCTTTCCGTCGAGAGGGTCGGGGACAATGTCATCGCCCGGACCGATGCCGGCCGCCCCCGCCGGGTGATCCTGGCCGGCCATCTCGACACGGTCCCGGCCCAGGACAACGAGACGCCCCAGATCGACGGTGATGTCTGCCGGGGCCTCGGCTCGACCGACATGAAGGGTGGGCTGGCCGTTCTGGCTCTCCTGGCCGAGCAGCTGCGGGATCCGGCGTTGGACCTGACCTTCCTCTTCTATTCGTGCGAAGAGGTGGACATGCGCCACAGCGGCCTGTTGCAGCTGCGGGATTTGCGGCCGGAACTGCTGGAGGGCGACGTCGCCATTCTGGCCGAGCCCACCAACTGCCTGGTCGAGGCCGGCTGCCAGGGAAATCTCCGACTCAAGCTCACCGTTGGAGGGACCCGGGCCCACACCGCCCGGCCCTGGATGGGGACCAATGCCATCCACCGGCTGGGAGTCGTGCTCCAGAGCGTCGACGCCTATGAAGGCCGTCGACCGGTGATCGATGGCTGCCACTATCGGGAAGCGCTCCAGGCCGTAGCCGTCGAGGGCGGGGTGGCCAACAACGTGGTGCCGGACGCGGCCAGCCTGACTCTCAACCACCGCTACGCCCCGGATCGCGACGCCGTCTCGGCCCGAGCCGCAGTGGAAGAGCTGCTCGCCCCGGTGCTCGACCCCTCGGCGGGGGACCGGATCGAGCTGCTGGCCGCGTCGGAGGCGGCCGCCCCCGGCCTGACCGATCCATTGCTGGAGCGCCTGGTCAGCATGACAGGCCCGCCGGTGGCCAAGTTGGGCTGGACGGATGTGTCCTTCTTCAGCTCCCTGGGCCTGGCCGCCACCAACTTCGGACCCGGGGACCCGACCCTGGCCCACACCCGTGACGAGTGGGTCAGCCGGGCCGATCTGGAGAAGGCCTACCTGACGCTGGCCCAACTGCTCACCGGCTGAGGCACGGTCCAGCTCGCGGCGGGGAGGCTGATGCCCGGAGGCGCGCGGGAAAGTCGGTGCCGGCATGAGAACATCAAGACGATGAGCGAACGGAGCCAGGAGCCGGGCCCGGTGGGGGCCAGGCGTTGCCGATCGGTGGCGCGCCGGGCGGCCGGAGGGCTGGCCGGGCTGGCCGCGGCCGTCCTGGCCGGAGCTCCGCTGACCGCCTCCGCGGTGGGCACCGCTCCCAACGACCCGTTCTTTCCCCAGCAGTGGAACATGACCCAAGTGGCGGCGCCGGCGGCCTGGACCAGATCCACCGGGGCCGGGGTAATCATCGGCGTGGTCGACACCGGCGTCGACCTGACCCATCAGGATCTGGCCGGAAAGGTTGTCGCCACCACCGACTGTGTGGGCTCGGGTGGGACCGAGTCGGCTTGCACCGGCTCAGGCCAGGACGACAATGGACACGGGACCCATGTATCGGGCATCGCCGCCGCCGACACCAACAACGGTCTGGGAGTGGCGGGCATGGCCCCCTCGGCCAAGCTGGTGGTAGCCAAGGCCCTGGACAGCAGCGGGTCGGGCAACTTCAACGACGTCAACGCCGGCATCGAGTGGGTGGTCGACCACGGCGCCCGGGTGGTCAACCTGAGCCTGGGCAGTGACCTGCCCGGCCTCGGGGACCTGGTTGGAGGGAGCCTCACCAGCGGGGTCGATTACGCCTGGTCGCACGGCGCCGTCACGGTTATCGCGGCCGGGAACCAGAACTTCTTCGGTCTGGGCAGTTCCAACTACGGGAACGCGAACGCCGTAATCGTCGGTGCTACCGGTCCGCACAAGGAGGTCGCCCCCTATTCCAGCCCCTTGGGCAACGCCAAGTGGGCCCTGGTGGCCCCGGGCGGGGACGGGACCGACGCCAAGGGCAATCCGGTCTGCACCGGGACCGCCCAGGCCTCCTGCATCGTCTCTACCTATTGGTCGTCCGCCAATGCCACATCCGAGTACGCCTACGACCAGGGCACGTCCATGGCCACCCCCATGGTGTCCGGGGCCCTGGCCCTGCTTCTCGCCACGGGAATGACCCCCACCCAGGCCGTCGACCGCCTGCTGGCCAGCGCCGATAAGTCGGTCAGCTGCGGATCGGACTGCGCCGGCCTGCTGGACGCCGGCGCCGCCGTGGGGGCGAGCACCTCGGGCGGGGTGGCCCCGGGCGCCACCACTACCAGCTCCCCCGGCCGTCGAACGACGGCGGGCAACACCACCGCCAGCACCAGCCCGTCTTCTTCTTCGCCAGTCCTGGCCCCGGGCACCGGCTTGCCCGCCCAGACGGCGCCGAGTGTTCCGCAGGCCCCGACCACCTCGACCATCGCCTCCGGCCCGGCTCTGCCGCTGGAGCAGACCGGACGTTCCTCAGCCGTGGCGAGAGCAGGAACGGCTGCCCGGGCTCACTCGAAAGGCTCCTCGGCGCCCTTTGCGATCGGGGGCGTGGCCGCCCTTCTGCTGCTGGGGTTGGTCGGCGCCCTCGGCTACCTGCGCCAGGCCGGGATCAGAGCCGGCGCAGGACGGTGACGACCTTTCCGTAGAGGGTCACATCACTGGCGTGGAACTCCATCGGTGACAGCCGGGAGTTGGCCGGGGTCAGCACCACTGTGTTGCCCCGCTTGGAGTAACGCTTGACGGTAGCTTCCTCTCCAGGGATTCCGGCCACCACCGTGTCGTTCTTGTTGGCCTCGGCCTGCTGCCTGACCACGACGAAGTCCCCGTCGAAGATGCCGTCATCGATCATCGAGTCGCCCCTCACCCTGAGCATGAAGAGGGTCCCGGTGCCGGTGAAGTCCTCCGGCAGAGGCATGAGCTCCTCGACGTTCTCCTGGGCCAGGACGTCGGTGCCGGCCGCCACGTCGCCCACCAGGGGGACATGGCGCACGGGCCGGCTCTCGACCGCGGCCCCGCTGGAGGGGTCATAGCGGACCTCGATGGCCCGGGGCTTGCTGGGATCCCGGCGTAGATAGCCCTGGCGCTGAAGGGTGGCCAGGTGGGCGTGCACGGTGGAGGAGGAGGTGAGGCCGACCGCCTCACCAATCTCCCGCACCGACGGGGGGTAGCCGCGCTCGCGCAACTCGGCGGCGATGAAGTCCAGGATCTGACGGCGCTTACCGGTGAGGATGGGGCTTTCGACAGGAGTCACGCCGCCCAGAATACGCCGGTGGACCGGCTTTGGCAAACATCTGTTCGACTTCGACTTGACGGGAACAGGCGTTCGTGGTTGGCTGTTTCCCGAACAGAGGTTCGATCAAGTGGAGCCCTCGGGAACGTCCCGACGGCACGCCGGTGCGGTGGGCTGCCGACCGGTGCTGGATGAGGAGGACGGTCGATGGTCGCAGTGGTCTGGCCCAGCGGAACCGAGTTGCCCGGCCCTTCCCGGGGCGGTACCGCCCGGCTGCGGGTCGTCCCCGCCCCTGGCCTCCCAAGGACGCCGACGGTGCGCCGGACCCCGGCGGCCCATCCGGTGCCGGTCATCCGGCGCCGGCCCTCACCCGCCGTCTACCGCCGCCGGCGTCTGGTCGCCGCCTTGTGCTTGAGCCTGGTTCTGGGTCTGGCCTACGTGAGCCTGGCCCACCTGGGCGCGGTGTTCCCCGGAATCGGTCCCCTCACCGCCTCCGGGGGACCCGGCTCAGCCGTAGCCGTGGCCGACCAGCTCTATGTGGTCAGGCCGGGGGACACGGTCTGGTCCATCGCCGACCGCTTCCAGTCCACCGGGGACGAGCGGCCTCTGGTGGCCAGGATCATGAGCGAACTCCACGGCGGCCAGCTCCAGGCCGGCCAGGCCATCCGCATTCCCTGAGGGCCGGGCGCCCGAGGACCGAGCCGGGCCCACCAGGCCATGTTCACGGCGGGCGGCCGGTCGGATGGACCGCCAGCCCTTAGCCTTGGTGGCGTGCGCTGCCCGTCGTGTTCGGAGGTTGAAGACAAGGTCGTGGACTCCCGCACGGCCGAGGACGGCGCCGCCATCCGCCGCCGCCGGGAGTGCCTGGCCTGCGGTCGGCGCTTCACCACCTTCGAGCGCGTCGAAGGGGTGGAGGAGGGCACCGTCATGGTGTTAAAGCGGTCGGGAGTGAGAGAGGTTTTCGATCCGGCCAAGGTGGTGGCCGGAGTCCGGGCCGCCACCAAGAACCGTCCCGTGTCCGAGGCGGCCATGGTGGAGCTGGCCGGTCAGGTCGAAGAAGCCATGCGGGCCCTGGGGGCGGAGGTGACCACCCAGCAGATCGGACTGGCCGTGTTGGACCGCCTGGCTTCGGTGGACGAGGTCGCCTACCTCCGCTTCGCCAGCGTCTACAAGGGATTCGAGGAGGCGGGCGACTTCCAACGCGAGCTGGGACTGCTCACCAAGTCGACCGAACCCAAGCGCCGGGACTGATGCCGCTTCAGTCGACTATGGCCGGATAGACGATGGCTTTGAGCTGGCCGCGGAAGTTGAAGGCGCCCGAGGGCATCAGCTGGGTCATGAACACCACGGCCAAGTCCTCGACCGGGTCGACCCAGAACAGGGTCGACGCCGCCCCGCCCCACATGTACTCACCGGCGGAGCCGATGCCGGCGGTGCGGGCCGGGCCGAGACCCACGGCTACCGTGAGGCCGAAGCCGTTGCCATCGAAGCCAACTTCGCCGTAGCCGCCCCGCACAGCAAAGTCCTTGAGCTCCCCGCCACCGGGCAGGTGGTTGGTGCTCATGAGCTCGATGGTCTTGCGGCCCAGGACCCGTCGTCCGTCGAGCTCGCCTCCGTTGAGGAGCATCTGCACGAAGCGGATGTAGTCCGGAGTGGTGGAGACGAGGCCCCCACCGCCGGAGAGGAAGGAGCGCTCCCGCAGATAGGAGCTCTGGCCGGCGTCCTCCATCAGCGCCACCCGCTTGTCATCCCCGCGGCGGTACAGACCGGAGAGCCGCTGGGCCGAGTCGGCCGGGACGCTGAAGCCGGTATCGGCCATTCCCAGAGGGCCGAAGACGGCCTGGCGGAGGTAGTCGTCGAAGCGTTGGCCGGAGAGGACCTCGACCAGCCGGGCGCAGATGTCGGTCTGCAGGCCGTAGACCCACCGGGTGCCGGGCTGGTGGGTCAGGGGCGCCTCGCCCGCCCGGTCGGCCAGTGTCTCGAGGGTCGTGCCGCGCTCGTTACGGATGCTGGGCCCGGCGATGCCTCCGGATTCCGCCGGTCCGGCCCGGAGGGCGAAACCCAGGCCTCCCATGTGCATCATCACGTCCTTGACCGACACCGGCCGGACCGGGTCGACCAGCCGGGTGGTGCCGTCGGCGGCCCGCTCCTCGACCTTCATGTCCTTCCAGGAGGGGATGAAGCGATGGACCGGATCGTTGAGCTGGAACAGGCCCTTTTCGTACAGGGACAGGAGTGCGACGCCGGTGATTGGCTTGGTCATCGAGTAGATGCGCCAGATGGTGTCTTCCTCGACCGGTTTGGCCCGCTCGACATCCATGAGGCCGAAGGAGCGGAAATATCCGACCGCGCCGTGGCGCACCACGGCCACCTGGCCGCCGGCAATCTTGCCCGGGCCGATGTAGCGAGCCTGGAGATGCTCATCGAGGCGCTGCAGTCGTCCGGCATCCAAGCCGGCCGCGTCCGGATCGATCTTCACTTGATTCCCCCATTCCCTGGGACGAGCCAGGAGTTCCGTACCGCCAGAACCTAGCCCGTCCCCATCGGGGCCGACCGGCCGGAGCGGTTTAGCGTTGAGCGGGTGAGCGCTGAACCTGCCGATGACCGCCTCGACGCCAACCGGCGTATGTGGGACGAGCGGGCACCGCTGCACGCGGTCTCGGACTTCTACGACCTGGACAGCTTTCGGGCCGGTCGTTCGAGCCTCCAGCCCTTCGAGGTCGAGGAACTGGCTCCGGTGGACGGGCTCGATCTGGTGCACCTTCAGTGTCACATCGGGCTGGACACGCTGTCCTGGGCCCGGTTGGGGGCGCGGGTGACCGGCCTGGACTTTTCCGCTGCCGCCATCGACATCGCCCGGGGCCTGGCCGCCGACACGGGCATCCCGGCCCGGTTCGAAATGGCCGAGGTGACCCGGGCCCCCGAGGTTCTGGGCCGCGGCGGCTTCGACATCGTCTACACCGGCCACGGTGCCCTGATCTGGTTACCGGATCTGGAGAAGTGGGCTGACTCCGCCGTCGCCCTGCTCCGTCCCGGAGGCCGGCTGTATCTGGCCGAGTTCCATCCTCTATCCCAGATGCTCGGGGACGACGCCGCCACCGTGGTTTCCGGCGGATTCCCCGATCAGCCGATGGTCTTCGACCTGCCCGGCAGCTACGCCGAACCCGATGCCCCCACCCGCCAGAACCTCAGCTACGAGTGGACCCATCCCCTGGGCGAGGTGGTGAGCGTCCTGGCCGCCCGCGGCCTGCGTATCGAATTCCTGCGGGAGCGGGACATCATCGCCTGGCCCCGGTGGCACTTCCTCGAGAAGTACGGCACGTCCTGGCCTGACGGTTGGTGGCGGACGCCTCCCGATCGGCCCCGGATCCCCTTGTCCTACTCATTGATGGCCCGGCTCGACTGAGCGTCCCGAGTCCTCTGACTGACTGGCAGCAACCGGTCAGGAGGACACGAGACGGAAGCGGATCACCGTGCCCGGCCGGCATTGAGCCAGCTGGTCGAGCCCGGGCGCCTGCACCGTGGCCACGGCCGGATAGCCGCCGGTGGTGCCGTGGTTGGCCAGCAGAACTATGGGCAACCCGGCCGGGGGAATCTGGACGGCCCCGGCCACCATCCCCTCGGACTCGGGCTCGTCCGGTCGGCGCCAGGCGAGCTCGGGCCCAGCCAGGCGCAGCCCGGTGCGGTCGCTGGTGGCGGACACCGTCCAGGGGCTGGCGGCCAGCCGCTCCAGGCCCTCGTAACCGATCCAAGCGACCCGGGGGCCGGGGGCCAGCCTGACCTCGACTACCTCGTCCCCCCCGGCCGGTGGGGGAGGGGCCGTCCCGGCCGCTCCGGGCTGACCCGGTTGACGCCGGGCGGGGGCCTCCGTCCAGACCGGGGACCATCCGGTGGGCAGTACGGCCGGACCGAGGTCGAAGCCCGTTCCCGCCGCCAGCGGGGGCGCCCCCAGTCCCGAGAGGGTGTCGGTGCTGCGGCTGCCGAGGACGATGTCAGCGTCCACCCCTCCGGCCAGGGCGAGATACGCCCGCCACCCCCGTTCGAAGCCGGCCAGGCGGACCTCGGCCCCCGCCGTCACCTCCATGGCCGCCCCGTGGGACACGGGCCGTCCGTCCACCAGGATCGGCCCTACCGCCCCGGTCACCGCCAGGATGGCCGGAACCCGGAACCGCAGGTGCGGCCCGGCTGCGGTGGCCTCGAGCCCGGCGGACCCGTCAGGGTTGCCCACCAGCCGGTTGGCGCGGATCAGTGATCCCCGGTCCACCGCTCCCGATCGGGGCACCCCGAGGTGGGCCCAGCCGAGCCGGCCCAGATCCTGAATGGTGGTCAGCGGGCCCGGGTCCACCACCTCCACGTCCGGCGGGTCAGTGGGGAGGATGACAGGGACCGGAAATGCAGCCGGATCAGAGGGGGCGCCGGCCGTCACCGCCTCGAAGCGCACCCGGTCTCCCGGCTCCAGCCGCGATGGTGGCCGGCGTCCGGGGTCGAAGAGGAGGGCGTCGGTGCGCCCGATGATCTGCCAGCCCCCCGGCGTGGCCTGCGGGTACACGGCGCACATTCCCCCGGCCAGGGCCACCGCTCCCGCCGGCACCCGGGCCCGCGGCATGGCGCGGCGGGGGACCCCGAGGGCGGGGTCGCCTCCTTCCAGGTAGGCGAAGCCGGGCGAGAAGCCCAGGAAACTGACCGACCAGACGGAGGCGACGTGGCGGCTCACCACCTCCTCGACGGCCAAGCCGGCCAGGGCAGCCACCTCGGGAAGATCCTCCCCGTCGTACACAACCGGCACCACCACCAGCCGGCCGGCCGCCGGATCATGGGAGCCACCCGCCTCCTGGGCTAGAGCCTCGATCCGGGCCCGGAGCCGCGCGCCATCCGGGGCATCTGCGGAGGCGCCAGGCCCGAGCCGGACCAGGATGGACCGGGAGGTGGGCACCAGGTCTTCGACTCCGGGCAGAGCCGCCCGGCGCAGGGCTCGCCACAGAGGGCGGACCTGCCCCGCCTCCACCTCGACCAGGAACGCCTGGCCGCCGAAGGCAACGAAATTCAAACGAAGGCCCGGATGTCGACCCCGGCGCGGGTCAGGGCCCCTCTCACGGCTCGGGCCGTCTCCAGCGCCCGGGCCGAGTCCCCATGGATGCATATGGAGTCGGCCCGGACCTGGACCACTCTGCCGCCGGTGGCGACGGCGGTTCCGGTGGTGGCGATGCGGACGGCCTGGGCGGCGGCCACCTCGGGGTCCTCGATGACCGACCCGGCTTCAGAGCGTGGGAGCAGGGCCCCGTCGGGCGTGTAGACGCGATCGGCAAAAGCCTCGGCGAAGCAGGCAACTCCGCCCTCCTCCGCCCAGCCCTGAAGGTCGGAGTTGGCCAGCACCAGCAAAGGCAGGCCGATGCCGGCCGCGGCGTCGAGCACGGCTCCGGCCACGTTCCGGTCCCAGGCCGCCCGGTTGTACAGGGCGCCGTGCATTTTGATGAAGCTGACGGCGGCACCGACGGAGGCCGCCACCTCTCGCAGGGCGCCGACCTGGTAGGCGATGTCGGCGGCCAGGCTGATGGGGTCCCGGTCGACGTCCCGCCGGCCGAATCCCTCCCGGTCCGGGTAGGAGGGGTGGGCGCCGACCCGCACTTCCCGCCCGACCGCCTCGGCGCAGGTGTCGCGCATCAGCCGCGGCCCGCCGGCGTGGAACCCGCAGGCCACGCTGGCGCTGGAGACGACCCCGAGGATCTCGGCATCGGCGGGTCCCTCCTCACCCAGGTCGGCGTTGAGGTCGATGGCCGGCTCGCCCACCACCCCAGGCTGTCACTACTGGGAAGCGGGGACCACCACCTGGGCGCTGACGTCCACCAGACCGTTGCTACCCAGGGCGACGGCGGCGGCGTGGCTCAGATCGAGGATGCGCCCCGGCACGTAGGGACCGCGGTCGTTGACCAACAGCAACACGGAGCTGGAGCCGTGAGTGACCAGTAGGAAGGTCCCGAGCGGCAGGTCGGGGCTGGCGACGGTCCAGCCATCCTCCTCGTAGACGGCTCCCGTGGCCGTGGGCTGCCCGTCGAAGCCCGGGCCGTACCAGGAGGCCACCCCGGCCAGCCCGGTGGCGGTGGCCTGGAGGCCGGTTCCCAACCCGGCCGGGCCGAGTGGACCGAAGGGGTACCGGGCCATCAGCGACGCCTGGCTCCGGGTGGCGGCCAGGCTGATGGGGCCGACAGTGGCTGCCACGGCCCGCCGGGCCTGGTCGGACCGGGCCAGAGCGGCGGCGTCGACCGACTCCTGCCGGGCCAGTTCGGCCTGGTCGGCTCCGACGATGGTCTCGAGGTCTCGGCGCTGGTTAGCCAGCTGTTCGGCCAGCCCGGCCAGAGTCCCCAGGTGCCGCCGGGCCGCAACCTGCTGCGAGCGCACCGCGGCCAGGTCGGATTGGTAGGTGGACAGGATGTGGTCGGTGACCTCCTGGGCGGCGTCCAGATAGGGCCCGGGCACCGTCTGGTCACTGTCGGGGGCGTCCTCGACGTAGGCCTCGGCCATCAGGGCTCCGGCCCGGGCCCGGGCTTCGCCCAGGGCCGACTCCAGGCGGGTCTCGGCCAGATCGGCGCCCAGGGCGGCGGCCTGGGCCGCCTGGGTTCGGGCCGCCAGCTCGGCAATCTGCAGGTCGACCGAGCCGGCCCGGGCCTGGGCCTGGGCCAAGGAGGCCGAGGCGCGGGCGGTATCGACCGAGGCGCCGGCCGGCCGGCCCGCCACCAGGCCGGCCACCACGGCGAGCCCGGCCAGGCCGAGCGCCAACCGGGTGGGCGCGCCGGGCATGGGTAGGTTTATCGGCGCCGGAGGTCGGCAGCTGTAGGCGAGGAGGCCAGCGTGCGGGTCGGGGTCCTGACCGGCGGGGGAGATTGCCCGGGGCTCAACGCCGTCATCCGGGCGGTGGTTCGCAAGGGCGAGACGCGTTTCGGTGACGATCTGATCGGCTTTGCCGACGGTTGGCGCGGAGTGGTGGAGGATCGAGTGCTGCCCCTGGACGTGGAGAGGTGCCGGGGCATTCTCCCGCGGGGCGGGACCATCCTGGGAACCTCCCGCACCAATCCGTACAAGATCGACGGGGGGGCGGAGGCGGCCCGGGCCACCCTGGAGCGCAGGAAGGTCGACGCCCTGGTGGCTATCGGCGGGGAGGACACCCTCGGGGTGGCCAACCGTTTGGGAGGTGAAGGCGTCAACGTGGTCGGCGTACCCAAGACCATCGACAACGACCTGTCCGCCACCGAGGTGACCTTTGGCTTCCACACCGCCGTCCAGATTGCCACCGACGCCATCGACCGCCTCCACACCACGGCCGAGTCGCATGACCGGGTCATCGTCTGTGAGGTGATGGGTCGCCACGCCGGATGGATCGCCACCTACGCCGGTATAGCCGGGGGGGCGGCCGAGATCATCGTCCCGGAAGAGCCCTTCGACATCGAGACTATCTGCCGCAAGCTCCAGGAGCGCCACGCCAAGGGCCGTTATGCCTCCATCGTGGTCGTGGCCGAGGGGGCCCGACCCCGGGAAGGAACCATGTCGGTGACGTCCGGTGAGGTCGACCAGTTCGGCCACCAGCGCCTCGGCGGCATCGGCAACCAGTTGGCCGAGGAGATCGAGCGCCGGACCGGCTTCGAATCCCGGGTCACCATCCTGGGTCATGTCCAACGGGGCGGTACCCCAACCGCCTTCGACCGGGTGCTGGCCACCCGCTTCGGCATAGCCGCCATCGACGCTGTGCACGACGGGGACTTCGGCTGCATGGTGGCGCTGCGGGCAGGCGAGATCGTCCGCGTCCCGCTGGCCGAGGCCGTCACCGAGCTCAAGACGGTCGACCCGGCCCTGTTCCACGACGTGGCGGAGATCTTCTTCTGATCAGCCCGGCGCCCACGGCTGCGGCCCGGCGGCGCCAGAGCGGGACAGCCGGAGGGCCGTCCCGGGTTCAGGGTTCGTTGTCTTCGGGGGCGTGGGGACCCAGGAGGGGGCCATCCGAGGCGATGAAGCTGGGGATGTGCCCGGTGCGGGCCTGCCACTCGGCCGCCCAGCCGGAGTCGACTCCGACGATGTCCGGGTCCCGCCGATCGGACCGATGTTGCTCCCGCTCATCCGAGCGCAACCATTGCCGGTAGATCGGGAACATGGCCACGGCTATGGACAACTCCCCGATTGACCACAGAACACCACCCCCGGCGTGGGTACCCGAGAGCGAGTAGATGGACGCAGCCGGGGAGGTCTCGCTCATGAGGGCGATGCCGAGGAACGACTCGAACGGAACGCCTATGAGCAGGTTGACGAACTTGGCTCCATAGCCCATGCGCCAGTTGGGGATCGGATCGGGGCTGATCATCGGCCACCAGAAGAGCGTGCCGCCGGCCAGGAAGACCACGTTGAGTAGATCCATCAGATCCATGTGGGCCATGGCGATACCCAGCAGGGCGCTGAGGAAGAACACGAACATGATGCCGTAATAGAGGAACCAGACGGTGATGGGATGACTGAGGACACGGAAGGCGGGACTGTGAAGGGCTTGAAGAACCCGGGTCTTGGTCCGCGGCGAGGAGGTCTGGAGTACGAGGGTGCTGGGAGCGCCCATGGCCAGTAGCGGCGGAGCCAGGATCATCAAGAGCATGTGTTGAATCACATGAGATGAGAAGTTCGACATGGCGAAGGTGGCCACCGATGACTGGAAGGCCAACTCCACCGAGAGCAGGCCGCCGATGAAGGCGACGATGCGACTCCGGGGCCAATGGCGGCCCCTTCTCTCCAGCTGAAAGGTGGCCCGCAGATACCAGGCCGCGCTGAGCAGCAGGCAGACCAACACCACGAAGGCGAACGGACCTACGGACCACTGGGTCAGGGCGTTATGGAGGTCCACCGGACGGACACCACCCATACCCGGTGTTCCGGCGGCGGTGCTCGTGTTGTTCATGCCGCTCATGCCGGCCGAACCGGCGGCGGTGAGGGCGGAGACGACAGTGCTCATTGTCACGAGGCCACCTGGAAGCCCCGTTGCGCCAGCTTCTCCAGGGCGGTCGCCACCTGGGAGGGACGGGCGGTGCTCTCGTAGAAGAGGTGGGCCCGGCCGTCCGGGGTGAAGATCAGGGTGTAGCCGGCGTGGACCACCTGGTATCCCCCGGAGCTGGCGTCATTACCCGAATTGTCGCGCTGGGTGTAGGACAGCGGCATGTCCAGTTCGGACTCGGCCTGATGGATCACGCTGATGGGGCCGGTGAGGCCGATGAAGGAGGAGTTGAAGTGGTCGAGCCACTGGCGGATCACAGACGGGCTGTCCCGGTTGGGATCGGTGGTGACGAAGACCACCTGCACCTCCTTGGCCACTGAGGGGGGCAGCTCGCTCAAAGCGGACGCGTTGAGGGCCATATCGGTGGGGCAGACGTCGGGACAGTGGGTGTAGCCGAAGTAGACGAGGGTGATCCGGCCCCGAGAGGCGAGAGGGAGGTTGAGGGACCTACCCGACGTGTCCGTCAGGGTCAGGTCTGGTTCAGGGTAGGCGGCGGGGCTCTGCACCAGACCCGGGTAGTTGGGGTTCTGCCCGCTCGACCCGGCCACCTGGCTCACCTGGGCGGCGGGCGGGGCGTGGTGGCCGGCCAGCAGGGTGGCCCCACCCACCAGGATGGCGGCTACCGCCGCCGCCGCGGCTGCCGCCGCGATAGTGGAGCGCCAACTCCTGGGCCGCCCCGGAGGCCCGGAGGCCGTGATCGCTCCGACCAGCCGGTCGCTGAGGTCAGGTCCGGATCGGCCGGCCAGGGCACCTACCTCATCGCCCAGCCGACGGGCCTGGTCCGCCCAACCCGCACAGCCGGCGCAATGGGGCGGCCCCGGATCGGGGCCCTCCCGGTCCAGGAAGGCGGACACGGCCTCCCGGTATTCCTCGCACGGCTCCGTCACGGTCACGGCGTATCCCCCACCAGGGCACTCTGCGGGACTACCGGGACCGGTACGTCGAGGGTTCCGGCCCGTTGGAAATGAAGCTGTAAAACGATGGTCTGCCCGCTGACCAGGGTGGAGCGAAGACCTTCGAGCATGACGTGGTCATGAGCGGGTCGCAGGGCGGCGGTCCCGTGGGCCGGTATCACCAGACGGGCCAGCGGCATCATCATGCCGCCGTTGCCGCTCTCCATCTCGGTGTGGAGGCTGGCCGACCCCGCCGCCGCGGTGGCCGCTCCGACCAGCGCGTCGGGCGCAGAGCCCAGATTCCTGAAGGTGGCGTAGAAGGCGGCTACAGCCGGGCTGGCCGGGGCGGGTACGAAGGGGTCGATCACCTCGATGTCACCCACCCTGGCCGCGACGGACAGAGCCGCGCCCGTAGGGCTGGCGGCTCCAGCCGGGTGGCCGGCCGGCCAGGTCCACTCCAGGATCACTGCCGCGATCAGGACGGCGGGCAGCGCCCCGAGGGCGGCCCAACCCTTGTGCCGTCGCAACCGTTCCAGACTCATCGACTGTTAGTGGGGCGGCGGGGCGCATCGGTTCCCGGAGGGAGAAGATTCTCCGATCCGGCCTCATCGGCGGAAGCCAGCCCTGCGACCAGCTGGGCCCGGGCCCGGGCCACGCGAGAGCGGACCGTGCCCAGTTCGGTCTCGGCCACCACCGCAGTCTCGGCGTAGCTGAGCCCGATGATCTGGGTCAGTACGAAGGCCTCGCGTCGATCCGGGTCCAGGCGATTGATCAGATCGCCCAGGTCCTGGACCGAGGAGGGATCGGGCACGGGGGGGGAGGGCCGGTGCGCCGACCGGTCGGCCCGGCGGCGCCGAGCGCTCCGGCCGACCGCTTCGATGCACACCCGGCGGGCGATGGTGAGTAGCCAAGTGGTCACCGCCGAGTCTCCCCGGAACCCGCCCAGTGATCGCCAGGCCCGCAAGAAGGTCTCCTGGACCAGGTCATCGGCATCCTCCCCGGGGACCATGTGGGCACAGAACCGGCGTACCGGGCCCTGGGTGGCGCTAAGCAGCATCCGAAGCGCCTTCTGGTCTCCCGAGCGGGCGGCCATGGCGGCGGCGGTGAGTTCAGCCGGGGTCAGGCCTTCGGGGACGGTCAAGTCTGGGCCCCCACGTCGGCCAGGAGCCGACGGAAGGCGTCGGCCACCGAGGGAGCCGCGGCCAGGACCAGTTGATCGGTGGGCTCGGGGCCGTACAGATCGCCCACCACCGCACCGGCTTCCCGGGCGATCAGGGCCCCGGCCGCCCGATCCCAGTGGTGGGTGCCGCGTTCGAAATAAGCGTCCAGTCGCCCGCCCGCCACCGCGCAGAGATCGAGGGCAGCCGACCCGGCCCGCCGGATGTCGCGTACCCGGCCGAGGATCTCCGACATGGCCGATCCCTGGACACGCCGCACCGAGGCTTCGTATGCGAATCCGGTCCCGACCAGGCTCATGCTGAGTTCGGTCGGTGAATTGACCGCCAGGGGACGCCCGTTCAGCCATGAACCCGAGCCCAGAAGCCCGGTGAACGTCTCCTCCCGGGACGGGTCGTGGACGACTCCCGCCACCACGGTTCCGTCGATCTCGGCGGCTATGGATACCGCAAAGACCGGAATCCCGTAGACGTAGTTGACCGTCCCATCCAAGGGGTCGATTACCCAGCGGACCCGGCTGGGCCCGGTCCGGTCGCTGCCCTCCTCGGCCAGAACGGAGTCATCCGGCCGATCCGCCGAGAGCACCTGCAGGATCAGCTTTTCACTGGCCCGGTCGAGGTCGGACACCAGGTCGGTCCGGGTCGTCTTCGACTCGACCACAGCCGGACCCGTCCGCAGCCCGCTCAGGAGCAACTCCCCGGCCTGTCGGGCCGCCGATAGGGCCAGGTCGAGGAGGGCCGCCGGGGACGGGTCGGTGGCACCATCGGTCACCCGGACGGTTTAGCCGGTTGGGGTGCCCGGGCCAGAATCGGTCTGGACCGTCCTGCCCCGGAGGTGGTTAGCGTCCTGGCCCATGCCCGACCGCCCCGTCGATCTGCGCTCGGACACCGTCACGAAGCCGACCGAGGAGATGCGGAGGGCCATGTACATGGCCGAGGTGGGTGATGACGTCTATGGGGAGGACCCCACGGTCAGGCGATTGGAAGAGGTCTTTGCCGGGCGGCTCTCGAAAGAGGCCGCCCTGTTCGTCCCGTCCGGGACGATGGCCAACCAGATCGCCCTGCGGCTGCTGGCCTGGCCAGGGTCGGTGGTCATAGCCGGGCGTCGCCAGCACGTGGTGGCCTACGAGAACGGTGCCGGAGCCCGCAACGCCGGGGTCCAGTTCCACTCCCTCCCGGACGATGACGGCCGCCTGCAGCCGGCCGACGTGGCCTGGGTCGTGGCCGCGGCCGCCCATCACATGCCCCGACCGAGTCTGCTCTGTATCGAGAACACCCACATGCCCGCCGATGGGGCCCCCTGGTCGTTGGAGGGGCTGGACGAGGTGGTGGTCGCGGCCGGCGGTCTGGCCGTCCACATGGACGGCGCCCGCCTCTTCAACGCTTCGGTGGCCACCGGCATAGATCCCGGCGCCTACGCCGATCGGGCCACCACGGTCATGTGCTGTCTCTCCAAAGGCTTGTGCGCCCCGGTGGGTTCCCTGCTGGCCGGACCATCCGACCTCATGGCCGAGGCCCGGTCGGTTCGGTCCGGACTGGGCGGCGGTATGCGCCAGGCCGGAGTCCTGGCCGCCGCCGGGCTGGTCGCCCTGGAGTCGATGGTGGAGCGGCTGGCCGAGGACCATGACCGGGCCCGGCTCCTGGCCGAAGCGGTGGGCGAGCGCTGGCCCGACGCCGGCTGCCGGCCGGAGCGGATAGTCACCAATGTCGTGACCTTCCGCCACGCCGCTCCCGGGTCGGTCATCGACCACCTGGCCGGGGCCGGAGTCCTGGCCGGGACCATCGCACCGGGGGTCGTTCGCCTGGTCACCCACCACGATGTCGATGACCAGGGCGTGTCCAGGGCCGTGAAGGCACTGGCTGACGCCCCCTGAGGAGTTCCTCCCCGCCTCCGGCACTGGTCACATCGCCGCCGCGGACACTGCTCACATCGCCGCCACCGGCACTGGTCACATTGGCGCCTCCGGCACTGGTCACATTGGCGCCTCCGGCACTGGTCACATTGGCGCCTCCGGCACTGGTCACATTGGCGCCTCCGGCGCCGCCGTACGCTTCCGCCCATGGCCGAGCTGGTCGAGGAGACCCCGGGATGCGTGCTGGCTGTGTATGCCCATCCCGATGACGCCGACGTCGCCTGCGGAGGGACGCTGGCCCGCTGGGCCGCAGCCGGGGCCGCCGTTCATGTTCTGGTCTGCACCACCGGGGACAAGGGCAGCTCCGATCCGGCTACCGATCCGGCCTCTCTGGCCGAGCAGCGGGCCGGTGAGATGCGGGAGGCGGCCGGGGTGCTCGGCGTCGAGGGGCGGCGGCTGGGCCATGCCGACGGGGATCTCTACGACCAGAGACTTCTCACCGGCCAGATTGTCGGCGTAGTCCGCTCGGTCCGGCCCGACACCGTGGTATGTCCCGATCCCACGGCGGTGTTCTTCGGTGAGCACTACTTCAACCACCGGGACCACCGGGCCGTGGGCTGGGCGACCCTCGACGCCGTAGCTCCAGCGGCGTCTCAGCCCCATTACTTCCCTGAGGCCGGCCCGCCCCACCTGGTTTCGACCGTCCTGATGACCGGCACCATCGCTCCCGACGTGTGGGTGGACGTCTCCTCCAGTCTGGAACTCAAGACCAAGGCCATCCTCTGTCACAAGAGCCAGCTCGGCGAGGGCACCGAGTGGTTCCGCAACGTGGTCAGGCAGCGGGCTGAGGAGGGTGGGCGCCAGGCCGGGGTCAGGCACGCCGAGGGGTTCCGACGTCTCCGCCTGGCGTGAGGAAGTGGCTGGTGGCCGGCGGGCTGCTCGAGGGGCCCGAGGGGATCCTCCTGGTGCAGAACCGGCGCCGGGACGGCTCTCTGGACTGGTCTCCGCCCGGCGGGGTCATTGAGGTGGACGATGGGGAGTCGTTGGCCGATGGACTGACCCGGGAGGTGTGGGAGGAGACCGGCCTTCACGTCACCGAATGGGCCGGGCCCATCTACCGGGTGGAGGCCGTGGCCCCCGAGGCCGGTTGGCATCTGCGCGCCGAGGTCCACCTGGCCGCCTCTTTCCGCGGGGAGCTGAGTCCCGGTGACCCGGATGGGATCGTGGTCGACGCCCGCTTTGTGGATCCGTCGGGCTGCGCCGGGCACCTGGAGTCGAACCATGTCTGGGTGCGCGAGCCGCTCGGAGCCTGGCTGATCGAACGCTGGGCCGATGTCCGCAGCTACCGCTACACGGTCAATGGCCCGAGGGCGGGCGCCTACACGGTCGTCCCGGAGACGCCGTGAGCAACGCCCCGGCGCCGGTTGAGCCGTCCATCCTGCACGTGGACATGGACGCCTTCTACGTCTCGGTGGAGATCAAGAAGGATCCGACCCTGACCGGCCGTCCGGTCATCGTTGGAGGAACCGGTAACCGCGGCGTGGTGGCGTCGTGTTCCTATGAGGCCCGCGCCTTCGGGATCCACTCGGCCATGCCCACGGCACGCGCCCGTCGACTGTGCCCGCAAGCGGTGTTCTTGCCCGGGCACTTCGATGACTATCAGGAGGCCAGTTCCGCCATCCACCGCATCTTCCTGTCCTTCACGCCCCGGGTGGAGGGCATCGCCCTGGACGAGGCCTTCCTGGACGTGTCCGGGGCCCGTCGCCTCTTCGGTTCCGGTCCCGAGGTGGCTGCTCGGATCCGACAGGAGGTGCGCCAGACGGTGGGAATCGAGTGTTCGGTTGGCGTGGCCCGGACCAAGCTCATGGCCAAGCTGGCGTCCAAGGAAGCCAAACCGAGGCCGTCCCCTACAGGCCCCCAGCCCGGGCCGGGAGTCTTCGTGATCCATCCCGAGGAAGAACTGGCCTTCCTCCATCCGAAATCGGTCCGCGCCCTGTGGGGGGTGGGACCGGCCACCGCCGCCCGGCTGACCCGGATGGGTATCTCCACTGTGGGCGACCTGGCCCGGGCACCCCTGGAGTCACTGGTCGGATCGCTCGGTCACGCCGCCGGGCGCCATCTCCACGAACTGGCCTGGGGTCGGGACCCCCGCCGGGTGGAACCGAGCCGGCCCACCAAGTCCATCGGCCACGAGGAGACCTATGCCAAGGACCACCACCGGCACGAGACCCTGGCCGTCGAGGTGGTCCGCATGTCCGACGCCGTGGCCGCCCGGCTCCGCCACTCCTCCCTCGAGGCCCGGACGGTGACTCTCAAGGTCCGCTTCGGGGACTTCTCCACCATCACCCGGTCCCGCACCGAGCCGGCCGGCTTCGCCACCGCCCAGGCCATCAGCCGGATCGCTCTGGCCCTCCTGGAGGAGGTCGACGTGTCGGCCGGCGTGCGCCTTCTCGGGGTGAGCACCTCGGGACTGGGCGACGCCGGCGCCGAGCAGTTGTCCCTGGACGATCTGGCCGCGGCCGGCTCGGACGACGCCGGATGGAAGGCGGCCAGCGGCGCCATTGACGACATCCGACGCCGCTTCGGGGACAGGGCGGTCGGCCCGGCGGCTCTGGCCGACGCCGACGGCGTGAGGGTAAAGCGCATCGGGGACACCCAATGGGGCCCCACGGCCGGCGGCGGGGCAGGGGCCCCCGCCGTCCGGAGGAGCCGGGGTGCAGGGGACCCGGCGGGAGAGAGAACACAGTGAGGATCGCCATCATCGGGTGCGGGTTCATCGGGGCGACCCATTCCCATGCCCTGCGGGCACTCCGCCGGGCCGGGCACACCAAGGCGGTGGTGGCCACCACCTGGGACCTCGACCCGTCCCGCGCCCACCGCTTCGCCTCGGCCCACGAAGGATGCCGGCCGGCTGCCGACCTGGCCGACGCCCTCGACGGGGTGGACGCGGCGTGGATATGCACACCGACCAGTTCGCACCTGGAGGCGGTGGAAGCGGCGGCCGCCCGCCGGCTGGCCGTGTTCTGTGAGAAGCCGCTGGCTCCCGACCTGGCCGGGGCCGAGCGGCTGGCCGGGGTGTTGGAAACGGCTGGAGTGCCCAGCCAGGTCGGCCTGGTCCTTCGCCATGCCCCGGTGTTCCTCCGGCTCAAGGAGGCGCTGGGCGAGCCCGGCTTCGGCCGGCCCATGGCCGCCGTGCTCCGGGACGACCAGTTCTTTCCCACTCAGGGCCAGTACGCCTCCACCTGGCGGGCCGACGTCGGGGTGGCCGGCGGAGGGGCGCTCATCGAGCACTCCATCCACGATCTGGACGCCCTGACCTGGCTGCTGGGAGGGGTGGTGGAGGTGGAGGCGGTGACGGCCAACTTTGCCGGGCACAGGGGAATCGAGGACGTGGCCTCGGTCCGCCTCACCCACCGTTCGGGGGCGGTTTCGACCCTGATCAGCCTGTGGCACCAGATCCTGTCGCGGCCGTCCGGGCGGCGTCTGGAGGTGTTCTGCGAGGACCGGCTGCTATGGCTGGACGAGGACCAGGTCGGTCCCCTTCACGTGGAGTGGTCGGCCGGGGCGGAGAGCCGCGGACCGGACCCTGCCTTCAACCGGCTGGCTGCGTCCCTGCCGGTACGGGCCGACTGGCAGGAGTCCCTGGCCGTATACGCCTCCGCCGATCTGGCCTTCCTCCGGGCGGTGGAGCAAGGCCGGCCGCCGAGTCCGGCGGTGTCCGAGGCCGTCGCCATCCACCGGCTGGTCGACGCCGTGTACCGCTCGTCTGCCACCGGAAAAAAGGTCGCGTTGAGGTGATGCCTCAGGTGCGCGAAGATGATGTTCGGGCGGTGAGGCCGCCCGGTTGTAACGGGTCCGGCCCGAGAGGGTGGGAAAGATGCCGCTTTCCGAAGACGAAGAACGCATCATCCACGAGATCGAGCAGAGTTTCTATGAGAACGACCCGGACTTCTATAAGCGCGCGTCCGAGGAGACCCTCTACCGCCACGCCGGGCGGAACTGCAAGTGGGCTCTGGCCGGCTTCGTGGCCGGATTGGCCGTCCTGGTCGTTTCCTTCGCCTCTTCGGTCTGGCTGGGCTTCCTCGGCTTTTTGATCATGCTGAGCTGCGCGGTGGTGTTCGAGTCCAACGCCAGGAAGATGGGTCGGGCCGGCTGGCAGGAGGTGTCGGACTCGGTCCGGGCCAAGGGCATCCGGGACGCCCTCAACGAGACGAAGCGCAAGATGAACGAGCGCTTCAAGCGCAACTGATCCTGCGCCTCGGCCTCACACCCGGCTGAGACGTCGGGGATCGAGTTCCCGGCCCAGGACCCGAAGGCGGCCAGTGCTTCCGACCACAGCCCGCTCCACCTCCTGGGCTCTGAGTTGGGCTGTCCCCGCTCCACCCGCCACTGCGTCGGGACTCCCGTAGGCGGCGGCCGAGGCCTGATCAGCGAGGCCGGCCAGCGCCGTGGCCGCCGACGGACCGAGCCCGGCCCCGACCCCGGCCCGGCCGGCGTGTTCGAGCAGGGTCTCGTCCGGACGCCGGGGATAGCCGGCCAGGTCCAGCCACTCGTTGGCCTCCTGCCAGGCCACCAGGATGCGCTCCGGATCATCGGCGGCCCCGCGCCGCCGGGACAGGCGCCGGTAGCGGCGGGCCGCGGGCACGCCCACCACCCAGAGCAGGGCCAGGGCCACCGCCACCAGGAGAGCGATCAGGACGGACCCGGGGGGCCCGGACCGGCCCGGAGCGGCCGGGGTCCGGCCCAACTCCCGGAGATTCAAGTGGCGCCGGGGCGGTGGTGCCTGGGCGGCCGGCGGCGAAGGGACCGTCTCCGGAGCAGCCTCCGCCCCCCCGCCCGCCGGTCGGGCCTGGGCCCCCGCCACCCCGGTGTAGGGCGTGGCGGACGGATTTCCCCGGCCCGGGGTGGGCTCGAACGGCACCCAGCCGTACTGGCCGAGCAGAACCTCAGGCCAGGCGTGAGCGTCGGCCCCGAGCACATGCCAGACCCCGTTCTCCAACTGGCCCGGGGTGAATCCCACCGCCACCCGGGTCGGCAAGCCGACGGCGCGAGCCATGACCGCGTAGGCGCCGGCGAACTGCTCGCAATATCCCGTCTTGGTCTGGAACAGGAACTCCTGGATGGCGCTGTCGGAGTGACCGGACTGGACGTCGAGGCTGTAGTGGTAGTTGGCCCGCAGGTAGTTCTGAAGGTCCAGGGCCTCATCGAACTGGGAGGCGGCCCCGGCCGTAACCCGCCGGGCCAGGGCTATGACGTCCGCGGGGACGCCTCTGGGCAGGACGGTGTAGCGATCGGCAGTGGACGGGTCCGGACGAGCCGAGCGCAACTGGGCAGGGCTGAAGCTGGGCGTCTCGGACGCCACCGAATAGGTCTCCCCGTCGCTGGTGGCCGACCGGCTGATGAGGCTTTCCGACAGAGGGTCCCAACTGGCCCCGGCGGCGCCGTCGATCCGGGTGGGGATGTAGGCGGCCGGCAGCCAGATGCTGCCCAGGTTCTCGATTCCGTACGTCTGGTCCACAGGGGCCCCGCCCGTGCTCGTGAGACGGCCGGGCAGCCCCCCCGAAGCCGGGCTATAGGACTCGTTGGACGACCAGATGTTGCCGTCGAACTGGTCCAGCGACGTGAGCCGCCAGTAGGCGGCGGTGCCCGAGCGGACGGTGAACAGTTCCGTATCGGACTGCTTGACCAGACGCGATCGGATGTCGACCAGAGGCGAGATGGTGGTGCGCTCCGAGGGCGCCGATCCGATGTGGTGCCGGAAGCTGACCAGGCCGGCCGATTCGGCTCCCGGCAGGTGGGGTCCTACCACCGCACCCCCGATGGCCACCGCGCCGACCAGGGCGACCCCGGCCCGGGTGATAACCGGACGCCGGCCGTCCCCGCCGGTGAACCAGGCTCCGCCCGAGGAACGCCGGTTGGTCTCGTGGATGGCCACATATACGGCCAACAGGGCGACGAAGAACCCACTCCAGGCCGGCCCGGGCGGCTTGTCCGCCAGCACCGAGACGAAGACCAGTACGGCCAGACCCGGCACCACCGCCTCGAGCAGGGTCTGGAGCCGGAAGGCGGCCCAGTCGGCCAGTAAGGCTGTGAGGGCGCCCCCGGCCCCGGCCACCACCAGGAATCCCGGCAGGGCCGGGACCGGAGCGGTGAGAACCGCGAAGGCGGCCCGGGCTCCGGCCAGGTCGTGGCCCAGCAGGGCGAAGCTGTGCGGAGAGGGCAGGCCGTACCAGGTGCTGCCGCCCAATACCGACCAGATGAGCACCAGGAGCACAGCCACTCCGGCCAGGGGAGCCGCCACCCAAAGCGCCAGCCGGACCCGCCGGGCGACCCAGCTGACGGCGTGGGCCGTGGCGGCGCTGCCCACGACCGGTATGAGCCAGCCCGAGCCCTGGAACAGGCGGCCCATCCCGGCCGCCGCCAACAGGTCGAAGGCGGCCAGGGCGGCCGTGGCCGGTGCCGACGACCACGCCGCCGGGCCCAGGTCGGCCTGGCGTCCGGTGCGTCCGGGCGGCCGGGACGGTCCCTGTCTCAATCGACCGGCTCCAGACGGCTGACGGAGCGCCGACCGGACCGGCGCCCGCCGCCGGCCAGGATCGGGTCGGCCGACCAGGCGTCGGCCAGGGATCGGGACTCGGAGATCGTTACCTGCCGGAACACGCCGGCCGGGCCTGGGACCTCCCCGCCCGAGCGCGGGCTGGTGCCGGGTGGCGCTTCGGCCCCGGTCGCAGCCCGGCCGTCGGCCGGGGCCGGGCTGTCGGTCTCGGCCTGGCGTTCTATCACGACCAGGACGACCAGCCCGGCCCGACCCCGCAGGTGGCCGACGGCGGCCAACTCCGCGCCGCCAACGGCCGAAGTGGTGACGACGGCCACGCTGGCCCCGGCGCCGTGGGGGCGCCGGGCGGACAGGAGGGCTGCCAGGCTGGCCGGCCCGCTGGGCTCGACCGAGGCCAACAAGGCGAGGGCGGCCTCCCGGTGGTCGGCCCCGGTGGCGAAGCCGGAGTCGAGCCCACCCGCGGTCACCAGCCTGGTGATGGCCCCGGCTCGCTGGGACCCGGAGAGGATGCTGGCGGCGGCGGACACGGCCAACTCGAAGGAAGCGGCGTCGTGGACCTGGCGGCGGGTGTCGAGGACGATCGTGGTGCGGTGCTGCCAGGGCAGTTCGACCTGGCGGATCATCAGTTCATCACTGCGGGCGGTGCTGGGCCAATGCACCCGGCGGAGGTCATCGCCCACCTCGTAGGGGCGCAGAGCGAAGAAGTCCTCACCGTGGTTGCGGGCCGTCCGGCTGACGGTGCCGTCGTGGGGATCGTGGCCCACGGCCGGGGGCATGCCGGGGATGACCTCGATCCGCGGATAGACCAACACCGCCCCGGATGCACCGCCCTGGCGCTGGGCCCGGGCCAGGCCGAAGGGGTCCTCCAGCCTCAGGGTCAGCGGGCCGAGGCCGAAGCGGCCCCGGCGCCCGGTCGGGACCTGGTAGGCGGCTCGACCGGACTGACCGGCGCCGAGTTCCGGCACGGCAAACTCCGCCATCGTTCCGGATGCCCCGAACGGCTCCTCGGCCCGCAGCGAGGGGACCCTCCGGTCGCTGGTATTGGCCAGCTCCAGGTCGACCCGACAGGGCGCGCCGAGGTGCACCCGAGGCGGGCTCACCCGCCGGCGGGCGGCCAATGGGAACGGGACGACGCGGACGTAGATGAAGGCGGCCCCCACCGCCAGCCCGGCGGCGGCGGCCAGCACGTATAGATCGGCCAGACCCAGCACCCGGCCTCCCAGCGCCAGGGCGAGGGCGCCGACCAGCAGGAGAACCCCCCTTCGGGTCAGCACCAGTGGGCCGACGCCGGCGGTCGCCGCCTGTCGGCGACGCTCCTGTTGTTCACGCCTGGTTCACTCCGTCATCGGGTGGTGGTCCGGCCGGCGGGTACGGCGACGGTCGCCACCACCGCAGCCAGAACCTCGGAGACGGCGGTGCCGGACATCTCGGCCTCGGCCGAGAGGGTGATGCGGTGGGAGAGCACCGGTCCGGCCAGTGCCTTCACGTCGTCCGGGATCACGTAGTCCCGCCCCACCGATGCGGCCCGGGCCCGGGCCGCCCGCTGCAGGGCGAGCGACGCCCTCGGTGACATGCCCAGCGCCACCAACGGATGGCGCCGGCTGGCCGTGGCCAGGTCGACGATGTAGCCCTTGATCACCGAAGCGACGTGGACGTCCCGGGCCACCGCGATCATTTCCTCGACATCACGGGCCGTGGCCACCGGACCGATCTCGTGCACCGGATCCACCTTGGCATGGGTCTCCAGGATGGAGATCTCGGCCGCCCGGGCCGGATAGCCCATGTCGATCCGCATGAGGAAGCGGTCCAGCTGACTGTCCGGCAGCGGATAGGTGCCCTGGTGCTCGATCGGGTTCTGGGTGGCGATGACCATGAATGGCGCCGGTAGCTCATAGGTGGTCGTATCCACGGTGACCTGCCGCTCCTCCATGGCCTCCAGCAGGGCCGACTGCGTCCGCGGCGATGCCCGGTTGATCTCATCGGCCAGGACGATCTCGGCAAAGACCCCCCCAGGGCGGAACTCGAAGCCGCCCGTGGCCCGGTTGAACACGTTGACCCCGGTGACATCCGAAGGGAGCAGATCGGGAGTGAACTGGATGCGGTGCCACTCGCATTCCAGGGAGGCGGCCAGTGCCTTGGCCAGGCTGGTCTTGCCCACTCCGGGGACGTCTTCGATGAGCAGGTGGCCTTCGGCCAGCAGGCACAGCAGTGCCAGCTGGACCACGTCATCCTTGCCCTGCACCACCTGAGCGATGTTGGCGGCCACCGCTTCGAACAGGTCGGAGAAGCCCGAGATGTCATGACTGAAGGCGGGCTGTCGGGCCACCGGCTCTCCCTGGGGAACGCGCCCACGGCTGGGCTGGGCGCGCCACAGTTATAGCGTCCCGCCGGTGACCGCCCTGCCCGTGTGTCTGGCTGTGGACGTGGGTGGAACCAAGCTGGCCGTCGGTCTGGTCAATGCTGAAGGTCGGGTGTTGGGCTGGGATCGGGTGCCCACTCCGCCGGGCGGGGAGGAGGAGATCTTCTCGGCTCTGACCGGGCTCATCGAGACCGTGCTGCGCCAGACTCCGGTCCAGGTCGATCGCTGCGGTGTGGGCTCGGGGGGTCCTATGACCAGGGGCGGGGAGACCGTGTCTCCCATCAACATCCCCGGTTGGAGGGACTTTCCGCTGCGCTCCCGACTGGCCGAGTGGACGGGCCTACCGGTGGTGGTGGACAACGATGCCAAAGCCCTGGCCCTGGCCGAGGGCTGGCAGGGGGCGGCGGTAGGGGAGTCGGACTTCGTGGCCATGGTCGTGTCGACCGGCGTAGGGGGCGGCATCATCTCCGAAGGCCGGCTCATCGACGGGGCCAGTGGCAACGCCGGCCACATCGGCCACCTCATCGTCGAGCCCGAGGGCCGGTCGTGCGGATGCGGAGGACGGGGTTGTCTGGAGGCCGAGGCTTCTGGCACGGCTATTGCCGAGATGACCGGGGCCCCGGCCGCTGAAGCCGGCCCGGCGGTCATCGAGCGAACCGGGCGCCTGGTCGGGCGGGCGGTGGCGTCGGTGGCCAATCTGCTCGATCTTCGACTGGCCGTGGTCGGAGGATCGGTCGCCCTCGGCTACGGCCGGCGCTTCTTCACCGCCGCCCAGGCCGAGTTGGATGAGCGGGCCCGGCTGGACTACTCGGCCGGAGCCCGCGTCGTCCCCACCGGTCTGGGCTCGACCGGCGGCCTGATCGGGGCGGCGGCCCTGGCCTTCCGATGAGCAGGCCCCGGGTCCGTCGCGTCGCCCACCTGCTGTCCGCGCTCGAAGCGATCGGGCCCCGCCCCTGGCTGTGGCCGGCGGGCCTGCTCACCCTCCGGAGGTTGGCCCCCCGGCAATGGTGGCTCCGGTGGCCCCCGCTGCCTCTCCCGGATGCCGACTACCTGGCCTTCCGGATGGAGACGGCCTACGGGGACCCTACCGCCCTGCCTCCCACCGCCGACGTGGTCGCCTACCTGGAATGGTGCCGCGCCCAGGGGGGTGCCGGGCGATACCGTGGGGCGTGATGAAGCTCCCACCAGGAGATTGATCGGGTGTCGCGCTCGTTGGTCCTCAACGCCACCTATGAGCCGCTGTGCGTAGTTGCCTCACGGCGCGCCCTGGTCCTGGTGCTGGCCGACCGGGCCGAGATGCTTCATCCGGGCGAGGGCCTGTACCGCTCGGAGCGCTCCATGTTCCCCGAGCCCTCGGTGGTGCGCCTGTGCCGGTACGTGAAGGTTCCCTATCAGACCCGGGTAGCCCTCAACCGGGGCGCCGTTTTCGCCCGCGACGGCCACCGTTGCCAGTACTGCGGCGCGGCGGCGGAGAACATCGACCACGTCGTGCCCCGCAGTCGCGGCGGTCCCCACACCTGGGAGAACGTGGTGGCCTCCTGTCGCTCGTGCAATTCGCGCAAGGAGGACCGTACGCCCCACGAGGCCGGTTTCGTCCTGCGCTGCACCCCCACCCAGCCCCGCCAGCGGATGTGGGCCCTCATGGCCGGCGGCTCGGTCCGGCCCGACTGGGAGCAGTACCTCGGCTCCGGCCCGGTGGCGGCTGCTCTCTCTGCCTAAACCCCACCGCCGCCAGGCGTTGCCGTGAGCACTGACTGGGACTTCCTCGAGCTGACCGGCACGGCCGGGGAGATCCACCAATGGCAGCCGGACGGCTTCGCCCGGCGGGTGAACCTGTGCCGGCCCACGGCTCCGGCGTTGGTGATCGGCAGCACCCAGCCGGAGTCGTCCATCGACGCCGCCCGCGCCGCCGATCTGGGCCTGGCCGTGGTGCGCCGCCGCAGCGGCGGGGGG
>Ga0307372_10001452_pt1 | contig 41238 bp, 28 predicted proteins | sample OX1MG_FD_202533 | JGI IMG/M metagenome (GOLD analysis project Ga0307372, IMG submission 202533) | Soil microbial communities from Risofladan, Vaasa, Finland - OX-1 | ecosystem: Environmental > Terrestrial > Soil > Coastal area > Acid sulfate soil | place: Finland: Risofladan, Vaasa | collected...
AGCCGCCGTTCTTGGAATCCTTGGGGCCACCGTGCCCATGGCATTAGTAGGAAGCGCCCTGCCTGCCTCAGCCAGCATCGGCACTCAGGCGGTATCTGGGATCGGTCCCCTTTTCAGCGTGGCCTGTCCCACCACCACCTTGTGCGAGGCGGTGGGACAGAACGAGGCCCTTCAGGGCGTGGTCGTACCGATCAACAGCGGCATTCCAGGGAGTCCCCAACCGGTCCCAAGTATCGCAATCCTGTTCGGCATGGCCTGCCCAACTGCAACAACCTGTGAGGCTGTCGGCGAAAGGAGCACCTCCGACGGGGGAGGCGTGGTAGTCGGGATCACCCGCGGACTCCCAGGCAGTCCCCAGACGGTGTCTGGGAACAGTGCCCTTGTGAGTGTGGCCTGCCACAGCTCCAGCACCTGCGAGGCAGTGGGTATCGTTCCACCGGTTGGGGTGCTCATCCGTGCCGGCCTCCCGGGCAGTCCCCAAGGACTCTCGGGAACCGAGAGCCTCGGCGACGTGGCCTGTCCCACCGCCACCACTTGCGACGCCGTGGGCGAAAGCTCGTCAGGTGGCGTGATAGTGCCCATCACCGACGGCACCCTGGGAAGTCCCCAGGCAGTTCCAGGGACCGCGGACTTGAGCGGTATCGCCTGTCCCACTGCCACTACTTGCGAGGCCGTCGGTTACAACTCGAGCTTTGAGGGTGTGGCGGTGTCCACTACCAACGGCATCCCGGCTACCGCCAAGGTGGTCTCGGGGCCGGCCGGGGCCGCCCCCACGGCGGTGTCTGGGGGCGGTGTTCTCACCAGAGTGGCCTGCACCAGCGCCACCACCTGCGAAGCAGTTGGCGATGGCGCTACGGGCGGTCTGATAGTTCCCATCACGAACGGCACGCCAGGCACTCCCCAAGTGGTCTCGGACACCACGCTCAATAGCGTTGCATGCCCCACCGCCAACATCTGCATAGCGGTCGGATCTAACTCCAACTCTGGCCCGGGAGAGGGCCTAGTGGTCGCATTCACCGCGACCGCGGCCCCCGCCAGCCTAGGAGCAAGTCCATCTCCGAGTGCCACCACGTCGCTCCCCCCTTCGCCTCGTGGAAGCGGAGGGGGGTCCCCGACCGGGATGATCGCGCTTCTGGCAGTACTAGGACTGGTGGTCGTCTCCGCGGGTGGGATCTGGCTGGCAAGGCACCGGAGCATCGGGAGTAGCACCGGGAGCTGACCGCCGAACGGTGACCAGGGGACACGCGCCATAGACGAATAGCTCCAGCTGATCTCACTGGGCAGCGCGACGGGACACGTTTTCGGACCGGTCAGGGAATGCTGTGCGAAACACCCTTCGCCAGCGTGCCGGACCGGCCCCGGTGTGAGGCAGCAAGGACGACTAGCAGCTCAAACCGGGGCCGAGACTGGGCCTGCGAAGACCACTTAACTGCACGCCTTATGGTGACCCTCTAGAAGTCGGCCGCACAGCGCTCAGCTTCAGATTCTTGGTGAGGAAGAGGTCGCGGGTTCAATCCCCGCCCTGGGCTCCGCTCATTTTAGGGACACTAAATTAACTGAGTTCTGCGGAGTACTCGGCCCCGGGGCCGAGCCTCAGGCTGCGAGATTGACCGCGAAGTCGTAGCCACGCTTTCGGCTCCGTGTCTGTCGCGTTCGGACGTCCTCTCTGCACCGCGGGAACGGGCGACCTTTGGACCGAGTCATCAACCAGATCACGCTGAGGACCAGGACGACTACAAACCCGAAAAAAATGGGGAGCACCAGCGCTATCCCATGGTCGACATCGCCGGCTGCAACGAAGGCCGAGCGAGCGCCCCTTGCAACTCCCCTTGACCCCAATCCCGGTGCCGATCCAGATGACACACAGGATCGTCCAGACCCAGATCGTCCAAGTCATCTTCCGCCATTGCCGCGTTACCTTGGGCCCCTCCGGAGTCCGTTTCTCCGGTACCTACCGACTTCTGCCCGCGCGGCGATAGACGCTGAATGTCCGGCTTTCCATCTCAGCGGACCACGACGTGGACTACTTGAAACGAGTTGCCGAACAGGGCGGTCGTCAAGTCGACGGTGGCTGCACCTGCCGCGCTTGGACCACCGGTTGACATCTGGTCACCTGCGTGCGAAGGTGCCGCTGCCCGAGGAGCGGGGTGCGGGGGCCGACGCTCCTTCCGACTAGTTCCGGGCAGGTTAAGGAGGAGGGGGGAGGCCGATGAAGAGCACAGTTGGAGCGTCGAGCGTCTGCGCTCGGGTTGGATCAGCACTTACGCGGCACACCCCAAAAGGCTACTCCCGTTCCCGCTTGGCGATGGTGACTGGGGCTTGTACCTTGGCCTTGTCCATTGCTGGGGTGCTTGGCACCATTCCTGCCGCAGCGGCACCCGCTGGGCCCCTCGGCTTCCTAGGCGTGGCTTGCCCTAGCTCCACCCACTGCGAGGCAGTGGGCTGGACCGGGCCCGGAACAGGACCTGGCAGCCAGGGTCTGTGGGCGCCCGTCACCAGCGGCGTGCCCGGTGTCTTTCAGTTGGTCTCGGGGACCGAGTTCCTCGATAGCGCAGCTTGCCCCAGCGCCACCACCTGCTACGCCGTTGGCATGAATTCCTCTGCTCCCTACCCGGGCACGGTGGTGCCCATCACCAGCGGTGTCGCTGGCAGCGCCCAGACGGTTTCGGGGACTGGGGCCTTTCGGGCCGTGGCCTGCCCCACCGCTACTACCTGCGAGGCGGTGGGCGAGAGTTCCTCCGGCCAGGGTACGGTGGTGACCATCAACAGCGGGACCCTTGGTAGCCCGCAGGTGGTCTCGGGGACCGTCCAGTTCAACGGCGTAGCCTGCTCCACCGCCACGACCTGCGAAGCGGTGGGCACGACGTCTTCCCTTTACGGAGCTGGCCAGGGTACGGTGGTGACCATCACTGGCGGCACCGCTGGCACTTCGCAAGTGCTCTCGGGAAGTGCTGGTCCGCTCCAAGGCGTAGCCTGCCCCACCGCCACGACCTGCGAGGCTGTGGGAATCAGCACCTCGGGCCAGGGCGAGTTGCTGGCGATCACCAGCGGAACTCCGGGCACCGCCCAGGTGGTGCCGGGGACCGCCCAACTTCTTGGAGTGGCCTGCCCCACCGCTATCACCTGCGAGTCGGTGGGAAGTGACTCCTCTAACACGGTGCCGGTTATGGTGCCCGTCACCAACGGTGCCCCGGGCAGCCCCCAGACGCTGTCTTCGGCCGCATCGCTTGCCGCGGTGGCCTGCCCCAGCGCCACCACCTGCTACGCCGTGGGCTCCGACGGCGCCGGCAACGGAGTAGTGGTCACGATCACCCTGCCCGGGGCACCCGGCCAGCCGGCTGGAGTGGCAGAACCCTCAGCCGTGAGCCTCAGTTGGTCCGCACCAAGCAGCCCAGGAAGCTTTCCGGTGAGCTCGTATGCGGTGACGCCGTACATCGGGGCGGTGGCGCAGACGCCGATCAACACCGGGTCGACCGGGACCAGTTACACGGTGACGGGGCTGACCGATGGGCAGGCGTACACATTCACGGTGGCGGCCGTGAACGGAGCGGGCGAGGGACCGGCGTCGGCGGCGTCGAGCGCGGTGACACCCACCGCGCCGCCACCGGCGACCTACAACGCGCTCGTGCCGTATCGGGTCTGCGACACGAGGCCGGGGAACCCGTCGGGGCTCACGGGGACTGATGGCCAATGCAACGGCCTGACGCTGGGACCGGGTCAGACCTTGACCATCCAGGTGTCGGGGACCAACCCCAGCGGGACTGTCACCGGTGGGGTGCCGAGTTCGGCCACCTCGGTGGTGCTGAATGTGACCGTGACCGACACCACGGCGCCGTCGTACCTGACGGTCTGGCCGGCGGGAGGAGCTCTGCCTCTGTCCTCGAGCGTGAACTGGTCGGCGGGGCAGACCGTGCCCAACCTGGTTACCGTGGGACTAAGCAGCACGGGTCAGGTCAGCCTGTACAACGATGCCGGCAACGTCGATGTAGTGGTGGACGTGGAGGGATGGCTGGACTCCAGCGCCAGCAGCGGCGGTCCCTACCTGCCGCTGCAGCCGTACCGGATCTGCGACACCCGGGCAGGCAACCCCTCCGGGCTCTCTGGCCCGAACCTGACCCAATGCGAAGGCCAGACGCTGCATGCGGGCAGCACGCTGACCATCCTGGCAGCGGGCACCAACCCCAGCGGAACCAGCAGTGGGGGAGTGCCGTCGTCCGGGACCCTGGCGGTGGAACTGACGGTGACGGTGACGGATACCAGTAGCCCCAGCGACCTCACGGTGTGGCCGGCTGGGACGGCTCGGCCGCTGGCCTCCAACCTGAACTTTGTGGCCGGCGAGACGGTGGCCAACAACGTGGTGGTGGCGGTTCCCCAGTCCGGAGCGGATGCGGGCAAGGTCAGCATCTACAACGATGCTGGCAACGCCGACGTGGTGGTGGACGTGTCGGGCTATTACGAGAGTTCCTTGAGTGGGACCGGCACCTTCACCCCGATGGTCCCCTACCGGATCTGCGACACCCGGTCAACCTCGGTCTCTGGGTTGAACGACGCCTGCACCGGGAAGACCCTGCAGGCGGGGGTGGCGCTGGCGCTGCAAGTGAACGGAACAGGAGGGATCCCCGCAGGGGCGACCTCGGCGGTGCTGAACGTGACCGTTACCGACACCTCGGCGCCGGACTTCCTGACGGTCTATCCGGACGGGACCACCAAGCCGTTTGTCTCCAGCCTGAACTGGGGACCAGGTGAGACGGTGGCGAGCGGGGTGACCGCGACCCTGGGATCGGATGGGGCGATTGACTTCTACATCCCGAACGGCCAGGCCGACCTGGTGGTGGATGTGGTCGGCTGGATAGGACCTTGAAGTGGGGGATTTCATCGCAGATCCCCACGCCCTAACCTGACCAGCCCACGGGATGTGTAGACAGTTGCGGCTCATCGTGGGCGCATCTTGCTAGCACCATAGACCAGCTGGGCCGGGGTGCCTCCGGCGGTGTGGCGGCCAGTGTGGGCCCGGTCGAAGTTGTAGAAGCGCAAGTAGCGAACCACGTCTCGCTGCAGCGCGGCGTACTTGGGGATCAGGGAGCGGGCGAAGGTGGGCTGCCAGCACTCCTCGAGCGCGGTGCGCTGGACCCGTCCCACGTCGCCGTTGCTCTGGGGCCGACCGGCATGGATGAAGCGGTGCTCGGCCCCGGTCTTGGCCACTGCTCCGCGGAACTCCTCCACTTTTGGCGATCAGCTCATTGCACTATTCGTGATCGCCGACAACTGGCCCAGCAGCTGCCAGCTGGTCGCCGGAATCCTACGGTCCGCCATCGCACTGCGCCTACGTGGGGAGTGACCTGGGGGTCCGCGGAGACCACTTAGCTGGACGCTTTACGGTGGCCCTGCCGCTCTCAGGAGCCCAGCGCTCGGCTTCAGATTCTTGGTAAGGAAGATGACGCGGGTTCAATCCCCGCCCTGGGCTCCGCTGATCTCAGGCTTGCGGTAACCAACTCCGATTGCACGGGGCGACGCCGCTCTTTCGTGGGTCGGTTTCGCTACCGGAGGAGTATCAATCGCCCTCGAAGATCATCAAGCGGGAGCGCGACGATTCCTGGCGGACCCGGAGCGCGGGCTGATATTCCTCCGATGCGTACCAGGCCCGGGCTCTGTCGACGGTCGGGAAGCGAATTAGCACGAGGATGCCGGCGTGCTGCCAGTCACCCTCCTCGACGTCCACCTCAGTCGTGGCTACGATGAACTCGCCCTCGTACTTGGCCAGGGTGGGCGACAGCAGCTCCCGATAGCGTTGCCGCCCCGCCTCATCGGTCCACTCCACGTCGGCCAGCACATAGCCCGCCATTGGTTCAACTCCCGCTTCGGTCCGCTGTGAGGGGATCAATACTAATGGGCTAGCGACGGGCCAGTCGGTCAGTCGCCCGGAGTTGGAGGCTGGGCGCGACCCCGGCATAGGTGGAGACGGTGAGGCTGACGCTGGAGTGGTCCAGGGTGACTGAGACGGTGCCCAAGTCGATCCCGCTGGGCAGCGTCGGGGCGGCGAAGGCGTGGCGCAGGTGGTGAAAGTGCATCGGCGCCAGCCCCGCGGCCGCGAAGAGCGCTTAACTGGACAACTTCTTGACCGCCGCCTGATTTCAGCCGCACAGCGCACAGCGTCCGAAACCTGGTTGAACCGCCCCGGGATCATTTGATCTCTCGGCCACCACAACGGGACCAATGGGCCGACTCTCTAGGCTCCCACAGCGTTGGAGCGCAACCCATACACGGGGACCGGCCGCTGGGCCATCGCAGCGCGGGGCCGGATTTTTCCAGCAGCTGGCTTGATCGCGGGTTCCCGAGGCCGGCTTGGCAGGGGAAATGGGCGCCTGATCCAGATCCTCAGGCGACTGAGCCTGCGAGCGTGGCGTAACGATCTCGGAACGCTCGGAGATTAGAGTGGAGTTTGGCCGCCACAGCGGGTTGGCGTCGCAGGAGTAGCGGCACCAATTCCCAACCAGACGGAATCAGTACACGCCGCCGATGACGAGACGGCGGCCCGAGCGAGGAGGGCGACCCCTTTCCGCTCGGCGTCGCCGACTGCAGCGAGGGTCGCGGCCGTGGTGATCGTGATTCTGATAGCCGCAGTCGTCGTGCTCTCGAGGCTCAACCACGTCTCCAGGGTCGGAAATTTGCCGCTGATGGTGATCGCCTTGCCGTTCTCCGCCGTGGGTTTTGTGGTGGCCCGGCGGCAGCCAAAAAACGCGATTGGCTGGATTTTCTTTGGCGTGGCGGCTTGCTTTCTTCTGATAGCAGTTGGGCGAGACTATTCGGGTATCGACTATCGCGTTCACCACGGCTTGTTTCCAGTCGGCTGGCTGGCACTATCCCTCACTGACCTTTGGACCCCAGCTTTCTTGCTGATGGGGCTACCCATGCTGCTCTTTCCGGCGGGAAGGCTGCCCTCTTCGCGGTGGCGCTGGTCTCTGTGGGTGTACTTGGTCGCGGACGGGTTTGAAACCGCGATCGCGCTGGCGGGAGGTCTGAGCATCGGGCTTGGTCGCCATGTCCACATCGACTTGACCGGGATGCCCACCAATAACATCGGCGGCTTCTTGGGAGTCTTGGGAAACGTAGCGAACGTATGCGCCCTGATCTCGCTGGCCTTCGCGGTGACGTGGATCATTCGCCTGCTGGCGAGCTACCGGAGTGCAAGGGGTGACCGGCGGCAGCAACTAAAGTGGCTAATGGCCGGAGGCGCACTGACCTTCATCTCCGTGGCGGTGGGTGCCTCTGCGGTGCTCCCCAACGGCCCGACTCCATCGGGGATCGGACCCCAACTGCTGTCCTTCTTGATCGTTTTTGGCTTCTTGGGCCTGCCGTTCGGACTAGCTGCGGGAATCCTCAAGTACCGTCTCTACGATGTCGACCGGCTGATCAGCCGCACCGTCTCGTACGCCATCGTCACTGGACTTCTGGTCGGGGTCTATGTCGGGCTGGTCACCGTGGCCACCAGGGTTCTTCCCTTTTCCTCACCGTTGGGCGTGGCGGCCTCCACCCTGGCCGCCGCCGCACTCTTCACTCCGCTCCGCAGACAGGTCCAGAGGCTGGTAGACCGCCGCTTCAACCGGGCCCGTTACGACGCTGAGGCGACCGTCTCGGCCTTCGCCCAGCGCGTTCGAGACGATGTCGAGCTGTCAACCGTCAGCGCGGAGTTCGTCCGAGCGGTGCAGACCTCGGTCGAGCCCGCTCACATCGCGCTCTGGTTGCGGCCGACCGGATAGCGAGGCGGCGCATGGGGTGCCTAACGGTCGGCCGCGAAGAGCACCAAACCTGCCGGCCGCTTCCTAGCAGTTGGAGGCCGACCGCACCGGACAAGGCCCTGAGAAAAGTCGACCAGGAAGAGCTGGCGAGTTCCATCCCCGCCCGCGGGGATTCTGCTCTTGCTAGCTCCCCGCAGTGGCTCGGTCGCCGGTGCTCACCTCGGATCGACCACCCTGCTCACGATCCAAGCGTGCTTGCCAACCGGGCGGCCGCGGGTGAATCCGAACTTCTCGAATAGCTCGACGGTCGCGCTGAACAGAAAACGGCCTGGCGCCTCGCGTCCAGTGGTCACCTCAGAGATGGCCTCCACGAGACCGCCGCCGGCCTGAGCGATCTGCTCGAGAGCGCCCTCCAAGGCAGCTTGTGCGATGCCCTGGCCACGATGTTTCTTGTCAACGAAGCAGCAGGTGATCCGCCAGTCCGGACGCGGCGGTGCGTCCTTCTGGTACTCCCGCAGGTGCTTGATGCCGGGGAGTTCCTCGGGGGTGCCGTATTGACACCACCCTTGTGCGGTGCCGTCCTCGTCGAGGACGAGCGCCGCATGAGCGCGCCCTGTTCGGACCCGATCTTCCTTGGCTGCGCGATAGCTGACCCCCTTCTGGCCACACTCCGGGTGGTAACCGATGCACCAGCACCCCCCGAAGATCCCATTGTTGCGCTCCACGAGCTCCGCGAAGGCAGCCCATGTGGCCGCGTCCAGAGATCGGATGGTGTACGACATCTATGAGTCCTTGTAGGGTCGCTCTGGGCTTCCCGGCACTCGAGTTTGGCTCGTCACCGAGCGTGGTGAGCTAGGGGGCTCACGGTCACGAGTTCGTGATCGTTGCGATGCGGGCACCGATGGCGGTGGCACTCGAGATGACTAACGGGAAGAGGGCGATTGACCTCTCTGCGTCGCCCGCCGTAGGCCAGATGGATGTGGCCAGCACCCCTGCTCGAACGACGATGATTCGCACCCGCGTCCGGCCTGACCGGCTCCCGGAAAACACCGGTCCCATTGTGCTCCGGCGGAGACGTTGGTTGGTACGCCCTCGTGACCAGAGTGGTGTCCTCGGTGCAGCCCGCCAACTCGACCGCTCCCTGGTTGCTTTCGGCAGTTAGCGGCGCCGACTCGATGGAGCGGGACGCCTGCCGCACCTGCGTCGCGAACTCCGCCCGTTCCCCCTTCATGCTCTCAGGCTAAGGCCGGAGCCGAGTTCGTCGAGGCAACCTTTGCGTGGCACTCCACCGGTCTCACCGCTGCCAATCTTCTGGGCACCGATCGTGTAGGGAGGAGCTCTAGGCTAGGTCGGCATGTCTGCCCTCGTCGGGGGATGACCTAACCTGCCAGGGACCGCACTCGCGATCGAGCAGGTTCGGAGCCGGCTCGCGGCAACAGCTCCTCGTCTGGCCGCGCTGACGGCCGATTTGGCGCCGTCCCAGCTCCTCGCTTCCCCGGACCTCGATGCGTGGTCAGCGTACGACGTGCTGGCTCATCTCCGTGCCTGCGCCGACGTCTGGAGTAACCGCATCGCGGCGATCCTGGCCGAGGACCAGCCGGCGTTGCGGGCGGTCAATCCACGCAGCTGGATGAAGCAGACCGATTATCTCGATCTGGAATTCCGACGCTCGCTGCGCACATTTGCTTGGCAACGCGCCGATCTGTCGTCCGATCCAAGGCCGCTAACGCCCAAAGACTGGGTGCGGGCCGCCACGGTGACGGGAGCGGGCAAAGTGCGCGAGTGGACGATGCTTTTCTACGGGCAGCGGCTGGCGCGACATGAACGGCAGCACGGGCAGCAGGCTGCCCGCATCGTCGCGACAGTACGGGGGCGCCTACCGCTCGCCGACGGACTCGCCCGTCCACCTCAAGTCCCAGCGTGAAGATCGCCGAGCTGCCATCTCAGGACCGGATACCCGGACATCCCGGGCTGGGCCTCCCGACCTTGACCTCGCAGCTGGATGAGCTCGCGGAAAGCCCACTCAGACGGGCCGCAAGGAACTCCTACACTCCAGCCGAAAGCTCGTTCACACTTCCCTGGGAGCGCGCTACCAGCTCCGGCCTGCGCGATGAACGGAGGAGGAATTAGATGGATGCACCTGGGGACTGGGCGGAATTGGCCAGCCAGGCCTTGGCCGAAACGTTTCTGGCCTTCGGGAACACCATGGAGCAGGGTTGGTTCCGGAGGGAGGGCGGCGTCTTGGCTGGGGTGAGCGGTGCCTCGCTACCAACTTTGAACGGCGTTTGGGTTGTGGGCGACGAATTGGACCCCTCTTTGATCGATCATCTGCTCGACGTGATCGCCGCCGAAGGCGTCCCCTACTGCCTCCAGGTCAGACCGGTGGCCGGGGAGCTCCAATCCGTCGCGGAACGCCGAGGCATGGTGCGCTTGGGAGAGTTGCCTTTGATGGTGCTCGACGAGCTCAGCGCATCCCGAGCCTTGGGCCAGGTCAGTGACGTTTCCTGGCTCCGGGTTTCCCCGGATCAAGTGGAGCAGTACGTCGAGGCACTGGCTCGAGGATTCGAGGCACCGGTGGCGGCGATGGCTGCCTTCGTGACGCGCCGAACGCTGGCGCTAGCCCAACTGGACTGCTTCCTGGGCCTGGTGTCGGGGGAAGCGGTCACGACCGCGCTAGCCTTTACGAATGGCGAGGCAACCGGGATCTACAACGTGGCGACCCTGGCCGAGCACCGGGGCCGAGGCTATGGTTTGGCCGCAACCGCGCAGTGCCTCAGCGCAGCCAGCCAGAGGGGAGCGCGATGGGCCTACCTGCAGTCCAGCGAGATGGGCTTTTCGGTCTACCAACGGCTGGGATTTCGCACCGTCGAGCAGTGGCACCTCTGGGTCAGTCCAACCTGACGGCGCGCGCTGACCTGTCCCGAGCCGACTGACCACGGTGAAGAACTAATCGTTCTTACCCGAAATCTCCCCGGCCACGATCTCGTGCAGTCGGTCCCGATCCGATTTCGCGAGGTAGCCAAAGAGCGTTGCCTACGGCAAGCTGGAGGGGGTCGTCGTGTTCGCCCGGTGTGTGACCGGGTTCGGTCGCACGGGCCATTTTTTTGCCCACCGGGGCAGGCCCGTGCCCGGTCCCGCTACCCACCCCAACATCGGGCCGCGACCTCAAGCCCCGAGAGAAGACGCGCCCGGGGGTTGCGGTGCTGGTTGGGGGTACCATTCGGGGCGCGTCGAGCGCTCTGAGGAGAAGGGCAGGTGGTTTGTTCGAACTGCGGGGCTGAGACGATCAGGGGCCGCAAGTTTTGTCGTGAGTGTGGCTTGCCCCTCGATCGCGCCTGCCCAGCCTGTGGCTTCGCGAATGATGCGGCTGCCAAGTTCTGCGAGGACTGTGGCGCGACTTTAGGCGGGGCCGGCGGAGTGGGCCAGGCGGTTCCATCACAGCCAGCTTCCTCCTCCGCGGTTGGGGCCGCGGTCCCGGCCAAAGCGATGGAAGACTTGGTGGAGTTGCGGATCGTGTCGGTGCTGTTCGCCGACCTGGTGGGGTTCACCGCTCTCTCCGAGTCGCGGGACCCCGAGGAGGTTCGGGAGCTGCTCAGCCGGTACTTCGATGTCTGCCGCGATCTGGTCGAGCGCTATGGGGGCACCGTGGAGAAGTTCATCGGGGACGCGGTGATGGCAGTGTGGGGCGCCCCGGTGGCCCAGGAGGACGACGCCGAACGGGCGGTCCGGGCGGCGCTTGACCTGGTGCAGGTCGTCTCGGACCTAGGCAAGGAGGTTCGGGCGCCCGAGCTGGCAGCCCGAGCCGGCGTGCTCACCGGGACGGCCGCGGTGAGCCTGGGGGCCAAGGGCCAGGGGATGGTGGCGGGCGACCTGGTCAACACGGCCTCGAGGATCCAGACCCAGAGCCAGCCCGGGACAGTGCTGGTCGGCGAGTCCACCAAGCGGGCCTCCGAGGCGGCGATCGCCTACGAGCCGGCCGGCACCCACGAGCTCAAGGGCAAGGCGGAGCCAGTCCCGCTATATCGGGCGCTCCGAGTTGTGGCTGGGCGCGGCGGACTGCTCAAGTCGGAGCGCTTGGAGGCGCCTTTCGTGGGTCGGGACCGGGAGCTCCGGCTGGTGAAGGAGGTGTTCCACGCCTCCACTGAGGACAGGCGGGCGCACCTGGTGCAGGTGACCGGGATCGCCGGCATCGGCAAATCCCGGCTGGCCTGGGAGTTCTTCAAGTACATGGACGGTCTGCGTTCGGGCTACTTCTGGCACCGGGGTCGCTGCCTGGCCTACGGGCAGGGCGTCACCTACTTTGCCCTGGCGGAGATGGTCAGAGGGAGAGCCGGCATCCTGGAGGCAGAGGACCGGGACTCGGCCCTGGCCAAGCTCCAGGCGACGGTGGACCAATACGTCGCCGATCCCGCCGACCGACGCTTCGTGCTGCCCCGGCTGGCCCACCTGATCGGACTGGAGGAGCGGACCGCCCCGGACAAGCAGGACCTCTTTGCCGCCTGGCGGCTTTTCCTGGAGCGCCTATCCGAGCAGAGCCCAGTACTCATGGTGTTCGAGGACATGCAGTGGGCCGACCCCTCGCTGCTGGAGTTCATCACCTACCTGATGGAGTGGTCCCGCGCCTTTCCTCTGTTCGTGGTGAGCCTGGTCCGGCCCGACTCGGCTGCCGCCGGGCTGGCGGCGACCACCCGCAACGCCACCCTGATCCACCTCGAGCCGCTCCCTCCTTTGGCGATGGACAAGCTGCTCACCGGGCTGGTTCCGGGACTGCCGGCGCCGTTGGTCGAGCGGATCCGAGGACGAGCCGAGGGGATCCCGCTCTATGCCGTCGAGACGGTCAGGATGCTGCTCGACCGGGGCCTGCTGGTCGAGGAGGGGTCGGCCTACCGGCCGGACTGGGCAGATCGAGACCCTGGAGGTGCCGGAGACGCTCCAGGCCCTGATCGCAGCTCGCCTCGACGGCATGTCGCCCGAGGAGCGGCAGCTGGCCCAGGACGCTTCGGTGCTGGGCAAGACGTTCACCCATCAGGGGCTGACTGCCGTCTCCGGCCTGGGGGAGGAGGAGCTCCAGCCGATCCTGGCCTCCCTGGTGGCCAAGGAGGTCCTCTCGGTCCAGGCCGATCCCCGTTCTCCCGAGCGGGGCCAGTACGGGTTCCTCCAGGACCTGGTGCGTACGGTGGCCTACGAAACGCTGGCCAAACGGGAGCGCCGGACGAAGCATCTGGCCGTGGCCACGTTCCTCGAGCGCGGCTGGAGCCCCGAGACTGAAGAGATCGTCGAGGTGGTGGCGTCACACTACCTGGAGGCCTGGCGGCTGGACCCTGAAGCTCCCGGTGCCGATGAGATCAAGGGCAAGGCCCGCGAGATGCTGGTGCGGTCGGCGGAGCGGGCAGCCGCGCTGGCCGCCGCCGAGGAGGCGCAGTCGGCGTTCGAGCGGGCGGCTGAACTGAGCGAGTCAGAGTCGGACCGGGCGGCACTGACCGAGCGGTCGGGCGAGATGGCCGAGCTGCGCGGGCGACTGGAGGATGCCGCCACCCGCTACGGAGAGGCGTCCCGGCTGTTTCAGGAGGCGGGCAGCGCCCGGGCTGCCGCCCGGGTCCAAGCGCGCATGGCGGGAGTCGAATACCACCGGGGACACGTCGAGCAGGGCATCGAAAGGATGAAGGCAGCGCATGTGGGGCTGGAGGGGTATGAGCCCGACCCCGAGCTCGCCCTGGTCGTTGCCCAACGGGGGAGGTTGCTCGCGCTGCAGGGGCGTCACGGGGAAGCCGCTCCTCTGCTCGACGAAGCTCTTGAACTCGCCGAACATCTGAAGCTGCCCGACGTCTACTCCAACGCCTTGAGCAGCAAGGCTGTCTTTCTGATGAACCGCGACCGCTTGGACGAAGCGGGCTGGATCCTCCGGCGGGCCCTCGACGTGGCCCTGGAGCATGGGCTCACCTCAGCGGCCATGCGGGCCTCCAACAACCTGTCGGCGGCGCTCGAGGCCCAGGATCGATTTGTCGAACTTGAGGCCCTCGGAGAGCATCGGCTGGAGATGGCCCGCCGCCTCGGGGATCGGGTTTGGGAGCTTGAAACGCTGACCGGCTCACTGACCGCTTTGGTCGCGCTCGGTCGGTGGGAGGACGCCCTGGAACGAGCCCAAGAGGCGAGAGGGGCCGAGGAGCTCGAAGCGCTAGAGTACGCCGCGTTCGGCCTGCTTGAGATGGTCGGTCTGCACGTTCGTCGCGGGGACGTCGCCGAGGCCCGTCTCCTCGTTGAGTCACGCTCATGGGCGGAGCGCGTGGAGGATTGGCAGCTGAGGGCGGGATACACCCTGAGCGCAGCGGAGCTACTGCGCGCCGAGGACCGGCCGACCGAGGCGCTGGCGGCGGCTGAGGCGGTTATTGGGACGCGGGCCGAGCTTGGCCTGGGGCTGACCGACGGTCGCGTCAAGCGAGCCTTGGTCCAGGCCGTGGAAGCCGCTCTCGACCTCGACAACCTGGCCCGCGCCAAGGAACTGCTGGAGACGGTGCGGGCTGCCCGGCCCGGCCAGGTGACTCCCTGGCTGAAGGCCCAATTCGACCGGCTTTCAGCTCGAGTGTCGGCCGCGTCAGGCGACGACGGTGGCGTCGAGTCGTCGTTCGCCGCCGCCGAAGCTGGGTTCCGCGAACTTAGCACGCCGTTTGACCTGGCGGTGGCTCTCACCGAGCATGCGGAGTGGCTGGCTGCGAGGGGACGCGCGGCCACGGCGGAACCGCTAACCGGCGAGGCCCGCGCGATCTACCAGCGGCTAAAGGCTCGCCCCTGGCTGGAGCGCCTCGGGCCAGTCGCCGGCGAGGAGAGCGTATCCGCCTGAAGCGGCCGGGGGCCATCCCGCCAAACTTCGGGGACCGCTCCCGCGACGTGCTGCACTCGCGGTCGGAAAGTCCGGGAACCGGCATTCGGGGTGTGCTGGCGACCCGAGCCGGGAGCTTCTGGATGGTTGAGGCTAACCAGCATCGTCCCGTGACCTGGAGGATGTCCGCGCATCCGTGGGCTGGGGCCTGGTAGCCTCCACAGGATCATGAGGGGCAGCTCTCCGGGGCCGGGCCTGTTCGACTTGGTGGTCATCGGGGCCGGGCCCGCGGGAGAGAAGGGAGCGGCTCAAGCGGCCTACCATGGCCACAGCGTCGCTGTCGTCGAGCGCCGTTCCCCCCCGGGAGCTGCCGCGGTGGCGGTGGTGGGCGGCGTGCCGGTGAAGGCGCTCCGGGATACCGCCGTCTACCTCAGCGGTTGGTCCCGACGCAGCACCTACGGGGTGGGAATCAGCCTGGCCCCAGACCTGGTCATGGATCGGTTGCGGGCCCGCACCTCCGAGGTGATGGCGAGCATGGCGTCCGCCGTTCGGGAGAATCTGAAGCGGCACGGTGCCGAGTTGGTGCACGGGGAAGCACGGCTCGGTCCGGATCGGACCGTGATCGTTCGGAATCACGGTGGGGGAGAGCGGATTCTGCAGGGCAAGGTGATCCTGCTGGCGACTGGATCGCATCCGCATCATCCGCCGGAGGTTCCCTTCGACGATCCCGATGTTCACGATTCCGAGACCGTGCTCAGGATAGATCGGCTGCCCGAACGGATGATGGTCGTGGGCGGTGGACCGGTGGGATCGGAGTACGCGTCGATCTTCTCCGCCCTGGGGGTCAAGGTCACCCTCGTGGATCGAGGCACGCGGCTCTTGCCGATGCTCGACGGCGAGCTCTCAGAGGCGCTGGCCCAAACTCTGATCCAATCAGGCGTACGGGTCATGCTGGAGGCGCAGGTGCAGTCCGTCCAGCGGGACTCCAACGGCTTGCTGGTGGTGGTCGATGGCGAAGAATTCCGGCCGGAGATCGTGGTGCACGCGGTGGGTCGAGCGGGCAACATCGAGGGACTGGGGCTGACCGAGGCGGGGGTGGAGTCGGATGACCGCGGTCGCGTTCGGGTGGACAGTAACTTTCAGACATCGGCCCCGGGCATCTATGCAGCGGGCGACATCACCGGACCGCCGGGGCTGGCATCGGTGGCGATGGAGCAGGCCCGGGTCGCGATGTGCAAAGCGTTCCAGATCCGGTTCAAGGACGCAGTGGATCCAGTTGTGCCGGCCGGCATCTACACCCTCCCGGAAGCTTCGATGGTGGGGATGACCGAAGCCGCCGCCCTTGCCGCGGGAGAGGACGTGGAGGTGGGCCGGGCGTTCTTTTCCGCCAACGCGCGAGCCCGGATCGCCGGATCCACCGAGGGCTTGGTGAAGCTGGTGTTCCGGGCTTCCGACCGGCGACTGGTCGGGGCTCACATTCTGGGCGAGGAGGCGACGGAACTAATCCACATTGCTCAGGCGGTGCTCCACAGTGGCGGCTCCATCGACGAGTTCATCGACACGACCTTTAACTTCCCGACCAGGGCCGACGCCTACAAGTACGCCGCCTACGATGGGCTGCAGCGGCTGGACAGCCGAGCCCTGCACTAAGGGTGGGCCCGACAGCCGGGCAGTTCAAACCGCTGACCGGCGCTCAAGGTCACCCGCTCTTCTTCCATGGGGTGACAGATTCCCTGAGCTGTTAGCTAGTGACAGATTCCCTGAGCTTCCACACTTCGGGAACCGACGGTTGACAGCTACCTCGCGCCGGCCTATGGTCCTCGCGATGGGGCCGGAGCGGTGGGGCTGGAGCCGGCGCGCTTCGGCTACCGGTGGGTCACCAGCCAAAGAGCCCGAACCGTCCTCGCCCATTCCTGGCGGCCTCGGTGTGGCGCGAGCGCTGATCCGGCTCGAATCGGCCGGCTGGCTGATCCTGGGCTCCGCGCTGCTCGTCAGCGGCGTGATGGTTCTCCGGGGAGGAGGGGGAGTCCCGGGAGTGATTCGTCTGGGGGATCCTGGGTACGCCTGGGCAATCGGCAGGTTGGCCGTGGGGGTCGGCGCGGTGCTCCTGGCGCTCGGCATTTGGGGTCTATGGACGAGTTGGTCGAGGCGGGTGGCTACCCGAGCGGGCTACCTCAGCGCTCTGCTTTACTCGGCGGTGGGGCTCGGGCTGGCGCTCTGGTGGATCCGCTTGGCGACAACCCCGATCCCCGGGGTTGTCACCTTGACCATCAACCTGGCGATTTGGGTGGGATTGGTCGGGTCACGGTCATCTCGAGCCACGATCCGGCGTGTTCCGGCAGAGGGCGCCGCCTCCCCACCTGGGGTGCCCGAGATGATGGGTCCCCGAGATCGAAGCTAGCACACCCCTGCGGATGGGGTTGCTCAGTGTGAGTCAGACCCCTTTGACGTTGCTTACACGGCCCGGGCGCTCACGGCCACCCGAAGCTCGGTAGCTGGTGCTTGAGGCTGACCTCGGTCAGGGACGCCCCGGTGACCAGCCGTGCGGCGATCAGGAGGGTTCCCCCCGGAAGCTGATCTCTCGGTGCTGGGCCAGGGGGGCGTGCCGTCCTCCAACCTCGCCCTTACCTCGCTGCGCCGACCGATCGCGCCGAGCTCGCGCGGTCGCAGAGGGCAGGGTTCCCTCCGCTGGCAGGAGAGCCGTGCTCCACCTCCCCGGCAGACGGGGAAATAGGTCGAGCCAGACCAATGGCCCGCGACCGATTCGGCTGCGCGGGGACCGATCGAGCCGAGCGGCTAGTACGATGCCGGACGGGGAGCCGGGAAGTCTGGTCGGCACATCAAATGTTCAGGGATGGTGGCCGACATGGGCGAAGGCGTCGATGTCCGTCTTCCCGAGATCAGGGGCAGGTTGTTTTCGGTGACCCCCGATCCTGTTGGCGGCAGTAGGTCCCGATGGGGATAGAGGCGGCAACCGCGGCGCTCATCGGAGGTGCCGTGGCCACCCTGGCCGCGAGTTGGGCCCTCATCTCCAGACTGGAGCGCCTCGGCGAGCGCTTTGGCCTCTCTGAAGGGTTGCTCGGATTGGTCGCCGCCGTCGCCGCTGACACGCCCGAGATAACCGCCGCCGTAGTTGCCCTGGTTGAGCACCAGCGCACGGTGAGCACCGGGGTGATCATTGGGTCGAACATCTTCAAGTTGGCCGCCCTCCTCGGCCTTGGTGCGGTCGTCGCCGGCCGAGTGGGGCTGCACCGCAAGGTGGTGATCCTCGGGGGGTCGGTGAGCCTGTGGGTATCGCTCGTCTGCCTGCTGACCGTAATGGGTCTCCTCGTTCCAGGCGTCGGGCTCCTGCTTGTGCTCGCGGCACTGGTGCCCTATCTGGTGGCGATCGGCACCCCCCGGACTTTCCTGAGGCGACTGCCGCTGCCTGGCAGTTGGACAGCCTGGCTGGCATCGGCAGTCGAGGAGGAAGAGCTGGAACTGGAGGTGGCCATCCGCCCGCGGCAAGCCCATTGGCGAGACGGCCTGGTCGCGATGGTGGCGCTAGCGATCGTGGTCGGCGCCAGTGCCCTGATGGAGCGCGGGGCGTCGGTTCTGGGGGTTCACTTCGGGGTCGCTGAGATCGTAGTCGGCGGTCTGGTTTTGGCCGCCACGACCAGCTTGCCGAATGCGGTGGCCGCGGTACATCTCGCGGCCCAGGGTCGCGGGGCGGCCACCCTGAGCACCGCCTTGAACAGCAACTCGGTCAACGTGCTGGTGGGCATGCTCATCCCGGCCACCCTGGTCGGATTGGCCCGTCCCAGCGGCCCCGGACTAGTCGATGCCGGTTGGTATGTCGGACTCACCTTGACCACCTTGGTGCTCGCGTACTGGAGGCGTGGACTGGCGCGTCAGGCAGGGTGGTTGATCATCGTCGGCTATCTGGCATTTGTGGCGACGCTGCTCGCCGTCTCCTGACCCCAGTTGGTTGTGAGGTGCGGCCGGACGGATCCAGCTGGACAGATGGCGGTAGACGGGGCAGGTTGAAGGGATGGTCGCAAAGCTGGCTTGGTGATATGAGCCAGGGCACTCGTCCAAGGCTTCGGCTGGAGTCTTCCCTCCAAGCTTCTTGCGGGGCAGGAGCGCCCCCGGAGCCGGTCCGGCGGCAGGCGCTGCTTGGTCGAGATCCTGCGGTCCAGGTCGCGCCCCATCTACAGGTGATCCTGGTCCCAAGGAAGCCAGCGTCACTTGGCACCCGACGAGCCCCCGTCGAACGGCGGAGGCAGGACGGGCGAGTGGTGGGAGCGAGAGTCCCACCCGGTGCGCTACTTGGATTTTGACCCCGCCGCCGGACTTTGGACGCCGCGGCGGGCTGCCCTCTCGTTTGCCGTTCGATGCTGCTGCATGGCGCGGTCGACCCTTCGCTTCCAAACATCGACGTCCAACTCTGCCCCGGCGCCGCGGATGTGAATTGGGTAGCCCAGCTCCGCACTGAGCTTGCGACTGGCCAGGCGAGCCGGCATCTTGGTCCACACGAACACCAAGCCGAGCCCCACCAGGCAGTAGAGCACGCTAGCCCCCCATATACCGAACAGGGCGAGCTGTAAGGGAGCCTGGGTAAAGCCGGCCAGGATGATCGCAATCGGGCCGACGAGCAGGGGGACCAGGAGAGACCTGACGAAGTACTGAACCCGGACGCAGTAGCTAAAGGCCCTTTGGCCGATGAGAGGCACCAGAATCGGCCGGGTCCTGCTTACGATTCCTCGACCCGCGCGGCCCGCAGGCCGTCGGTCGGGACTGCTAGCGGGCAAGTGGGTCACCGGTCATGGACTGCTCTCTTCAAGGAGAACTCCTGAGTTGCTTGCCTCCAAGCCATTCGGGCCCCGGTGTTGCCGCGCCGGCCGGCTGAACCCGGATCGGTGATCCTGGAAGCGAGCCCAGTTGGGGGGAGGGAAACGAGAGGACCACGAGGTCCGAGTCTAGGGCGCTGCCCCATGAGCGAACCAGGCCGGAGGGTCGGCACCGGGACCTCCGGTCGACGGAACCGAGGCGGAGACAGGTGCGGCGGCAGCAGTGGTGACCCACCGGTACCCCGAACGGCTAGTTTTGGGGTCCACGCTCCAAGGTGATGATTCGCTTCTCCAGCGTCTCGACCTTTTCCACGAGCTCCGCGATCAGCTCCCGGACCAGCCTCTCGTCGGCCGCCACATCGGTCCTCAGCTCGTCCTCGACGCGCGTGAGGAAGGATCTGGGCGTCCCATCGCTCTCAGCCACTTCCATCCTCCAATTGGCACTCCCTGCGAGTGTAGATCTCCCGGGCGCCGAGGGAGTCCCGGCTTGACGCTCCGGTGGACTCGGGCGAGCTTGACCGAGTCCGGGGACTTGGACCGGAGGGTGTCCGGGCCCATCTGAGCATCGGGAAGCGGGGAGAAGATGAGGGGTCCTGCTTGGAGTTCGGGTCCGGCGGCCAAGCGCTGCCGCATCTGCCGCCAGGCGGTTCGCGACTGGTCACCCCATTACCGCAGCGGGAGCCGCGCCAGGGAAGCTTGATCATCGCGTGAGCGCTCCGAATCAGCGGCTGCCCTTGGAGGGTGATTTAGCCCCAGCCAGCAGTTTGGGGAGCGACCATGGCCGGGTTGGAGGAGGGGCTCCTGGGGCTAGTCCGGGCGCACTAGGGCAACTCTCCTAATGGTCGATGCCTGAGTCGGTTCTCAGGCTGATACCAGGAAGTCCACAGCACCAGATGAGAGGATATCGGATGATGTTGCGAGCACCCGAAGCGCCTACCCAGGACACCGCGGTGGGGCCTTCGGCGGTCCCTTCGGCAGGTCCAGCAGCACCAGCCGGGGAGAGGGTTGGCGGAACTCCCCGACCGCCCGCGGGGCGGGTCCGCGAGGTGATCGCCCAGCCCAAAGTCAATCGGTGGCTGCGCTATGCGATCACCTCGGGCCTGACCACCGGCATCAGCGAGGTGACCCTGCTCGCGCTTTATGCCAGTCGATTGCTGGGTGCGACCGGTTCGTCGGTGATCGCCAATCTCGCCGGCACGGTGCCTTCGTACCTGCTCAGTCGATATTGGATCTGGCCAGAGGCTGAGCGCAGCGGGGCGGCGCGTCAGATGGGACTGTACTGGGCCACCTCAGCCGTGAGCCTAGTGGTCACCACCGCCGGCGCCAGCTTCGCCGGGGCCTACGCTCCCGCCGGGCACCTCGATCACGTGATCGTGGTCGGTAGCGCCTACGTCGTGACGGTGGCGCTCCTCTGGGTGGCCAAGTTCTTGGTCTACCAGCGGGTGATTTTTAACCAGGGGCCCCAGGCGGAGCGATCCGGCACCGTCTGACCCCCGTGCTGCCGGCGCGCCCCCGTCGTTCGAGGTCCCTTGCGCAGCCAGTTCCGCGCGGTCCAACTGGACGGGCCTGAGTTCCCGGGGAACGCATCCCCGTCACCAGTGATTGGGATCGATCCGGCGCTCGAGGTCCGGTGCCGGCGCACCAGTGATTCCCTCCTCACGGGCCACGCGTGCTGGCTCCCCCAGCCGCAGTGTGGGTAACTTGACCGGCTTTGGCGAGGTGGGGGATCAGACGGCGCCAGGTGATCGCCAGCTGGCTTTGCCGGCGGCCGCAGCCGGCCGTCCCCCTGCCGGGGCGGGCTCGTCTGGTTTGACCGGATCTGGGTCGGCGGCTATACTCAGCCCAGCTCGGCTCGGCCGGGCGTTTTTGTCTGGAGACTTTGACCTTGCCCGCGACCACAATCACGCTACAGTGCGGCCAGTGCCATGAGCGCAACTACACCACCCAGAAAAACAAACGAAATGACCCGGACCGGGTGGAGCTCCGCAAATACTGTCGACGCTGCCGCCAGCACACGGCTCACCGCGAGACCAAGTAGGTATCTCCACCGGGACACAAAGGGGCGTAGCTCAGCTGGTAGAGCAGCGGTCTCCAAAACCGCAGGTCGCACGTTCGAGTCGTGTCGCCCCTGCAGGCACTTGGGATAGTCGCAAAGGAGCTAGATTTGGCGGATGTCTCCCGGGGGGACCGGCCCGACTCCGAGGAAGGGGGCTATCTCCGGGGTGTCTGGAGCGAGCTGCGCAAGACGGTTTGGCCGACCTGGCCGGAACTGCGCCAGATGACTGGAGTGGTGATCGTCACGGTGGTGCTGCTGGGAGCCTTCCTCGGACTTCTCGACTTCGGCCTGACCTCGGCGCTAAAACCTCTCTACACCTCCGCTCCTCCGACCGCGGCAGCCACCGCGACCGCGGCGCCTACTGTGACGGTGACCCCGACTCCTTCCCCTACCGCCAGCCCTTAGACCTCAGAATGAACCGATTGGGAGCCCCGAAGTGAGCGTTGCGAAAACGACCGAAGCCGTCGAGCCAGCCAGCTGGTACGTGATCCATGCCTACTCCGGGCACGAGGAGAAGGTCAAGGCCAACTTGCTGAAGCGGGTCGAGTCGATGGACATGCACGACAAGATCTTTGACGTGATGGTGCCCACCGAGGACGTGATCGAGATCAAGGATGGTCAGCGGAGGCATGTGGCCAAGCGGATCTTCCCGGGCTACATCCTGGTGCAGATGGTTATGTCCGACGAGTCCTGGTACGTGGTCCGCAACACCCCGGGAGTGACCAGTTTTGTTGGTTCGGGCACCCGCCCCGTCCCGTTGCAGGAGTCCGAGGTGCGGGTGATCCTGCACCAGGTGGAGAAGGAGGCCCAGACCCGGGTCCAAGTGGAGTTCAATGTGGGCGACTCGGTCCGGGTGGTGGACGGACCGTTCACCGATTTCCACGGGAAGGTCGGGGAGATCAATCCGGAGAAGGGCAAGCTCAAGGTGATGGTCAACATGTTTGGCCGGGAGACCCCGGTCGAGCTCGACCTGTTGCAGGTCGAGCGGCTGCGTTAGGAGTACTTTCGCGTGGGCAAAAAGAAGGTCAAGGCGGTGCTCCGGCTCAACATCGAGGCGGGCAAGGCGACCCCGGGTTACCCGATCGGGCCGGCGCTGGGACAGCACCAGGTCAACATCATGGAGTTCTGCCGTTCCTACAACGAGCAGACCGAGTCCCAAGCGGGCATGGTGATCCCGGCCGAGATCACCATCTTCGATGACCGCAGCTTCACGTTCATCACCAAAACACCCCCCACCTCGGACCTCATCAAGAAGGCTCTGGGGATCGAAAAGGGGTCGGCGAAACCGCCCCGCGAGGAGGCTGGGGAGCTGACCCGGGAGCAATCCCTGGCCATCGCCCGAACCAAGCTCCCTGACTTGAACGCCACTGAGCTGGAGGCTGCCGCCCGAATGGTCGAGGGGACGGCTCGCTCGATGGGCGTCAAAGTAGTCAATTAGCAATCGACCCACTGTGGGAGGACGCTCCAGCGTCCGCCTGAACCACGGGAGGACAAGCATGTCTGGACGGCACGGCAAGCGATACCTGGCGGCGCTCAAGCTGCTGGAGGATCACGAGTTGGTCGACCCCGAGGAAGGGGTCCGGCTGGTCAAGGCGGTGAACAGCTCGCGGTTCGCGGGAACCGTCGAGCTTCACGCCCGGCTCGGGGTCGACCCGCGCCACGCGGATCAGATGGTGCGGGGCAGTGTGGTGTTGCCCCATGGCACCGGCAAGGTGCGCCGGATCATCGTGTTCGCCCAGGGGGAGAAGGAGCGCGAGGCTCGCGAGGCCGGAGCCGAGATCATCGGGGGAGAGGAGCTGGTGAAGCGGGTCCAGGACGGGTTCTTGGACTTTGACGTGGCCCTTGCCACCCCTGACCTGATGGGCTCGGTGGGTAGGCTGGGCAAGGTGCTCGGTCCTCGGGGCTTGATGCCCAACCCCAAGGCGGGAACGGTCACCTTCGACATCGCGCGGGCGATCCGTGACGTGCAGGCGGGGCGGGTGGAGTTTCGGGTGGACCGCTACGGCATCATCCATGTCCCGGTGGGCAAGACCAGCTTCGAGGACGAAGCGCTCCTGGAGAACCTCTCCGCTCTGTTGGAGGCGATCGTCAAGGCCAAACCCTCGGCGGCCAAGGGTGCCTACATCCGCGCCGCCTACCTGGCCCCCTCGATCGGTCCCAGCGTGAAGCTCGACCCGGTACTCGCGGGACGGCTGAGCTCCAACTAGGGGACCGCCGCCAGCGGGTATACTCAGCGTCCGTTCGAAGCAACAAGCCTCGACGGAGCCCAAGACCGCGGGGGCACTAGCTGCTCAAAAGTCTACCCCGCGCAGGTGACCGACCGGTTGCCCACCTGGGGGGTGGCTGGTCGATGCCTGACCGCGGGTTCCGCGAAGCCGGGAGGTACAGGCAAGGATGAGTGCGGAAGGCCACCACGGGGCGGCCGTGATTCCCGACGCCAAGCAACATCAGGTGGCCGAGCTGGCCGAGAAATTGGGCCGGATGCGCAGCGCGGTACTCAGCGACTACCGCGGGCTCAGCGTCGCCCAGCTCGAGGAGCTGCGGGCCTCCCTACGCGCCGCAGGGATCGACTACCTGGTGCTCAAGAACACCCTGGCCCGACGAGCGGGGGAGCAGGCGGGGGTGAGCGAGCTAAACCCGCAATTGGTCGGTCCCACCGCCATCGCGATCAGCTACGAGGACATCTCCGCGCCGGCGCGGCTCTTGATTGACTACGCCCGGGCCAATCGTCGCCTGGACATGGTCCGGGGCGGCATTGCCGAGGGTCAGACGCTGAGCTCGGCCGAGGTTCGCCAGCTGGCCGACCTGCCCTCCCGCGAGGTGTTGATGGCTCAGCTTCTCGGAGTGCTGGAGGCTCCCGCAGCCCAACTCGCGGGCTTGCTGGAGGCGCCCGGAAGCGAACTGCAGGGGCTCCTCGACGCTCAGCTGCAGGCCCTCGGTGGAGCAGTCGCTGGCTGACCAGCGGAGCCAGATAATTTTGAAGCAAAGGTGAAGAAGGAGTAGGCATGGCTAAGGTAAGCGTGGACGATTTCGTGGAATCACTGGGGTCCTGGACGGTCCTCGACTTGGTGAACGCCAAGAAGAAGATCGAGGAGACCTACGGCATCACCGCGGCGGCCCCGGTGGTGGCGGCAGTGGCGGCGGCGCCCACCGGCGAGGCGGTGGTGGAAGAGCAGACCGAGTTCACGGTCATCTTGACCGCGGCCGGGGAGCAGAAGATCGCCGCGATCAAGGCGGTTCGGGAGATCACCGGACTGGGGCTGAAGGAGGCCAAGGACGTGGTCGACGGTGCCCCCAAGGCAGTCAAGGAAGGGGTGACCCGGGAGGAGGCTGAGGCGGTCGCCAAGAAGATCACGGAGGCTGGCGCCACAGCTGAAATCAAGTAGTGACCCAAGCTCCCCTTAGGGGGGAATGGGCGGGGCCAGCCGTCCCCGAGGCGTTGATCGCACATGTGGTAACATCTCTGTTCCGCCACCTGTGAAGTTCACCTTATGTTTGCGCTTGCCTGGAGAACTTTAGCCCATGCCCTCAGTTCGTACTTCCTTGCCTGCTGCGCCCGCGCGCCTCAGCTACGGGACGATTCCCGAGATGCTCGAGGTGGGCAACCTGATCGAAACCCAGCTCAACTCATTTCGCTGGTTCGTGGAATCAGGTCTGCGCGAACTCTTCGACGAGATCAATCCGATCACCGACTACACCGGCAAGAACTACGAGCTGCGCTTCCTCGACTACAGCTTCGGTGAGCCCAAGTTCGACCAGGAGGAGTGTCGCAACCGCGACATGACCTTCGCCGCTCCGCTGCGGATCATGACCCGGCTCCACATCAAGACCGGCGAGGCCGCCGGGGAGATCAAGGAGTCGGAGGTCTACCTGGGCGATTTCCCGATGATGACCGAGCAGGGCACCTTCCTGGTCAACGGGACCGAACGGGTGGTGGTCAGCCAGCTGGTCCGGTCACCTGGGGTCTACTTCACGGCGGGCCCCGAGCACCCGGTCACCGGTCGCCCGCTCTACGCGGTCAAGTTCATTCCCAATCGGGGTGCCTGGTTGGAGATCGAGACCTCCAACAAGGATGTGCTCACCGCCAAGATCGATCGCAAACGCAAGTTCCAGGCGACCACTTTGATCCGGGCCCTGGGATACCCCAGTGACGACGACATCCGGCACTTCTTCCAGGACGTCGACGTCGACCCCGACCACAAGTACGTCGACGCCACCCTGGAGAAGGATCCCAGCCACGATGTCAACGAGGCGCTGATCGAGCTCTACCGCAAGATCCGCCCGGGTGATCCGCCCACGGTGGAGAATGCGCGCAACCTCCTGCAGGCGCTGTTCTTCAATCCCAGGCGTTTCGATCTGGGGCGGGTCGGTCGCTTCAAGCTGGACAAGCGGCTGGGCATCCCGGAGGCGGACGCTCGGCGGCGGGCCGAGGAGCGGGAGCTGCGGGTCCTTGCCCATGAGGACTTCATCAACATCATGCGGCGGCTGATTCAGCTGAACAACGGCCAAGGCGAGCCGGACGACATCGATCATCTGGGCAATCGCCGGGTGCGAGCGGTGGGCGAGCTGCTCCAGAACCAGTTCCGCACCGGGCTGCTCCGGATGGAGCGGATCATCAAGGAACGGATGACGATCTGCGACGCCACCACGGTCACCGCGGCGTCCCTGATCAATGCCCGGCCGGTGGTAGCGGCGATCAAGGAGTTCTTCGGGTCCAGCCAGCTTTCGCAGTTCATGGACCAGACCAATCCCCTCTCCGAGCTGACCCACAAGCGCCGGCTCTCGGCGCTCGGCCCGGGCGGTCTCTCTCGGGAGCGGGCCGGGATGGTGGTTCGCGACGTTCACCACAGCCACTACGGCCGGATCTGCCCGATCGAGACCCCTGAGGGTCCGAACATCGGCCTCATGGGGTCGCTGGCGACCTTCGCCCGGGTCAACGATTTCGGCTTCATCGAAACCCCCTTCCGGCGGGTCTACCGACAGCTCGAGGTGGCCGGAGACGCGGCGCTGCTCGAGGGCCGAGTCCTGGGCCAGGAGGCGGCGGGGGTAGCCGCCGGGACCAGGCTCGACGCCGCGGCGGTCAAGAAGCTGGAGAAGGGCAAGATTGATCGGATCGAGATCCAGCCCTGGGTCAGCACCGAGATTCAGTTCCTCTCCGCTGATGAGGAGGACAAGTACACCGTCGCCCAGGCCAACGCCCCCGTGTCGACCGGCGGTGACTTCCTGGTGACCCACACCCCGGCCCGTACCCGGCACACCTTCAAGGATGTTCCGGTGACCGAGGTCGACTGGGTCGACGTCTCCCCCAAGCAGACGGTCTCGGTGGCGACGGCGATGATCCCGTTCCTGGAGCACGACGATGCCAACCGGGCCCTGATGGGCTCGAACATGCAGCGGCAAGCGGTGCCCCTGATCACCACCGACTCGCCGGTGGTGGGCACCGGCATGGAGGTCTATGCGGCCAAGGACAGCGGCGAGCTGATCGTGGCCCAGACCGCCGGGACGGTGGTCGGCGTCAACGTGCCGATTCGTGACCTCAGCTCGGATTCGGTGCAGATTGTGCGCAGCGGCCAGGACAGCGGGCTGGGAATCCTCTTCAAGCCGGATGGCAAGGGACCCGAGGTCTGGTATGGCGTGCACAAGTTCGTCCGCAGCAACCAGGGGACCTGCCTCAGCCAGCGGATCGTGGTCAGCCCCGGTGACCACGTCGAGGCGGGCACCGTGCTCGCCGATGGCCCCTCCACCGATCGGGGAGAGCTGGCGCTCGGGAAGAACGTGCTGGTGGCCTTCATGCCCTGGGAGGGCTACAACTACGAGGACGCCATCCTGATCAGCGAATCAGTGGTCCGGGAGGACAAGTACACCTCGATCCACATCGAGGAGTTTGAGGTCGAAGTCCGGGAGACCAAGCTGGGACCTGAGGAGGTGACGCGAGAGCTTCCCAACGTCGGCGAGGAGAGCCTGCGCAACCTCGACGAGCGCGGCATCGTCTACGTCGGCGCCGAGGTCGCCCCGGGGGACATCCTGGTCGGCAAGACCACCCCCAAGGGGGAGTCGGAGCTCTCCGCCGAGGAGCGGCTGCTGCGGGCGATCTTCGGGGAGAAGGCCAAGGAGGTCCGGGACAGCTCGCTGCGGGTGCCCCACGGGGAGCGAGGGGTGGTCGTGGACGTCCGAAAGTTCAGCCGCTCCAACAAAGACGAGCTCCCCGCCGGGGTCAATGAGCTGATCCGCATCTATGTTGCCCAGAAGCGCAAGATCAGTCAGGGCGACAAGATGGCGGGCCGCCATGGCAACAAGGGCGTGATCGCCCGCATCCTGCCGATCGAGGACTTGCCGTTCCTGCCCGATGGGACCCCGGTGGAGATCGTGCTGAATCCGCTCGGAGTGCCCAGTCGGATGAACTTGGGCCAGGTCCTGGAGACCCACTTGGGCTGGGCCGCCGAGGCGCTCGGGATCAAGGTGGCGACCCCCGTTTTCGACGGAGCGTCCGAGGCTCAGATCGAGGACGAACTGGAGCGGGCGGGGCTGCCCCGCGACGGCAAGGTCATGCTCCGCGACGGTCGTTCCGGGGAGGCCTTCGACCAGCCGGTGACGGTCGGAATCATCTACATGATGAAGCTGGCCCACCTGGTTGAGGACAAGATTCATGCTCGGAGCACTGGCCCCTACAGCCTGGTCACCCAGCAGCCGCTGGGGGGCAAGGCCCAGTTCGGCGGCCAGCGCTTTGGCGAGATGGAGGTGTGGGCCCTCGAGGCCTACGGGGCCAGCCACATCCTTCAGGAAATTCTGACCATCAAGTCCGATGACATCGTGGGCCGCGTCAAGGCCTACGAGGCGATCGTCAAGGGCGACAACACCTTGGACGCGGGGATCCCGGAGTCGTTCCGAGTCCTGGTCAAGGAGTTGGAGGGCCTGGCTCTCGGAGTGGAGATCATGTCCGAGAACGAGGAGCAGATCGTGTTCACCGAGGACGACATGCCCGATATGCCGCTGGGGCTGGGCATCAACCTGGAACGCGACGAGCGTGACGACGCCGAGGACATCAGTAGATAGGCGTGATCCTCACCCCAACCAATCCAACGTGGCCCGTCCGGGCTCTGCGACCGACCCCCACCCACCCTTTCGCCAGGAGGCGGACAAGCATTGCTCAAGCTTGAGAACTTCGATGCCCTGAAGCTTTCCCTCGCCAGCCCGGAGATGATCCTCTCCTGGTCGCACGGCGAGGTGACCAAGCCGGAAACCATCAACTACCGGACGCTCCGCCCGGAGCGGGACGGGCTCTTCTGCGAGAAGATCTTCGGTCCCACCAAGGACTGGGAGTGCCACTGCGGCAAGTACAAGCGGTACCGCTACAAGGGCATCATCTGCGACAAGTGCGGCGTGGAAGTGACCCGGAGTAAGGTCCGCCGCGAGCGCATGGGCCACATTCGGCTGGCCAGTCCGGTCTCCCACGTGTGGTACTTCAAGGGCATCCCGAGCCGGCTGGGGCTGCTTTTGGACATGTCTCCGCGCAATCTGGAGAAGGTCCTCTACTTCGCCAATTACATCGTCACCCGGATTGACGAGGAGCTCCGCGTCAAGGAGTTGGAGGCGCTCGAGCCCGAGCGCAGCGAGCGCATCAAGGAGCTGCGCCAGGCGGCCGCCGAGCAGTCCGAGGAACTGGTCCGGAGCACCGAGCAGCGGATCGTCGATCTGGAGACGGCGAGCGCCGCCGAACTCGGCTCCATTCAGTCGACGGCCGACGGCCGCCGCCAGGAGTTGGAGCAAGCCGCCGAGCAGCTTGCGGAGCGGATCCAGGCCGCGGTGGGCCGCAAGGCGCCCACCGACTTCCTGATCAAGGACGGCAGCGAAAGGCTGGTGGTGGCCAAGAAGGGGACAGCGCTCACCGAGGAGCACCAGGAAGAGCTCAAGGAGCTGCTCAACTCGCGGCTGGCCGAGATTTCGGCGGAGTCGGACTATGCCCTCAACGCCGTCCGTGAGCGCTCGGGATCGGAGATCGCCCTGGCCCGGGCCGAGCTGGCCGAGCAGCAACTGGGAGGTGGGTCTGCCGGCGAGGAGGAGCTCAGCGCTCTGCGGACTGGGCTCGAGGACACCCGCACCAAGCTGGAGGCGCTCACGGTCCGGCAGCTGCTCAGCGACAGCGAGTATCGCGAGTACATGGAGAAGTTTCCCAAGGTCTTCCACGCTGCCATGGGCGCGGCGGCGGTCAAGGAGATGCTGGACTCTCTCGATCTGACCTCGGAAGCCACCCACCTTCGCGAGGAGCTGCTCTCGACCAGCGGCCAGCGCAAGCAGAAGGCGATTAAGCGGCTTCGGGTGGTCGAAGCATTCCGCTCCAGCGATACCGCCCCCACCTGGATGATCCTCGAGGTGCTGCCGGTGATCCCCCCCGAGCTGCGCCCCATGGTCCAGCTCGATGGCGGTCGATTTGCCACCTCCGACCTCAACGATCTCTACCGCCGGGTGATCAACCGGAACAATCGGCTGAAGCGGCTGCTGGAGCTGGGAGCCCCAGAGATCATCGTCCGCAACGAGAAGCGGATGCTCCAGGAGGCGGTCGACGCCTTGATCGACAACGGCCGTCGGGGTCGGGCCATCACCGGCACCGGCAACCGCAAGCTGAAGTCCCTCAGTGACATGCTCAAGGGCAAGCAGGGGCGGTTCCGCCAGAACCTGTTGGGGAAGCGGGTCGACTACAGCGGCCGGTCGGTGATCGTGGTCGGACCTGAACTCAAGCTCAATCAGTGCGGGCTGCCCAAGCGGATGGCGCTGGAGCTGTTCAAGCCCTTCGTGATGCGGGAGTTGGTGGAGAAGGGCTTCACCCAGAACATCAAGAGTGCCAAGCGGATGGTCGAGCGCGCCCGTCCCGAGGTCTGGGACGTCTTGGACGAGGTGATTCAGGATCACCCCGTTCTGCTCAACCGGGCGCCCACACTGCACCGGCTGGGCATCCAGGCCTTCATGCCGGTGTTGGTGGAGGGATCCGCGATCCAGATCCACCCCTTGGTCTGCACCGCCTTCAACGCTGACTTTGACGGCGACCAGATGGCGGTCCACGTGCCGCTGTTCAGCGGGGCCATCGCCGAGGCCAAGAACCTGATGATGTCATCCAACAACATCCTCTCCGCGAGCGATGGCAACCCGGTGGTGGCCCCGACCCAGGACATGGTGCTCGGCTCCTACTGGCTGACCATGCTGCGCACGCCGTTGGAGGTTGACGATCCGGCGAAGTTGCGCCGCTACAGCTCTCCCGACGAGGTGCTGCTGGCCTTCGACAACGGGGTCATCGAGGCCCACGAGCCGATCCAGGTCAGAGTGCCCCGACGAGTGTTGGAATCGGTCCCTCCGGGGGAGGCGGCCGAGGCTCCCGTTTCGCTGGTGACCACGCCCGGGCGGGTCATCTTCAACGAAGTGCTGCCGCTCGGCCGCGAGGTGCGCGAGGGCGCTGAGGGCCAGGCGATGGTGTTCCAAAACCAGGTCTTCGACCGCAAGGAGCTGCGGGCTTTGGTGGCGGACTGCTTCCGGCTCTACGGGAACCAGGTCACCGCCGAAATGGTCAACGACATCAAGCGACTCGGCTTCGACTACGCGACCAAGTCAGGGGTGACCCTCTCGGCCATGGACATCAAGACTCCCCCGGAGAAGGCCGGGATCATCGCTGGCGCCGACAAGGCGGTCGACGAGGTGGGCATGCAGCATCGCCGGGGCCTGATCACCGAGGACGAGCGCTACGCCAAGACGGTGGAGATCTGGACCCAGGCGACCGAGTCGGTCACCCAGGCCACCATGGCGCATTTCGACCCCCTCAGCTCGGTGCTGATGATGTCGCAATCGGGAGCTCGGGGCACCTATCAACAGATCCGCCAGCTCGCCGGGATGCGCGGGCTGATGGCTGACCCCACCGGGCGGATCATCGACATGCCCATCAAGGCCAACTTCTCCGAGGGACTGGAGGTGTTGGAGTACTTCATCTCCACCCACGGCGCTCGCAAGGGGCTGGCCGACACCGCCTTGCGCACCGCCGACTCCGGCTATCTGACCCGGCGGCTGGTGGATGTGGCCCAGGATGTGATCGTCCGCGAGGAGGATTGCGGCACCACCGGTGGGATCTGGCTCTCCGATCTCAGCGCGGAGGGCGAGCCCTTCATGGAGCGGCTGGCGGGCCGGATCACGGCTGCCGAGGTGATCGCTCCTGACGGCAAATCGGTGCTCGGGGCGGGAGAAGAGATCACCGACTCCCTGGCGCGACGGATCACCGAGCTCCAGGTGCCCCGGGTCCGGGTCCGGAGCGTGCTCACCTGCGGCGCCAAGAGTGGGGTCTGTCGCTACTGCTACGGACGCAATTTGGCGACCGGACGGCTGGTCGAGATCGGTGAGGCGGTGGGGGTGATCGCGGCGCAGTCGATCGGCGAGCCGGGAACCCAGCTGACCATGCGTACTTTCCACACCGGGGGAGTCGCGGGACTCGACATCACCCAGGGTCTGCCCCGGGTCGAGGAGCTGTTCGAGGCCCGGATCCCCAAGGGCAAAGCCATTCTGGCCGAGTCCGCCGGCCGGGTCGAGGTGATCCGGGGTGACGCCGGCCGCAAGGTGCGGGTGGTCAGCCACGAGGAGTTCGATGTCACCCATCCGATTGAGAAGGGAATGGCCCTCGATGGCGCGGTGGAGGAGGGAGCGGTGATCACCGAGGGCCAGCTGCTGGCCCGGGCGAGCAAGGATGGTCAGCTGGCCACGGTCATGGCCCGGATCGGGGGGCGGGTCACCCACGCCAAGGTCGGCCGTTCCGGAGGTGAGGTGCGGATCCGGGCCCTCGATGAGGAGGTCAAGGAGTATCCGATCCCCCACGGGGCCCAGATGCGGGTCGGGGACGACGACGAGGTGCGGGCGGGCGACGCCCTGACGGTCGGGTCGATCAGTCCCCAGGAGCTCTTGTACATCTCCGGCCGGGAGGCCGTGCAGGACTATCTGGTCCGCGAGGTCCAGCGTGTCTACCGCTCCCAGGGAGTGGACATCAACGACAAGCACATCGAGGTGATCGTCCGCCAGATGATGCGCAAGGTGCGCGTCGAATCGGGCGGCGATACCGAGCTGCTTCCGGGCGAGATCATCTCCCAGTGGGAATACGACGAGGCCAACGCCCAGGTACTGGCGGAGGGTGGCGAGCCGGCGATCGCCGCCACCGTGCTGCTGGGCCTGATCAAAGCAGCCCTAAACACCGCCAGTTGGCTCTCGGCCGCCTCCTTCCAGGAGACCACCCGGGTGCTTACGGAGGCGGCGATCTCGGGCAAGGTGGACCGGCTGCGCGGCCTCAAGGAGAACGTGATCATCGGCAAGCTCATCCCCGCCGGGACCGGGCTCGACTACTACCGCAAGCTGCGCGAGGAGGCGGTGCGCTACCTCGAAGAGGGCAAGGCACTGCCGGAAGGGGCGGTTTCGGAAGGTGGCGAAACCTCTGACGAGTTCGAGGACGCCGAGGTGGCGCTTCCCACGCTGGACCTGGTCGGCGACTGAGCGCGGGCCCGTCAGGGCCCGCGCCTCAGCTGCGCTGAACCCGCCGCTGGTAGACGGGCGCCCATCCCGATAGCGCTCTGATCTGGGGCGCTCAGCTCCTCAGTTCGCGGGCGAGAGTCGCAAAATTGTCCACGAAGCGCTGCACATCCCCCTCGGAGTGCTGCACCGAGATGGTCCAGTTCTCTTCTGCGCCCGGGGCCATCAGCACGCCCCGATTGGATTGGAAGAGCCAGGAGAGATAGGCCATGGACTTGTCGGTCTCCAGGTAATCGCGGTAGTTGCGCACCCGCTGGGCCCGGTAGGTCAGCCCGCCCCGGGCGCCCATGGTGATGACATGGAAGGGGAGCTCATGATCGGAGATGACCTGGTCCAGCCCACCCTGGAGAATTTCGCTCAAAGCGTCAAAGTGCGCGTAGGCCAGCGGGGTCAGGATCTCGGTCAGGGTCACTCGCGAGGCGGCCATGGTGAGCGCGTTCGCGTTGAAGGTCCCCATCTGGCTGACCCGGCCCGCTGAGATCAGCGCCATTATCTCTTCCCGGCCCCCGACCGCCCCGCAGGGCAGTCCCCCTCCGATCGCCTTGGCCAGGCAGACGATGTCCGGCGTGACCCCAAAGCGGTCGGTCGCCCCCCCGGGGGCCAGGGTCACCCCGGTTTTGACTTCGTCGAACACCAGCAGGGCTCCGTGGCGGTGGGCCAGCTCCTTCAGCCCTTCCAGATAGCCGGTCTCGGGAATCACGATCCCGACGTTCATCATCGCGGGCTCGACGATGATGCAGGCGATCTCTCCCGGGTGGCGCTCGAAGCCAGCCTCGGCTGCGGCCAGATCGTTGAACGGCACCACGGTGACCAACTCCACCACCGCACCGGGGATGCCCTCGCTCTGGGGCACCGAGTTGGGCGCGCTGGCTGGTCCCATCTTGTCGGGATTCGGCTCCACCGAGACCATCAGCGAGTCGTGATGCCCGTGGTAGGTAGCCTCGATCTTCATGATTCCCTCGCGTCCGGTGTAGGCGCGGGCGAGGCGAATCGCGTCCAGGGTGCTCTCCGTGCCACTGTTGGTGAAACGCCACTGGGGAAGGCCGAAACGGTTGGCCAGCTCCTCAGCCACCACGATGAAGTCCTCGCCCGGCTGAGCGAAGTGCGAGCCTTGGGCGATCCTCCGACTGACTGCCTCGACGATCTTGGGGTGGCCATGGCCGACCACGTTCACCCCAAATCCGTTGTGAAAGTCCACGTACTCGTGGCCGTCGGCGTCCCACACCGAGCTTCCCTGGCCCCGGTCGATGAAGATCGGGAAGGGCGGGCTGTCCTGGAAGGAAGACGGCACACCTCCGGGGCTGTGCCGCTGGGCTCGCTGGCCCAGAGCAAGCGACTTCTGACGGGCGGCCTTGAAGGCAGTCTCTTCTCGCTCGGTGAGTTGGGCGATCCGAGCGGGGTCGACCGGCGTGGGGGTGGAGGAAGGGCTCATAAGGATCTCCGCTGGGCTTGGGTCAGCTTCTTCCGAAGTCGGGCGTCGGCCCAAACGAAGGCCGCCTCGAGATTACTCCGCCTGGTAGCTGACGGTCGACCGGTGGAAGAAGTCAGACTTCGAAAGCAGCCGGGCGAGGATCACCAGGGGAAGGCCCAGGCCAAAGGTGATGATGATCGGCAGGGAGTAGGCGATGCCCGACTGGGCGATCACCTGGTACAGCACCCAGAACAGGAATATGCCCCCGAGCAGCGGCAGGATCCCGGCGAGGATCAGGTTCGTCGCCGACTTGAACAGGATGTTTCGGTAAGCCCAGGCACAGGCGAGGCCGGTGATCCCGTAGTAGAACGCAACCAGGACACCGATGTTGCCGATCAGACCGCTGAAGGTCCCGCTGACCGTGGGCGAGAGGGTGGTGATCATCAGTCCGATCGCCGCGACCAGGGCCAGCGCGAAGGTCCCCTGGGCGGGGGTGTGGAAGCGGGGGCTGATCTTGCCGAAAAACCCGGGCAGGACGCCGTCGCGGGCCATCGAGTAGGTGACTCGGGAGGCCGGCAGCAGGGTGGTCTGGGTGGTCGCCACGGTGGAACTGAGAATGGCCAGGAGCATCAGGTAGTTGAGCGGGGCGGGGGCCAGCCGCTGCGAGAAGAAGAACAGGGCATTGCCTCCCTGGGTGGTAATGGTGTGCATCGGCAGCAGCGACTGCATCGAGGCCGCGTTGATCAAGAAGATCACCAGCAGGATGAACATGCTGAGAATGCCGGCGATGCCCGGACTGGTGTCGCTGTTCTCCGCCTCCTCGTTGAGGTTGGCCGCCGTGTCCCAACCCCAGAAGAAGAACACCCCCAGCGCGGCTCCGATCGCGAGCCCGTGGATGCCGCCCACGGAGGCGGGACTGAACCAGCTGAGCGAAAAGCCGCGCGACCCGGCCGGGTGGGCCGCGTAGGCCCGCACCAGACCACTGATGGAAAACGCCAGCACGACCAGGTACTCCAGCCCGACCATGATCCACTGAAAATTGGCGGTGAGCCGAATTCCGTAAATCACCATCGCGCTCACGAAAATCAGCCAAGCCAGCCCGATCAGGGCGGTCAGCAGCGTGCTGCTGGCCGCTTTCGAACTGATCCATCCGAACGACTCCAGGAGGGCCAGGGTGTTGGTGCCTGCCAGGGCCGGGGCCGCGATGCAGAAGAGGACGCTGGCGGCCGTCTGGACCCAGCCGTTGAACCATCCGATGTAGGGATTCATGGTCCGCGCCAGCCAGGCATAGGACGCCCCGCAGTCCGGATCCCGCCGATTCATGAAGTAATAGGCCATGGCGATGCACAGCACCGGCAGGAAACTGATCAGGATCATCGCCGGGGCGCCGAACCCCACCGCGGCGACGAGCAGAAAGGTGGTGGCCGCGATGGTGTAGGCGGGAGCCACGCTGGCGACGGCAATCGCGGTCGTGTCGAAGAGGCTGAGGGTGTTGGCACGCAGGGTGGGTCCTGCGACCTTGGAATTTCGTTCGAATCCGCCCATCGGGGGGCTGGTGACGTCCACTGCCGGCCAACTTTAGCTGTCGGGAGGGGGAGCGTCTATGTCGCTGACCGCCACAGTTCCTCCGCTTGAACTGTGCGCGAGGCACAAGCGTTCCCCCAGGATCAGCGAGGAACTAGCATGGCCGCCGGATGAGTTGTCTCCCGCGAGCGGCGCCGCCGTGCCGGTCGATTCGGTGAGCCGACCGTGGTTCTAGCTACTTCATCGGGGGCCTGGAGTTCGGCCGCGGTCAGCTTCTGGCTGGACTCACTGGGTCCGATCGTGCCTCGGCCGTCTCTCCAAGCGGACCTCGAGGTGGACGTGGCCGTGATCGGGGCGGGATTCACCGGCCTTTGGACCGCCTACGAGCTTCAGCGCCGAGATCCCTCGTTGCGCATCGCCGTCCTGGAGAGCGAGGTGGCCGGATTCGGCGCCTCGGGACGAAATGGGAGCTGGTGTGTCCCGGAACTGAACGCCGGCCTCGAGCTGCTGACGCGCCATTTCGGACTAGAGCGGGTGGTCGCCCTCCAGCAGGCCCTGAATACCACGGTGGAGGAGGTTGGACGCTGCCTGGCGGAGGAGGGCATCAATGCAGACTTCGACCGCTCCGGGGTCCTTCTTCTGGCTCGCGGGCGATATCAGCTTCCGCTGCTGGCGGAGCAGCTTCGGGAGTACCAGGCCGCCGGACTGGCCGACGAATATGTCTGGCTCGATCGCGCGGCGAGCCGGGAGCGGCTCCAGGCGGAGGGGGTTGAAGCGGGTCTCTTTACCCCCAACGGCGCGACGCTCAACCCGGGCCGGGCGGTCCGTGGTCTGGCCGACGCGGTGGAGCGACGGGGAGCCACCATCTACGAGGGCACCCGGGTTCTCCGCGTGACCCCAGGCCATCCGACGCGGCTCATCACCTCTCAGGGCCAGGTCCGGGCCGGAGTCACCGTCTTGGCCCTGGAGGGCTATCTGGTCCAGCTGCCCGGCTATCACCGCCGGGTCCTGCCGATCTACTCCCTGATCAGCATCACCGAGCCGCTCACCGAGCAGCAGCTGGGCGAAATCAACTGGTCCGCCCGGATGTGCGTCGCCTCGATGCGGCTCACCGTGGACTACCTGGCCCGGACGGCCGATGGCCGGATACTCGTGGGTGGTCGGGGCGCGCCCTACCAGTACGGATCACGGATCACCAGCTCCAGCGAGCACCACCTCGCCACCCACGCCAACTTGCAGAGCTCGTTCCGCGAGTGGTTCCCGTCACTTCGCGCAGTCCGGTTCACCCACTCTTGGGGTGGAGTGCTGGGAATGCCCCGGGACTGGATACCCCAGATCGGATTCGACCGGGAGCAGGGGATCGCGGCAGCCTACGGCTACACCGGACACGGGGTAGCCACCGCCAATCTGGCGGGTCGGACCCTGGCTGATCTGATCACCGGGCAGGAGAGCGAGCTGACGAGGCTGCCGCTGGTCGGACACCACTCGCCGAACTGGGAGCCGGAGCCGCTGAGATGGCTGGGGGTCCGCTACGTCCAGCGGGCGCTCGCCCGACTGGATGCCACCGGTCAACGCTCGGGTAGACCGCTGCGTGGGGGAGCCCTGGCCCGGCGGCTAGCGGCGCATTGATCTCGCCAGACTGCGCAAGGCCACCGCCTACAATGGCTGCGCCGAGGACGCAATGGTAGGGGTGGACGGGTGAGGCTGAGCCAGGCGCTCGATCTGGCGGCGCTGAGCGAGGCCGAGCTGGTCGCCGGCGCGGGCGGGGTAGATCGGGAGCTTCGCTGGGCGCATGTCGTGGACATCCCCGATCCCTTGCCGTGGGTGAGTGCCGGCCAGCTCCTCTTGACCACCGGTTTCGCCTGGCCGACGGCGGCCGATGAGCAGCGTCGTCTGGTGCACCAACTCGATGGGCGGGGGTTGGCCGGGGTGGCCCTGGCGGTGCCCAAATATCTGGACCACTTCCCGGATGCCGCCAGGGAGGCGGCTGATTCGGCTCAGCTCCCCCTTTTGGAGCTGCCCTGGGAGGTCACCTTCTCGCTGGTGACCCAGGCGGTGAACCGCACCATCCTGGCTGAGCAGTACGAGCTCATCGAGCAGTCGACCCGGATTCATCGCGAGCTGACCAAGGCGGCGGCGACCGCGGTCAGCCTCCAGGATCTGCTCGACACCCTGGGGCGGCTGATCGACCGGGAGGTTGTTCTGGAGGACGCCGAGGGAAGGGTGCTCGCCTTCTGGCCCGGTGTCCAGGCCGCCGACCCGGTGCGACGGACGACTCTGGAGCAGGGACGGTCGCCCGCGGAGGTGATGGATCGGCTGAATCGGCTGGGTCACTTGGACCGGATCCGGACCAGCTCGGCTCCGGTGCGCATCCCGGCGGACCCCGAACTGGAGCTCTTGGGCCGAGTGGTCTGTCCGATCTGGCTCCGGGATGAACTGGTCGGCACCGTTTGGATCGTCGAGGGCGAGCAGGAGCTCAGCGAACTCCACCTCCGGGCGGCGGAGCACGCGGCGGTGGTGGTGGCGCTGCATATCGCCAACCAGCGCCAGCTGTCGTCGCTCGAGGCGCGGCTGGGGGGCAGCTTCTTGGATGCGCTCTTGGAGGGCAAGTTCGACGCCACCGCTCACAATCTGGAGCGCGCCCGCCTGGTCGGATTCCTCCCCGAGGCCAATTATCGGGTCGGGCTGTGGGTGATCCAATCTCAGCTGCCGCTCACCCGGGAGGGGGTGCTGCGCCGCGACCGGGCAGCCGAGGAGCTGCGCACGCGCCTCGGCCGGATCGGGGAGATCCCGATCACCTCTGTCCGGCTGAATCAGGTTGCCTTCCTGCTCAGCGAGCCGGCCCTGGCCGAGTCGGTGTGGGAGCCGCGACCGGGCGATGCGGCGGCACTGGTGATGGGCCGCGCCCAGCCGGGACCTGAGGGAGTCCGGCGCAGCTATTTGGAGGCGCTCTCGATCGTCCCCCACGCGCGACCAGCTCAGATCGCCCGCTATGAAGAGATGCTGGTGCTGCGAGTCCTCAACGGCGACGAAACCGCCCGAGAGGCATTCCTTGACCAGCTTCTGGGGCCCGCCGAGCGGGCTCGGGGCGGCGCCACCCTGGTCACCAGCCTGCTCACCCTGGCTGAGTACGGATTTCACCGGCGCCGAACCGCGGCTGCACTGCACGTCCATCCCAACACCCTGCGCTACCGATTGGAGCGGGCGGGTGACCTGCTCCATCTCGACCTGGCCGATCCCGAGGTCCGCTTCCGGCTCCAGCTGGCGATGAATCTGATGTCTGCAACGCACAAGCGTCCTGGGTGATTTCTGCGCCTCCGGCACCTATTCGGATCAGCCATCGAGGCCTAAGGTCAGTCCATGGCTGAGCCTCGAACCGCGAGCCTGTCAGAGGAGCTGTTGGAGATCCGGGAGCGCTCGCTGCCCCGAGGGCTCAAGCCAGCCCTCGATTTCCTGGTCGATCGGGCCCAAGGCTCCCAAGTGCACAGTCTGGGAGGAGACCAGTACATCGATTTCATCGGCGGGATCGGGGTGCTCAACGTCGGCCATGGTCACCCCAAGGTGGTGGCCGCAGCCCACCGCCAGCTCGACCGACTGATCCACACCTCGGCTCAAATTGCCCTCTACGAACCCTACCTGCAGCTGGCCGAGAAACTCTGCGGGCTGGCGCCCGGGGACTTCCCCAAGAAGGCGATCCTGTTCAGCACCGGCGCCGAGGCGGTTGAGAACACGGTCAAGATCGCCCGGTCCTACACCGGGCGTCCGGGGATCATCGCCTTCAGCCAGGCCTTTCATGGCCGGACCCTGATGGGCATGAGCCTGACCGATACGGTCAAGCCATATAAGGAAGGGTTCGGACCGTTCGCGCCGGAGATCTTCCGCGCGCCGTTTCCCTACGAATACTGGGGTTGGGACAGCGAGCGGGCGCTGGCCGCACTGGAGGAGTCGCTGCGCACCAGTTGGCCCGCCGCTGAGATGGCGGCCTTGCTGATCGAGCCGGTGCTGGGGGAGGGCGGCTTCGTTCCGGCTCCCTTTGCCTTCCTGCAAGGTCTTCGCCGACTGGCCGACCGGCGCGGACTGCTCTTGATCGCGGATGAGGTCCAGAGCGGGATCGGTCGGACGGGTCGGGTGTTCGCGATCGAACACAGCGAGGTCGCCCCCGATCTGATCTCGATCGCCAAGAGCCTGGGTGGGGGCTTCCCCCTCTCGGCGGTGGTCGGTCGCGCCGAGGTGATGGATGGTCCCACCCCGGGGCAGCTGGGGAGCACCTACGGGGGTAACCCGGTCGCCTGTGCCGCCGCCCTGGTGGTGCTTGAGGTACTTCAGAGCGAGGGACTCCTGGCGCGCGCCGAGCTGCTCGGATCGATCCTCGAGGAGCGGATGGGGGAGTGGAGTCGACGCTTCCCCTTGGTCGGCGACGTCCGCGTGCTGGGGGCGATGGCCGGTATGGAGCTGGTTCGGGATCGCGACACCAAGGAGCCGGCCACCGAGGCGACTCAGCTGATCATCGACCGGTGTCGCGAGCAGGGACTGCTGCTGCTGCGGGCCGGGCCGCACCACAACGTGATCCGCACCCTGATGCCCCTCAATATTCCCGAAGAGCTTCTCCTCCAGGGTCTGGACATTTTGGAGCGCGAGCTGGGGCGGGCTAGCGCCGGCACAGACTAGAGTCAAGCGGAGGCTGGCCCGGGGCCGCCGCCAAAGGAGGGTGCAGACGATGACGGCAGTTCTCGACCGCAGCAAGATCTTCATCGGTGGCGAATGGATTGCCAGCGCTGGGAGCGGAGTCCAGGAGGTGTACAACCCGGCCACCGGGGAGGTCATTGCCCACGCTGCCAAGGGCAGCCAGGAGGACGTCGACCAGGCGGTGGCGGCGGCGCGCCGCGCCTTCGACGCTGGCTGGGGCCAGTCGACGCCCCGCGAGCGCAGCGAGGCCCTGCTCCGGCTGGCCGATCGGGTCCAGGAGCACGGGGCGGAGATCGCCCAGATGGAGTCCGCCAACGTCGGTAAGCCGATCTCCCTGGTGGTGTCTGAGGAGATCCCCCCGATGGTCGATGCCCTGCGCTTCTTCGCCGGGGCGGCCCGCTGCCTGGAGGGCAAGGCTGCCGGCGAGTACGCGAGTGGGTTCACCAGCATGATTCGCCGCGAGCCGATCGGGGTGGTGGGGTCGATCGCCCCTTGGAACTACCCGCTGATGATGGCCATCTGGAAGATCGCACCGGCGCTTGCCGCCGGGAACACGGTGGTGCTCAAGCCCTCAGAGTGGACCCCCTTGTCGGCGCTCCGGCTGGCCGAGCTCTCGGCGGATATCCTTCCCC
>Ga0307372_10001454_pt1 | contig 41223 bp, 45 predicted proteins | sample OX1MG_FD_202533 | JGI IMG/M metagenome (GOLD analysis project Ga0307372, IMG submission 202533) | Soil microbial communities from Risofladan, Vaasa, Finland - OX-1 | ecosystem: Environmental > Terrestrial > Soil > Coastal area > Acid sulfate soil | place: Finland: Risofladan, Vaasa | collected...
TGGTTGCAGCCGACGATCCCGGCCACTTCGTTCGCAGTCCTGGGCTCGTCCAGGGCGGCCAGTATCCTCTCTCGGAAGCGGCCCACGCGCGCGGCGGTTTGGCTCATCGGTATTAACCGTTGGAATGCCGCTTATAAGCGCTTACTGTCGGTAGTGACCATCAGTAACGGTTAAATGCTAACGGTTAGCACTTGTGAAGCCATGCAATCAGACCAAACTGAGAAACCTGCCGACGTCTCTGTCATCGTGAAGCTTCACCCAGGCCTCGCGGCGTACATGGCGGAGGTCGCAGAGAGGAGGGGCCAGAGCCTCGCCGAGATAGTCAAGGGAGAGGTCGAGCTTCAATGGTACTCGGACTCCGGCCTCCCCGCGAGCGAGACGCTCGACGGTCTCTTTCCTGGGTTCGACGATGAGGCGAAGGCGTGGGAGAGAACGCATCACCCGCCTGCGCCGGAGCAAGAAGACACGGAGCCTCACCAGCGAGAAGGGCCATGCGCGGTGGCAGGCTGTGAAGAGAAGCGGGCGACGTCCTTCGTGATTACCCGGTTCCCTTCAGACGAGGACGAGGTCGCAATAGCCAGCGGGAAGGAGTTCGCCCTGATCTCGCCCATCTGCGCTCCCCACAGACTGATCTTCGAAGCGGCCAGCTCGCAAACTGAAGTGGCCGATGCCATCACGAAGGTCGAAGTCGTTTGAAACCACTCGTGAGGCGCGCTCTCCCCTTCATCGCGGCCATCGTGGTGTTCTCTGTCGGGGCCGCCCTGGTGGTCGCTGGTTGGCGAAATACATGGGCGCCCATGGTTGCGACGCTCGCGGCGTATTTCATCGTGGCTGACCTGGTCAAGCCCAAAAAACCAAAGCCCAGCTCCGCGCCCGAGACGACGGAGACGAGGGAGGCCTGAATCGTCATGGGCATGATGCAGGAGCTCGCGGAGGCCGCAGAGGTCGACCCATCGGTCCTGTCGGAAGGAGTCAGGGCCATCGAACTGGGGCTCTTTGGGAAGACGCTGGCGCACCCGCGCGCGATTCAACCGATCGACTGGGAGAGGGCCAACGAGCGTTTGAAGAAGCTCGAGATGCGGAGGGTCGCCACCGACCTCCTCAACCTCGGCCTGAGGAGGAGGACGGTCTACTGGGTGCTCCTGGACCTTCACCCAGAAGAGAATCCTCGCGTGATCAATTCGCTCGTCAGGAGGCAGAGCGTCAGGATCGCGGGCTCCCCACGCGGGCCTGACTAGGTACTTCTCGGCCCTGACCCCTGGCCTGCGCGCCCTCGATTACCTCACTCAGAGGCGTGTTTTGGCGCCCATCCGACGTTGTTCTTGAGAAGCCTCGCGTAGCACTTCTCTCCCAGGGCGGAGGCCTTCCCGGTGGCGCCCAGGATGCTAGGCTCGCTCTCGCAGGCCTCGCAGGTTACTTTCATGCCTTCTCGGCCTCCTCCTTCCTCTCGATGACTTTGACCAAATGACCAAGGACGAAGTAGTTCGCAGCAGCCGACCCCAGCCCGCTCGCGAACCCCGTCACGACTAGCCCGACGAACGTGTTAAGGTCCACTCTAGAACCCCTGGAGGGCCTTCGGCTCCTTTGAGTTGAGGATCTTGAAGACCTCGCTCGACGGGATGCGGATGGCCCCGCCCTTCTTGGCTCCGGGCCTGCTCGGGAGCCTGACGCTCCTGATCGTTCCGTCCTTGGTCCACTTCCATACGCTAGAGGGCGCCGCATTGAGCAGCGCCGCGACTTCGGGGATCTTTAGCAGCCTGTCGTTAGACACGATGGACATTCTGCACAGTAAAAGGGAAGATGGAGAATCTAGAGGCCTGAATCGGCTCCTGCCCGATAGTCTAGTGGTTATTTAGCCTCCATAACCATAGTTATTTCGTGGCGGCACATTTCATAAGCAGGGCCAATTGTGCCGAGCGCTCGTAACCGCCTTGCCAAGCCCTCTAGACGTCCTCATCTCCCCCGTGGGCGGGATCAAGCGCGTCGAGCCGGGCGACGACCTCGGCGGGATAATCGCCGAAGCCCTGCGACGAAAGAAGTTCGAACTCGAGGACGACGACATCGTGGTGGTCACGCAGAAGATAGTCTCCAAGAGCGAGGGCAGGCTCGCCAAGATTGACGAGGTGAGGCCGACAAGAGAGGCGGCAGACCTGGCGGCCGAGCTGGGGAAGGACCCGAGGGTGGTCGAGCTGGTCCTACGCGAGTCCAGGCGCGTCGTAAGGAAGGGCCACGGCGTCCTGATAACCGAGACCAGGCAAGGTTTCGTCTGCGCCAACTCCGGGATCGACGTCTCGAACGTGAAGGCAGGATACGCAGCCCTGCTCCCGCTCGACCCGGACGCCAGCGCGAGGAGGATCAGGAAGAGCCTTGAGAAGGCCACGACGAAGCGGCTCGCGGTCATCGTGACGGACACCTTCGGGAGGCCGTGGAGGGAGGGGCAGACGGACATGGCGATCGGCTGTTCGGGGATCGCCCCCACGGAGAAGCTCGCTGGAAAGAAGGACCCCTTCGGCTACGTCCTCAGGGTCACCCAGCCCGCCATAGTGGACGAGGTCGCCGGCGCAGCAGAGCTCGTGATGAAGAAGCGCTCCCTCGTCCCGGTCGCGATAGTCAGGGGGGTGGAATACCGCAAAGGAGAGTCGGGCGTGAGGAGCCTAGTCCGGAAGAGGAGCCTGGACCTTTTCAGGTGAGGGGTCGCATGTCGAGAGCCGTGGAGACGGTGGTCGCCCTCTCGGGGGGGACGGGGTCTGCAAAGTTCCTGCGCGGGCTGCAGCAAGTCGTGAAGTTCACCGCAATCGCGAACGTCGGAGACAACGACTGGTTCCACGGGCTCTACGTCTGTCCGGACGTCGACACCGTGACATACACGCTCGCGGGCATCGCTGACTCCGAGAGGGGGTGGGGAATCCGGGGCGACTCGTTCAAGGCCCTCGGCCAGCTGAGGCTGATGGGCGCGGAGGACACCTGGTTCAACATCGGGGACGCGGACATGGCGACCCACCTCCTCAGGACAGTGATGATGAAGCAGGGCAAGAGCCTCACCGAGGTGACGTCGACCATCGCACGCAGGCTGGGCGTGCGCGGTTGCAGGGTGCTCCCCGCCACCGACGAGCACGTCGAGACGCGCATAGTCACTGCCGAGAAGGGGGAGATGCACCTCCAGGAGTTCTGGGTGAAGGAGAGAGGGCGGCTGACCCCGAAAGACGTCCGCTTCTTAGGCGCCCGGCGCGCGAGGGCGACCGCGGAGGTCGCCAGGAGCCTGGCCTCGGCGAACAAGATCGTCTTCTCGCCCGCGAACCCCATCACGAGCATCATGCCCATGCTCTCGATAGGCGGGTTCAGGAAGGTGCTGCGCCTCGCCAAGGCCAGGAGGGTGGCCATCTCTCCCATGCTCGGTGAAGGGGCTTTCTCGGGGCCCGCCCCCCGCCTGATGGCCGCCATGGGACTGAAGCCGACCTCCGAGGGGGTTGCGAGGCTCTACAAGGGGGTCATAGACGCCATGGTACTCGACGAGAGCGACCGCTCCCAGGCAAACGCGATAGAGAGGCTAGGGGTCTCCTGCCACTTTACCTCAACGTTAATGAGGTCCGGAGAGGACGAGGTGAGGTTGGCGAAGGTCGCGATGGAGGCGTGAGCTCGCGTCGGTTGACTGGCCCCAATCACTCCACGGCCGTGATAATACCTGTGAAGGGAGAGAACCCGAAGGGGCGGCTCTCTCCGCTGCTCAACCCCGCGCAGAGGCGCCAGCTGCAGGTCGCGATGCTGGAGGACACCCTCCAGACCCTGATAAAGGCGCGGATGGTCGGCCACACCTTCGTCGTCTCCTCAGACCCGGAGGTCTTAGAGTTCGTTCGCAGGTTCGGGGCGAGCTCGATCCTGGAGTCGCGTGACGCCGGCGTGATCGCTGCGGTCGAACGCGGACTCGAGGCGACCGCGGGATACGAGCGCCAGCTGGTCATCCCGGCAGACCTCCCGCTCCTCGCGGTGGAGGATCTCAAGGCCGCCCCGATGCTCGCGCGCGAAGGCGCCCAGGTGGTGATATCCCCCTCAGAGGCCTTCGACGGGACGAACATGCTCCTCCTGACCAGAGGCGTGAAGCTCCCCCTCCACTACGACGACGACAGCTTCAGGAAGCACTTCGCAGACGCCGTCTCACGCCGACTGAGCGTCGCCGTCTACTACTCGAGGGGCTCGGGCTTCGACGTCGACAGGCCTCGCGACCTGCACAGGTTCTTCAAGTTCCAGAAGCGGGGCAACACTCTCACGTTCCTCGGCAGGACCCTCAGAAGCGCGCAAAAGGCGCGGCCGCAGCCTCCGTGAGCGCTCCGGCAGACTCACATCTGCTCTTCCGTGGTCGAGGAGAGCATCCCCATCAGCTTGTCGACCGTCTCGAAGAAGACCGGGTCGCGCAGGTGCTCGAACCTAGGCCGCGGAAGATGGACCTTGAGCTCGCCGACCACCCTTCCAGGTCGAGGCGACATGACGATTATCCGGTCCGCCATCATCACGGCCTCCTCCACGTTGTGCGTGACCATCACGAAGTTGTTGGTTGGCAGGGACGAGTCGCCCCAGATCTGCAGGAGAAGCACGCGAAGAGACTTGGCCGTGAGCTCGTCAAGCGCGGAGAAGGGCTCGTCCAGGAGCAGCACCTCTGGCCCAAGCGCCAGAGCCCTCGCCACTCCCACGCGTTGACGCATACCTCCCGAGAGGTCGTGGGGATAGGCGCCCTCGAACGAGCTGAGGCCGACCATCCTCAGGTAGCGCTCCGCCGTGGCCCTTGCCGTCGCCTTCTCGATCCCGGCCACCTCCATCGGCAGCTCGACGTTCTCGATGGCGGTCTTCCACGGTAGAAGGCCGAACGTCTGGAAGACCATCGTGACCTTGGGCGAGGGCTTTGTTATCGGCTGGTCGCGGAAGAGGACCTGGCCGGAATCGGCCGTCTCGAGACCGGCGATTATCCTAAGGAGGGTCGACTTGCCGCAACCGGAAGGCCCTATGATACAGATGAACTCGTCGTAGTTCACGTCGAAGCTCACGTCGTCGATCGCCTTGACCTCCGACCCGTTCTTGAAGATCTTCACGATGTTCTTGACGCTGAGTATGACGGTCAATTGAACTCGACCCCGAACCTTTCGACGCGCCGCAGGAGCCGCCTCCAGACGAGCCTCTCCAGGAGGATCACTATCCCCGACATGATGAAGAGGAAGAAGATGACCAGAGGGATGTCCCCGAGCACGTAGGCCGCGTTGTCGAGGAGGTAGCCCAACCCCGGAAGGACGTACGGCGCGCTCGGGGCCGCCAGTTGGACGTACTCGGAGTATATCACCACGTTCCACCCTCCGCCCCACGCCAGAAGAGACCCCGTGATAAACGCGGGGAGCACGGCTGGGAGGATGATGTCGGTCACCCTCTTCCACCCTTTCACGCCGAAGACCGCCGAGACCTCGGTCAGCTCGGTCGGGAGGGCGCGTGCCGCCGTGACGACGTTGAAGAGGAGGTACCAGACCATCGCCAGCATCAGCAGGATGAAGGAGGAGATCTCCTGGCTTACGCCCGCGGAGAAGGAGCCGTGAAGGGTCACGAAGAGCGGAAGGAAGATAGCGAGGTACGGCACCGACCTGCCCAGGTCGTAGAGCGGGTAGAAGTACCGGTAGAAGTTCTTCTTGGTCACCGCGAAGACGGCGCAGACCAGGGAGATTGCGACGCACGTGGCGTAGGCCGCGAAGAGCCTGCCTACCGTATAGAGCGAGTAGAGCGGGACGTTGCGGAGCTGTCCCCCGCTCCTGGTGAGGGCCTCCACGAAGCCCTGGAGCGCGCCTATCGGAAGGCGAGCGTAGACCAAGAACCCCACCGCCAAGAGCACCACCGCGAAGAACACGGCGAGCACCCTGGTGCTGATCTGTTCCGATACCCGGACGGTCTGTGCGACCTGCCTCATGCGGAGGCCCACGATCCTTCTGAAGCGCTTCCGTAGGCGCAACGGAGACTGGAGGTCCGGCCTGATGAAGCTCGCCAACACCGGCTTGTGGGTGGCCACTCTGGTCTGGAGCGCGTGCCAGATCAGCTGGTTCGAGATGAATATTATCTCGCCCATCACGAGGACGCCGAACCAGGAGACCGCGACGTGGCCCTGTTGCGTAGCGAGCTCGATGTATGACCCCAGGCCCGTGACCGAGTACGTCGTCAGCGCCCCCGCGCTGTTCGCGAACTGGACGAACTCGGAGGCCACGTCGAAGGTCCAGCCGTCGTTCCAGGCGAGCACCGAAGCCGAGAGGAGCGCGGGGAGTACGGCCGGCAGCACCACGTAGCGCAGCCGGTTGGTGCCCGAGAAGCCGTACCCGCGAGCTGCCTCCTCCACCGAGCTCGGGATGCTCTTCACCGCGCCGACCACCCCGAAGAAGATGTCCCACTCCATGGCGGTGAAGAGCAGGAAGTCGGCCCCGATCTCGTTTCCGACGCCGTGAGGGAAGATCAGAATCAGGAAGGTCAGGACGACCGGAAAGTACCCCAGTATGGGGACGCTCTGCCCGATGTCGAAGAGGGGCACCAGGACGCGCTCCGCGGTCTTGTTGGTGGCCGCGACGATGCCGAAGGCGAGTCCCACCGCGAGCGCGATGAAGTAGACGCCGGCCACCCTCCCAAGGGAGAGCAGCGCGTACCACGGCACGTACGTGACGGCGGACGTCCCGATGAAGTACGACCCCAGAAGGTACGTCGCAAGCAGTCCGGAGAAGGCCGCCAGGACTCGTAGACCGCGCACGACGGTTTACCTGAAGGGCACGCGCCTAGGGTCAGGATATAGGAGTTCCTGCGCTAACCTAGGCGATGTAGGAGGTGCTCGACGTGTCGAATTTGCGGACCGTCTCGAAGCTCCCGTTGTCCCGGAACATCGCGAACTGGCTGATCTCGGGGAAGAACCTGTCCAGTGGGCTGACGGCCATCTCCCCAGCGATGTGCCCCTTTCCTACGTAGGCGTCTGTGATCTTCCGCGAGAGTTCGCGCACCTGCGCGTCGTCGGTGAATCCCAGTGTGTGCAGGTACTCGTGGAGCAGTATCATGAAGGTGTACGCGTTCCGGCGCTGCCTGGACTTTGTGGACCGCCAGACTATCTTCATGATGTTCCTGTTCATGACGATGGCGTTGGAGCCCATCTCGTGGTAAGCGCCCACCTGGTTCGGAATGTCGCCGAGCACCAGCGTGAGGCCTGCCCTATGGACCCCGAGGACCTGGTCGACCGCCTTCTTCACCAGCTCGAAGACCTCGTCGAACCCCTCGGCCGCGGTGAGCTTCGCCTTGTTGTCGCCCGAAAGAATGCCAGACATTCGCTGGCTCTCACGGCGCAGGCGGTCCCGTATAAGTCGTTCCCAAGGGCTACTCGGCGGCCCGACCGCAGCTGGGGCAGAACGTCGCGCGACTCAGCTTCGCGCCACAGTATCTGCACTTGTCAGGTTCCGACGGCGCCTCGAGGTTCTTGATTGACCGGGCCCCGAGGAACACCGCGAGCTCGAGCATCACGATTATCGGGACGAAGAGGATGATGTCGAGTATAGGGCCCCCGTCCGGGGTGACTACCGCAGTCGCGATGTAGGCCACCACCCATATTATCACCCGGTTCTTCCTGAATGTCTGCGGGCTCAGGATCCTGAAGCGGATGAGCATGAAGACGTAGACCGGGGTGGTGAAGGCGAACCCGCTCAACCCCACCGTCAGGAAGACTATGGAGTAGAAGTCCGTCACGTTGATGAAAGGCTGCGCCTGGGCGGTCTGGTAGAAGGGCTCCAGCGCTATGAAGAGGAACCTCGCCAGCAAGAAGTAGCCGAAGATGACCCCGACCGCGAAGAGCGCCGAGGAGGCTAAGACGAACGGGTAGAGGAGCCCCTTCTCCTTGTCCGTCAGCGCAGGGGTGATGAACCTCATCGTCTCGTACGCGAAGATCGGGCTGTTGAAGACGAACGCCATGACCAGCGAGGCCACCAGGTAGACCTCCAGCGGGGCGGTGAGGGGGCCGGCTATGAGCGTCCATCCAGCCGGCAGTAGGTCGAGCTTCACCCGCGCGAGGAAGAAGGCCACGAAAGGCTCGTACGTTCCGGTGAGGGTGATCGCCTTCGCCGGATTAGCCGGGGCCAGCAAGAAGATCGCCAGAATCCCCACGAAGCTCAGGAAGGCGACCTTCAGCCTATGCTTGAGCTCGCCGATGTGCTCGCCGATGTTGAGCGAGTCAGAGCTCAAGCGCAGGCACCCTCCCCGGCGTCGCTAGGGAGGTCTGTGGGCGCGGGTGGACTGCGCGGGGTGTCGCCCGAGTCGACGGTCAAGCGATGCCGACCTGAGAACTTTCGCGATTTAAACGATTGAAACGCTCGTCGCTGGACCACGGACTTTCCTGAATGACGCGCTTTCCTAGGTGCCGGCGGTCTTCCGGACGATCTCCGCGGAGATCTGTTCCCTCGTCTTCCCCTCTGTGGAGATGCCCAGCTTTCTGGCAGCGACCATGAGGTCGTCCCCACCCATGGGCGAGCCCGCCGCGGCCGCTCCGGCCGTTTCCGGCGTGCTTTGGGCGCCCGCGTTGAACTCCTTCTTGGCCGACCCCAGCGCTCTGGCCAGCTCTGGGATCCTCTTGGGCCCCATCACCACTATGACCACTACGATTATCCCTATTACGACTAGCTCGAGCGGGTCCATCTTGGTTTCGGGCTCCGAGGCGCTATTTACGCTTTGCGAAGTCCGGCGCCTGACGCGCCCACGACCTGTCTCTTTTGACGGCCAGAGCCCAGGGCCGGGACCGGATGGGCCGGGATGAGGCAGAAGACTTATCATGGCGCCAAGAAGGCTGCGTTTTTGATGAGCTCAGCGGTAAGCCTTGTGAAACTGTACTGGGAGCTCTCGAAGCCGAAGATCATCATGCTCCTCGTCTTCACGGGCGTCGCGGGCATGCTGGTAGCCTACAAGGAAGTGGACAAGCCGCTCTCCGTCATATCCCTCGGGGTTGGCTTGGTGGCGATCCTGCTCGGCTCGATCGGCGCTGAGGTCCTCACCAACTACCACGACCGCGACATAGACAGCATGTTGAAGCGGACTCACAACCGTCCGATCCCGTCAGGCAGAGTCTCGCCCCGCAACGCGCTCATCTTCGGCTCGGTCACTTCGGTGCTCTCTGTCGTCATGTGCCTGTACTTCAACTGGCTTGCGGCCGCCTGCATGCTCTTCGGACTGGTCGACAACGTGGGCGTATACTCGCTCTGGCTGAAGCGCAGGAGCTGGCTCAACATCATCCTCGGGGGGATCTCCGGGGGGATGCCCGTCCTCGTAGGGTACACCGCTATCGCCGATGCGATCACTCCCTTGGCGCTCTTCATGTCCGCCCTCGTGATAGTGTGGATCCCCACCCACATATGGAGCCTGGCGATCAAGGAGAGGGAGGAGTACAGGGCCGCGAAGATCCCCATGCTGCCCGTCATCGTGAGCGAAAGGGTGGCCACAGTCTGCATCGCGATAACCAGCTCGCTCTTGGTCGTCTTCTCGTTGGCGATTCTCTTCGTGCCGAACGCGGCGAGCCCGTTCTACATCGTCTCTGCCGCGGCCCTGGGCGCGGTGATACTCGGATACAGCGTGAAGCTCGCGATAGACAAGACTACGAAGACCGCGTGGACCCTGTTCAAGCTGTCGAGCCCCTACCTCACCGTCATCTTCATTGTGATAGTCGTCAACATATGGCTCTTCTGAGCGTTGTAAAGAAGCGTCGCATCGCTGCATCAACAATTGTTGAGCCCCCCTCTTCTAAGGCCACGGCGCGTCGATGAGCCTAAGACGCAATGGAAAGCCTCGAGCATCAGCCGAGACCACTTGCTAGCCTGGTTTCCGGAGCGGATGCTGTGGCCGTTGTCGCGACGCTTCCCCAGAACAGCAGCGAGTACGCGTCAGCCGCGTCCCAGGCGGGCGCCGACGCCATCATGGTAGGGATAGACAAGACGGACACGTCGCTGCCCGGCCTCTTCGGGAGCTTTGACCTCATGGAGGACTCGATAGACTCGATCCTGAGCACGACGAGCGTCCCGGTGGGGATATCCATCGGCGACTCGAGGCCCCTGATCGAGGAGAACTGGGAGAGGATAGTCTCAAAGCCGTTCAGGTTTGTGAACATGTTCGCGCACCACATGCCCCCGTTCGTCCTCGAAGACGACCGCGTCGAGAAGCTCGTCTCCATCGGGTCTGGGTACATGCTGGAGCAGGTCAAGAGCATCTCTGAGATGGACGGCGTCAGCGCCCTCGAGGCCGCGATAGTCGCCCCGCAGGGGAGGAACCACATATTCAGCGCCCTCGACCTCGCCACCCTCGGCGTTCTCGCGAGCCTCTCTGCGAGGCCTCTCCTCGTGAGGACCCAGAAGAAGATGGGCGCCAAGGACATCCGCAGCGTCATCAGGTCGGGCGTCCGCGGGATAAGCGTCGACGCGACCTCGCTCGAGCCCGGGATTGAAGCATATAGGGAGGCTATAGAGAATTACGTAAAGGATAGTCATACTAAGACCCTTGACCCGTCCCCCACCGTCCCCTGAGGAGGGGAGGGAGTGGCGCGGCCTGTCGCGACCTGGTTGTCCTAGACCAGACACCGAGGCCGACCCGCGTGAGATTCCGGGGCCGCTAGGCTGTCGACTCCCAACGGCAACGCCCACGTCCCGCGAGCAGGCCAAGGCCGTCCCCAGAGATAATCTGGTAGTGTCGACACTTTGCCATCGAGAGTGTGAACACTTTGGCATCGAGGGCATCAGTGTTGGTTCACCGCGCATAGGGTTCATTTCGCCTCCGCCCGTCGCGTGTGGAAGAAGGCATCCAAAGGTTCAAGGGCACCCGGTGACCGCGAAAGCAGCCAAGGTTGAACGCCAGAACAGCACTGCTGGGCATCTTCGTGGTGCTCACGATAGTATTTGCATCGACCACCCTCTACGAATCGGGCACCAGGACTACACTCGCGTCAACGAGCACATCGACCAGCACGGCGATCAGAGTGTCAACGGTCACCAGCACGACGACCCAGACGACAACGGTAACTTCGACGCTTGACCTCGCTAAGGCCCTTACGGACGCTTACCTTTCCCATATCGCCACCATCGAGTCGGGGAACATGACTGCCTTGGCAGCTCAATATGAGGCCAACGCCACCTTGTATGCCACCACGCAGGGCAGTAACCTGGGGTACTATTTTGATAGCGTCGCCAACATAACAAGTTTCTACAGAGGGGAATTGTCGGATCAATGTCCGCCATGCTTTGGGGTGGATTTCCCCTTTGCTGGGGTCGCGAACGAAACCTACTCGATAACCACATCGAAGGACCACAACGCAGGGAATGTCACGTCCCAACTTCTCCTCTATGGGATCGGCGGACCGTACGGCCAGTCAACGTTTATCAATGGAGAGAGGTTCGGCATCTCATATGTCCTCCAAGGTGACCGTTGGCTGATTTCGACGGAGAGCCTCATACAAATTAGCGGGGGCTACTGTCAAATGGTATCCTTGACCCCTGACGGCGTTCTAATCTGCACGCCCTCGTCGGGGTAGCCGCGTCGACACCTATTTGACGCGGGGTGGTACACGTTGGTCGCGACGGACGGGTGGGGGCAAGTCGTGATGCTCCACTTTGATGTGACCGACTGAAATGCCCCGCCGTAGGCGCAATGAACCCTGTACACGGCGCTTCATGCTCACGACACCTCGACGTTTGTTCTATCAGGTTCAATAGGGGGCGGATACTCCCCATCCTCGAGGCGCTATGAGGAGCGCAGTCGTGATTTCAGTCGTCGCAATCCTGGTGGTCGCGAGCCTAGGCGCCGGCTACCTGGCTGGCACCGTCGCTCAGCACACGAAGACTCTTACCTCGACTTCTACCTTGACATCTCAGCAAACAATCACCTCCACTCTGACGTCTCAGAAGACGGTCACTTCCACCATGTTCACAGGGCAGCCGATTCCGGTGGCTGACATCGAGACAGCGAACACCACCATTGGAGGGTCTCCCGAGGCAATCGCGATCAATCCAAACGACAGCAGAATCTACGTCACCAACTGGTCTTCGAACAATCTGACCGTCGTCTACACACCACCGGCGTCCGCTTTGCCGTTGATAGCTAACATTACCCTCTCCTCGAGACCCAGCGGGATCGCAATCGACTACAGCACGGGCACGGTCTACGTCGCAGTATCTGGAGGAATCGAGGAGATCAACGGCTCAACGAACCAAATCGCGGGGAAGCTTCGTCTCGGTCTGGGCGGGTCACTGGCGTACAACCCCTCCACCCACATCATCTACGGCCTTTCAGGAAACCGATATCTCAGCGGTCTAGAAGGCCTCCAAAACCTTGCAGCGGTTGACGTCCGGACGGGGTCGGTCGTCGCAAACATCTCTCTTGGATACCTGGCCTACAGCGTCGCGCTCGACCCGAAGACGGGCATGGTCTTTGTCGCGGGATGCGACGTGCAGGGCGTTGTCTGCAATTCGATGGCATCCGTAGTGAACGGGACGGCCGAAGCCCTGGTCGCCACGGTTCACCTCGGTTCTTACACCTATCAGAGCATGGCCGTGAACCCTGAGACAAACGTGGTTTACGTCTCGGGGTGGGACCAGCTCGTCGCCCTGAACGGGACCAACGGGGACGTCATCTACAGCGTAAACCCCCTCGATTGCGGCCCCTCCAGCCTGGCCGTCATCCCGTCGTCGAACCAGCTGGCCACCGTCTCGGGGAGCGGGAACTATGTGCTCGTCTACGACGGCGCGTCCGGGGCGCTGGTGAACATGTACTCTCTCCCGAGCGGTCTCGAATCCTTCGCGTTCGATTCCAACACCGGCGAGTTCTACATCACGCAATCAGGACAGCTCGTCAGCTTCCCCAACGCGGCCAGCACCGGCAGCGTGGACAGCGCTTTGGTTGGTAATGGTCAGAATTGCCTTCCACCTTAGGATAGGAAGGGCCGCCGTTCAACAAGTCAGAGGCTCGAAAACTCCGGCGGAGGCGCTATGAACTCTTATGCATGGCGAATCATCTCCCGCTGCTTCACAGAAGTTTGTTCTATCAAGTTCAATAGGGAGCGCAACCCCTCGATTTCGAAGGACTGTGAGGAGCGCAGTCGTGATTTCAGTCATCGCAATCCTGGTGGTCACGGCCGCGGTCGTCCTGATTGTGACCACACCAACAAAGAGCGGCTCAAGGACGCCGAGCTTACAAACGGGCTCGAGTTCTTCGGGCTCCACCAGCTCGACCAGCAGCCAGTTGGTCTCGGCGACTTCCAACACGACTTCTTCGGTAGGCCCCTCAACGTTGAATCAAGGCCCCCTCAGCGCCTTCCCCGCCGTGTGGGCAAGAGTCTGCGGGTTTCCAGCTCAGGGCACCGAGACCACTTTCAACGACGTCATGCTGGACCCTACCGCCCCAGGGAACAACGTCAGCCTCAGCCAAGTTTACTCTAGAATAGTCAACTCGACCCCCTTCCAGGAGCAAACCGCGGGCTATGGATGGGCCACCTACTCATGGGACTCCATGGATATGGGGAACAACAACGGGTCGCTGCAGTGGTACATCCTCGGCCAGTTCGTGCGCCTGTCGGGAGGCGAGCCGAGCGGATTCATCCAGGCCTTCTACGACCTCGCGACCGGCGCGGTCACGACCGACTACGAGGGCACCCTCGCACCGAACTGCCCAGGCGGAGGAGGAGGCTACAGCACCGGCGGCAGTCTCGATGGGCCCAGCCCCGGCTATTTCCCGGTAGGACAGCCCATCGGAATCAACTTCTCGGTCTCCGACTATGGCATCCAAAACTTCACCTTCACCTCTCCCACCTCATGCCTAGGCAGCTTCACCATCCTCCAGGGGGACTCAACGGGGCCGGAGGTCTACAACTCAGCCGAGCACACCAGCTGCTCCGGGGGGCCTCTGAGCTTGGCTCTCAACCCCGGCCAGAGCTACAACCAGACCGTCTCCTGGAAGCAAACGAACGACGCCGGCCAGCAGGTACCCGAAGGAGTCTATGAGCTGATGGGCGTGATCGCGGGTAGCGGGACGAACACCAGCATGCCCTGGGGGCAAATCCACGTGGGCATCACCCAGTCGACGCTAGCCCTCAACGCCTCGGTCTTCGAGACGAAGTTCTCCTATGGGGGCTTTGTCGTGAACAGCTACGTGGCGCCGGGGAAGCCCGTCGAGATCACCTGGGGCCTTAACGACAACGCAGGCGTCCACTACCAGCTCGAGACGTCCCGCTGCTCGTACACCTACAAGATACTCAACTTCTCGAACGCAGTCGTCTTCGACTCTGCGAAAGCCCTCGGGTGCAATCCCAACCAGCTCCTCGACAACCCGGTGCCAGAATACGACGGGGTCGCGATGGACTCATACTGGAGCCAGACGGACGACTCCGGAAGACAGGTGCCCTCCGGAGTCTATCGCGCCATCATCGACCTTCACGTGGTCAACGAGGGGCACGTCTTCAACGAGACGGCCGAGTCAGACTTTGAGATCTCGCCTTCGGGAGGACCGCCTTCGCGGGACCAGATTTCTGTCGGAACCTCATTCATGTGCTTGAGCACCTGCCTCGGCCCCACGCCCGGGCTCTATTCGGTGGTAGACACGAACGGCAACTACACCAGCCTGCGGCTCTACCTGAACGGGACGCTCATTGGGACGGTGAGCAACCCCCCGCCCTGCTGCAGGCTCACCTACGAGTATGTCTTCAACGTGCCGCTGGACAACGAGACAACCCACATCGTCCCCGGGGTTTCCTATGACCTCGTCGTAGTTGGAACCTTCAAGGATGGAAACACGACGACCTCTTGGACAAATGTCCGCGGCGGCTAGAAAAGTTCCAGACAAGACGTCACTCGAAAACTGGTTCAGGCTCTGCAGTTGCCGCACCTAGTGCCGCCCCTCACGGGTACGGCCGGTACTTCGGAGACTTCGGTCAAATCGGCCGAGAGGCGGAGGCGCAATGAACCCTACGTATGGCAACCGACGCTTCCCTCGACACTTCGACCTTTGTTCCATCGCGCAAATGCCCCCGACCTCCACGAGCACGACCACAGTGACGACGACCTCAACGAGCTACACCCAAACCGTCACGTGACCAGTTGTACTGGGGGCAGCATGCCGACTGTCACTTCGACCGTGACGACCATAATCCCGTAAGGCCCTCTCACGGAACGTCGGCGGCGGCGTAGCTCGCTCGGAAGCCGATAGAACGTTCCTCCAATCCCCTAAAGTAGAAGCGAAGGCCAAAAGATTGGCATGCAAAAGAGAGACCAGGCCGTTCTAGCCGCCCTGGTCATCGGTTTGCTCGTCGGAGCGGCGGCGACTTACGCCCTAGCAGGGGTAGCCCTGGGCCGGACGTCAACGACCACCACGACGACCGTGACCACGACTTTCACCTGCCCCTCGGATAACGTCTGCGGGTCATTCACCTATTCTCCTATTGGCCAGGTCAAGGTGGAGTCAGTCGAGGCGAATTACACGGCGAACCGGTATGGTTCGGCGGCCGTCGCCTTCTGGGTAACCTTCGAGAACGTCGGCAGCTACCCGGTCGATTTCGGCGCTTACGCGCTCAACACGTCGATCGCCCCGAACTCTTCTGCCCTCAGGGAGGTTTTCCCGCCGAATTTTCCTCCGGGCATTACTCAGATGACGTCGCCTCTCAACACCAGCCAGAGTTACACCTTGCTCTCGCCATATAGCGGCGACAACTACTACTTTCTATTGGTTCAGGCAGGAACTGCCGATGTGAATTTCAACTTCACGACTTCAGCGGGAACAACCGTGATAGCGGCGCAATTCACCTTCCAGGCGCCCACGCAGGAACCATGAGGTCGCGGTGAAAGCCGTCGCTGATGTGTCGAGCCCCAAGATTTCAGTAGGCTGCGTAGCTCGCTCCGAAAATGGGGCGCTACCTGCCCCAGTCACCAATAGCAAGGCCGGGCGATTCTGAACGATTAAAGGACATGGTTTGGGCCAAAGGGAATTTGATACAGACGCTTTTGCGTCCCTCGGGGTTTTGGGGGGCTGTAGAACAAAGCATCACAGCCTTTAATTTGGACTGGATGCTCAAAACGCTTCCCGATGAATACGGGAAGTCCAAAGGGCAAGCGGTCCGGCGCGCAGGTGGCTGCCCTCTTCGTGGCCCTGCTAATCGTACTTGCGGTCTTCGTCTACGCCTCATTCTCGTCCAAGCAGGTTGCGCCCACGTCATCTCCCATCGCTGCCACGAGCACGAACCAGACTTCCACCTCATCTTCGTCATCCTCCACAAATACATCATCCGCCTCTACATCTACGAGCGCTACGTCGGCGCGGACCTCGAGTTCCTCCTCGAGCGGAAGGAGCATCACAACATTCAATTCAAGGCAGGTCCTTCTGGCCTCAAGCTCGGGGGGAATGGTCTTCGACCCGGCCAACGGATACTTGTATATGCCAAGTATCCAACCACCCGCCAGTGCTGGTGAATACGCCCAGGGCAACGCCTCGCTCTCAGTGATATCCAGCAGCACAAACACGGTTCTCGCAGTATTACGCCTCGGCGCTGTAGGGAGTTCCCCGTTTAGGCCATTCATCGACCCGGCCAACGGAGATCTTTACGTGTCCATCACGTGTTCATCTGCTCCTATATCGTGTTGTTTAACATCTTATTCTCCGTCACCTCCGTGTTTGTCGAGCACGGTCGCGATCGTATCCGGGGAGACGCTCGTCTCGACGGTTCCCGTTGGCTCTTACCCCGTCACCCCTATCTTTGACCCTCAAAACGGCGACATCTATGTCCCTAACTACCATTCCAACTATACCTCTGTCATATCCGGGGCGACCAACACGCTGGTGGCAAACGTAAGCGTCATGTCCGGCGTCAACGGCGGGGTGTTCGACCCCGCGAACGGAGACATCTACATGACGGACACGGGCACCCATTCTTGCAACAACGGTTGCCCTGTGGGAGATGTGCCAGGATTTGTGCTGGTCATCTCGACGGAGACAAATGTGCTGGTCGGTAACATTACTCTCAATCTTGAATACCCTTCCCCCTACGCCCCGCTTCCTCTCACGAATCAATTTCAGTCGTTTGACTCCCCTTCGCCACCTATGTTCGACCCCGCGAACGGGGACATCTACGTATCAAACGCGGGGGGAAACACTACATCCGTGATATCGGGGGCGACGAACTCCCTGCTCACCAACGTCGTTGTCGGCGACAGCCCTGGGACCCCCGTAGTCGATTCTGCCAATGGTGATGTCTATGTGCCCAGCGGAAGTGGCGTGTCGGTCATATCCGGTTCAACCAATGCCCTGACCACGACTTTAGAGGCCAGCGCAGGGCAACCCGTTTTCAATCCAATGAATGGCGACATATACGTCCCGAGCCAGACGCAAGACGTGTGCCAAGCGGGCGCGTGCCTCATCAATAGCACCATGTCTATCATCTCCGGAGGGACGAATACTGTAGTTGCGACCGTCCCACTCTGCACATTTCCTAGTGGAACCTCCGTCGACACATCGAATGGGGATGTGTATGTTTCCGGTCAGGGGGCGGTCTGGGTGATTTCCCCCACAACTCAGTCATCAACAACCAGCACCTCGACGAGGCTTGGTGAACTCGTCCCTGACTGCAGTACATTGATGAACGTGCAGCTCAATCCGGCCACAGAAGGGGCCGTCTACATGAAGGTGGTCACGGACCAGGGGGGCACGGTCGTGACCAATGGGACGGTCATCGTGGTCCAAGATGGACCATTCAACGAGGGGAACGAGGAGTCGTTGCACTACTGCATCAACATGAGTGCCGTCAACGGCACCGGTTACATGCAGCTCGCTCCCCTCTACTTCAACGGGACCGCCGGGTATACGAGTGGCTACTACAACTTGACCTTGTGGGTCGGTTACGATAACCCCAATGCGACCAACAACCCGGGGCCGTCGTATTGGGCGACGATCCCATTGATTCAGATTCAGCCCTATTCGACCCTCTACATCACTGCATCGATACCGTCCGGTGTGGTGACTGTGGTAACATCGAGCGAGGGGAATAGCAACACCACCACGACGACTTCAGCAACGACGACGGGGGTTAGCATCCCTTTTCCCTTGACGAGAGAGGGAGTGGGGTCCCTTGCAGCAATTTGGCTGGTGGCGGTGGGGGCATTGCAACTACGAAGCCATCCTCGCCGAGAGAAATGCAGTAAGTAGGAACGGTGTAGCTTTCGCACTTCTACCCCCATATTCGCCTTGGAGGTTCAAGAGGACTCACGATGTAACGTCTTTCGGCCTCGTGGTGAAAAGCTGCCGCTCCATGTCGCTCAGCTAGTTGTAAAGGGAATCCTTCCCTCAAGCATGCTTGCGATATACGTCGAATCCATATAGGGATGCGATAACGACCTTCAGGTCTCAAGTGAGTCCGTCTGGCATACCCCAGCCGCAAGCATAAGGCCCCGATCAAGGCAATAGTCCTAGCCGGAGGGCTCGGCACCCGGCTCAGGCCGTATACGCTGTTCCTCCCGAAGCCGCTGCTCCCCGTCGGGCCCAAGCCCATACTCGAGCACATACTGGACTGGCTCAAGGCCAACGAAGTGAAGGACGTCGTGATCGCCACCGGATACCTGGGAAGGATGATCGAGCAGTACTTCGGGGACGGAAGTGGCTTCGGGATGAAGATAGAATACGCCCGGTCAGACAGGCCGATGGGGCACGCCGGGCAGCTAAAGTCGGCCGAGAGGCTCCTCCCGGAGACGTTCCTCTGCCTCTACGGCGACGCGATACTCGACTTCAACCTGAAGAAGCTCCTCGATTTCCACGACAAGAAGAGCGCCTTCATCACGATGGCCCTCATGAGGTACGAGACCAGGATGAAGTACGGTGTAATCTCGACGAACCAGGAGGGGCGCGTCACCAAGTGGAAGGAAAAGCCGGTCATCACGAGCGACATCAACGTCGGGTGCTACGCGATGGAGAAGAAGTTCCTCGGCTACATCCCGAGAGGACAGGTCTACGGGATGAAGGAGGCCTTCAAGAGCGCCATGAAGGACGACAAGGCGGTCTACGCGCTGAGGGTGAAGGGCGAGTTCACCGACATCGGGGACATCGCTGCCCACAAGGAAGCGGACAGGACCTACATCGAGCGGTACGGAACGATACCCTGAGGGTCGGGCTCGTTTTCGCTTCCGCGACCTATTCGAAACCTCGTCGCTGCGTTTAAAACCGATGATAAAGGACAAAGGCGCGGAAATCTAGGAAACCACAAGTGCCCATAAACGATGCCACAGGACCCACTCTCCCCGCAAGCAATCGCGCGCGCTGACCCGAAGAACATCTATCGAGTCTTTGAGGCCTGGCCCCGCTTCGCGGAGCAGGAGTCCTCGCTCTCGGTGGACATCGGGTCTGGTCATTTCGACCGCGTCATCTACGTAGCCAACGGCGGGTCCGCCTCTGCGGGGGACATCATCGCGGACTGGTTCCTCGCATCAGGGGGCGTGGAGGTGAGCGTGTTCAAAGGGTATCTTCCCAAGGTGAACCTCTCGAGGGCGTTCGTCCTCGTGTGCAGCACGTCGGGGAGCACCGAGGAGACCATACTCCTCATGAGAAGGCTGGCATTGAAGAAGGCGACCATGGTCGCGATCTCCTCTGGAGGGAAGCTCCAGCAGCTCGCCATGGAGCTGAAGGTCCCGCACATCACGGTCCCCATCGAGATGGCGCCGAGGTACTCGCTCCCCCACGTGCTCTTCGCGGCCATAGCCGCGCTCCGCAGCGCGGGCCTGGTAGGGGAGAAGAAGTGGCGGGAGGTCAAGGAGGCCCTCGAGTGCATGAAGAAGGTGGCGCCCTCCCTCGCCTCGAACTCCCCCACGTCGCAGAACCCCTCGAAGCAGTGCGCACAGCTCGTGGCCCCCTCCGGGGTGCTCCCGAAGATCTACGGCTCGTCGGTGACAAAGAGCGTCGCGGAGCGGTTCAAGACCTGCCTGAACGAGAACGCCAAGATGAACGCTGACTGGGACTCCTGCCCCGAGCTCTTCCACAACGAGGTCGAGACGTGGGAGACCCCCGATAGGAAGATGGTGCCGATTTTCCTGCGCCACACGGCCGAGCCCAAGTACGAGAGGGTGAGGCTCGACTCGTTCGTGGACATCCTCGGGATGAAGGGGATAAGGAGCTTCGAGATATGGGGAAAGGGCAAAGGGAACCTCGCCCAGCTGGTCACGATGGACTACCAGACGGACTTCGCCACCTACTACGCCGCGATAATCCGGGGCGTCGACCCCTCCAGCATCAAGCTTATCGAGCGGCTAAAGTCCACGGTAGCCGGGCCGTAGGCCTCCGCCTAGGTGATGCCGACGAGGTGGGCGAGCTCCCTCCTGCTAGCCGCCCCCAGCTGCTCGGCGGCGACCTCTGGGGAGAGCTCGTTCACGAAGACACCTGACCCGAGCTCCAGCCCCGAGAAGTTGGAGACCCGCGGATAGACCTCGAAGTGCCAGTGGATCTGCTTGGTGGTCTTCTTCTCCGACGAGTTGTGGACGACCAGGTTGAAGGCGCAGTCTCCTAAGACCTTGGACATCCCGCCCAGGGTGGCGCGCAATATCAGGGCGAGGTCCATGAGCTCCTTCTGCGAGAGCTTGAGCATGCTCGTCTGGTGCCGCTTTGGGTAGATCCAGAACTCGTAAGCGTGAGCCGAAGCCCACGGGGCGAACGCGATGAAGTACTCCGTCGAGAGGATCTGCCTGGGCCCGCCCGTCTCGGAGGCGACGACCTGGCACATCGGGCATATCCCCAGCTCGTTGAGCGAGTTCTGGACGGTGACGGCCTCGGACTCGATGACGGGAGGGAGCCTGGGGATGGTGACCAGCTGGATGTGCGGATGGTCGATGATGGCGCCGGCGAGCTTGCCGTGGTTGATGAAGATGGCCACGTAGCCCACCCCTCGCTGGGCGTAGAGCCAGCGCGTCTTGTCCTGGAGAGTCGCGAGGACGTTGGTCCACTGGTCGATGTCCAGCTTCGGGAAGGTGAGGTCGTGCTTCGGGGTCGCGACCAGGATGTAGTGATACCCGATGGCCGGCTCGCTGTAGTGTGGCGCCTCGCCGTAAGAGGGCGCGGCGTTGGGGGTCACTATGGGGAACTTGTCGGGGAAGACGCGCACGATCCAGCCTCGGACGGGGTCGCCCTCGGAGTCCGACTGCTTGACGAGGGTGTCGCCCATCTTCACCACTACGAGATCGGCCTGACTGGTCATCTCCTCGTTGCCCGGGCAGAACGGGCACTTCGTGCCGTGGTCGGAGTAAGGCTTCAGCTGCGAGCGGGCCCCTCTGTCGGATGTGACTATCGAGAGCTTGTCGGTAAAATAATCCTTCCTTATCTCGACCATAGGTGGCGCACGTATGGTTCGAACGATATATTACCTCTCCGCACTTGGAATCCCCTTGGGACGCCCGCTGGCCTTGTGGCAGGCCTGATGGACGCGAGTAGGGCAAACATCTTGGCGCGAAGGTTCTTGGCGCCCGCTCCTTCGAAATGTCTCAAAGCTCGCGGACCCGCATCGGCAGGTCGTCTGTTGACCGACGCAAGGTTATATTCGGGATAGGAGCGCCGCCGACGGCAAGAGAGATTTTTGACCCGAAGACATCCGAAGGGTGCGCAAGCCAAGTGAAGCAGGTCGGCTACATTCTCCTCGACGGCTGCAGCGACAGGCCCGTGCCTTCGCTAAACTATTCGACCCCGCTCGAGGTGGCGAACACCCCTAACCTAGACAAGATTTCGCGCAAGGGAAGAATGGGCAGAGTGATAACCGTGGGGAGAGGCATCTCTCCCGAATCGGACATCGCCGTGTTCAACATGCTGGGCTACTCCTTCGACAAGGGATACCCCGGCCGCGGCGTCGTCGAATCGATCGGTGCAGGGATAGACCTGAAGGACGGGGACCTTGCGCTCAGGGCGAACTTCGCGACGAGGTTGGACGGGAAGATCGTCGACAGGCGCGCAGGGAGGGACATGACCGACCAAGACGCCAAGACCCTTCAGCAGGAACTGAAGAAGGTGAGGCTCCCCGACGCCGAGTTCGATTTCAGGAGCACGATAGGCCACAGGGCGGTCCTCGTGATCAGGGCAAGCAACCCCCTCTCGGCGGAGATATCGAACACCGACCCCGGCTACGTGCGCATGAAGGGGTTCGGGGCCGCGAGGAAGGCCAAGGACGTGGAGGCCATACAGACGTGCAAACCCCTCCAGGGCACGGCCGCCTCGAAGGGGGCGGCAGAGCTCGTCAACGCGTTCTCCTCTCAGGCGATGAAGATACTAGAAGAGGCGAAGGTGAACCAGGAGAGGAAGAGGAACGGGAAGAAGGCCGCCAACATGCTCCTCTTCAGGGACGCGGGCTCCTTCATCCCCAAGCTCCCCTCGTTCGAGGAGAAGCACCACTACAAGGGCGTGGCGCTCGTCGAGATGCCCGCGGAGGTGGGGATCGCGCTGCTGCTCAAGATGAAGATGGTGAAGGTGGACGACCCCGCCGACCTCTCCGGGAAGGCGAGGCTCTTCAGGAGAGAGATGAAGGAGGGGACGGTGGTCTACGCCCACATCAAGGGTCCCGACGAGTTCGGGCACGACGGCGACGCCCCCGGGAAGAGGGGGAACATCGAGACGATAGACAGGGAGTTCTTCAGCACCATAAGCGAGATGCCGCACGACGGGACGACCCTCGCGGTGTCCTGCGACCACGCGACACCCTGCACCCTCAAGATGCACTCGGCCGACCCTGTCCCTCTGCTCGTCACCGGGAAGAGGACTGCGGAGGACGGAAGCTCCTGCAGGTTCACCGAGAAGGACGCGAAGCGGGGCTCTATGGGCACGCTCGCAGGCAAGGCAGTCCTAAGAAAGGTCCTCGCTTCCTGAGAGCGGGGAGATCCGGGACGCCGGCCAGCCGGGTCTAGCGCCGCGGGTTGGAGAACTTGGTCGGGAGGTCGCCGCCTTCTTCCCTGAACAGGTCGTCCAGGTCCTGACCCTTGCGGACGACCATGTGGTTCCCCTGCGTGGTTCGCATCAGGATGTAGGGCTTCGGCTGGCAGTGGAACTGCGATCCGAGGACGAAGGAGTACGCGCCCACGTCTCGGAAGACCACTAGCTTGCCGGGCTCCGCTCCCCCGAGCTTTGACCTTGACGACGTGGGGAAGATGTCCAAGGCGTCGCACAGCCTGCCCGACAGGATGGTCTTCCGCGGGGACTGCGTCCCGCCCGGGACGACCTCGACAGGATATTCGTGCTTTAGCAGCGCCGAGTCCAACAGGTTGTGGTAACCCGCGTCTACATAGACGTACCTGGTCTCGTCGAACTTCTTGACGTTGACGACGCGAGACACCAGGACGGTCGACTCCGCAGAGAGGAACCTTCCGCTCTCGACGATCAACGTGAACTTCTTGCCCAGGCTCTCGATTATGCTGTTTAGCCGCTCGAGGACCTGAGCGGAAAAGTCAGACGCGTTCGGGACGATCTTCCCGTAGGGCGCGGGGAGGCCCCCTCCGATGTCTATGGTCCGCACCGGAAAATCTCCCAGCTCCCGTCTGGCGCCGAGTATGAAGCTCTCGAGCTTCTCGAGGGCAACCGCGAAGCACGATGGGTCCTCGATCTGACTCCCGAGGTGGAAGTGGAACCCTTCGAAGCTCAGTCCTGGCGCGCCAAGAATGGTCTTGAGGAGGGACATCGCGCTGTCCTCGTTCGCCGAGTCGAGGGGGACGCCGAACTTGCCGTGCTTGATGGAGAACCTGAGCTCGGCCTTCACGCCGACCTCGGGATTCACGCGGATGAGGACATCGACCTGCTCGCCGACCCTGGTCCTCGCCTCGATGAGGTTTAGGAGACCGTTGTAGCTGGAGACGACGATCTTTCGCACGCCCAGGTTCATGACCTGCTCGTACTCGGTCATCGTCTCGGTGATGCTGGTGTAGATCACGTTCTCGGGAGACCCCCCGCACTTGAGCAGGAAGTGGATCTCGTTGCTCGCGGTGAGGTCGAACATTATCCCCTCCGAGACGAAGGTCTTGATCACGCTCGGGTTGTAGTTCGCCTTCATCGAATAGGCCACGCGAAACGGGCCCTTGAAGCCCTGGTAGGCCTGCTCGAGCTCGCTCACCGCCGTGCGGAGCGCCGCCTCGTCTATGAGAAAGTATGGTGTTCCAAATTTCTCAGCCAGATGAAATAACTCCTGGTCAGAGAACTTGGGTGTCACATTCCTCGGTCGTGACACCGGTTGCGCCCGATTTTCAGGCAATTTTGTTGTTGCGCACTCCCCTCTGCAATTAACTTAAAAACATATTCCCAAAAAAAATTCGCGCTGGAATTTTTTTCCCGCGGAATAGAATCTCAAATCTAGAAAGGAAAAACACTGCGCGCGACCGACTCAAGTCGCCCCGTGCCCAGAACCAGTTCGCACTTCCGGTCTTGAAGAGGGTTGTCTTCGAATCGGAGCGTCTGAGAATCCCACGCCAGTCGCGGCGGGCCGAGTCCACAGGGATGCGATTAATTATTTTTGAGAATCCTTGAGGGAACGTTGATTGTAGTACTCAAGTTACTCGAAGTAGGCTCTGTCGCGTCCCTGTCCTGAACCTCCAGCGTTATTGTCGCGGAGGAATAAGCTTGTTGCCGCTCCCCCTTAATAGACGGGCGTCCTCCTCTGACAGGTACTCTTCTCCTCGTGCGAGGATCGTTGTTTGGAACACTTCGATTGTCGCTCAAGGGGGTGTCATATCGCTCATAGCCCTACAGTTAGAGACTAACCATGAAGGCAAAGTCACCTAACTTGTGAGCGGGGTTGCTTGTTTTCCCGTCGTCTTGAACGAGAGAATGAAAAATGGATCCAAACCAGGGCGATGGCCGAACCGATAGTAATCCCAACTCCGGCCATCACGACAAGTAGGAGCGATGGCGACCTTGGTACTTCGCCGAGACCGCATATTCCGTTCTGAGGCGCGGAACATCCTATGACCCAACTGGACCACATATCCCAAGCACTCACAGCGATGACAAGACCCACAATTGCCATGAAAATTGCAATGCCTGTCACTTCTCTCAGGGCTTTTTGCCAGCTCTGGTCCATTCACTATGAGGTAGGCCCTAAGTTTTTTGTGGTGAGCTCTAAGCGTAATGGCTTGAAACCCACGTGGTCGTGAAGCTGCCGCATGTGTTCGCAGTAGTTCCGCCGCTCACTGAAGGAGAACAAGTTCCACCAGACCAAGTTCCCGAGCAGGCACTGACTTGCCCGCTGTTCTCCACGGTGGCTTGTTGGTACCAACCGTCTCCGAAGGGCCTTGAGATTGGGCATTTTGTGCCAGACCATACAACCTGACCAGAGACCGTGGTCGTATCGAACTTGGCCAGATGAGTGAGGGTACCACTGGCTAGAACGCGTTCGAATTCGAAGGCAGCCTTCTCCTGGTTCAAACGGAGCAGAACCTCCTCTGGGCGTTTCGGCTATACTCACCAAGTCTAGTGGTTTCAGGTCGTGCTAGAGACGTTCCAGAGTGCTACGAACGAGGTCCTACTTTCCTACCAGGATCTCGATCGAGGAGACGTTGCGCATCTCTCCTGTCTCTGTGCTCTTCACCTGCTCCGTGCTGATGTTGACGTTCTTCACGGTGAAGGTGCCGTTCCCTAGTCGCTTTGTGACGATCTCGGCCACATCGACCGCTCTGCTGATTGCGAGGCCTCTTGCCTTGATGTTGACCTCTCCTGCCTGCGAGAGCTGGATGAGTGCGGACATGGCGTAGCTCATCACTGGCTTCTTTCCGACGTAGATGTGGTTCGATGGTCCCATCATCATCGGGGGAGCTTCTTCAGTGGGAGATTCCGTCTTCTCCTCGACGTTGGTCCTGGGTTGTCTCTTCGTGTTGGGTTTGGCTGACATTGCAAACGGCTCTCCCCCTTCTGGCTATTTATGCCTACCGAAGAAAAGATTGCATACGTTATGGGCAGCCTGCGAAAGGGGGACCGATATCTACAGGAGATACTTGATGGGGATGTCTTGGGAGTGCCCGTTAGGAAGGGAGCGCCTGATCGATATCGGGAGCGCATCGCTAGCGAGCTCAACCATAGCCAACGCGATCGAGTCTCTGGTGGTCTCGTCGAACGGGACGAAGGATGGCGCCCCCATCGCGAGCTGAAGAGACCTGGCGCCGACGATTCTCGCCTTCTCGAACCGCGTGAGCTTCAGCGGACCGATCAGAACCTCAAAGCCTTCCTCAGCCGCCCGTTTTGCCTTCCTCTTGTCTTTTGAAGCTGCGATGGTGACCACGAAAAAACCCAGAACTTATAGGCCCTTTTCGGGAGCCGGATAAGTCTTGTGCTCGCCGCGCATGAGAAATCTTCGTCACCATCTCAAGCACTCTGGGTCTGCTCCAGACAGCGGAGAGCATTCGGCGGTCTGGCACAAGCTATCGCCGCGATGGCATAAATACCGACCAACGACCCCTGAGGCTCGAACAGACATGTCGGTCTCGAAGATTGAATGCGGAGCGACGGTGAGGGGGAAGGGGAAGTTCACCCTCGGGCTGTATCGACACCTCGCGCCCGTCACGGTCGCCGCGCTCCTCAGCGAGTTTCCGCTCGCGTCGAGGGCGACGATCTATCCTGGAATGATAACCCTGATGACGGAGATCAAGACCGGCGTGGAGAAGCAACGGATGGAGTTCTCGAAAGGCGACGTCGCCTTCCTGGCGGCCACAGGCTCCGTCTGCATATTCCTGAAGAACGCGAAGAGCGAGCGACCCCTCAACCCCTTGGGGAAGGTGGAAGACGGCCTAGAAGTCCTTCAAAAGGCCGCCGCGGGAGACGTCGTGGAGATCTCAGGCGCGAGCGCTCAGGAAGCGGCCGTCCAGATGTAGTGGCCGCTGAAGCCACCCACCCGCTTGACCAGCCCTTTCGATTCCAGCGACGACAGCACGCTCCTCGCGACTGCTGCGTTGACGGCGAGCGACCTCGCCGCCCCATAGACCGTGATCGCCTTGAGCGAAGCCAGGCTCTTCATGAGTTCCTGGTCGTTCATCCTCGGCTGAAGCACATCGACCCTCTTCCGCTCCCCGACGACCTTCGTCTTCTCTGTCTTCTTCTTTCCCTTCTCGTCTCCTCCCGCAGCGGAGTTAGCGTTATCGTCCTGCGATTTTTCCATCGAGGCCATTGACTTCTTCTTTGTGCCGCCCATCTCGATACACTCGGTCTCTCGCCGACGCCGCGGGGGAATTAAGTCTTCTCCCGTCGCGCGATGAGCGCGTAGGCCCCGAATGCGCCAAAGGCGGCCACGAAGTAGCTCACGTCCGCCCCGCCGATCAGGTTCGCGACCGGCCCGACGTAGTTGATGCACCCGGACGGAAAGCAATACGAGGTCAGATTCATGAAGGGCACGGAGACGGCGAGGCCAAAGACGTAAGCTCCCAGGCCCGCCTTGAGGAACGCGGGGGCGCTCTCCACCCCGGAAACTACCTTCTTCACGAAGAACGCGCCGACCATTACCCCGATCCATGGGGTTATCCAGTAGTCGAGCGTCAGCAGGAAGCTCTGATAGAATCCGCCGAAGTTAGATGAGCCCGCGAGCGCGAGCACGAAGCCGACCACGCCCGCCAGGAAGACCGTCTGCACCCGGCCGGCCTTGTTGTACAGGACGAGCGCGGAGAGCGAGTTGGTGTAGAGGTTGAGCGCGTCCGCGGCGATCGCGCCGAGGACTATCGCCAACAGGGTGAAGTCCTGGTAGCTCCCGGATACGGACGCGAGGGCGGAGATGGCGTTGAGATGGGTGTTGTTGGCTCCCACGTAGACGAAGAAGCCCACCAGCTCAGCCCAAGCGCTCGCTATCGCCCCCCCGGCCATCGTGAAGGCCAGCACCTTCCACTTGGACGCGGTCCGCGGAAGGTATCGGGAGTAGTCGCTGGCGTAGGGGGACCAGCTCATGAGGTAGGAGAAGACCACTGCGACGACGAGCGCCCAGAAGTAGAGGTTGAAGGAGGCGGAGGCCTGGTAGGCCGAGAAGTTCGAGCCCATCTTGAAGAAGGCGAGGACGGTCATGGTCCCGAACATGACACCGAGGACGACGGACATGACCTTCTCGAAGGTGTGGATGATGTCGTGCCCGTATGTCGCCAGGGCCACGTCGACGACGACCATCACCCCGGCCGCGAGGTAGAAGGGGAGCCCGAAGGCGAGCTGCAGGGCATATCCTCCGAGGATGATGTTGACGGTGAACCAGCCGACTGTGCTTATCCAATTGGCCAACGCGAAGGGGACGTTCCCTGCTCTCCCCATCACGGCCCTGGAGATCATCATCTGGGGGTACCCGAAGACGGGGCCCATCGACGCGTTCAACCCCAGGAGGAGGCCGCCGAGGACGTTGCCAAGGACGACCGCGACGATGATGCTCGAGAACGGGAGGCCGAAGAAGAGCGAGCCGAGCGCGAAGTCGGCGATTGTGAGGTTGGCCCCGAACCAGAGAGTGAAGGCGCTGAAGGGCCTGCCGTGCCTCTTCTCCTCCCCGACGTGTTCTATCCCGAGCTTCTCCAAGTTAGGTTCACGTTGGCGTGAGCCGGATCACGAGCGAGTCGCGAGCTGGGAGCCGCCGGCCTTCCACATCCGAACATATGTTCGGATATCCTATTAAGCGTTAGACACCGCACTGTGGGCGTGGGCCGCGCGGAGGCGGAGACCCTCGAGATTCTCCGCAGGAACGGGCAGGCATACCAGTCTGACATCGTCAGGGCGACCGGGTTCTCGCGCGCCACGGTGTCTGAGGTCCTTGCAAGCCTGGAAGAGAGGAAGATGGTCAGGAGGCTCAAGGAGGGGAGGAACTCCAAGGTGGTGTACGTCGCAGCGCGGCCCCGGGGGAGGAGGCTGCGGCTGGGCTTCACCCGCGCCGCGGAGTACCCGTTCCTCGTCCCGCTGAAGAAGACCCTGAGGGAGGATGGCCTCGAGTTAGATTTCAGGGTCTACGACAACGGGATCGGCGTGGCCCGCGACCTCTCGATGCTCCGCATAGACATCGGCATAGCGCCCATCATAACCCTCTTCATGATGCACGCCCTGGATGCGCCTTTCAAGATAATCGGCCCCGCGGGCTCCGGCGGCTCTAGCGTGCTCGAGAGCCCAAGGGGCCCGTCAGCACGTCGGGACGGGGTGAGCGTGGTCTGCACGAGGATGTCCACCATGGAGATGCTGATGAGGTCCGCGGAGAGCCACCACGCAATCCCGAGGATAGAGACCCTCACGTACGCGGGAAGCCCGTTTGAGATCGAGAGGGCCCTGATGTCCGGCGCCGTCGACTTGTGCTCGGTCTGGGAGCCCTATGCCTCGATGCTGGAGGCACGCGGGGCCAAGAGGGTCCTGCGGTACTCCGAGCTGTCCGAGCACGTGTGCTGCGCAGCGGCGGCGGGGAACCACCTCGGGGACGGGGTCCTCTCGAAGCTCGCGAGGAGCTACTCGTCTTCGATGGGCGCCTTCAGGAGAGACAGGGGCTCTTACACGGCCGCCTACGCGGCGCTCGCGGGGCTCGACTCGTCGGCGGTTAGGCGCGTCGAGACGGAGTACTCGTACCCCGTCGAGCTCTCCAGCGACTCGGTCGTAAGCCAGCTCAGGAGCGCTGGCCTAAGCATGCCCGCCCCGAGCTCATTTCGGGACTCGCTCTTCCAGGACCCGGCCTGACAGGTTATAACGCACTCCCCGAGAGAGCGGACCGGCAGGCTTGAGGTACTCACTAGTCGCCGAATACTTCGAGAAGCTCGAGGGGACGAGTGGGAGGCTCGAGATGACCGAGATACTCTCGTCGCTCTTCAAGGAGACGCCGAGGACAGACCTCCCCATCCTCGCATATCTCATGCAGGGGAAGCTCCGCCCCGACTACGAGGGCGTCGAGCTCGGGATCGCAGAGAAGCTCGCGCTCAGGGCGCTGGGCACGGCCTCGGGAAAGACGACGCAGGAGGTGAAGGACGCCTACATCGAGTCAGGGGACATCGGGAGCGCCGCGCAGGCGCTCCTGACCGGAGGCGGAGGGATGGAAAGACAGGCTTCGCTTGTCTCTGAGCCCCTCACGCTCCGGCGGGTCTACGACTCGCTCCTCACCATAGCCAAGACGAGCGGGGGAGGGTCGATAGAGTCCAAGCTTAAGGAGCTGGTGAGCCTTCTCAACGACGCCACCCCGGTCGAGGCGAAGTACATCCTCCGGACGGCGATGGGGGTGCTTCGCCTGGGAGTGGCGGACTATACAATCCTGGACGCGGCGGCCGTCGCCCTCCTCGGGGACAAGTCGCACAGGAAGGTCCTCGAGAGGGCATACAACGTGACGTCCGACCTCGGGTTCGTGATACGGGAAGCGGCCGAGGAGGGGCTCGCCGGCGTCGAGAAGATCCACCTCGAGGTCGGGAAGCCCATCAGGCCCATGCTCGCCGAGAGGCTGAAGTCCGCCCAGGCCATCCTCGACCAGATCGGGAAGCCCGTCGCCGCGGAGTACAAGCTCGACGGGGAGAGGCTCCAGATGCACAAGGACGGGGAGAGGGTGGAGCTTTTCTCGAGGCGCCTCGAGAGGATCACCTCCAACTATCCTGACGTGGTGCGCTACGTGAAGAGCCACGTGAAGTCCAAGCGCGCGGTCCTCGAGGGAGAGGTGGTGGCCATCAACCCGAGCACGGGGGAATACCTCCCGTTTCAAGAGCTGATGCACAGACGGAGGAAGCACGGGATCGAGGAGATGATGAAGCGGTACCCGGTCGCGGTGAACTTCTTCGACGCCCTCAACGTCGACGGCAAGGACATCACGGGGCAGCCGTACCTCAAACGGCGCGCGCAGCTGGAGAGGGTGGTGGAGGTGACCGAGTTCACGCGTCCCGTCCCCTCGAAGATGGTCGATACCGCCGAGGAGATGGAGGAGTTCATGGAGCTCGCCATCTCGGAAGGATGCGAGGGCATAATGGCAAAGAGGCCCGACGGCACCTACCGCGCAGGCGCGAGGGAGTTCGGATGGATCAAGCTCAAGCGCGAATACAGCAGCGAGCTCACCGACACGATCGACCTCGTGATTATCGGCGCCTTCCATGGGAAGGGCAGGAGGACGGGCGTGTACGGGGCCTATCTCTTGGCGGCCTATGACAGCAAGAGGAAGGTCTTCCCGAGCGTGACGAAAGTCGGGACCGGGTTCAGCGACGCGGACCTCGAGAGGTTCCCAAAGCTCTTGAGGCAGTATGAGAGCCACGTGAAGCCCCCCGACGTCGAGTCGAACCTGGTGCCGGACATCTGGTATCGCCCGAAGGTCGTGATAGAGACCATCGCCTCCGAGCTCACCCTCTCCCCCATCCACCCGGCGGCAATGAACGAGCTCAGGCCGGGGAGCGGGCTCGCGCTCCGGTTCCCGAAGTTCACCGGAAAGATCCGCGACGAGAAGGGGCCGGAGGACGCCACTACCGTGAAGGAGCTCGTTGAGATGTATGGCTTACAGAAACGCGTCCAATCTAAACAACAGTAGAACGGGCTCCTCAAACACATTGAGCAGCCAAGAATCATGACTGCGAGCGCGAAGTTGAACGAAGGAGAAAAGGTCCAATTGAGAGGATTTTTTTGATTCGCGCGAAGAAATCATTGACGGCGAGGAGGTTACGACGAGAGCGAAGCCCGAACGTTTTTCGGCTTAGCGGAATTGTATTGGAATCGGTTCTGTCCAGTTGTCGTTTGGTACCGAATGCGTCTCACGCTAGACCAACCGAAGACTTGACAGCACCCCCTCGCGGGCAGTCTTTCGAGCTGACCGCGTAGCCTTCATCTGACAAAAACAGAGAAGGCCCGGAGGCGAGATGGGCTCGTCTCACTTGGCTACGATCAGCGGAACTTTCTCGTCGACGGGGATGAGCTCAGCCATCTCGTCGTAGATGCGCAAGAAGCGCATGCCCTTCTCGGTGAGGCCGTAGATGTGGGTCTCCTCGGACCTTGTGATGAGCGCGTTGGCCAGCAGGAAGTTCAGGTACTCGTTGATCTGGGCGAAGGACAGGAACGAGCCGTACATCAGCCTCGTCTTCGTCGCGTTCCCCGCTCGAGCCACTTGCAGTATGGTCGAGGCGATCGCTAGCCTGCTTCGATATTTCATCTTAGAACAACCCCGAATTCGACCGTGTCGCGGTCAAACTCAGTTCCTGCAGAAACCGTTCGCCCCTGCTGGTGATGACTGGCTTGCTGCCTATCACTTGCGCCAGTGCGTTCACTCGAATGAATTCGATGGTTTGATTGATCCCGTTGTTCTGGTACATCCCTTCTCCTGCTCTCTTCATAGTAGTCTTATGGAGGCCGCCACTACTAAAGCCGAGCCGTCATAATGTCAGAAAAAAGGAGGAATATGGGCTGTTATGGGGTGCAAGATGAGCAATTGGCCCAATCGGCTCGTGAAGTTGGAGCATGATGTGTCTTGCACAGTAATTTCATGTTCCGTCAAATATTCACGTGAGAATTAATAAGGCTTCAAAGCCTGTCGATAATCGAGGACGGCACCGACCTTTTCTGACCAATCACATCGACGATCTCGCTCCAAATCACATCCTTGACGCTGGGCATGGCCTCTACCAAACTCCAGCAGTCCTCGCAGACTTGTCAGTTTGCAAGATTCTTTGCGAGCCTACGCCTGTTTCTTACGAGCCAAAGGATTCTTCCTATATACTCACCCTCGTTTGAGATTCGAATGATAGACAAGGGGAGGCAGAGGTGGGTAAAGGAGATGTACGGCTTACAGAAACGTGTCCAATCCAAACAACAATGAGTCGGGGCCCGCGCCGTCGCGGGGAGAGCATTTGGACCTCGCCAATTCTTCGCCTGTAAAGTTTCGGTGGAGCGGCCTTGATGCGAGGCCTGCCAAAAGCCGTTCTCCCGGTGACCCCAAAACGCAGGAAACTAGCAAATCACCGGAAGTTATTAGGCGAAGGCAATGGGAGCGAGGTAGACTATCTCATTCCCTAAAGGGCTGAATGAATTGGCAGAAAGAGTGGTCGGAAGCGCGGGCAGGTCTGGGAGCGGCATCTTGCCACAAACAGATTCTCATGGCGTCGTAACGGTATTGGCGTTCAACGTGACCGCGGTCTGTGCGAGCGCTCTACCGGTCAGCGTCGCGCTGGTGTTCAGCACGATTGCCGTTTGACACAATATGACTCCCTTGAAGTTGGACGTCGTTCCAAGGGTGGCTTGGCCGGCGACCTGCCAGAAGACGTTGCTTGCCTGGCATCCGCCGCTCAGGGCGACAATGGCACCGTTGCCCACGTTGAGGTTTTGCGCTATCTGGAAGATGAAGACGGCGTTCGCGTTGTCCTGGCAGTTGAGAGTGACGCCGGTGTTTATCGCAAGCCCGGTCCCCCACTTGTAGAGGCCGGGAGCGAGAGTCATCCCGCTGATGTCTCCGGCGCCCAGTCCGGTAGCCGTAGGATTGGTGCGTCCCGCGGCGTCGGTGTAAGCGGTTTGCATGTCACTCACGGCGGTGGTCAGCGTAGCTGGAGTGGGAGCCGCATAGTTGGCCGCGTACACTTTCCCGGTCACTAGAGATGAGGTCGCGAATGTACCCGAGGAGTCCAGTACTAACCCAAATCCAGTGATGGCACTGCTGCTAATCGGACTAACTCCGATATCCCCAGTAATTGAAGTGGTCCCAGTGGTCGAGATTCCTGATTTTGATAGGATCACGAAATTGCCGGCTGTTCCAAGGTTCACGGGTGCCAGAGTTGCAGCGGTTGATGTCGTTGAGCTCGATGTCGTTGTTGTGGTAGTGGTTGAGGTTGTGCTGGTTGAGGATGTGCTAGTTGTAGTGGTCGTGCTGGTTGCTGTCGCTGAGATTGAGCTCGTTGTTGTCGGAGTCGAAGTGCTCGTGGTTGAGGCAGACGACTTGGAGGTGGTGGTCGAAGTTGAGGAGGAAGAGGACGATGGCGTCGTCGATGTTGGGGTTTTTGTGGTCGTCACGACACCCGATGAACTGGTCTTGGAGGAAGAAAGAACGGCGTACGCACCGACGGCAGCAACTACCACGATAACAATCACGATACCAGCGATGGCGAGAGGTGCTAAAGCGCTCCTTTTTCGGAACACAAGACGGATTTCGGGGATGCGTTATTTATTGATTACCTGCCGAAATCTGGGTAGTGTCCAATCGCGGGTGATGATGGGTCAAACGCAGAATGGGAAAGCACGAGGCTGCCAATGGAATTGTCCACCGAGTCCAGAGAGTTCGACCTCTCCGACCCTAAACAGCGCAAAAATGAGAAAGGAAGGCTCATTTTTAATGACTCTGCGCCATGTAAAATTCGTTCCCGACCAACGCTTCAAGAACTTGAAATAGTTAGTCCACAAGTATTCCAGCCTAACTGCAATCCCACCAAAAGAGAAGAGCGCCGTCGAGGAGGAGTTGTATCGACTGATAATGCAACTTCTTGAGGACACTCGAATCGAGGGCAACTCCACGCTGGTCTTGGCATTCGTGTCAGTTGCCGTGAAGAAACTTGGAAGGCCGCAAAGTCTTCCGTGAGTCAATCAAAATCTATTCTGAGTCATGTCCTCTGAGTCGACTCTGCATTAAACGATGGTTTACAACGAAACGAGTCCAAACGTGGTTTCTCCGGATTACAACCACCACGAGATCGTCTTCGCGCACGAGGCCCTAGGTGCAGGGAAAGACAAGGTCGAGTTTAGGGAGATTATGCGAAGGGCCGATGTATAGCGACGCTTTTATCCGATTTCCTGATATCCTAATGTGCCAAAAGACACTCCGAGGAAGATTCCGCCGGAGGACTATGAGATCTACAACGACCCGGTAGGGGTGATGTGCCTCCTGCCTCCGAGGGTGTGCAAGAACTGCGACGACTAGCTTGAGCTGGTCGAAGTAATTGGGCGGGCCCGATAGAATGCGCTTAATCTTCTAGGCGAGTCCCTCGGGGGAGATCGCAGAGATGTACTCGATGCAGAAGCGCGTGCAGTCGAAGGCCTGAGGCTACTTCTCTTCTGTTGAGCCGGTCTTCGCTCTCTTCGCCAGCTCTTGGATGCCCATCACGCCTATTGGCGGGATCGTCTGCCCAGCAGCCCCCCCAACGGTCCCCGCCACGGTCCCCGCTATGGGGATGTTGGACGGAATCAGGAGGATCGTGTTCTTCCCCTGCAGCCCCAGCTCGTAGATGATGTTCATCCATCTCAGCTGGAAGGCCCTGTCGTTGTTCGCGTAGAGGTTCGCCGCGTCCACCATCTTCTGCGCGGCCTCGAACTCTGCGAGCGCCAGCGTCACTCTCGCCCTCCTCTCCCTCTCCGCCTGGGCGTTCCTCGACATCGCGTCCTGGAGGGCGGACGGTATCCCGACGTCCCTTATCTCAACGGCAGTGACCTTCACACCCCACACCTCGGTCTTGCTATCTATCACCTCCCGCGCCTTGGCCCCGATCTTCTCCCGCTCTGTGAGAAGGTCGTCGAAGCTCACCTGCCCTATGACCTCTCGCAGGGTGGTCTGGGCAGCGAGCTGGGTAGCCATCATGTAGTTCTCAGCCCCCAGGACCACCTTCTGCAGGTCCGCGGGCTGGAAATACATCACCGAGTCGACCACCACGGGGACGTTGTCCTTGGTGAAGGTCTGCTCCGTCTTGAAAGATACGGTCTGGAGGCGCGTCGAGATGGTGAACGGAATCCTGTTGATGAAGGGCACGACGTAGATGATGCCAGGCCCTTTCAGGCCCTTGTACCTTCCGAGGCTCAGGATCGGCGCCCTCTCCCACTCTCGCAGGATTCGTACCCCGCTCAGGAGGATCGCCAAGACGATGAGGGCTACAAGCGCCTCCACTGCAAGCGAAGCGACATCCACCAAATCAGGTCAGCTAGACCCGAGAACGTCGACGCCCCATATAGGCCTTCTGCAGGCCGAGCGGTCGTCGGGTTCGAGGAGACTACTGCGCGCCGAGCGCGCGGTCCTCTTCGACCTTCGCCACGCGGAGTACCAGGTGTTCCACCGCCTTCACCTCGACCTGCGTCCCTTTCTCGAGCTCGCCCGAGTCGGTCTTGGCCCGCCAGATTATCCCCTCAACCCGGACCTCCGTCGGGGAGACCGCCACCCCACGCTTCCCGACCAGCGACTCGGACCCGGTCAGGTTCCGCTTGTTCCTCATCGGCCCCACTATCCATCTGATGTAGAGGCCCCCTAAAACCCCTACGGCGCCAACGGCGACCGCCTCCACCTGCGTGTAGTCGGTCAAAGCCGAGGACGAGTACTGGACCCCCTGGAATAGCAGGTAGACGCCCGCCCCCCCGACGACGGCCCCGGCCATCATGGCGAACCCGTGACCGAGCCTGAGCTCTAGGAACATGAGCGCCACTCCCGTCAAGATGACCACCACGCCAAGGACAGAGGCGCCGACGACCTCGAGCCCGACCAGCCCGGCGACCAAGGCTATCGCGCCGCCGATCGAGAGGACGAAGGTCGGATGCCAGAGGTCGAGCACTATGGCGAGCGCCCCGAGGATGATCAGGATCCCGTTGAGGTTCGGGTCGCTGAGCGCGCTAAGGAGCTGGTCGTATGCGCCCTCCTGGACTACCGTGTAGCTCTGGCCGAGCCCGAACTGGGAGAGCGCGGCCTGGACGGTCGTCGCGTTCCCCTCCGTGAGGTGTAACCTGTAGGCGTCCCCCGCGGAGTATGCCACGTCTGACACGACCATGGCCTGGGCTGCGGTCGAGTTCCTCCCCCACTTCTCAGCGAGGCTGACCATCAGCGAGATCATCGCATCCTCTGTGTGGTTCTGCTCGAGCGGAGTCCCGCCCACCACTATGGGCGTCGATGGCCCGATCTCTGACCCGGGACCCATCAGGATCCCGTTGGTCGCCATCGCGATGTAGCTTCCAGCGGACGCCGCCAGCGCGTCTGGAGGGACGTAGGTGTAGGTCCGGATGCCGGACTGGTTCGCCTGCTCTATCGTGTTGACTATGTCCACCATGTCGCTTAGCAAGCCCCCGGGCGTGTTCATCTCGATGACTATGGCCGGCGCGTTCGTGGCCTTCGCTGTCGCCAGGGCGGCGGCCATCAGGCTAGACGAGCCCGGGTCGACGGGGACGTCGAAGTTGACCAAGACGGCGCTCGAGGGGCCTGGGGCCGCCCGCGCGCGTGAGGCGGCGGACGCCAGCAGCAGGCACCCGAGCGCGACGGCCAGTGTCGCGAGGAGAAGAGGTCGCTTGGCACCACGGCTCCGAGGAGGGCGCATTTCGTAAACCGGTCTCGAAGGCACAGCCCTACGATAAAAGGCTGAGGCAATACCCCCGGGCGCCCCGAGACGGGCCAGTCAGGCGTGGGCGGGAACCCTCAGGTGCGTAAGGTCCGCCCCTTTTATATTCTCAGCATTCATAGCCTGAGCGGGGAACACACTGTCAGGCTCAGAAGCAGACCTTCAAGCACGCAGAAGAACGCTTCTGGTCCTCGAAGACGAAGTCAGGAGGGTGACCGACGCGGCTCGCGTCTTGCGCGAGGAGTACCAGGCCGTGCTCTCGAACGACAAGGCGAGCATAAAGTCATGCCTCGAGAGGGTGAAGAAGGCAGAGGAGGACGTGGTGACGCTAAGGCGCTCGCTCATCAGGGAGCTCGCTCAGGTGGGCACGCTCCTCATGAACAAGGAAGACCTATTGAGGGTCGCGTTCGCAGTTGAGAGCGTGGTCGGGCACGTAAACGGCGCCGCATTCAAGCTCTCCCAGGTCAGGAGGAGTGTAATCAAGCTTAAGAAGTACAAAGATGCTTACAACGAGCTCCTTAACACCCTGATAGAGGCAATCTCAAAGCAGAACGACTGCGTCAGGGCTCTCTCGATCAACCCCGACCAGTCCATCGAGATGGCGGCGCAGGTGCAGAAGCTGGAGAGCGAGATCGACACGAAGCACCGCGAGCTCATCACCGAGCTCATAAAGTCGGTCCACGGGTACAGGGACCTGCTCACCATGCGAGACCTGGCCCAGGCGATAGAGGATACGGCGGACGCGGCCTTGACGGCGGCCGATGCGACGACCATAGTGGCGCTGGGCGTCTAGTCGGAGCGGGCAGCTCCCTGGGACATGCAGATATAGACGCGATATTCCGGTCGAGTGGCTTGCCTCACTCCGCAAAGGTCGCAACCGGGAGGTTGTTCGAGAACAGGATCGTGGTCTGGGACATCGAAGCCTCTAGGAGGCTCTTCAAGGACTCCTACTACGGCAAGCCTCTCGGCATCCCGAAACCGAAGGACTTTGATTTCGACGCCCCGCTGATCCTGGACCTGATGGAGAGCTACTACCTCGTGAAGAAGAAGAAGCTCCGCGTTGAGAGCGAGGAGGGAGAGGCGCTCTCGGAGAAGGAGGTAGAGGCCCTCTGCGCGGCGGGGTACCCGAACTTCAGGGAGCAATATCTGGTCTACAGCCTCCTGCGCGAGTCGGGGTTCGTCGTAGGGCCGGGGATAAAGTTCGGCTCGGACTTCGCGGTCTACGAGCACGGGCCGGGCATAGACCACGCGCCGTACCTCGTCCAGGTAGAGGGGGACGAGTCGCAGGTCACCGCGACGGGCATGGTCAGGTCAGGTAGGCTCGCCACCACCGTGAGGAAGCAGTTCATCATAGCCATAGTGAACGTAGAGTCCCGAAAGGCCGACTTCCTCGGGTTCGACTGGTGGCGGGCGTAAGGCTCCGGCGCTAGGTCGACGACGACGGCCCGCTCTCGATCAGCTCGGCCGTCGCGAAGTTTGGCCTTATCTCCTTGATCCTGATCTTGGCCTGCATCCCCAGCTTCGTGTTGGGGATGAAGATGACGAACCCTTGGATCCTTGCCACTCCGTCGCCCCGCCTGCTGACCTCGGAGACCGTCACGTCGAGCTCCTCGCCGACCTTGACCGGTTTCTCTCTGGAAGGGGAGAACCCTCCTCGAGACTGGGAGTCGCCCCCCATTCCCGAGCCCTGGCCTCCGTCCTCAGTGCCGCTGCTCATGACAGTGCCTTGTTTTGGCGCAAGAACCAATATAAACATGGCGGGGAGAATTGACCGCACTAACAAGAGCCGCTTTTACGGATAAGATGGCCTCCGCACAGAAAATCGTCCAGAAGCCATGGGTGATACTCCAGGCGGAGAGTGAACTCGCGCATAATCTGGCGAAAATCGGTCCGAGCGGATGGACGTTCTTAGAGCAATAATGGGAGGAGCGGAAGGGTCGATCCAAATCATGGGGAAGGCGAACTTGTCTTGGATCCTCCTCGTCGACCATCTCAGCTTTCTCGAAAGTCAGGACTTTGTACACGAGAAGACCTCAGGTAACCGCAAGAGGTATTCGTTGACTGGGAAGGGAATAGAGCTCGTAGGTGCTTATTTGAACTTGATTCGCGAAACCATCTTCGATATTGCGGGCGAATATCGGCCGGCCGGTCCTGTGGAGCAGAGGGAGCACCTAGAATCGGGCCCTGAGTCCGAGGCATTGAGTGATGCGTTCGGGGTCGATGGGCGAAGGGCAGTCGTGGTCGCCAGAATGATGAATAGAGAGCGACACAAACCGAATGCCTGATAGGTACGTTGTGGACACCGGCGTAACATCACTATACTTTGCAGGAGATGCGCTGGCCAAACGGTACATCGACGAAATATTGACTCGTCAGGTGGCGGCCTATCTCTCTGAGCTCAATATTGCCGAGTTCACATACATCTATGCGCGCGAGTTCGGCAATGAAGGAGCCGCCACTAGGGTTGGACTGATTCGGAGTCAACCGTTTCGGATTGTGGGAATTGACGAAGAGCTGACAACAAGCGCTGCTAGATTCAAGTCAAAGTACTCGAAATACTCCCTGGCCGATTGCTACCTTCTTGCAATAGCTAAGAGTCTGGGGGCTACGTTGCTGACGACAGACGGACCGCTCAGCAAGAACGCCGAAGTCCCTGCGATTTTGATTCCTCTTCCGAAGCCATGACTCCCTCGCGGCGTCAGCTTCGCCGCTGTAGCTGCTCGAGCCTGCTCTGGTCATGAATCCTCACCGTGTGCTTTCTCGGCGTCTTCCTTCCTCCTCTCCGGTCGGAGGTGTCTGTAGACGTCGTACCAGTAGACCTGGATGCAGGACCTTCCGCCTATGATCGTGCCGGCCAGCGCCTTCGCAACCGACATCTGGTAGGGCGCATAGCCTGACTTCCCACACTTCTGACAGATCGTGGTTCCCGAGCTCACGGTATCTAAAAGTCGGTTTGGGCAATCGCGTGCCGGTGCCCACGCTTGCCCCCCTTCAACCACGGTCAGCCGAGGGTGCCCAAACCACCAAGGAACCCACCTGTCTACCTGCCAGTTTGGGGCTCTCGCAGTTTGGGCAGAATGAGAGAAAGTGCTATGTCTATTCGGAGTCTTCGGACTTCTGAACATCTTCGCAGACAATCAGAGGTTCTGGGAATTTTGCGGTGCACCAGTTGGCACCGTGGGCTTCGGTTTGAACAGCTTGCTGAGACCATATACGCCGGCAGACAAGGCAATTGAAGACCCAAGAGAAAAAATGTTTGGCGAGAGAGCCCTCAATCCCGAGGTAGTGGAGAGTAGGGCGTCAAAGGAGGCGGCCGGCAGGGTGATCAACGAGACGAATGTGAATAGGTCATTGATTACAAGGAGCACGAAGCCAGCCATAATTAGGGTCCAAGCGCGGAAGGAGCCTACAGTCCTGTAAATGTGAAAAGTGTAGAAGAAAGCGATTCCCAAAAAGATGACTTGCGCCATCGAGGTGCCGTAAATGAAAGCCGTCGTGACTTCACTCATCGGTTTTTCACTTTTTCCTACCAGCGCTGGTAACGACCTCGGAGAAATTCTGCGCCGGTGACATTTTTGTCGGAGTCCCGGTCATGAGCCCTTCGTATTGGCCGAACGAAGCCTTAAGCTTGAATCCTTGAGATGTTATCTCATACTCTCGAAGGCGCTTGTCGTGGTCGCTCCCCCTCATCTTCATTATCACGACTCCCCTGCGCATCGACGACTCGATTTCCACGAACTTCAGGAGTAGTATAGAGTCCACCAAGAAGCTCATACCGACGTCGGTAATCGCCAGAGCCCCCCCGATGACCTGAGGCGCCTCCCACAGCAAGATCGGACTCAAGTGCTTCATCTTGAATCCTCTTATCAGGCGAAAGACCTCCTTCCTCAGGTCGCTCTCAGGGACATACATGGAGAGATGGCTCACCGAGTCAACGACGATCCTGCGGGCTTTGACTTCGTTGATAGGCTCGGAGAGCAACGCCTCGAGACCCTCCTCC
>Ga0307372_10001455_pt1 | contig 41218 bp, 33 predicted proteins | sample OX1MG_FD_202533 | JGI IMG/M metagenome (GOLD analysis project Ga0307372, IMG submission 202533) | Soil microbial communities from Risofladan, Vaasa, Finland - OX-1 | ecosystem: Environmental > Terrestrial > Soil > Coastal area > Acid sulfate soil | place: Finland: Risofladan, Vaasa | collected...
GGAGAGAGGCTTCCCAGGCACGCGTCCCGCCATATTCGGCGGTGCTGTCGCCGTGACCCTGGTGATCCCGACGACGAGAGGATGACGACCGTGAGTGACGCAGCGAAGGTCAACCCCGAGCAACGGATGCTGATCGACGGCAAGCTCGTCGATGCCGACTCGGGCAAGACGTTCGACAACGTGAACCCGGCGACCGAAGAGGTCATCGGCCAGGTCGCCGACGCCTCGACCGCGGAAATGCAGCGGGCCATCGACGGCTCGCGGCGGGCCTTCGACGAGACCGACTGGTCGACCAACCACGCCTTCCGCAAGCGCTGCCTCGAACAGCTGCAGGACGCTCTGCTGAACGAGCAGGAGGAGCTGCGCGAGCAGCTCATCCTCGAGGTCGGCTGCCCGCGCATGACGACGAACGGCCCCCAGCTGGACGCGCCGCTGGCCGACGCGCTGTCGTGGCCGGCGAAGATGATCGACGAGTTCGAGTGGGAGACGGTGCTGCCCGACGCCGTCAACCTGCAGGGTTCGCTGGACTCGCGTCGGATCTGGCGGGAGCCCGTCGGCGTGGTCGGCGCCATTGTGCCGTGGAACTTCCCCTTCGAGGTCACGTCGAACAAGCTCGGCCAGGCGCTGGCAACCGGCAACACGGTCGTGCTCAAGCCGGCGCCCGACACACCCTGGAACGCCACGTTCCTCGGCCGGCTGATCGCCGAGCAGACCGACATCCCGCCCGGCGTCGTCAACGTCGTCACGTCGTCCGACCACCTCATCGGTGAGGAGCTGACACTGTCGCCCAAGGTCGACATGATTTCGTTCACCGGCTCGACCGCGGTGGGCCAGCGCATCATGGAGAAGGGCGCCGCCACCATGAAGCGGACCTTCCTGGAGCTGGGCGGCAAGTCGGCCACTATCGTCCTGGAGGACGCCGACCTGGGCTTCGCCACCCTCATGGGCATGGGCGCCTGCTTCCACGCCGGCCAGGGCTGTGCCATTCAGACCCGCATGCTTCTCCCTCGCTCGCGTTACGAGGAAGGGGTAGAGCTGCTCAAGGGCCTGTTCGCCGCGGTGCCCTACGGCGACCCGCAGCGGCCCGACGTCATCATGGGCCCGGTCATCTCTTCCAAGCAGCGCGAGCGCGTCCTCGGCCTCATAGAGAAGGGGAAGGCCGAGGGCGCCACGCTCGCCGTGGGTGGCGGACGTCCCAGCGGCGACGAGTTCGCCAAGGGTTGGTGGGTCGAGCCGACGTTGTTCACCGACGTCGACAACTCCATGACCATCGCCCAGCAGGAGATCTTCGGCCCGGTGCTCGTCGTCATTCCGTTCGAGGACGAGGACGACGCCGTCCGCATCGCCAACGACTCCAAGTACGGGCTGTCGGGGGGCGTCTTCTCGGGTTCGGTGGAGCGCTCGCTCGCCGTGGCCAAGCGCGTCCGCACCGGTGGCCTGAGCATCAACGGTGGCGCACCCTACGGGCCCGACCTGCCCTTCGGCGGCTACAAGCACAGCGGCATCGGGCGCCAGAACGGTGTGGCGGGATTCGACCAGTATCTCGAGGTCAAGTCCCTCGCCTGGCCGGCGGCCTAGACAAAGGCTCAGAGACGACAGGGGAGGTCCCGACGTGACCGTCACCAACGAGTCCGGGGTGTACTACGACCCGTACGACTTCGACATCGATGCCGACCCGTACCCGGTGTGGAAGCGCCTGCGGGACGAGGCGCCGCTGTACCGGAACGAGAAGTACGAGTTCTTCGCGCTGAGCCGCTGGGACGACGTCGACAAGGCCATGCTCGACTGGAAGACCTACATCTCGGGCCGCGGTTCGGTGCTCGAGATCATCAAGTCGGGCGTCGAGATCCCGCCCGGGTCGATCCTCTTCGAGGACCCACCCACCCACGACATCCACCGCGGCCTCCTGTCCCGCGTCTTTACGCCGAAGAAGATGCAGGCGCTCGAGCCCCAGGTGCGCGCCTACTGCGCGGAGGTGCTCGACCCGCTCGTCGGGACCGGGGACTTCGACTTCGTGAAGGACCTGGGCAAGTTCATGCCCATGCGCGTCATCGGCATGTTGCTCGGGATCCCCGAGGAGGACCAGGAGGCGATCCGCGAGCAGATTGACGACGGGCTGCGGCTGGAGGACGGCGTCCCCAACGAGACCGAGTACGACGCGCTCCGCTCGGCGGAGGTCTTCTCCGACTACATCAAGTGGCGCGCCGAGCACCCGTCCGACGACCTCATGACCGAGCTGCTCAACGCCGAGTTCGAGGACGAGCACGGCACGACGCGCACACTGACCCACGACGAGATCCTCGGCTATATCGGTCTGCTGTCCGGGGCCGGGAACGAGACCACGACGCGCCTCATCGGTTTTGCCGGCGAGGTGCTGGGCCGCCATCCCGACCAGCGGGCCGAGCTGGTGGCGGACCGCTCCCTCGTCAACAACGCCATCGAGGAGCTGCTCCGCTACGAGGCCCCCTCCCCGGTGCAGTCCCGTTACGTGGCGAAGGACGTCGAGGTCCACGGGCAATCGGTGCCCGAAGGCAGCATCATGGTCCTGCTGAACGGCTCGGCCAACCGGGACGAGCGCCACTTCCCCGACGGCGACAGCTTCGACATCCACCGCGACATCGGCCGGCACCAGTCCTTCGGGTACGGCATCCACCTCTGCCTCGGAGCGGCACTGGCCCGTCTCGAGGGGCGCATCGCGCTCGACGAGGTGCTGCAACGCTTCCCCGAGTGGGAGGTCGATTACGACACGGCACGCCGGGCGCGCACGTCGACGGTGCGGGGCTGGGAGACGCTGCCGGTGCGCACGGCGTGATGCGCACAACGCAGCAAGGTGAGGAGAGGAGCACACCATGAACCTCGACGACATGATTCTGGTCAGCATCGACGATCACATGATTGAGCCGCCCGACATGTACGAGAACCACGTGCCGAAGAAATGGTTGGACGAGGCGCCCAAGGTGGTGCACGAGGACGGCATCGACCGCTGGGTCTTCCAGGGGGAGAAGACGAGCACCTCCTTCGGCATGTCGGCCACGGTGGGCTGGCCCTCCGAGGAGTGGGGGTTCAACCCGGGCACCTACACCGAGCTACGGCCCGGCTGTTTCGACGTGCACGAGCGCGTGCGGGACATGAATGCCAACGGCGTGCTCGGCTCCATGTGCTTCCCGACCATGGCCGGCTGGAACGCCCGGACGTTCTCCGAGGCGAGCGACAAGGAGATCGCCCTCGTCATGCTGCAGGCCTACAACGACTGGGCCATCGACGAATGGTGCGGGGAGTATCCGGGCCGCTTCATTCCGCTCGGCATCGTCCCGATGTGGGACATCGAGGCCGCCGTGGCCGAGGTCCGGCGCATCGCCAGGAAGGGCTGCCGCTCCATCAGCTTCCTCGAGACGCCGCACGTGCAGGGGTTCCCCAGCTTCCTCTCCGGCTACTGGGACCCGATGCTGGCCGCGCTGAGTGAGGAGAACATGGTGCTGTCGCTGCACATCGGCGCCGGCTTCAACGTCATTCAGAAGCCGGAGGAGGCGCCGGTCGACCATCTGATGGTGCTGGCCTGTCAGATCAGTGCCATCACGGCCCAGGACCTGCTGTTCGGTCCGACACTGCGCCGCTTCCCCGACCTCAAGGTCGCGCTCTCCGAAGGCGGCATCGGGTGGATCCCCTTCTACTTCGACCGGATCGACCGGCACTTCACGAACCAGGAGTGGATGCACGGCGACTTCGGCGGCAAGCTCCCGTCCGAGGTCTTCCGCGATCACATTCTGGCCTGCTACATCACCGATCCGTCCGGCCTGTTGCTGCGGGACCGCATCGGCATCGACGCCATCGCCTGGGAGTGCGACTACCCGCACACCGACACGACCTGGCCCCGGTCGCCCGAGTTCGCCTGGAAGGAATTCCAGGACGCCGGCTGCCGGGACGACGAGATCCACAAGATCACCTGGGAGAACGCCTGCCGCTTCTACGGCTGGGATCCCTTCGCCCACACCGCCAGGGAGGCGGCGACGGTGCGTGCGCTTCGGGCGGCCACGCCCGACGTCGACGTCACCCGGATGTCCAAGGATGCGTGGCGTGTCCGCAACGAGGCCGCAGGCATCGGCGTCGTGAGCGCCGTCTAGCCTCGCCGCACCGGTTATCCCAATGCCCATCGACCCGCACGCCGTCGCGCCCGAAAGGACCGAAGAGATCCACGTGAGTGAACGCCGGGGAGCACCATGCTCCTGAACCTGACCGAAGACCAAGAGTTCTTTCGCGAGACCACCGACCGCTTCCTGACCGAGCAGGTGGCGCCGGATGCCCTCCGGCAACTCCGTGACGACCCGATCGGCTACGACCCCACCTACTGGCGCCGCGGCGCCGAACTGGGCTGGACCTCGCTGCTGGTGAGCGAGGAGCACGGAGGCGGCACCATCAGCGACTCGGGCCTGGCCGACGCCGGACTGGTCGCCTACGAGTTCGGCCGTCATGCGGCGCCCGGGCCCTTGTCCGTGGTGAACGTGGTGGCCGCGGCCCTGAGCCAGCACAATGCGGCGCCCGACGTGCTGGCCGGATTGCTCTCCGGAGAGCGCATCGCCACGTGGTGCGCGCCGCCGTTCGGCTCGACACGGTGGGAGCCCACCGTCGCCGCCGTCGCGTCGGGGACCGACCTCGTGCTCGACGGCGAGGCCCGAATTGTCGAGTCGGCCGGACGGGCGGACGACCTGCTCGTCACCTGCAACGACGGCGACGGTGTGACCCAGCTCCTCGTCCCTGCGACCACGCCCGGCATCTCCGTCGCGCCGATGCTGACGGTCGACCTGACCCGGCGCTTCGACACCGTGAACTTCGACGGGGCGACGGTGCCGGCGTCCGCGGTGATCGGGACCGCCGGGGACGCCCGCGCCGACGTCCACCGCCAGTTCGAGCTGCTCATCGCCTTGTTGAACGCGGAGTCGGTGGGCGCCATGCAGGCCGCCTTCGACATGACCGTCGAATGGGCGTTCGACCGCTACTCGTTCGGGCGGCCGCTAGCGTCGTACCAGGCCCTCAAGCACCGCTTCGCCGACATGTTCATGTGGCTCCAGTCGAGCCATGCCACCAGCGACGCCGCGATCGCCGCCGTGGCTGCGGGCGACCCCGACTCGGCGGAGCTGGTGAGCGCGGCCAAGGCCTACATCGGCGAGTACGGCGCCGAGCTGGTGCAGGACTGCACGCAGATGCACGGCGGCATCGGCGTGACCTTCGAGCACAATTTGCACCTGTTCCTGCGGCGGGTGACGGTCAACCGGGCGCTCGCCGGCACGCCGGAAGACCACCACCAGCGCCTCGCCGCTTTCATCGACGCACGGGAAGGGACGGCGGCGTGAGCGCCTTGCGAGTGGAGACATCAGAGGAGTTGGAGAGCCTCGAGGACTTCCGGCGGCGGGCGCGCTCCTTCATCCGGGGCAACCTGCGGCAGGTCACCCCCGAGGAGCTGCGCTGGGAGCGCAACAGCAACGACGACGAGGCCGAGCTCGCCACCGTCGCCCGGGACCGTGAGATTCAGCGCATGCTGTTCGACGCCGACCTGGCCGGCATCTGCTTCCCGCGTGCCTACGGCGGTCAGGGCCTGACGCACGAGCATCAGAAGGTCCTCAACGAGGAGTTCGCCGGCTACGAGTACCCCCTGCGGGTGCAGATCCCCACGCTGTCGCCGTGCGCCGCCGTCATTCTCGAGTTCGGCACGGAGGAACAGAAGCTGCGCCACCTCCCCGCCATCCTGAAGGGCGAGGAGCTCTGGATGCAGTTCCTCTCCGAGCCGAGCGGCGGCTCCGACGTGGCCGGTGCGCTCACGACGGCCGTGCGCGACGGTGAGCAGTGGATCCTCAACGGCTCCAAGGTGTGGACGTCGGGGGCGTGGTGGTCGGACTGGGGACTCTGTCTGGCCAGGACCAACTGGGACCAGCCGAAGCACCGCGGCCTGACGGTGTTCATGCTGCCGATCCACCAGCCCAACGTCGAGGTGCACCGCATTGAGATGAACAACGGCTCCCGGGAGTTCTGCCAGGAGTTCATGACCGACGTGATCGTCCCCGACGCCGACAGGGTCGGAGCGGTGGACGAGGGCTGGACCGTGGGCACGCGCTGGATGTTCCACGAGCGCATGCTCTACAACTCGTCCTTCGTGACCGAGCCCGTCGGGCTCTCGCACGGCAGCCAGGACGCGAAGATCGTCTACGACATCGCCAGAGCGAGCGGGATCCTGGACGACGCCACCGCGCGCGACCACATCGGCGAGGCCCGCATGCTCGAGCTGGTGGTGAATCAGCTCGCCGAGAGGGTGGGCGAGGGGATCCGGTCGGGCCGCATGTCCGATCAGGCGGCCGGGCTCGTGCGCTTGTTCAAGGGTACGTCGGTCTCGCGCATCGTCACGCTTGCCTTCGACAACGCCGGCCCTTCCGGCGCAGCCTGGGAGGCCGGCGAGACCGCCGCCATGAGCGGCATCAACTTCTTGATGCGCCAGGCGGGCAGCATCGGAGGAGGCACGACCGAGATGGCGCGCAACGTGATCAGCGAGCGCGTGCTCGGCATGCCGCGGGAGCGCCGCCTGGACAAGGACGTCCCCTTCCGCGAAGTCCCCCGCAGTCGTCCGACATCGACCTAGCCGACCCGACCGAGTCCACCGTCGCGGCACCGCGCCCGGCGTCCATGCAGAGGAGTCCATCCGTGCCCACCGCCACCGTCAACGGACTGTCGCTCGCCTACGAGGTGGTCGGGGACTCGGGGCAGACCTGGGTGATCACGCCCGGTGGGCGGTTCACCAAGGAGTCACCCGGTGTGCGCCAGCTCGCGGAGATCCTGGCCGAGCAGGGCAACACGGTGCTCATCTGGGACCGGCCCAACTGCGGCGCCTCCGACGTGTGCTTCGAGGGCACGTCGGAGTCGGCCATGCAGGCCGACGCGCTGGCCGGCCTCTTGACCCACCTCGACATGACCCCGGCCATCATCGCCGGGGGCTCGGGCGGTGCCCGTGTCTCCCTCCTCACCGCCGCCCGCCATCCCGAGACGGCGGCCGGGCTGGCCATCTGGTGGATCAGCGGCGGCGTCTACGGCCTGCTCTCCCTGGCGACGCACTACTGCGGCGGATCGGTGCAGGCGGCCTGGACCCACGGCATGGAAGCCGTGGCGGACCTCCCGGAATGGGCCGAGGTGCAGGAGCTGAACCCGTCCAACCGCGACCGCTTCCTGGCGCAGGACCCGGCCACGTTCATCGCCACCATGGAGCGCTGGATGCAGGCCTACTGCCCCCGGGACGACGAGCCCGTCCCCGGGTTGCCCGAAGCGGACGCCAAGGCACTCGACATCCCGGCGCTCGTGTTCCGGAGCGGCATCAGCGACCCGCACCACACCCGGGCGACGTCGGAGGCCCTGGCGGAGATCCTGCCCGCCGCGCGCCTGGTCGAGCCGCCGTGGGGCGACCGCGAATGGATCGAGCGCGGCGAAGCACGCGAGGAAGGGCTGTTCGCCCGGTGGACCCTGCTCGCACCACAACTCCTGGAATGGAAAGCAGACGTCCTGGGCTGACCGCACCGTTCTGCGCGCTCTCCTCCGGCGGCAGAGGACCCGACGTCAGTCGCGGACGAGCGCGTCGTTCGACGTGTCGACCGGCGGCGCTCCGGCCGTCTGGTGCAGACCCAGGGCGTTGACGAAGAGCCGCGTCAGCTGATCCACGCCCTGGTCGAAGTCGCAGTCCACCAGGTCCTGCACGAACCACATCTCGGGGAAGCGGTAGGTCATGGCGCCCAGCCCAGCGGCGGCGATCACGGGGTCGAGGCTCTTGTCGGCGAGTCCGTGCTGCTGCAGCCGACGGATGGAGTCGGCGATCTGCGCCGACGAGACATGGTGCCGTTCGTTGCGGAAGGCGCGCAGGTTCTCGTCGAAGCGCGAGACCTGCTCGATGACACCCATGATGCGGGCCTCGTCGCGGTAGCTCTCGAGGTTGCGCCGGATGCCCTCGTGGATCCGTTCGTAGGGAGACGCGGTCGAATTGGCGTCGAGGATCACGCTGTAGAGCGGCTCGCTCAGGCGCTCCTCGACCTCGGCCGCCACCTCCCGGAAGACCTCCTCCTTCGATTCGAAGTAGTGGTAGAAGGATCCGTGGGACAGGCCGGCCCGCTCCGCTATGTCGGAGATCCGGGCGTCGAGGAACCCGTCCTGCTCGAAGACCTCCTTTGCCGCCGCCAAGAGACGCGCCCGTGTCTCGACACCCTTGCGGGACCGGGGGCCGCTCGGCTTGTCGGCCGCGTCGGGGGTTGTCGTGGGCTCTGGCATCGCCGTCACGCATCCTTCCGTTGCAGCAACAGCACGCCGGACGGCGTCCCGCCACCCGAGGTGACCACTGCCGTCTTGGCGTCCTTCACCTGGCGCTCGCCGGCGTCGTGGCGAAGTTGGGTGACCGCCTCGTAGAGAAAGCCGAAGCCGTGGCTCCGGCCCTCGGAGAGCTGTCCACCGTGGGGATTGACCGGGAGCTCGCCGTCCAGGGCGATGCGCCGGCCCCCATTGAGCCAGTCGTAGGCCTCACCGAAGCCGCAGAAACCCAGGCCCTCGAGCCAGGAGATGGCGTTGAAGGTGAAGCCGTCGTAGACGAGCGCCAGGTCGACCTCGGACGGCCGCATGTCGGTCCGCGTCCACAGGTGCCCGGCCTGGCCGATGACCTGTGGCTCGTGCGTCAGGGTGTCCTGGTCCCACGACACCCGCTCGAGGATCTGCGTCCCGACCGCTTCGATGCGCACGGCGGGGTGAGGAAGATCGTCGGCGACCGAGGCCGCTGAGACGATCACGGCGATGGAGCCGTCGCAGGGTACGTCGCAGTCGTACAGACCGAAGGGCGAGGTGATGGGCCGTGCCGAGAGGTAGTCGTCCATCGTCATGGGGTCGCGGTAGATGGCGTTGGGATTGAGCGCGGCGTTCCGTCTCCCGTTGACCGCGATCATGCCGAGCATTTCGCGGGGGGCGCCGTAGCGATGCATGTACTGCGTGGCGTTCATGGCGATCCAGTTGGCGGCCGACATGGCGCCGAAGGGGGTACGCCACTCCCGGAACGGGCCCGAGACGCGTTCGGCCGCGCTGCTGCCCCCGCCGGCGCTCGCCGCCGCCTGCGCGGCCCGTGCGGCAAGGACACCGAACGTCGATTCCCAGACCGTCCGGAAGCACAGCACGTGACGGCAGAGGCCCGAGGCCACGGCCATGGCGGCCGCAATGACCGACCCTCCCGGCCCCGGCAGGTCGCCGCCGCCGTTGATCCAGGTCGGGTGGATCCGCAACGCCTCTTCGATGGCGCTGACGCCACCCTCGCTCATGCCACCGCCGCTCATACCGGGATACGTCGACAGCCCGTCGATGTCGTCGATCGTGAGCCCGGCGTCGGCGATGGCGGCGAGGCTGGCGTCCACGGCCAACGAAAGGGGGTCGACCATGAGGCGCCGGCCGAAGGTGGAGCGACCGATGCCGCTGAGCACAGCCCGGTGCTCGAAGCGCTCGTCGCCCAGAGGCGCGCGGGGGAGCGGCCGCAGCGGTTCGGCCACACGGTCCACGGGGTCCACCGCTCCCGTCAGCTCGAACAGCGGCAGCCACACGTCATCTTGTTGGAGGAACTGGACGGCGACCTCCTGGCCGATCTCGACCTCCGCCGGCTCGCAGCCGACGATGTTCGTCGTCAGGTGGACGCGCGGGTCCTCGGTCAATGCGATGTTGGCGATCACGTAGGGCGGTTCGAAGTCCGGGTGCCACTGGTGGGCGTTGACCGTGAAGCCGACGATCGTGCCGCGGCCCGAGACCGGGGACGGCTTCGACGAGCGGCTCCGGCAGTAGGGGCAGATGGGAACCGGTGGATGCACCAGCTCGCCGCAGTCGCTGCACTCCTGTATGCGGAGGGTCCCGTCGGTTCCGGAGGTCCAGAACCACTCGTTGGCCGGCGTCAGCTCAGGCAGCGGCCGCATCGTCACTCCAGCCCGGGTCGGAGAGCCCGGTATTGACATCGACGTCGCAATCGAACACGCCAGCCATGTTACGTGGTGCGGCCGGGACTGCCCGTGCCGGGCCGCCATGGGCCCGACCAGGGGCTCCGCAATCTCTCGTGTGACCCGCGGGCGGGCAATGCCGGTGCCCGGGGGCCGCCGTAAGATCACCGACGACATGACATCAGACTCCGAGACGAGCGCCCCGGGGATGCCACAGATCGGCCACTGGGTCGCGGGCCGGGCCACCGCGGGCACATCGGGTCGGGTGGCGCCCGTCTACGACCCGGCCCGGGGCGTGCGGATCGCCGACGTCGCCCTGGCCTCCCCGGCGGAGGTCGACGCCGTCGTGGCGTCCGCCGTGGAGGCAGCGCGGGAGTGGGGCTCGTCGTCGCTGACACGACGGGCCAGCCTGCTCTTCCGGCTCCGCGAGTTGCTCGACGCCAGCCGGGACGAGCTCGCAGCCGCCGTCACCCGGGAGCACGGCAAGGTGCTCGAGGATGCCAGGGGCGAGGTGGCGCGCGGCATCGAGAACGTCGAGTTCGCCTGCGGCATCCCGACTCTGTTGAAGGGGTCGTCCAACTCCGAGGTCTCGACCGGCATCGACGCCCGCACCGTGCTCGAGCCGGTGGGCGTGGTGGCCGGCGTCACACCGTTCAACTTCCCGATCATGGTGCCGCTGTGGATGATGGCCAACGCCATCGCCTGCGGCAATTGCTTCGTGCTCAAGCCTTCGGAGAAGGACCCCTCCGCCTCCCTGGTCCTGGCCGACATCGTCCAGCGGGCCGGCTTTCCCGATGGTGTCTTCAGCGTGGTGCAGGGTGACCGCGAGGCGGTCGAGACGTTGCTCGCCCACCCCGACGTCGCGGCAGTCTCCTTCGTCGGGAGCACCCCGGTGGCGCGCCACATCTACGAGACCGGCACGCGCAACGGCAAGCGCGTCCAGGCCCTCGGAGGGGCCAAGAACCACATGGTCGTCCTTCCTGACGCCGACCTCGACGCCGCCGCCGACGCCGCGGTGTCCGCTGCCTACGGGTCGGCCGGCGAGCGCTGCATGGCGATCTCGGTGGTCGTCGCGGTCGGTGCGGTAGCCGACCCGCTCGTCGAGGCGATCGCCACGCGCATCCCCGACGTCGTCGTCGGGGCCGGGGACGACCAGACGTCGATGATGGGACCGCTGATCACCGCCGAGCACCGCGACCGCGTGCGGTCCTATGTCGAGCGCGCCGCCGACGAAGGCGCCAAGGTCGTGGTGGACGGTTCGGGAAGCCCGCGGGACAGCGGCTTCTTCGTCGGTTGCTCCCTGCTCGACGACGTGAAGCCGGGGATGCGTGTCTACGACGACGAGATCTTCGGCCCCGTGTTGAGCGTGGTGCGGGTGCCGAGCCTCGACGAGGCACTCGCGCTGGTGAACGGCAACCCCTACGGCAACGGCACCGCGCTGTTCACCCGGGACGGCGGGTCGGCCCGCCGCTTCGAGCGGGAGGTCCAGGTCGGGATGGTCGGCATCAACGTCCCGATCCCGGTGCCGGTCGCCTCCCATTCCTTCGGCGGCTGGAAGGCCTCCATTTTCGGCGACTCCTCCATCTACGGCCCCGACGGCATCCGCTTCTACACCCGGCCCAAGGTCGTCACGTCACGCTGGCCCGACCCCGGTCCGAGCACCATGGAGCTGCAATTCCCGACCAATCGCTGACGCCCCGGGACGGGGGCGGTCGAGCCGCCGAGAACTGGTTCGTAGGCCCCTCAATAGGGATTTCAGGCCGGACGGGGCCGAGTGAGACCTGCGAGTTCTATGACATTGACGTCATAGTCAGAAATCTATATCCTCTGGAGTATGCCGAAAGTTTGCGATTTTCCCGTCTTCGACGCTGACAACCACTTCTACGAGACCAGGGACTCGTTCACGAGGCACCTGCCCGATCGCTACAAGGGTGCGATCGATTACGTGGAGCTGCGCGGCCGGACCAAGATCATGATCCGGGGGACCGTCAGCGAGTACATCCCGAACCCCACCTTCGAGGTCGTGGCCCGACCCGGGGCCCAGGAGGAGTACTTCCGCAACGGCAATCCCGAGGGCAAGTCCTACCGCGAGGTGATCGGGGAGCCCATGCGGGGCATCCCGGCCTTCCGGGAGCCGGCGCCCCGTATTGAGGTCATGAACGAGTTCGGCGTCGACCGCACCCTGATGTTCCCGACGCTGGCCAGCCTGCTCGAAGAGCGCATGCGGGACGATCCCGAGCTGACGCACGCCGCCATCCACTCGTTGAACGAGTGGATGGACGAGGAGTGGACCTTCAATTACGAGGACCGGATCTTTGCCACGCCCGTCATCACCCTCCCGATCGTCGACAAGGCGATCGAGGAGCTCGAATGGTGTGTGGCCCGCGGGGCCAAGACCGTCCTGATCCGCCCCGCGCCCGTCCCCGGTTTCCGTGGCTCGCGCTCGTTCGGCTACCCGGAGTTCGACCCGTTCTGGCAGGCCGTGGTCGACAACGACATTCTGGTGTCCATGCACTCCTCTGACAGTGGCTACGCGCGCTACACCAGCGACTGGACCGGACCGAGCGAGATGCTGCCCTTCCGGCTCGACGCCTTCACCTACATGACCGGTCAGCACCGGCCGATCCAGGACGCCATGTCGGCCTTCGTGTCCCACGGCGTCTTCGCTCGCTTCCCCGACCTGCGGATCGCCTCCATCGAAGCCGGTGGGGAGTGGATCAGGGGCTTCGTCAACCACCTCGGCGACACCTACAAGAAGATGCCGAACGCCTTCGACGGTGACCCGGTCGCCCAGTTCAAGCACAACGTCTACGTCAGTCCTTTCCACGAGGACGACCTCGGCGAGATCATCGACGTCATCGGCGCCGATCACGTGCTGTTCGGGTCCGACTGGCCGCACCCCGAGGGTCTGGCCGAGCCGTGCTCCTACATCGACCACCTTCCTGACAGCCTCTCCGACGAGGACGTGCGCAACATCATGGGCGGCAACCTGGCCCGGATCATGCGTGTGGAACAGGCCGCCCTGGCGGTCTGATTCGGCCCTGCCGGCGGCGCCGAGGCGGCTCACCGGCAAGGTGCGCTGCGCCGTTTCTAACACTAGGGTCACGCGCTGAACGACTCGCCTCCATCGTCAAGGAGCTTTCCCAATGGCTGAATACAAATTCGTGACCTACGAAACGCTCGATTCGGGCAAGGTGGCGCGCATCATGCTCAACCGGCCCGAGGCGCGCAATGCCCAGAACCGCGGCCTGCTGGTCGACTTGAACGACGCCTTCCTCGAGGCCGAGGCGGACGACGAGGTCCGCGTCGTGATCCTCGGCGGCATGGGCCCGATGTTCTCCTCCGGTCACGACATGGGCTCCAAGGTGGCCATGGAGGAAGGGATGCCGGGTCCGAACCAGCACTACACGCGGAAGATCAATGGTGCGACCCGCAAGGGTGCCGAGAGCCTCATGCTCCAGGAGTGGCACTACTACTTCGAGAACACGCGCCGGTGGCGCAATCTGCGCAAGATCACCATCGGGCAGGCGCACGGCGACGTCTATGCCGCCGGCCTGATGCTGCTGTGGGCCTGCGACCTGATCGTGTGCGCCGAAGGAACCCGGTTCGCCGACGTGGTGGGGACGCGACTCGGCATGTGTGGCACGGAGTACTTCGCCCACCCGTGGGAGTTCGGACCCCGCAAGGCCAAGGAGCTGCTGCTGACGGGTGACTCCATCGACGCCGAGGAGGCCTACGGGCTCGGCATGGTCAGCAAGATCTTCCCCGCCGACGACCTGACGCAGCGGACGCAGGAGCTCGCGGAGCGCATTGCCGTGCTGCCTTCGGTGACGTCGCTGCTCGTGAAGGAGGCGGTGAACCAGACCGTGGACAACATGGGCTTCTACAACGCGCTGAATGCCTGCTTCACGCTGCACGAGCTGAACCACTCGCACTGGGCGCAGGTCAACGACGATGGGTACCCGGTGGCCAAGGAAGACAGCGGGCTGCCCAACTGGAAGGACGCACCGCCGATTGTGCCGTCCGTGAAGGACAAGGTGCGCGCCGACTCGTAACTGCCCGATCCGGGCGACAGGGTGGGGGCGGTCAGCGGACGCCCGGAGGCGCTCTTGTCGCAGGGGCAGTGCGCACAGTGTCGTGATGGCAGCTCGGGATTCCGCCCCTCCGTCGGCGCTGCGCGAGGGCAGCGAGCCGGTGACGCGGCGTGCCCCTTTCTCGGACAACCCGAAGGTGGGGGAGCGAGGGCAGCGAACCCGGCAACGAATCCTCGATGCCGCGCTGCAACTCTTCGGCGACGAGGGCTTCCATCGGTGCAGCATCGCCCGGATTTCGGAGCGGGCGAACTGCTCGAGGGTGTCGTTCTACCAGTACTTCTCAAGCAAGGAGGATGTCTTCAGCAGCTTGTCGGGGCAGGTGGCCCGCCAGATCGGTGCCTCGACGGAGGCCATTGAGCCGCTGACGCCCGAGGCGCCCGGGTGGGAGAACCTGCGGGACTGGGTCGGGCACTACGCGGACGTCCACGAGCGCTACGGGCCGATCTTCAGAGCGTTGCCGACCGTCTTCGAGGAGGACGACGGGTTGCATGCGGGGGCGACGCGCCTGCGTGACCAGAGCGTGGCCCGCATCCGCTCGAAGCTCTCCATGAGCGATCTGCCGCCCCGCCAGCTCGACCCGCTCATCGCCATGCTTCTCGCGTGCCTGGCCCGCACGCTCGACGACGCCGCGTCGCTGCGCGCCGTTGCCCCGTCGGACTACACGAGGGAACGGGTCGAGGTCGCTTTCACCGATGTGATGCACCGTTCGCTCTTCGGCCGCAGCGCCTTCAACGTGCACGACGCCCCCGCGGCGGATCCCACGCCGGTGCCGTTCGGCCCGCTGGTGCGGGACATGTTGGAGAAGGAAGAGGCGATCCAATCGGGTACCGACAGGCAGGTCGCGTTGCGCGCTCTGGTCGACAACGGGCGCGATGTGTTCGTGCAGCGCGGCTACCACGCCACCAGGGTCGACGACCTGGCCGAGGCCGCCGGGGTCTCGCACGGCGTCTTCTACCGGTACTTCAACAACAAAGACCAGTTGGCGGTCGTGCTCACGGTCCGAGCGATACGAGCCGTGGCCGATGCCTTCGTGGAGATTCCCGACTTGACCACCTACGACCGTCCGGCCCTGCGGCGCTGGCTTCGTCGGTACAACACCGCGCAGACGGGTGAGGCGGCCATGATCCGGGTCTGGGTCGACGCCGCCCAGGAGGACGCCCGCCTGCGGGCGCTGTCAGCGCCGGCGCTCGACTGGGGCCGCCGGCAGATGGTGCCGGTGCTCGACGGGCGGCGCTTCGGTGACGTCGACGTGGATTCGGTGATCCTGGTGGCGCTCCTCGGTACGTTCGGCGAGCGGCCGCGTGACGCGACGGCAGTTGACGCCACGGCGCACATCGTGGAGCGTGGACTGTTGGGCCGCCTCTGAGGCGGTCGGGAGGGTGCAATCACCGGAGCCCTGTCGGCGGGGTCGGGCGAGGCTGTCTTCGCAGGTCAATGGGCATTTCGTCCGTCGTGCAGGCGGGCCGCCGCATCGTTAGTATCTGAATCGACGTCAATGTTAGAAACAGCCCGGGAAAGTCGGCTGGTGGGGAGGGATTCGTAGGAATGCTCCAATTCGTGATCGCCGGACTCGTGCTCGGAGGGATCTACGCGATCTGCTCCGCGGGCCTGGTCATCACCTACACGTCCTCGGGCATTCTGAACTTCGCCTTCGGCGCCATGGCGTTCTTCATCGCACGGTTCTATTACTTCCTCAACACGCAGCACACGTGGCCGATCCTGCCGGCCGCCATCCTCTCCATCCTGATCGCCGCGCCGGCGCTCGGCGTTGCCCTCTACTTCGGGCTGTTCCGGTTCCTGCGCCTGTCCTCGCCCATGATCAAGGTGGTGGCGACGATCGGACTGCTCGTCGCCATCCCGGCGGCGGCGGTGCTCATCTTCGGGAACCAGGCCATTCAGTCGGCTCCCGGGTTGGCACCCCAACCGGTTGCCGTGTACCAGGTCTTCGGCGTCGCGGTCACGCTCGACCAGGTGATCGTCTATGCCTGCGTGCTGGCGACCGTGATCGCCGGCGCGCTGATCCTGCGCTACACCGACGTCGGGCTCAAGGTCAGGGCCATGGTCGACTCGCCCGCCATGACCGACCTGTCGGGCACGAACCCGACCTTCATTTCCGTCGGCGTCTGGGCCGTCAGCACCCTCTTCGCAGGACTGGCCGGCGTCCTGGCCGCGCCCATCGTCGGGCTCGACCCCGACAAGTTCACCGTGCTCATCGCCGCATCGTTCGCCGCGGTGGTGGCGGCGCGGCTCCGCAACCTCAGCGTCGCGGTGATCGTGGCTCTGCTGATGGGCATCGCCACATCGCTCATTGAGGGCTACCTGCCCCCTTCAAGCACCTACACGACCGAGTTCATCGACGCGGTGCCCTTCATTGTCGTCGCCATCGTCCTCATTTACGAGTTGTTGCGCCGTGGGCGCGTGGGTGAGACGTCCGGCTTCGGTGGGGCGCTCGACCGGGCGATCACGCCGCAGGGCGAGAGCCGTCTCGCCGGATCCACCAGCAGCGTGGTCGAGACCGCCTCGCTAGGATTCTTCGCGAAGTACGCAGGGCCGATCCTCCTGATCGGTGCCGTGGCCGTCGTGCCGCTCATCGTCCAGGGGTACTGGGTCGGTGTCATGGCGGCCGGATTCGCCTACGCCGTCATCCTCCTCTCGTGGACCATCGTCACCGGTGAGGGCGGCATGCTCTGGCTCTGTCAGATCACCTTTGCCGGCGTGGGGGCACTGACCACGGCCCAGTTGGCGAACAACCACGGGTGGCCCGTTCTCCTCGCCGTCCTCGCCGGTGGTGTGGTGGCGCTGCTGATGGGCGTGGTCGTGGGCCTGTTGAGCATTCGCCTCGGCGACCTGTACGTCGCCCTGGTGACGCTGACGTTCGGGCTCCTGATGGAGAACCTGGTCTTCACCCTCCCGAGTTTCGTGAACCAGGGCCTGGGGCTCACCCTCAATCGGCCGGGCTTCGCCACGTCCGATCGCGCCTTTGCCTATTTGTGCTTGGCCGCCTTCGTGATCATTGCGCTCTTCATCGTCAACTTCCGACGATCGACCACCGGCCTGGCGCTGAACGCGGCGCGCTGGAGCGAGGCAGGAGCGAAGACGTCGGGGATCAGCGTCGTGCAGCAGAAGGTCATCGCGGGAGCGCTGGCCGCCCTCATCGCCGGGATCGGAGGAGGCCTGTTCGCCCTGTCGCAGACGACCTTCCAGCCGAGCGAGTTCGCCACCTTCGAAGGCGTCGTCTGGCTGGCCGTGCTGGTGACGTGGGGCGTCCGCTCCAATGCCGCCGCACTGCTCGGCGGGGTCTCGTTGGCCCTGCTCCCCGCCATCACGCAGAACTACCTGCCGACCTGGACGTCGAACGTGACACCGGTGCTCTTCGGCCTCGGTGCGGTATCGGCGGCCCGGTATCCCGACGGCGTCCTGGCGGAGCAGAGCCGCCGGCTCCGGCGTCTGCTCCTGCAGCTGCGGCCGCGGTCCGGCGGCACGGACATGCCGGACCTGACCCTGGCCGGCTCCGACGTGGGCCAGGTGGCGCCGGCCCGCATGGTGGAGCAGATCTCGTGATACCGGCACCCAGCGAGACGGCGCCGTCCGTGGAGGCCGCGACCCCGGCATTGGCCGCCAGCGGGATCACGGTCCGCTTCGGAGGACTGACCGCGCTCGACGCAGTGAGCCTGGAAGTCCAGCCGGGGAAGATCGCCGGTCTGGTCGGCCCCAACGGCGCCGGGAAGTCCACCCTGTTGGCCGTCCTGTCCGGATTGCTGCGCCCGAACAGCGGTGAGGTCTTTCTCCACGGTCATGACGTGACCAACGCGTCGTGCCGTTCCCGCTCGAGGAGGGGCCTGGCCCGGACATTCCAGCAGCCGGAGCTGTTCATGGGACTGACCGTGCGCGAGCACCTGATGTTGGCCCACCGGGCCCGCGTGGCGCCGCGGCGGCTCTGGCGCGACATGCTCGACCCGCGTTCCCTCCTCCCGCCGGGCAAGGAAGAGTGCGAGCGGGTGGACCAGCTCCTCGAGCTGTTGCGTCTCACCAGAGTGGAGAAGGCACCGGTGGCTGCGCTGCCCCTCGGCATTTCGCGCCTGGTGGAGGTCGGAAGGGCGCTCGCCAGCGAACCGAACGTCCTGCTGCTCGACGAGCCTCTCTCGGGCCTCGACATCAAGGCGTCGGAGAACCTATTGGCGGTCTTCCGTCAGATCGTCGACCAACCCGGCCATGAGGTCTCGCTCATCATGGTGGAGCACGACGTCGCCGCCGTCCTGTCACTCTCCGACATCGTCTTCGTGCTCGACTTCGGCGAGCGGATCGCTGTCGGCCCGCCCGAGGTGATCCGCAACGACCCCGCGGTGCGAGCCGCTTACCTGGGAGACACGGATCCGGAACCGGGCCCGCCCGCCGAAGCGGCGCCCGCCAGGGGAGACCCGGCGTGACCGAGCCGCTGCTCACCGTCGAAGACCTGGACGTCCGCTACGGGTCGTCGCGGGCGCTGTTCGATGTCTCGGTCACCGTGGAGCAGGGCACGGTCCTGGCCGTGCTCGGTGCCAACGGTGCGGGCAAGAGCACCCTGGCGCGTGCGGTCTCCGGTCTGGTTCCTTCCACCAGTGGGCGGATCACTTTCGACGGGCAGGACATCACCGGGCTGCCCGCACACCGCATCCGGAAACTCGGGCTGACCTACATTCCCGAAGGTCGCGGCATCTTCCCCGGCCTGTCCGTGGTGGACAACCTGCGCATGGCCGTCGCCCAGGAGAAGCGCAACGAGCGGGCCGCGGCCATCGACCGGGCCATCGACCGCTTTCCGGTCCTGGGCCAGCGCAGAGCGCAACGGGCCGGCAGCCTCTCGGGGGGAGAGCAGCAGATGCTCGCCCTGGCCCGGGCGCTCGCCGTCTCGCCCAAGCTCATCATCGCCGACGAGATGTCGCTGGGCCTGGCTCCGATCGTCACCGAGTCCGTCTTCCGGGGGCTGGAAGAGGCCCGCCGGTCGGGCATCACGATTGTGCTCACCGAGCAGTTCGTCCACCGGGCGCTGGCCATGTCTGACGCCTGTGTGATTTTGATGCGCGGGCAGGTGGGCTGGTACGGACCCGCCTCGGGGGCCGGCCAAGAGGTCATCGACCGCTATCTCGGCGACGCCGAGCCCGCGACCCCGGCGGCGGCAGGTGGTTCGATAGGGTAACGACCGGTCATTCCACACTCGGGCGCCGGCCCGGCTGATGACCCGGGAGATGGATCCCGTGGCATGGGATCCGGGGAGGCGAAAGACCGTGGAGACACTGAGGTACGGCGCGGGAACGAAGCGCAGGCGGCGGGCGATGGTCCCCGCGGGGCTGGCCATGCTGGCCGGCCTTCCACTGCTGCTGGTCGGCACGACGTCCGTCACGGCGTCGGCTGCGCCGGCCCCGATCACCATCGCCTACATCACGGACCTCACGGGTGAGGGCGGTTCCCAGAACGGGACCTCCCCGGCCGGCTTCAATGCTCGCATCGCTCTCCAGAACGCGGAGGGGGGCGTGAACGGGCACAAGCTCGTCCCGCTGGTGATCGACGACCAGACGAACCCCACCCAGATCGCGACCGCGGTGCAGAGCGCCATCTCGAAGGGCGCGTTCGGCATCGTCTCGCAGAGCCCGCTCATGTTCCTGGCGGCCAAGTACCCGCACCAGGCCGGCATGCCGGTGACGGGCACGTATGACGACGGCCCGGAGTGGGGCACGCAGCCGTACACGAACATGTTCGCCTCCGACGAGGGGAGTGTCGATCCCAAGTACCCCGTCAACACGCAGCTGGGCGACTTGTTCAAGAAGCTCGGTGCCACGGTGCTGGGCGCCTATGGCTACAGCATCTCGCCGTCGTCGAGCCGGGCCGCTATCGGGACGGCTGCTTCGTTCAAGCACGCCGGCGGCAAGGTCGGTGTGCTCGACACCACCGTTCCTTTCGGGGGCGTCGACTTCACCAGTGAGGCGGTCGTCGCCAAGAAGAACGGGGTGAACGCCATCTCGCCCGCCATGGACGCGGACTCCAACTACGCACTGGCCACGGCCCTGAAGCAGGCCGGCGTGAAGATCAAGGCGGCGATTTACGCATCGGGCTACCAGCCCGACGTGATCAAGTCCACGTCCTGGAACGTCCTCCAGGGTGGCTACTTCCTCACTCCGTTCCGTCCGTGGTCGCTGCCCAACGCCGGGACGCAGCAGATGCAGGCGGCCATGCAGAAGTACGCCCACTTCACCAAGGCCCAGTTCCCGAACCTGGGCCAGTACGAGTCATGGGCCGGTGCCGACCTCATGATCAAGGGCCTGCAGATGGCGGGACCCAATCCGACGCAGGCCGCCGTGATCAAGGACCTGCGGAGCCTCAAGTCCTACAACCTCAACGGGCTGCTGCCTAACCCCTTGAACTACAGCACCAACTTCGGCCACGACCCGGCCCAGACGTGTGCCTGGGTCATGAAGGCGGTCCCGAACGGCTTTACCGCCATTTCGTCGAAGCCGTTCTGCGGCACGGACCTGCCGGGGACGACGACGGCGAGCTGACAGCGGTCCGTCAGGGCAAGGCTGTGCACCGAGCTGCCTCGCGAGTTCAGCGGAGACGCCACTCCGGCCGGGGCTCGTTGCCCTCGAAGATCTGCTGACCTCCGGCGACATTGTCGAAGAGCGTCCCGAGAGCGACGAAGGTCGAGACCTGTGAGAGGGCCTCGCGCCGGCTGAGCTCGTGGGTCATCCAAATGGCCCGCAGGGTGCCCTGGACGGCCATGACCGGCGCCGACGCGATCGCCTTCGCCACCCAGAGGGCCCGCTCACGCAGCTCGGGCCCCGGGACGATCTCCGAGACCAGTCCCATCTGGTGGGCCCGCTCGGCCGACATGCGTTCCCAGGCGCCGAGGAGCATCATGCGGAGCACCTCGCCCAGCGGCAGCTTCTGCAGCAGGTGCGTGGACTCGAAACCGGCCACCATCCCGTACGTCACGTGCGGGTCGAAGAATGTCGCGTGGTCGGCGGCGATGATGATGTCCGACTCGCCCAACATGTAGAGCGCGCCGCCACAGGCCATGCCGTTGACCGCGGCGATGATCGGCTTCCACAGGTCGTTGGTCTTCGGGTTGATGTTGACCCCGGGGTCGTTGAACATGAAAGGCGTCGAGACGGGGCCGGTCCTGCCCTGCATCTTCCAGCGGTTCTCCTCGTAGGCCAGATAGCTCTCCTGGATCGTCTCGTCCCTGTCGATCCCGGCGCAGAACGCCTCGTCGCCCGCTCCGGTCAGGACGACCGCCCGAACATCCTCGTTGCGACGGAGGTGGCGCCACAGGCCATGCAGTTCCGCCTGCATGCGGTGGTTGAAGGCGTTGTGCACCTCGGGCCGGTTCATGGTGATGACGGCGACACCGTCTTCCTGCTCGTACAACAGTGTCTCAAGTTCCATGCGACATCCCTCTTACCGTGCGCGCCCGGTGACCGGGTCCGACTCGCGCACCCACCCTAACGATCTCATGTCGTCCTTCCGGTTGGCGTCAGTCGGCACCGGGCAGGTCGTGGAACACCGACAGCTTCTGGTCGTCGAAGCTCACCAGGTGCTGCAGCGGCGACGACTCGGGAAGGGCGTCCTCGTAGCTCCATGCGACATCCGGCAACACCACACCGTTCACGACGGCATTCCAGTACGTCGCCGTCCCCTTGTACGGGCAATACGTGTGCAGCTGACTCCGCGTCAGCTCCACGCCCACGAGCGCCGGGTCCACGTAGAGGCGCGGATCGAGTGCGGTCTCGTAGACGACCATGGTGTCGGTCGTGTCGACGAGCACGGTGCCGTCGGCCTCGACCCGCAATGAGCGGCTGGAACGCAGGCAGTCGATCCGGTGGTACGGGTTCCGGGGATGCCCGAAGAACTCCTCGTCCTCCTCGTACCAGGCATCGACGGCATCGGAGGGGACGACCACGTAGCCCGGCGCGTCGGCGACGGCCTCCGTCGGGAGCCCGTCGACGCCCTCCGACGGGAAGGCCAACGTCGGCGGCTGTCCGGGCCGGTGCAGCAGCAGGGCGCGCTCGGAGTCGATCAACGTGCGCCCGTCCTTGGTCGCCCTGACCCGTCGGCGGAACGGCTCCAGGTACGACACGTTCGCCGGCACCGGTGCGCTGAAGCGTCCCGCCGGCTTGGCGGCGAGCGGCCCGCGCCCCGTCGTGAGACTCATAACGCGGTACGGGCGTCCATGGGGCCCTTGGCACCTCGGGGGAGCGGGCGCACCATGGCGTCGACGGTGAACGAGGCCACGAGTGCGCCGTCGAGGTCGTAGACCCTGTTCTCTGCATGCGTGGTGCCGGCCCCGGCGAAGGTCGAACAGTGGTGGTAGAGCAGCCAGTCATCGGCCTTGACCGGGGCGTGCAACGACAGGCTGATGCTGTTGATGGCCATGGAGAGCGTGGAGTGCGCCTGGTCCTGGCTGACCCCCTCGTGCGGACGCAGCGCGGCGGCGATCGACATGTGGCCGGTGAACTGGGCCAGGAGGCCGGCGTGGAGCGGCTGGTCGTCGGGGAGGTGGCGGAAGCGGACCCAGGCGTCGACGACGGGCGGACCCGCCGCCGCGGGGTCGTTCGTGTAGCTCCCGTCGACCACCCTGATGTCGCGACCGGTCACGCCCATATCGTACGGTTCGCTCTCGTAGGGCCCCGCGACGTCGGGCCCTACGGACGCGTGCCGGATGACGTCGTCGGAGGGCACGTCGAGCAGCACCGTCCCGGCGGCGCAGAGCCGCGCTCCTTCGAAGACCTTGACCGCCAACCCCGAGAAGGTGCGGCCGGAGGTGAGCTCCTCCAACTCCACCCGCAGGGGCCGGTGGGCATCGGCCGCCCGCAGGAAGATCATGCTGGCCGAGACCACGCGCCGGCCTTCCACGTACCGGCCGGCGGCGACAACGGCCTGCCCGAGCATCTGACTGCCTTCGACGACCGGCCGTCGCTCGTCGCTCCGGGCCACCGTCACGAAGGTGCGGTTGCTGTCGTCGGTGGGGCGGACGTCCATGACATCGACCAGGTCCGCGGCATCGCCCCAGGTCGGGAACCGCTTGTGGGTCACGTCCCGGGGCTCGTCCCCCGCGACCTCGTCCATGACCTCGACCCGCACCCGGTCCTGATCGAAGGCGATGTGACCGGCGAGCTCGTCAGGCGACCCGGCCGGCCGCAGGCACTCGGACAGACCTTCGAAGGCGCTGAGGTCGCCGTCGACGTCGGTCGAGGGAAAGTACAGCACCGGGAGCCCACCGGGGGCTTCAGCGACCAGGCACGAGTCGGACTGCACGACGAGCCGGTCATCCCACCACGCGCGGGCCCGGTACGGGTACCGCGCAACCTTCATGCCGAACGCAAGGACTGCTGGCTCAGCCGGCGGCGCGGGTGGCCACCGTGACCGAAGGGATGTGGGCGCCGTCCTGACGAAGGACCGAGTCCACCACGCCGACGAGGCTCTCGACGTCGACGAAGTTGCCGCTCATGTAGTTGCGGGCGAACCACACCGGCATGACCTCGGCCGCCAGCTCCTGGTCCCAGCCGTCGGCGAAGCCCGGCACCGAGTCCCCTTCGCCGCCCATGCACTCGCCCACGATCACCCGGGTGAACCCGATGTCGGGGTGTTCGGCCCGCCAGGCCTCGACGAGCTTGTCGAGTGCGGCCTTGCTGACCGCGTAGGCGCCCAGGCCCGGCCACGGGGGCGTCATCGATGCGCTCACCGACGACAGATAGACGGCGTTGCCCCGGGACTCGGCGAGGTGGGGCACGGCGGCGGCCGTCACCAGCGAGGCGCCGATCACGTTGGTGTCGAAGACGTGCCGCCACGTTTCCGCATCCATGTCGGCCAGCCGCACCAGGGGGCCGACACCGGGCGCGTAGACCAGGGCGTCGATGCCGCCCAAGCCCTCGGCGGCTTCCTCGATGGCGGACCGGCACGACTCGGTGCTGGTCACGTCGCAGGTGATCGCCAGCGTTCCCTCGCCCGCCTCCTTGGCGGCCCCTTCCAGGCGTTCCTGCCGGCGGGCCAGGAGCGCCGTGCGGGCCCCCCGCTGGGCCAGTCCGACACCGATGCAACGTCCCAGTCCGCTCGACGCTCCTACGACAACCGTTCGCAACCTGACTCCTCCGATTTGGCTGACGCCGATGTTAGACAAGTTTGTACGGAGGGTCCCTCTGGCCGAGGCGGGCGGGCGACCCGGGCCCCGACGTTCGGGAGGATGTGTCCGCCTCCCCTCGACGCGCAGCAGCCCCGCCGGGGCGGGGCTGCAACGTTGCCACCTGGTGGGTCCGAGCGAGACGGCCCCACCCTGGGGGGTGAGGGGGGAGACGCGGGGCCGAATCGCTCACACAAGCGTGACAGCCGTTGGTTACAGGACCGTTGCGATCACCGCGCTGCCGCGTTCGGAGTGGATAAGAAGACTGTAAGTGGGCCGGTGATCAGCCGTTTCCTCACCGGGTCCCCGATCAATGAGAGCGTTAACATCCCACCATGCGCGCGCCCACCCACCTCCGGGTCGAGCATCTCGCGACGCCGCTTCTCGGCCTCGGGAGCCGCCGCCCCCGTCTTTCCTGGCGCCTGCCGGCGGGTGCGGTGGCGCAGGAGGGGTATGCCCTCGAGATCGACGGTCGAGCGCTTGAGCGCATCGACTCCGACGCCAGCATCCTCGTCGCCTGGCCCGCCACATCACTGACCTCCCGGCAACGGGTCGTCTGGCGGGTCAAGGTCTGGACCGACGGCGTCGAGAGCGACTGGTCCGAGCCGGCCTGGTTCGAGACTGGCCTCTTCGAGCCCTCCGACTGGACCGCCAGCTTCATTGAGCCGCAGGAGACCGAGCGCGCCGCCCACGTCCTGCGACGCCGCTTCCAGCTGGCCGCGGCCCCTTCGCAGGCGAGGCTCTACGCGACGGCGCACGGCGTGTACGAGGCATTTCTCAACGGCCAGCGCGTCGGGGACATTGAGTTGGCCCCGGGTTACACCAGCTATCCGACCACCCTGCACGTGCAGACCTACGACGTCGGCGCCCTCCTCAGGGCGGGCGAGAACACCTGGGAGGTCGTGCTCTCCGACGGCTGGTGGCGCGGGCGCACCGGGTTCTTCCAGGGCACCGACGGCTTCGGCAGCACACTCGCCTTCCTGGGGCAGCTCCACGCGGACGACGAGGTCGTCTCGACGGGCCCCGGGTGGGAGTCGGCCACCGGGCCGCTCCTGCGGGCCGATCTCATGGCGGGGCAGGTCGAGGACCACCGCAAGGGCACCGACGACTGGCAGCCCGTGTCCGTCGTCGACGACGACCTGACGGCGTTGGCCTCGTCACCGGCGCCGCCCACCCGCCGGGTGGAGGAGCTCCGTCCCGTTTCCGTGACCCGTCCCGCGCCAGATCGCCAGGTCGTCGACCTCGGGCAGAACATCAACGGCTGGCTGAGGCTGACGAATCTCGGCCCCGAGGGCACCGAGCTGACGATCGTGCACGGCGAGGCCCTCAAACGGTCGGGCGACGTCACCCGGGACCACCTGAAGCCCGACTGGTTCGGCGACATGGAAGTCGGCATGATCGACCGCGTGGTCGCGGCCGGGACACCCGGCGAGGTGTTCGAACCGCGCCAGACCACCCACGGCTTCCAGTTCGCCCGCATTGAGGGCCACCCCGACCGTCTCACTCCCGACGATGTCACCGGTGTCGTCGTGCATACGGACCTGCGCCGCACGGGCTGGTTCCGTTGCAGCGACGAACGGCTCAACCGGTTCCACGACATCACCGAGTGGTCGTTCCGGGACAACGCCTGCGAAATTCCGACGGATTGCCCCCAGCGCGAGCGCGCCGGTTGGACGGGTGACTGGCAGCTCTTCATCCCGACCGGCGCCTTCCTCTACGACGTGGCCGGCTTCTCGCTCAAGTGGCTGCGAGACGTGGCGGCCGAGCAGCTCGACGACGGCCGGATCATCAACTACTCGCCGGATCCCCTCCGCCAGCACATTTCGGAAACCGGAAGGTGGCTGGGCATGCAGGGCTCATCGGGGTGGGGCGACGCCATCGTCATGGTGCCCTGGGAGATGTGGCGGGCCTACGGCGACCGCGACGTCCTGGTCGAGATGTGGCCCCACATGGTGTCCTGGGTCGAGTTCGCGGCGACCGCGGCCCGGCTGCATCGTCACAAGAGTCGCCAGGAGGCCCGTCCCGAGGCAGCGCCGCACGAGCAGTTCGTCTGGGACGGCACCTACCACTGGGGCGAATGGATTGAGCCGGGTGCCGAGGCCGACGATCACCTCGAGCGCGACCAGGGTTCCGTCGGTACGGCGTTCCTTTTCAATTCCGCGGCTCTGGCTGCCCGCATCGGCCGGATGCTCGGTCATGACGCCGACGCGGCTCGCCTCGAAGAGCTGGCTGGCAACGTGCTGGCGGCATGGCGCACCGAATTCATCGGGGCTGACGGTGCGCTGACGCCGGACACCCAGGCCAACCACGCGCGCGCTCTGGCCTTCGGCCTGGTACCCGACGAGCTCCGGGCCCAGACGGCAGGACGGCTGGTGAGTCTGATCCGGGAGGCGGACACGCACCTCGGCACCGGGTTCCTCGCCACGCCGTATCTCTTGCCGATGCTGGCCGATGCCGGCCACTTGTCCGTGGCCTACGAGCTGCTGCTGCAGGACACGCCGCCCTCCTGGCTGGCCATGGTCGAGCGCGGCGCCACGACGGTCTGGGAGTCGTGGGAAGGCATTGACGACAATGGCTGGGCGCGCGAGTCGCTGAACCACTACAGCAAGGGCGCAGTCATTTCCTTCCTGCACAACTACGTCGCCGGCCTTTCGCTGCTCGACGGCCACCCCGCCTACCGGCGCTTCCGGGTGGAGCCCCAGCCGGGCGGCGGGTTGACGTGGGCCGAGGCGGTGCACGACTCGCCCTACGGCCGCATTGAGTCAGCTTGGCGCACGGATTGCTCGACCTTGCGCCTGACGGTCACTGTGCCGCCGGGCACCATGGCCGAGGTGGCCCTGCCGGATGGCTCCGTCCGCGAACAGGGGCCCGGCACGGTGGCCTACGAATGCGCCGTTGGCTGAAATCCTCTGGTTTTCCCTGGATGAGAGCGTTAACATCGCTGCAGCGCACGCCGACGGCGTGACGAAAGGGGCGCCGATGTCGAAGGCCGCGATCATCTCGGTGGACGGTCACGTCCGGGCGTCCCGGAGCGACTACCGCCACTACGTCGAGCAGCGCTTTCTCGATGCCTTCGACGCCTGGGCCAGCGCGGAGGAGGCGGCCGGCGCGCCGGAGAGCGGCAACCTCAGCGCGGGCCTCGAACCGACCTCGCAGTGGGATTCGGACCTCCGCCTGAAGGACATGGAGAGCCAGGGCGTCGTGGCCGAGGTGTTGTTCCCGAACGGGCTCCCGTTCCAGGCGAGGCCGGCGGACGACGTCGGCTCGTTCTCCGACCCCGACATCGACCGGCAGGCGCGCCTGGCCTACAACCGCTGGCTGGCAGACTTCTGCGCGCTGACGCCGGGGCGCCGGGCCGGGCAGGCGCTCATCTCCTTCGACGACGTGGACCTGGCGGTCGCGGACATCCACTGGGCCTGGGAGCACGGGTTGGGCGGCGTGATGATGCCGGCTCTGTTGCCCGGTGGGACCTTCTTCTTCGACCCGGCGCTCGATCCGGTGTGGGCCGCCTGCGTCGACGTGGGCCTGCCGATCAGCCAGCATGGCGGCACGGGAGCGCCCACCTACGGGCCGCCGGGGTTCGCCGCCATCATGACGCTGGCGCTGGAGCACTCGTTCTACTCGGGGCGGTCCCTGTGGCAGATGATCCTGGGTGGCGTGTTCGAGCGGTTCCCTGCGTTGCGGATCGCCTTCATCGAGACGGAGGCGGACTGGATCGCACCGGTCATCCGCAAGTTGGACCGCCGACTCGATTGGGGCGACGACTGGACCGGCTGGGCCCAGACGCTGCAGCGCATGCGCCAGTTCACGGGCTCCGCCCGCGACTACTGGGCAGCCAATTGCCTCGCCGGAATCTCCCCCTTCACCGAAGACCAGGTCCCTCTGGACGAGTTGGCGCGCCCGAGCGCCGACTACGAGGCGTTCGCCATCGGTTGCGACAACGCGATGTTCGGCGTGGACTATCCGCACTTCGAGTCGGTCTTCCCGGAGACGAAGGTGCGGGTGGACGCGCTGGTGCAGCACCCGTCCATCTCCGCCGAGGTGTCCCGCAAGATCCTCTACGAGAACGCCGCCGGCCTCTACGGCTTCGACCTGGCCCGCCTGGCCTCCGACGTGGAGCGGGTCGGCTTCGAGATCGACGGGTAGCGGGCCCGACCGTCGCTGAGTCAGTCGAGGCCGTTGCGCCGGGCCACCTGGCCCAGCCAGCGCGCCGACGGTTTGACCGTACGCGCGAAATCTTCGCGGTCGACGGCGATCAGGCCGAACGTCTTGGAGAAGCCGGCGTTCCATTCGAAATTGTCGAGCAACGTCCAGTGCAGGTAGCCGCGCACGTCGATCCCGTCCGCCAGGCACTCGGCCAGGCCCACGAGCGCGGACCGGGTGTAGGCGATCCTGGCTTCGTCGTCGTCGGTCGCCATGCCGTTCTCGGTGACGAGCACCGGCACCCCGGCGTGCTCGGCGGCCAGCCGGACGGTGTGGCCCAGCGCGGCGGGGTAGACCTCCCAGCCCGTTTGCATGGTGGGCGACCCGTCGGGCGGTGGGAGCTGGCCCTCGGGGCCGATGCGAGTGCGGGAGTACGTCTGCACGCCGACGAAATCGTCGTCAGCGGAGACGGCGAGCCAGTCTGTCTGGGCCACTCGGCGCGCCTGGCGCCAACGCTCCTCACCGTTGTCGGCCAGCTGGAAGTCGACGAGGGCGAGGGTCCAGCCGGCCTTGACGGCCGGCGCGGCGGACCTGACGGCCTGCACCGCCAGCCGATGGGCCGTCGCCATCTGCTCGACGTCGGCGGCGACGATCCCCATGCGGTAGCGCGCCGGGTCGAAGCCCCCGACGCCGCCTTGCTCCGACGCGGCCGGTTCCGGTCGCTGCGGGCGATCGCCGGCTCCCACGGCCAGCACGCCGGTGCTGCGCATCATCGCCATGAGGTTCGGCTCGTTCAGGGTGCAGACCCAGGTCAGGAGATCCCCGACGTGTTGCGTCACCCGCGAGGCGTAGTCGGCGAAGCGTGCCGGCGCGTCCGAGGCGCTCCAGCCGCCACGACCCGCCATCCAGCGCGGGACGGTGAAGTGGTTGTACGTCACCACCGGCGTGACGCCCTGCTGCAGGCAACTCTCGATCATTCTTTTGTAATGGTCGAGCGCTGCCACGGAGTAGAAGCCCGGCTCGGGCTCGATGCGCGACCACTCCAAAGAGAAGCGGTAGGCGTTCAACCCGAGCTCGGCGAGCGCGGCGATGTCCTCGGGATAGCGGTGGTAGTGATCGCAGGTGTCGCCCGACGGCTCGTTGAAGCTGGAGTTCGGGGCCCACTCCATCGGCCAGAGGTCGGCGTTGACGTTGCCACCTTCGACCTGATGGCCGGCGGTGGCCGCGCCCCAGAGGAAGCCGTGTGGGAAACCGGTCATGGAGTGCCCTTCCTGTACGTCGGATCAGCCTCCGTCCGGCACGCGCGGCACGGGCTCAGCGAGTGTGGCACGTGGGATCGCCGTCTAGCGTGCGCCCATGGCCGAACCACGACGGCTTCATTTCGATCCGATCGCCGAGGCGGAGCGCCAGTGGGGTGTGCACGGCTGGGCCGACGAGGCGGCGGGGATGGCGGTCGTGACCTCCATCATGCGGTTGCAGCAGATCTTCCTCGCCCGTGCTGATGCGGTCCTCCGCCCGCTCGGTCTCACGTTCGCCCGCTACGAGGTGCTGATGCTGCTGTCGTTCTCGCGCCAAGGCGCGTTGCCACTGGGCAAGATCGGCGAGCGCCTGCAGGTCAACGCCGCCAGTGTGACCAACGCGGTCGACCGTCTGGAGACGGACGGCCTCGCCGTCCGGCGGTCCAACCCCGATGACGGGAGAGGGACGCTCGCCGATTTGACGGCGTCCGGGCGGCGGCGTGCCGGCGCGGCCACAGATGCAATGAACGAGCAGGTCTTCACGGATATCGGCCTGCCAATGTCGAAGGTGCCCGAACTCTTCGACCTGTTGGCGGACCTTCGAAACGCCGCCGGAGACTTCGACTAGAAGGTGTGGAATTAGTTTGACGTTGAAGTAACCTGGTTCGGTGGCAGACCGAAAGACGTGGCAGGACCAATTCGAGCGATCGCCGCGGAGGCCGGCCCGCTTCGAGACGATGTCGGGCGTCCCCGTGGAGCCCGTGTACGGCCCCGAAGGCGCAGAACTGCCGGGCCAGTACCCCTACACACGTGGGCCCTATGCCTCCATGTACCGGTCCCGCTTGTGGACGATGCGCCAGTTCGCCGGATTCGGCACAGCGGCTGACACCAATGGACGCTTCAAGGAGCTCCTGCGCGCCGGCGGCGATGGGCTGTCGACGGCCTTCGACATGCCGACGCTGCTCGGTCGCGACTCCGACGATCCATGGGCCAAAGGGGAAGTCGGCCGGGCCGGTGTCGCTATCGACACCCAGGACGACATGGAGACACTGTTCGACGGTATCGATCTGGGGAAGGTCTCGACGTCCATGACGATCAACTCCCCGGCCGCACCGATCCTCGCCATGTACGTGGGTGTGGCGGACAAGACGGGCGTGGACCGGGCCGCCCTGTCCGGCACGCTGCAGAACGACATTTTGAAGGAGTACCAGGCCCAGAAGGAGTACGTCTTCCCACCGCGACCGTCCGTCCGGCTCGTCACCGACGTCATGCGGTTCTGCTCGGCCGAAATGCCACGGTGGCATCCGGTGTCGGTCTCGGGCTACCACATCCGGGAAGCAGGCTCGACGGCCGCGCAGGAGCTCGCCTTCACGCTCGCCAACGGGTTCGCCTACGTGGAGGCCGCGTTGGCGGCCGGCATGGCGGTCGACGACTTCGCACCGCGGCTCAGCTTCTTCTTCAATGCCCACAGCGACTTCTTCGAGGAAATTGCCAAGTACCGGGCCGCCCGCCGCGTCTGGGCCCGTTGGATGCGCGACCACTTCGGCGCTGCGGACGGGCGATCCTGCCAGCTGCGTTTTCATACCCAGACGGCCGGCGTGTCCCTCACGGCGCAGCAACCCGAGGTCAATCTGGTCCGGGTGGCTATCGAGGCGTTGGCCGGTGTGCTGGGCGGGACCCAGAGCCTGCACACCGACTCCTTCGACGAGGCCCTGGCGCTCCCGACCGAGCACGCGGCGCGCCTGGCGTTACGGACGCAACAGGTCATCGCCGAAGAGACGGGGGTCGTCCACGTGGCCGATCCGCTCGGCGGGTCCTGGTTCGTCGAGGAGCTCACTGACGAGCTGGAGCGGCAGGCTGAAGAGGTCTTCGCGCACCTGGCCGAGGCCGGCTCAGGGTCGATGCTCGAGGGGGTCTTCGCCTGTATCGACGACGGCTGGTTCGTGGGCGAGATCGCCGACGCCGCCTACGCCTTCCAGTCGAAGATCGCCAGGGATGAGTGGATCATGGTCGGTGTCAACGGCTACGTGGAGGAGGACGGGGTGGCGCCCTCGACGCTGGCGATCGGCGCCCACGTCGAGACGGAGCAGTTGCAGCGGTTGGCCGCACTGAAGCAGGCGAGGGACGACGACGCCGTCCGTCGCGCCCTGGCGGCGCTGGCCAAGGACGCGTCGGACCCGACCGTGAATCTGATGCCCGCCCTCATAGAGGCGGCCCGCCAGCATGTGAGCGTCGGCGAATCGATGCGGGCGCTCGAGTCGGTCTTCGGGCTCTACACCGAGCGTCACGTCGCCTGATCTCCCAGGAAGCGGATGGCGCAGCCGGGCTGGTGTGAATGCACGGCGATTCTCAGTCCTGTAGAGTGGAATTCTCACCGCTGAGCAGGAGAAACAGAGTGGCCGAAGACGAGAAGTTCGAGGCGTCCCGGGCGATGCGCCGGGCCATGTTGGGCCCCGGCTACGTCGACGCCCAGACGAGCGACCCCAATCCGGTCCTACGGGAGTTCTCGGACTACCTCACGTCGATGGCCTGGGGTGTCTGGACCCGCGAAGGGGCCCTGAGCACACGGGACCGGAGCCTGGTGGTCCTGGCCATGACGGCGGCCCTCGGTCGGATGGACGAGTTCCAGCTCCACGTCAGTGCGCGCTCCCGGACCGGCGTCACCGACGACGAATTGGACGAGCTGCTCTTCCAGATCGCGGCCTACTGTGGCGCGCCGGCCGGGGTCTCCGCCCGACGATCGCTGCTGGCCGTGCGGGCCGAAGAGCAGACCGAAGACTGACCATGGCGACGGTTGGCTTCGTCGGCCTCGGCAACATGGGCAGCGTCCTGGCGGGCAATCTGGTCGGGAGCGGCCACGATGTGGTGAGCCATGACGTCGCGGGGCCCGAACGCAATCCGCCCGGAGCGAGGTTCGCCGACGACCTGGCCGAGTTGGCGGGTCGCGCCGATGTCGTCGTCCTGAGCCTGCCCGACGGGACGGCATCCGAGCGCGTGGCCAGGGAGATCGTCGTCGCCCCCCAACGACGGGTGGGTGCGGTGGTGGACACCTCGACGATTGGCGTCGCGGCAGCCCGGGAGATCGACGGCCTGCTGGCCGAGGCCGGCGTCGGCTATGTCGACGCGCCGGTGTCCGGAGGTGTCGCCGGGGCCATGGCGCGGACGCTGTTGGTCATGTACGCCGGCCCGGACGCGACCTGCCGGACGGCCGAGCCCGTGCTGGCCGGATTGAGCGACCGGAGGCGGCTGGTCGGCGATCGGCCCGGGATGGCGCAGGCGCTGAAGCTGGCCAACAATTTCCTGTCCGCGACGGCGCTCGCCGCCACCAGCGAGGCCATCGCGTTCGGCCTCTCGGTCGGTCTCGACATGGCGACCATGCTTGAGGTCGTCGACGGGTCCAGCGGGCAGAGTGCGGCCACCAGCGACAAGTTCCCCAACCACGTGGCGACCGGCCGCTACGGCGCCGGCTTTGCCAACACGCTCATGGCCAAGGACCTGAAGCTCTACCTCAGTGCCGTCCGGGCGCAGGGTGCACCGTCGGTGCTGGGGCTCGTGACCGAGTCGGTCTGGGAGCGCTTCGCCACCGAAGAGCCCGGGGTCGACTTCACCCGGATCTACCCTTTCGTGGCCCGATGAAGGGCGGAAGGCGCCGGACGTCGCGTAGCCTCCGCATCAGAGACGAGTGGAGGTAGGTCCGATGCGAGTAGTGGTCGACTTCGATCTGTGCGAGAGCAACGCGCTCTGCATGGGCCTTGCCCCGAAGGTGTTCGAGGTCCGAGACGACGATCTCCTCTACGTCCTCGACGAGACGCCGCCCGAAGAGCTGCGCGAGCAGGTGCAGGCAGCGGTCCGCACCTGCCCCAAGAACGCCATCTCCATAGAGGACTGAGCCGAAGGCGAATGACCCCGGTCCCCGAGGCGGGGGACCGGGGTCATTCAGCCAGTGAGTCAGCCGGTGTCCGCTCTTATCCGGAGACGGTGGTGGTGCCCGGAATGTCGGTGCCGCACCAGGGCTGGCTGGAGACGGCGACGAAAGACGTCTTCTCGGCCTTCATGTACCACCCGCACGACTTCGGCAGGTCCTTCCCGAAGTCGTTGGTGTAGTTGATGTTCTCGGGCAGCAACCCGTTGCCGTTGTAGCTCTTGATGCTCCGCAGCGCCTTGACGACGGCGGCGTGCGATGCGGTCGGCCCGGCCATCTGCAGGCCCTTGATCATCAGGTCTGCCCCGAGCCACGACTCGTATTGGCTGAAGGACGGGAACTCGTTGGCCGAGAAGTGTGCGTACTTGTCCAGCGCCGCCTTCATCTGCGTGGTGCCGGCGTTCGGCAGCGAGAACGGGCGGAACTCGGTCTCGAAGTAACCACCCTGTATGGCCTTCCATGCCGGGGTGCCGATGACCTGGGAGTCGTAGCCGGTGGGGAAGACCATGACCTTCGGCTTGACGCCCTCCTGCTGCAGCGCGGTGGCCAGGGCGTCATTGGAGTTGTCGTCCAGGCCGGCGTAGAAGGCGTTGCAGCCCTTCTGCTTGGCCGTCAGCGCCGGGGTCGTCATGGCCACCGAGCCGAACGAGATGGACGTGTCGAGCACGCCCGACTTGCCGCCCGCGTGCACGAAGGACAGGTTCGTGCCGATGGCGGACCGGCTCGAGGACGGCGAGATGCTGTAGCCGTACGAGCAGGCGACCGTGCCGCCGTGCGCCTTCATGAAGGCGCCGATGGCCGTATTGACCGGGTACTTGATGTCGACACTGCCCACGTCGGAGGCGAACATGTTCGTGAACCCCGTGGTGCCCCACTCCGGGCCGTCGAAGAAGCCACCGGTCACGGGCAGGCCCGCCTGCTGCGGGTACTTGTCGGCCAGGAAGAACAGGGGGCTGGTCGACACGATGCCCGCCGGGTTCTTCGAGATGGCGTCCTGGACGGCCGTGGCGATCTGCGTCGGGCTGGTCTGGTCGTCGAGGACGACGCCGTTGATTTTGTGGCCGTCGATCCCGCCCTGTGCATTCTGCAGGGCGATTCGGGCGTTGAATCCGGCCGGTGCGTTGCTGAATTCCGACGAACCCTCGCCCGTCAGCGAGGTGATCATGACGAGGGTGATGGGCGAGCCTGACGCTGCCGCGCCGGCGGTCCCTCCGGCCAGGCTCGTGATCCCCGCGCCCGCAGTGAAGGCGAGTGCGGCCAGTCCCACTCGACCTCTGTATCGGCCTGACAATTTCCCCATGATGCGGTCCTTTCCTCCCCAAAAAATCCACCCGATGCCAAATCGGGACCCTAGGCATACACGCCCGGAGAGAGCGGTGCTGGTCAGGCCCCTGCGACCTGGACTAACGCGCGTGTCACTTTCCCGGGCTCGGTGATCATGAGGTCGTGGCCGGTGTCGATGTCCCAGAGCCGGCCCTCGGCGCGCGCCCGGTCCATGAGGGCCTTGTCGCGTGTGGCCAGCGTCGAGGTGCAGACGATGTGGTACTGCGGAATGGCCCATAACTCGTCCTCGTTGGCGAGCTCGAGCGGCTGATCGAAGCACTTCCAGGGGTGCGCGGTGAGCCGCTCGGCCATCCAGGCCAGGTCGTCGGGGTCGGTGACGCCGTAGAGCAGGCCGGCATCGGGAGCCGGAAGGAGGACCAGCTCCATCCCGTCGCGGACTTCGCCGAAGGGGCGCACCGCGTTGATGACGGGGCCGGCGACATCGGCGAGCGACTGCCCGTTGACGGGATTGGCGGCATCGAGGAAGACCAGGCGCCCCACCCGCTCTGGGACCCGGTCGGCTGTGCCCGTGATCACCATCCCGCCGTAGCTGTGCCCGACCAGGATCACGTCGCGCAGGTCCTCGAACTCGAGCACCGCCGCGATGTCCTCGATGTGCCGGTGCAGGTCCACTTCGGCGTTCAGCAGGTGGGATCGTTCGCCCAGGCCCGTCATGGTCGGCGCGTAGACCACGTGGCCCTCGGCCTGCAGGAGGCGCGCCACCCGCTGATAGCACCAGCCTCCGTGGCCCCCGCCGTGCACGAGCACGTACGTCGCCATCTGCGCCTCCTCTCATACGCCGTCGTGCGGACGACGTAGCTGGTCAAGGTAACACCGCCCGTGGGGGCGCAGACCTGTGCCGCGACCAGATCCCCCGAAGCCATGGTAGCGATAACATCCCTGGTGGCATAGGATGCCGGTCCATGCGCAGGACCCCATTCAACGACGGCTGGACGGTCGGACCGAAGGCCAACTCGTTCATGGAGATGATCGTCGGACCGGGGTCGGAGCCAGCCCTGGTGACCCTGCCCCATGACGCCACGATCCGCACCGAGCGGTCGCCCGCCGGGCACGCGTCGACGGCGTTCTTCCCGAGCGGGAGCTGGGAGTACAAGAAGTCGTTCGAGCCTTCGCCCGACGACGAGGGACGCGTGCTCCTCCTGGAGTTCGAGGGGGTCTATCGCGACGCCCGGGTGCGGGTGAACGACACGCTGGTCGTCCACCGGCCCTTCGGGTATTCGGGCTTCACTGTCCAGATCGACTACCTGCTGCGTTTCGGCGAGCCCAACGAGGTCAAGGTCGAGGCACGCGCCCACGATGACAGCCGGTGGTACTCGGGGGCCGGCATCTACCGCAGCGTCTGGCTGCACCAGGGGGGACGGGTCCACCTGGTGCCGGGCGGCCTGCAGGTGGCCACGCCGGAGGTCGACGACGACGTGGCAGTCGTGGTCGTGCGCGCCGAGGTGCGCAACCAGTCCGTCGGGACCTCGAGCGCCGTGTTGCGGGTCGACGTGCTCGATGCAGACGGGTCGTTGGTCGCCGGCGCCGAAGCTCCGGTCACGACCGCGCCCGGCGACGTCCTGACGGCGCGGCAACGACTCAGCGTCCCGAGCCCCCGGCGTTGGGGTCCCGACGATCCCCATCTCTATGTCTGCCGGGTGACCCTGGTGGACGGCGAAGAGGTACTCGACGAGCAGTCGACGACGTTCGGGATCCGCTCCCTGACGGTGGACCCGGTCCGAGGTCTGCGCATCAACGGGGAGCCCGTCCTCCTTCGAGGCGCCTGTGTGCATCACGACAACGGCTTGCTGGGCGCGGCCACCATCGGCCGGGCCGAGGAACGCCGGGTCGAGCTCCTCAAGGAGGCCGGCTTCAACGCGATCAGGAGTGCGCACAATCCCTTGAGCAGACCGATGCTCGAGGCCTGTGACCGCCTGGGGATGCTCGTCATGGACGAGACCTTCGACATGTGGACGCAGCCGAAGAGCGAGCACGACTACGCGCTGCGCTTTCCTGACTGGTGGGAGGCGGACGTGGAGGCCATGGTCCGCAAGGACTTCAACCACCCGAGCGTGCTCCTCTACTGCATCGGCAACGAGATCCCCGAAGCCGGCACGCCGATGGGCGCCCGGGTGGGCCGTGCACTGGCCGAGAAGATCCGGTCCCTCGACAGCACGAGGTTCGTCACCGAGGCCGTCAGCGGCCTGCTGGTCGGTGGCTCGGAGCTGTTCGCGCACCTGGCAGAGGGGCGCCAGAGTGCAGCGGGGGAGCCGGACGAGGAGGCGGGGGTCAACACGACCATGACCCAGATCGCTGACATGCTCGACGGGCTGATGCAGGCACCGGTCGTGGCCACGAACTCGGCCCAGACCGCCTCCTATCTCGATGTGGTCGGGTACAACTACATGGAGTCGCGGTTCGGGACCGACGGCGACCTCTATCCGAACCGGGTGATCGTGGGCAGTGAGACGCATCCCGCGGCGATCGACACGGGCTGGGCTGCGGTCCGCCGTTACCCCTACGTCATCGGCGACTTCACCTGGACGGGCTGGGACTACCTCGGCGAGGCCGGGATCGGGCGCACCGTGTACAGCCAACCGGACGAAACGCCCGGGACCCCGTCGTTTCTGGGCGAATATCCGTGGCGCGCCGCGTGGTGCGGTGACATCGACATCACGGGCCACCGTCGCCCGCAGTCGTACTACCGCGAGATCGTCTTCGGCCTGCGGACCGAGCCCTTCCTCGCCGTGCAGCGGCCGGAGCACCACGGCGCGGTGGCCGCCGGAACACCGTGGTCCTGGACCGACGTCGTCGCGAGCTGGAGCTGGGCCGGACACGAGGGCGCACCGGTGACCGTGGAGGTGTACGCCGATGCCGACGAGGTCGAGCTGGTGGTCAACGGCGCCTCCGTCGGACGACAGCCCAGCGGGACAGCGCACCGCTACCGGTCGGCGTTCGAGACCACCTACGAACCCGGTGTCGTCGAGGCGGTCGCCTTCCGGGAGGGGGCCGAGGTCGGCCGCACGGCGGCCTGGACCGCCGCCGGGCCGGTCCTGCTGGCCGCCGACGTCGATCGCGTCGACATCGCCGCGGACCCCGAGGACCTCGCCTTCGTGACGCTGAGCCTGGTCGACCACGACGGGGTGCTGCACGTGGCGCGGGACACGGAGATTGAGGTCCGGGTGGAAGGGCCCGGCGTGCTGCAGGCCCTGGGGAGCGCCAACCCGGTCACCGAGGAGGGCTTCAACGCGACGCGCTGCATCACCTTCGATGGTCGCGCCCTGGCTGTCGTCCGCCCCACCGGTGCGGGGCGGATTTCGCTGCGGGCCACGGCGGAGGGATGCGAGCCCCAGCTGGTCGAGATCGATGCCCACGCCTGAACCGCAGCGGGCCCGGCCGTGACCTGGGAGCTGCGCTGGCACCCGTTCCGTGGCCAGTGGGTCCTCTTCACTTCGCATCGTGACGCCCGGCCCTGGATCGGCGAGGTCGTGGCCCCGGAGGAGCCGCCGGTGCCCGCTGACAATGCCCTGGCCCCCCTCGGCCGGCGCATGCACGGGACGAATCCCGACTACCGCGGCGTCTACGTGTTCACCAACGATCTCCCCGTCTTCTCGCCCGAGGCGCCGGAGCCCGAACCGGGTGATGACGTCTACCGGACCCGCCGCGCCCTCGGCACGGCCGAGGTCGTCTGCTATCACGAGGACCCCACCCGCTCCATGGCCGACCTGAGGGACGACGAGGTGGCGGCCATCGTCACGACGTGGCGCGGCCGCACCGACGCCCTGCAGGCGCAAGACGGCGTGGCCCACGTCCTGATCTTCGAGAACCGGGGGGCCATGGTCGGCACCTCCAACCCGCACCCGCACTGCCAGATTTACGCCGGGGCGATGGTCTACGCCACCATGGACCGCGAGGCGGAGGTGGCGCGCCAGTACCAGCGGCGGACGGGGCGGTCGTTACTGTCCGAGGTCATCGAGCGGGAGGAGCGCGGACCCCGCGTCATCAGCGAGGGCGAGCACTTCTTCGCCTGCGTGCCATGGTTCGCGCAGTATGCCTACGAGGTGCACATCCTGCCGCGACGGCCGGCGGCGTCGCTGGTCGACCTGGACGAGGAGCAGTGCCGCTCACTGGCGCTCGTGCTTCGCGACGTGGTCCTGCGCTACGACGCACTGTGGGGCTTCCGCCTGCCGTACGTCCTGGCGGTGCATCAAGCTCCGGTCGGTGACCATCCCCACTATCCGTTCCATCTGGAACTCCACCCACCGCTCCGATCGCCGGGCATCCGCAAGTACCTGGCCGGCCCCGAGGTTGGCGGCGGCTCCATGACGAACGAGTCCGACCCCGACCAGAAGGCGGAGGAGTTACGTGCCGCCCTCGCCTGAGGAGGCCCGCCGGCTCCTGTGCGCGCTGGGTGACCACGTGCGCGACCTCGTCCTGGCGGCGCGCGGCACGGACATGGCGGCGGTCGCGGGAGAGACCGTGGCCGACACGATCTACGCCATCGACCGGGTGGCCGACGACACGCTCATCGACTGGTTCGAGGAGCACTGGCCCGGCGTCCTGGTGGTGTCCGAGGGCCTCGACGAGCCGGTGCTCGTCGGCGCTGCCGCGGCATGGACGGTCATCGTCGACAGCATCGACGGCACGCGCGGACTGATGTACGACAAGCGGTCGGCCTGGTCCCTGGCTGCCGCCGCCCGGCCGGGCGGCGGTCTGGCGGACATTGAGGCGGCAGCCATGACCGAATTGCCCACGGCCAAGCAGGGCGCGGCCGATCAGTTGAGCGCCTGGCGCGGTGGTGGCCTGCTGGCCGAGCGCGTCGATCTGGCGCAGCGGGAGCGGGTGGCCTTCGACGTTCGGCCGTCAGCGGCGACGGACCTCGAACACAGCTTCAGCGGGTTGGCCAAGTTCTTCCTGCCCGGCAAGCCGGCCTTGGCCTCACTCGAGGCCGAGCTCTTCGCGCGGCTCGGCGTGCGGCATGTCTTCGACGACGAGTACCTCAGTAGTGGCGGGCAGCTCCACGAGCTCATCACGGGCCGGGACCGCTTCGTGGCGGACCTTCGTCCGCTGGTGCAGCATCAGGGGCTGGACTGCCATCCCTACGACGTGTGCACGGCCATGCTGCTCGAAGAGGTGGGCGGTGTGGTCACCGATCCCTGGGGCGAGCCGCTGTCGGTGCCGTTGGACAACGTTTCCTCGGTGGCGTGGGTGGGCTATGCCAACGTGGCGCTGGCGGCCCGCATCGGACCGGTGCTGGCCGAGTTGGTGGCCGAGTTGGTGGACGGTCTGGGTGCGGGGTAGGGCGCCGGGGCGACTCGACCTCCTCGGTGGCGTGGCCGACTACTCAGGGGCACTCGTACTCGAAATGCCGACCCGCCAGGGGACCGAGGTCACGCTGTGCCCGGATCGGTCCTTCGTGGTCGGGCCGGCGGCGTTCTCGCCGGGCGAGCTCGAACGACTGGCCGCTCTCGACGACAGCGCGGTCCGCCGGGAGCTGTCGCAGCACCCGCGTTGGACGCACTACGTCGTCGGTGTGGCACTGGTTCTCCTGCGCCACGGCGTGATCGATGTTCCCCGCGGCCGGATCGGCATCACGTCGGATCTGCCGGCGTCGGTCGGCGTCGCCTCGAGCGCCGCGCTCGAGGTGGCGACGGCGCGCGCTCTCGGCGCGGGTCGCATCGACCCACTAAGCGTGGCTGCGCTCTGCCAGGAGGCGGAGAACCACGTGGTCGGCGCACCGTGCGGGATCATGGATCAGGTGACGGTGGCGCTGGGGACGCCCGGCACCGTGCTGCCGATTCTGTGCCGGCCGGCGTCGGTGGGCGACATGGTGGCGCTGCCGGCGGGACTCGAGGTGGTGGGCTGGCCGACGGGAGCGGCCCACGACGTCAGCGGAGCCCCGTACGGACGGGCCCGGGCCGCAGCATTCATGGGCAAGCGCATGGTGGAGGGTGCGGTGGGGCCGACGTGGCCCTGGGTCAGCCAACTCCCGCGCGACGCCGCCGAGGAACTGCCCGAGACGCTCGACGGGGAGGCGTTCGTCGCCGAATGGGGCGGCACGGACGACGACGTCACCCGGGTCCAGCCGGGCGAGACGTATCCGGTGCGGGCCGCCACGCTGTTCGGTATCGACGAGCACGTCCGCAGCGTCGCCGCGCTCGAGACGCTGGCTGATGCCGAGCCGGATCTGCTCGGCCAGCTGATGGCGGCCAGCCAGCGCGGGTACGACGCCATGGGCTTGGGGCACCCGGCCGCGACGGCCGTCGTGGAGGAGGCCTTGGCCCGGCCCGGCGTCTTCGGGGCGCGTTCGAGCGGGGGCGGCTGTGGCGGCACCGTCGTCGTCGTGTCGGAGCGTGGCGTACTGGACGACA
>Ga0307372_10001457_pt1 | contig 41196 bp, 32 predicted proteins | sample OX1MG_FD_202533 | JGI IMG/M metagenome (GOLD analysis project Ga0307372, IMG submission 202533) | Soil microbial communities from Risofladan, Vaasa, Finland - OX-1 | ecosystem: Environmental > Terrestrial > Soil > Coastal area > Acid sulfate soil | place: Finland: Risofladan, Vaasa | collected...
CAACTTCGACCTGAAGGCCCTCCACCCGGCGGGGGGCAGTGATCTCAACCCCGGCGATCCGCGCTACGCCGCCGCGAACACGACCTGTCGGTACCTGCTCCCGAACGGCGGCCGCGTCACGCCGGCCGCGCGACAGCACGACCAGGCGCAGGCGCTCTTGTGGGCGCACTGCATGCGCGCCCACGGCCTCGCGAACTTCCCCGATCCCGCCAGCAACGGCCTGATCGGAATTCAGTCCATCCGCTCCGCCGGCCTGGCGCCTACCTCGCCGCAGTTCCAGGCAGCAGACAGAGCCTGCGGGGCCTATCAGCCCGACAACGTCGGCATCAGCGCTGCGGGCGGTGGGCAGTGAGGGCCCGGTCCGGGGCCGGGCGGCGACGTCGGGGCCCTCAGTAGAGCAGGGCGAGCACCGCTCCGAGCTCCTCGATCGTCTCGCCCCGCCAATCCTTCTCCTCGTCGTAGCGGAAGTACGCGTCCCCACGGCTCCTGAACAGCACCGACCGCAGCCCGGCGGCGAGCGCGCCGGTCAGCTCCGAGCTCCCGCCGTCGCCCACGTAGAGCGCGTCCGCCGGCCGGGTACCGAGGCCCTCGAGGACCACCTGGTACATCCTCGGGTCGGGCTTGCGCATTCCCATCTCACAAGAGAAGACGGCGCAGTCGACCAAGGGCGCGTACTCCGACCCCGACCAGAGGATCGGGATCTCGTCGGTGCAGTCCGAGAGCACGCCGATGGCGAGACGCCGCTCCCGCAGCGCCGCCAGCACTTCGATCGCGCCCGGCCGCGGGGCGAGCATCGCCTGCTGTCCCGACATGCGCAGCACGAGGGCGCGGTCGATGACCTCGGGGAGCAGCGAGCCACCGGCGCGCGCGGAGAGGGCCACGAGCTGTTCGCGGACGTCACCGAGCGAACCGCGGGCCCGCTCGTCGTAGGTCTCGCGCAGCGCGTCGCGCAGTGCGTCGGGGGCGGCGCCGAGGACCTCGGCGAGCTCGACGATCTGCTGCCCCCGGCTCGCCTCCGAGCCCGTCAGGGTGCCGAAGAGATCGAAGACGACCGCCGAGATCACCAAGCCATCATGCAACGGCTGCCGCCTCGCCGCGGCCCGTCCCGCGCGGCTTGCCGCCTCAGGCGCGGGCGTCGAGGTAGATCGGGACCGGGACAGGGTCCGGGCGACGGAGCAGGCGCCCGGCCACCACCGCGAGTCGCGCCCCCAGTTCGGCCTCGAGCTCCGCGAGCTCGCCGAGGAGCTCCTGGGCGCGGCCGAGGAGCGCCGGGGGGAAGGGGCCGAGGTCGCCCGGGAGCTCGTAGGTCGGCGCCGCCGGCGCCCCGCCGAGGACGGCGCGGTGCTCGGCGAGGCGCGCCGCGAGGGCGTCGAGCGCCTCGTCCCAGCGCCCGCCCGCCGTCACGCCACGCCCTCGAAGACCCCGGTGCTGCCGCGCACCGCCAGCGAGGCGGCCGCCTGGCGGTTCGCGTTGGCGATCGCCTCGATCATCTCGCGCACGCCGCGCAGGTGGACTGCGTCCTTGGTGAGGTTCGCCTGCACCAGCCGGTTGAGGCAGAAGGTGTAGGTGCCCGCGAGCGCCGCGCCGAGCGCGGTCTCGCGGTCGAGGGGGTCGCGCAGTGCGTAGAGGATCTCCTGAGCGTGCACGAGCGCCTCGCTCGTCTGTTCGATCAGGCGGTGCGCGAGACCCTCGGCCGCGTCGTCGAGGTCGCGGAGCAGCTTGTCGAAGAGCATCAGGAGACGCTGCTCGGGCGTCGCCGTCTCGATCTGGTCGGCCAGGTAGCGGGCGCGGTAGGCCTCGGCCTGGAGGAGCTCGAAGTGCCCTTCGGTCGTCGTCATCTTCAGAAGCCCGTCAGTTTGCTGATCTGGCTGGTGAGCGCGGCACCCTCGTTCTTCACCGATCCGAGGGTCTGCTCCATCTGCGCGAACTGCTTCGTGAGCAGGGTCTGCTGCTCCTGCTCGAGGCGCTGGTAGTTGGCGATCTGGCTGTTGAGGCCGGTCGACTGGTCCGAGAGGCCCTTGATCGCGTCGGAGAGCGAGCCCGTCGCCGCGTCCGAGGCGCTCTTGGAGATCGTGAGCAGCTGCTGCGCGAGGCCGGGCGTGTAGGTGAAGTTGCCGAGGGCGGTCGGGGAGCTCACCCCCGTGGTCGTGACCTGCAGGGTGAGGCCGTGCAGCGTCGGGTCCTTGGAGGGCGAGATCAGCTCCTGGCCCGTGCCCGTGGCGAGGACTCCGTTGATCGATCCCGCGACGTCGGTCCCGGTGAAGGTCGCCGGAGTGTTCGCCGTCGCTCCGCCGAGGCCGGTCGTACCCGGGGCGGTCGAGTCGCTCGTCACCGAGAAGGTCGCCCCCGACCCGAAGCCGGCGCTCTGCACTTGCAGCTGGTCACCGCCGCTCACGAAGGCCGAGAGGGAGAGGCCGTTCGCCGCGAACAGCTGGTTGAGGCCCGTCGCGACCTGGTCGAGGGACTGCCCGGCGCTCACCGAGTACTGGGCGCTCGCGCCGTTGGCGGTGACCGTCAGGTTCTCGCCGGCGGTGACGGTTCCCCCCGAGAGCACCGCCCCGAGGTCGCTCGCGGGCGCCGCCGACTGGGTGAGCGAGACGGCGTAGGTGCCGGTCGCGGTCGAGGGGTCCCCGTAGACGAGGCTCACCTGCCCGGCGTTGGAGGGCGAGGCGGGGCTGAAGGTGCCCCCGGCGGTGAAGAGCGCCGCCACGGCCGAGGGGTTCTGGGCGTAGGCCTTCTCGAAGGCGTTCTGGTCGAACGTGATCGTCCCGGTCTGGGTGAGGGTGATTCCCACCGCGGTCGCCGAGCCGAGGCCGGAGGTTCCCGCAGCGGTCGCGAAGGTGGAGAGGATCGACTGCTGGAGGGCGGAGACCACCGCCGAGCCCATCAGGGGGCCCCCGGTCTTGGTCGTCGCGTTGTAGCCGGCGAGGGTCGAGATGTCCGACAGCGCCTGGTTGGCGGCGCTCACGAGGGTCGACACCGAGTTCGCCTCGCCGCTCGCGTCGGGGGCCACGGTGACCGTCGTGGTGCCGAGCGAGGCGACCGTCACCGAGGCCCCCTGCAGGAGGTTGGTGAAGGTGTTCGTCGAGGACTGGAGCGTGTAGCCGTTGACGCCGCCGACGGTCACCGCGGCGTCCGCCGCGGCGGTGATCGTGGAGAGCGAGCCGAGCGAGCCGCCCGACAGCGGCGCCGAGTCGACGCTCACCGCACCGCCGAGACCGGTCGCGTCCGAGGTCACCTGCAGGCGGTAATGGCCCGAGGCCTCCTGGACCGCGGTCGCGGTGAGGCCGAGGCCCGCGGCGTTCAGGTTGGAGACGAGCGAGGAGAGGCTCCCGTTCCCCGTGCTCACGAGCGCCGCCTGCGCCTTCCCGGCCGAGACGAGCGCCCCCGAGACCCCCGGCTGCGTGGCGACCGCGGCGCTGATCGTCCCACTCGGGGCGTTCAGGGTCACGGTGCCCCCGGGGTTGATCGCGCTGAGCGTCGTCGAGGTCCCGTCGACCGCGACGACCGCGTCCGAGCCGGTGGCGCTGGCGCCGCTCGTGAGGCCGAGGGTCGAGAGGCCATTGCCGCCGGTGGCCCCGAGCGTGGCCGCGCTCCCCTGCTCGTCGGTCGAGAGCTGCAGGCTGCCGTTCTCCGAGAGCGAGGCGGTGACCGCGGCGCCGGCGCTCGCGGCGGCGGCGTTCACCGCTGCGACGAGGCCGCTCGCGCTGTAGCTGCCCGCCGCGAGGGTGAGGGTCTTCGGTGCGCCCCCGACGTCGAGGGTCAGCGTGTCGTTGGTGCCGCCCGTGATCGTGGTGCTCGCGCCGGGCACGCCGCCGAGGAGCGTCGCCGCCGCCGAGGACTGGCTGACGGTGATCGTGTGGCTGCCGATCGTGAGCGCTCCTGCGCCGGCGAGGCCACTGAAGCCGAGGGCCGCTCCACCGGTCGCGGCGAGCACGGAGGCGCCGCTCGAGACGGTGGCAGCGGGGCTCGTGACACTGCCGCTCGAGAGCAGGACGTTTCCCTGCGCGAGCGCGCTCACGGTGAAGCCGAGGGTGGCCGGCGTGGCGCCGGCCGAGGCGGTGGCGGTTGCGACCGCGGTGTTCTGCGAGGTCGCCGTCATGAGGTTCCACGCCGAGGCGGTGTTCAGCGCGCCGGCGGCGGTCTGCAGCGACTGGAAGTCCGAGTTCAGCGTGCGGTAGTCGCCCGACTGGTTGGAGAGGCTGGTCTGCTCGTTCTGCAGGTTGGTGATCGGCGCTTGGTAGGCCTGCAGCAGCGCCTGGATCACCTGGGTGGTGTTGATCCCCGAGACGATGCCGTTCACGAGGAGGGGCGCGGCGGCGCTCGAGGTGGTGCCCGCCACGTTGGTCATCGCCTCACCTCCCTCACCTCGGCCGCCGCTCGGCCCTACGCGCTGCTTCGTCCCGTCCGAGGACAAGGCGAAGCACCGCTACTGCCGCCCCGAGGCCCCGTCCCCAGGCGCCACTTCGGCGCCGGGAGCCGGGACCGGGGGTCCGTCAAGCTCAGACGAGCTTCAGCACGAGCGAAGGCGCCTGCTGGGCCTGCGCCAACATCGACGTGCCGGTCTGCATCAGGATCTGGTCCGTGGAGAAGGTGGTCATCTCCTGGGCCATGTTCACGTCGACGAGCTGGCTGTCAGCAGCAGAGAGGTTCTGCTGGCCGACGGTCAGGTTCGCGGCGATCGACTGCAGCTCGTTCTGGATAGCGCCGACGCTCGCCTCGATGTTGTCGACGGTCGAGATGGCCGACTGCACCGCGCTGATCGCCGCCTGAGCGGAGCTCGCGGAGCCGACGCCCACCGAGCCGGTGGTGACGCCGAGCGCACCCGAAGTCGCCGCCGAGATGCTCACCGAGACCTGCTGGTTGGTCAGGTTGAACGCGCCCACCTGCAGCACCTGGCTGGTGAACGTCCCGTCGAGGAGGTTCGTCTTGCCGTAGCTGGTGGTGTTGGCGATCTGGTCGATGTCGGCCTGCAGCGCCTGGAACTCCTGCTGGTTGGCACCGAGCGACGTGGAGTCGTTGGTGGCACCGTTGGCCGAGGAGAGCGCGAGCTGGTTCATCGTCTGGAGAATCGACGAGATCTGGTTCAGCGCGCCCGACGCGGTCTGCACGAGCGAGACACCGTTCTGTGCGTTGGAGATGGCGACGGAGTAGCCGTTGGCCTGCGACTCGAGCGCCTGGCTCGTGACGTAGGCGGCGGGGCCGTCCGCAGCCGTCTGGATCGCAAGACCCGAGGAGAGCTCCCCGATGGCCTTGGTCTCCGCGTTGTCGGTGGAGTTCAGGTTGTTGTACGCCGAGATGGCGGACAGGTTCGTGTCAACGACGAGAGAAGACATCCATTTCCTCACTTTTCGCTTGGCGGCCCACGTCTTGCGGGTCGCACACCCTTGGCCCCAGATGGAGCCATGGGATATATCGACCGACAGGGGCGGGACCTTGAGGGCTCCGTGGGAATTCCTCGCCAGCTGATCGGAGCGCCGGGCAAATCCCTTTAGCGCGCCGCGGCGGCCGTCGTAAGGAGAGGCGACGGCCCTACGACAGGAGCGACCCGCACCCGATGCCGCACCGCCCACCCGCCACGATCGCGGTCGTGCCCGGCGCCGCCCCGGCACGCGCCCGGGGCGGCCTCGCCGCGCTCACCGCCGCGCTCGGTCCCCACGACAACCTCGTCCTCCTGCAGGGCGATGCCGAGCGCAACCCCCGGCGCTGGTTCGTCCCGCGCAGCGGCGGCGTCGTCCACCCCGACCGCCTCCCCTCCCCCCGGGAGATCGTCGTCGTGGTGGACGAGCAGATGGTCGGCTCGCGGGACTGGCTCGAAGAGCTCGTCGCGTGCTTCCTCGATCCCCGCGTCGCGGGCGCCGCCCCCTTCACCAACCGCGCCACGGGCGAGGAGCTTTTCCTCGGCCTCCCCTACCGCCCCACCGAGAGCGCCGAGCGCGATGCCTTCCTCGCGAGCTTCGCGGAGGGGCGCGCCGCTGCCCTGCCCGTCACCCACCTCGCGGGGCCGACCCTCGCCCGCCGGGCCGACGTGCTCGCCGCCCACGGAGGCGTGAGCGGCCTCGCCGCCGCGCCCGACCGCTGGCGCGAGGCGCGCAGCGAGGAGGCCGACGGCTCGCTCGTCGTCGCCGCTCGTGCCTTTGTCCACCACCCCGGCGGGCGTGCCCACTCCCCCGCCGGGCCGCTCGTCTCGGCCTGTCTCATCGTGAAGGACGAGGAGGCGAACATCGGCCGCTGCCTCGCCTCGCTCGACGGGGCGGTCGACGAGATCGTCGTCTACGACACCGGCTCCGCGGACGGTACCGTCGAGCTCGCCGAGGAGGCGGGCGCCGCGGTGCACGCGGGCTACTGGGACGACGACTTCTCGCGGGCGCGCAACGCCGCCCTCGCGCACTGTCGCGGCGAGTGGGTGCTGTCGATCGACGCGGACGAGGCGCTCGTCGCGCCCGACCCCGGCGCGTTGCGGTCGTTCCTCGCCGCCGCGCCGACGGCGACCGAGGGCTTCCTCGTGACGATCGACAACCTGCGCGGCACCGACACCGCGACCGTCCTCTCGCATCCGGCCTGTCGCCTGTTCCGTCGCGCCGCCGGCCACTGGGACGGTCGCATCCACGAGCAGGTGGTCGCCCGCGCCGGCAGTCGCGACCTCTCGCTCGCGGCGATCGACCTCTGCCGCCTCACCCACTGGGGCTATGTGCAGGCGGCGCTCGCCGGGCGCGACAAGGGGGCGCGCAACGTGCGCACCGCCTTCGGGGACCTCGCCGGCGGCTCGGAGCTCGACCCCGGTGAGCGGCTCACGAGCCTCGGCCGCTCCTATCTGATGGCGAGCCGCCTCGAGGAAGGAATCGAGATCACGCGGCGGGCGGTGAGCGCGGCCGCCGGGCGCCCGAGCACCGAGCGCCTCGCGCGCCGCGCCCTCATCGAGGGGCTGCTCGCGCTCGGCGCCTTCGAGGAGGCGCTCGAGGAGTGCGCAGCACTGGCGTCCATGCAGCAGGTCCCGACGATCGCCAACGCGCACGCCGGCGCGGCCCTCCTCGCGCTCGAAAGGCACGAAGAGGCGCTCGTCGCCTTCGAGTCCGTGCGTGCCGGGACCGACGACGACGGCTTCGACTACGACCCGAGCTTCGTCGCAGCGCCGAAGGCGGAGTGCCTCGCCGCCCTCGGTCGGCACGGTGCCGCGGCCGACGTGCTGCTCGGCTGCCTGCGCGAGCAGGGGGGCATCGACGCCCACCTCGGGCTGCTCGTCGAGTGCCTGAGCGAGGCGGAGCGCCCGCTCGGCGAGGTCGCGGACGCGATCCCCGAGGGGCGCTCGCGCGCCTTCGTGCCGCAGCTCCTCCAGCTGCAGCCCGACGCGGCCGACCGGGTCCTCGAGGCGTGGATCGAGCGACGCCCCGACGACCTCGCGGTGCTCGCAGCTGCCGGCCGCCTCGGCCCCCGTCTGCCGGTCGCCCGCCAGCTCGCCTGGTCGACGCGCCTGCGCGCGCACGGCCTCGGCGGCTCCTGCCCCCTCGTCCTCGGTGCGGCCGAGAGCGGCCTCGACCCGGCGACGCGTGCCCTCGGTGCCGCGGTCGCCCAGCTCGCCTTCGGTGACGAGACCGCGGCGATGGCCTTCGTCGCCTCGGTGCTCGGCACCCCGCTGGCGGCCCGCGAGGAGCTCCTCGCGGCGCTCGGCCAGCTCGACGGCGGCGTGGCGGCCCTCGCGGCGCGCCTGCTACCGACGGCGGCAGCGCCCTGTGACCTCCCCTCCGGCGGCAACGGCCGCCGCAGCGTGCTCCTCGTCAGCGAGCGGGCGCCGGCGCCTTCGGCCTACGCGCTCGCCCGTGAGCTGCGGGTGCACGGCCACGCGGTCACCCTCATGCAACCGCAGCCGGCGGCACCCGCCGAGGCGCTCCTCGCGCCGCATCAGGTGCGCGTGCACGGCTTCGCCACCGACGGTGCCGGTCCCGGGCTTCTCGCCCTCGCCGCGCAGCTCACCGCCACGGCCGCCTACGACACGGTCGTGCTCGCTGGCACGAGGGAGACGACCGTGACCGGCCTGCGGGCGCTCGCCCCCCTCGCGGCGTTGCTCTCGTTCGAGCAGGAGGCGGCGAGCAGCTTCCTCCGTCCGCTCGCGGTGGAACACCAGCCGCCTCGCTGGTTGCTCGGCGAGCCGCACTGGGAGGAGCTCTTCGGCGAGCCGCTCACGACGCCCTCCGAGGCACGCCACGGCCTGCTCGTCCTCGGCGAGGCACCGGCGGAGCGAGAGCTCGCCACTGCGCTCCTCGAGGCGGTCGCCGCCGAGGTCGAGATGCCGATCGCGCTCCTCGGCGACCGCGACCTCGGCGAGCTCGCCACCGCGCTGCCCGAGGTCCTCCGCCTCGGCCCCCTCGCCGACCCGCTCCCGTGGCTGCGCGCGGCGCGCGCCACCCTCGTCTTTCCGGGAACCGAGGTCACCGCGTGGCGGGCGCTCGCCGCCCACGCAGCGACGCCCGCCGTCGAGGTCGCCCTCCGGCGCGGCGCCGAGGAGCTCTGCGAGCAGCTGGCAGCGGCGCTCGGCGGCGGAGCCGCGACGGCCGCGACGCGGGTGACCGGTTCGGCCGATCCGCTCGGCCCGCTCGGCCCCCCCGAGCCGCGGCGTGTCCATCGCCACGGCTCCACCGTGGTGCTCCGGGGGGGCGTCTTCGGCCACGACAGCCTCTCGACAGTCAACCGCGAGCTGCTCGTCGCGCTCCGCGAGCGGGGGACTGCCGTCTCGGCGCTCACGGCCGAGGAGCCGACGGCTGCCGAGGGGCGGCGCCTCTCGGACATCGCGCTGCATCGTGAGCTGCCTCGCGGGGATGTCGCCCTCGAGATCCGCCACGCCTTCCCCCCGCTGTTCACCCCGACACCGCATCCCCTCGTGCTCATCCAGCCGTGGGAGTTCGGCTGCCTCCCTGCGGAGTGGGTCGGCCCGCTGCGCGACGTGGTCGACGAGCTGTGGGTGCCGACGCACTACGTTCGCCAGGCGGCGATCGACAGTGGCGTCGACCCGGCACAGGTCGTCGTCGTGCCGAACGGCGTCGACCCCCGCACCTTCTCCCCCGAGGGCCCCCGGCGTGCGCTGCGCACCGGCAAGTCGCTGAAGCTGCTGTTCGTCGGCGGGCTGATCGAGCGCAAGGGCGTCGACGCACTCCTCGAGACGTACTGCAGCACCTTCACCGCCGTCGACGACGTCTGCCTGGTGCTGAAGCCCTTCGGCTCGGCGACGGTGTACCGCGACTCGACCCTCGAGGGCGACGTCCGACGCCTCGCGAGCGGCGGCGGGCCGGAGATCGAGTTCGTCGACGACGACCTCACGGCCGCGGAGATGGCGGCGCTCTACCGGGCCTGCGACGTGCTCGTCCACCCCTACCGCGGGGAGGGCTTCGGGATGCCGATCGCCGAGGCGATGGCCTGCGGCCTCCCGGTGGTCGTCCCCGACGACGGCGCCTGCCTCGACTTCTGCGACGAGGAGGTCGCCTGGATGATCCCCACCCGGAGGGTCCCGATCCGCCCGAGCGAGTGGACCCCCGTCGCCGGCGGCTCGTGGTGGCTCGAGCCGAGCCGCGACGGCCTTGCGGCGGCGCTGCGCGAAGCGTGCGCGGACCAGGCTGGCCGCGAGCGGCGCGGCCGCGCGGGCGCCGAGCGCATCGCCGCGCAGTTCACCTGGAGCCACGCCGCGGAGATCGCCGCCGGGCGCATCGCCGCCCTCCTCAGCGCCGCCGAAAGGCGCGGCCACGAGCAAGGACGTGCCGCATGACGGCTGCCCCGAGCCGCTCCCGCAACCTCGAGCGACCGCGCGGCCTGCGCAGCACGCCGAGCGTCAGCCTCCTCCTCACCGTCGGCCTCGGCGACGATCGTCACCCCGAGGCCCTCGAGTGGGCCGCGGCGCAGGCCTCGGACGAGGTCGAGGTGGTCGTCGTCGACGACGGTGCGCCCGACGGCGTGCGAAAGGCCCTCGCCGCGAGCGCGGACCGCGTGCGGGTCGTCCACCGCGTCTACACCTTCGGCTCCGACGCCGCAGCCGCCGTCGCGGCGCAGGCCGCCCGCGGCCAGCTGCTCGTCTTCCTCACGGCGCGCGCTACCCCCCCGCACGGCCTCCTCGACGAGCTCACGGCGCCCTTCGCCGACGACCCCGGTCTCGGTGCCGTCACCGCCGGGGGGCGGGCACAGGCGCTCGCGGTGGCGCTCCGGCGCAACGCCCTCGACTCGGTGGGAGGGCCGGCGGCGCTCGTCGGCGCGGACAACGGCGGCGCGGTGCTGCCCCCTGCGATCCTCGCTGAGCTGGCGCGCGCGGGCTGGCGGGAGCAGGCAGTCGCGCCGCTCGTCGCGCCGCCGCACCGCAGCTGGCCCCGTAGCTGGGATGCGCCGCGGCACGATTTCGGCCGCCTGGCCTGGGAGCCCGTGCCCGTCGCTGCCACGCCGAAGCGCGGCGTGAACGTCGTCGGCCTCCTCGAGGCGGCCTGCGGGATCGGGGACGCGGCGCGGCGCTACACCGAGGCGCTCGCGAAGAGCGGCCTCGCGTACGGCACCTTCGCCTACCACGGCCACGGCTCCCCGGAGCACGCCTACGAGCACCACGGCGGGGGGCGTTTCGCCCACGACACCAACCTCGTCGTCTTGAACCCGGAGACGCTGCGCACCTTCGCGGTGCTCGCCGGCAGCGAGCTGTGGCGGGGTCGCTACACGATCGGGGTCTGGTTCTGGGAGCTCGAGGCGCTGGCCGACCGCCACCTCGAGGCGCTCCCGCTCGTGAACGAGCTGTGGGTCTCCTCGGCCTTCCTCGAGGAGGCCTTCACGGCGGTGACAGACAAGCCGGTGCGGCGGATCCCCCTCCCGGTGCGCCGCCGCGAGGGGCTCCCCGCGCACGAGAAGGCCGAGCTCGGCCTCCCCGAGGAGTTCACCTTCCTCACGATCTTCGACTTCGGCTCGCTCGCGGTCCGCAAGAACGGCCTCGGGGTGGTCGAGGCCTTCTGCCGCGCCTTCACCGAGGACGAGGGGCCGGTGCTCGTGCTGAAGACGCTGAACGCCGCCCTCGACCCCGCCGGCCGCGCCGAGCTCGAGCGCTGCACCGGCCACCGGCGCGACATCGTGCTCCTCGACGGCTACGTGAGCGACGAGACGATCTCGGAGATGATCGGGCGCGCCGACTGCTTCGTCTCGCTGCACCGATCAGAGGGCTTCGGCCTCACCCCCGCGGAGGCGATGGCCTGGGGACGGCCGGTGATCGCCACCGGGTATTCGGGCAACCTCGACTTCATGACCGAGGAGAACAGCCTCCTCATCCCCTACACGATGGTCGAGGTGCCCCGCGAGGTGTGGGCCGTCTACCCCGAGCACGGCCGCTGGGCGGAGCCGGACCTCGACGCCGCCGCGGCGGCGATGCGCTCGGTCGTCGCCGAGCCGGAGATGGCCGCTGCGCTCGGCCGCTGCGCGCGGCGGGACATCCGCCGCACGCACTCCGTCGAGCGCTCGGCGAGGGCGATCAGCGCCCGCTACCAGGAGCTCGCCGCGCGCCGCCCGGCGGCGCGCAAGGTCGCATGATGCGCGCCCTGTGCCTGGTGAGCGGGGAGTTCCCGCCCGAGCACGCCGCGCTCGCCGAGGCCGTCGCCGCCTCGGGGACGGCGGTGCATGTGATCACCCGCCGCACCCCGGCACGCGTCGCACTCGAGCGCCACGGTGGTCTCACCGTGCACCCGGTCGAGGGAGGCGCGGCCGACGAGCCCTTCGCCGCAGCGCGCCGCTGGGCGCGCGCCGCTTCGGACGCCTTCGACGAGGTCGACCTGCTCGTGCACTTCGACGCCGTCCTCGCCCCCGAGCGTCGCGCCGAGGCCCTCACCCTCCATCCCGGCGCCCTCGCCCCCCTCCTCGTGTTCGCCGAGGATGTCCCCGGCGCCAAGGCGACGTCGGCGCGCGTCGACCCCGAGGGCGCGCTGCTGCGGGCGATGGAGGAGCTCGCGCTCTCGAGGGCCGATGCCGTCGTCGCACCTCCCCACGGGTGGCGCGCCGACCCGGCGCTCCTCGCCGCGGCCGTCGCCGAAGCAGCCGCCGCGGCGGCCCCCCGCGCGCTGCTGCCGCCGGGCCTGCGCCAACCGGGCGGGAGCAGCCCCCGCCTCGGCGTGATCGTGCTCGGCACCGGGGACGCGGCCGGGCTGCGGCGCAGCGTGGCGAGCGCCAGCGAGCACGCCGAGGTGCCCACCCAGGTCGTCGCCGTCGGCACCGCTGCGGGGCTCGCCGGTTGCGGGGCGACCCTCGCCGTGCCGAGCGAGGGGCTCTGCGCCGGCGCGGCGCGCAACCGCGCCCTCGCCGCACTCTCCGGCGAGCTCGACGCGGTGGGGCTGGTGAGGGCGGGGAGCGAGCTCCTGGCGAGGTGGTGGGAGCCCTCCTACGAGGCGCTGAGCGCCGAGCCGCGCCTGTTCGAGGTCACCGACGGCGGGGCGGCGCTGCGGCTGCTGCGGGCCTCCACCTTCTCGAGCGTCGGCCGCTTCGACGAGGATCCCGCACGGGACCCGGACGTCGAGCTCGCCCGGCGCGCCGCACGCCTCGGCTTCGTCTCGAGCGAGGTGTTGAGCGGGCGGGTCGCGCCGCTCGCCGCGGAGGGCGGCGGCGGGACCACCCGGCGCGCCCCCCTCGAGGGCAGCCTCTTTGTCGCCCTCTGCTCGGCGCGCGCCGTCCTTCAAGACCCGATGCTCCTCGCCGCCTGGAGCGCGGCGTTCACCGCCGAGGACGAGGCGGTCCTCGCCCTCTACGGCCCCGGCGAAGAGCCGGCGGCCTACGTGGAGGAGCTCGCCGCAGCGGCGGCGCGCGTCGCCTTTGACCTCGAGGAGGGGCCGAGGGTCGTCGTCAAGCTGCCGCCGGTCGCCGACGCCGACTTCGAGCAGGCCCTCGGCGACGAGGCCCTCGCGTTACTCGGCGACGGCCCGGACGCGCGCTTCCCCGCGCTCGCCGCCTTTTCCAGCCGCGACCATGAGGCGCTGCGCCTGCTCGCGGCCCGTTTCTGGCGGGCACGCCCCGCCGCCTGACGCCGCGGGGAGCGCCCGTCACAGAGCGCCAAACCGCACGGACATTTTGTGCGAAAAATGCCTCAAGTTCCCGCGCCCGCCGACCGTAAGGGCGAAGGAGGGCGAGGCTTGATGCGCCCACACCGAATCGATCGCGGCCGGTTCGACCGGGCGCCACGGCGTGGAGCGGTACATGAATACGAGGCAGCGAATCGGGCTCTTCGGAGTCCCTGCGGCGGTCGTGGTGATCGTCATCATGCTCGTCGTTCCGCTGCCGTCGTTCCTGCTCGACCTCCTGATCTCGATCAACCTCGCCGGCGCGCTCGTCATCCTTTTGACGACGATGCACGTCGAGAAGGCCCGTGACTTCTCGGTCTTCCCGTCGCTCCTGCTGGTGGCGACGATGTTTCGCCTCGCGCTGAACGTCAGCGTCACCCGCCTCGTGCTGCTGCACGGCTACGCCGGTGCGGTCGTCCAGAGCTTCGGGAACTTCGTCATCGGCGGCCAGATCATCGTCGGCATGATCGTCTTCCTCATCCTCATCCTCATCCAGTTCGTGGTCGTGACGAGCGGTGCGGGGCGCGTCGCCGAGGTGGCCGCCCGCTTCTCCCTCGACGCGATGGCCCCCAAGCTCGTGGCGATCGACGGCGAGCTGAACAGCGGCCTCATCGACGAGGACGAGGCGCGCCGCCGGCGCCGCGACATCGACCAGAACTCCGAGTTCTACGGGAACATGGATGGCGCCTCGAAGTTCGTGCGCGGTGACGCGATCGCAGCGGTCGTGATCACGATGATCAACCTCATCGGCGGCTTCATGATCGGCGTCGTGCAGCGCCACCTCTCGCTGTCGGTCGCCGTGCACACCTACTCGGTGCTGTCGATCGGTGACGGCCTCGTCTCGCAGATCCCCGCCCTTTTGCTCTCGATCTCGACCGGCCTCATCGTGACGCGGGCCAAGAGCGACGACTCCGACTTCGGTGGCGACATCCTCAGCCAGATCCACGCGCAGCACCGGGCGTTGCAGATCGCGGGCGCTGCGATGGGCGTCCTCGCCCTCGTGCCGGGGCTGCCGCACGTGCCGTTCATCGCGATCGGCATCGTGCTCTGGGTCGGCGCCGCGAAGCTCCGTGGCAACGCCGAGGCGCGCACCGCCGCCGACGCCCTCGCCGCCGAGGGGCCCGCCGAGGAGACGGGCGACACCCCCGCCGCCCTCGCCGCGCAGATGCGCGTCGAGCGCCTCGAGCTCGAGCTCGCCGCCAACCTCACCCCGCTCGCCGACCAGAGCCACGGCGGCGACCTCCCCGACCGCGTGCGGGCGCTGCGCCGCAAGATCGCCCTCGAGCGCGGCCTCGTCGTCCCGACGGTGCGGATGCACGACAATGTCGCGCTCCCCGCCGACACCTACGCGGTGCGGGTGAACGGCGTCGAGGTGGCCCGCGCCAAGGTCTTCCCGGGCCGGCTCCTCGCGATCGGCCTCGGGATCGACCGCCTCCCCGGTGAGGCGGTCATCGAGCCCGCCTTCCGGCTGCCGGCGAAGTGGATCCCCGCCGAGCTGCGCGAGCAGGCCCTCGGCCTCGGGATCGCGCCCATCGACCCCTCCTCGGCGATGATCACCCACCTCGCCGAGATCATCTACGCGCACGGCGCCGACCTGCTCTCCTCCCAGCAGGTGAACGTCCTCCTCGACGCGATGAAGGCCACCGACCCGGCGGTCATCGAAGAGATGAAGCTCGCCCAGGTCTCGGTGATGGACCTGCACCGCGTGCTCGTCTCACTCATCGAGGAGGCGGTGCCGATCACCGACGTGGTGCGGATCGTCGAGGCGGTGACCGCCCGCGCCCGCCTCGGGAGCAAGACCAACGAGGCACTCGTCGAGGCGGCGCGCGCCGCCGTCGGGGCGCGCATCACCGCCGACCGCGCCCGTGACGGGCGCCTCGCGGTGATCACCCTCGACGCCGTCTTCGAGCAGGGGCTGCTGAACGGGTTGCGCTCGAACGACAACGGGACGCTCCTCACCTTGGAGCCGGCGGCCGCCGAGTACCTCATCGCCGAGGTGCGCGGCATCTACGAGGAGGGCCTGCGCCAGGGCCGCGACCCGGTCCTCGTCGTTGCCGCGCCGCTGCGCGCCTCGATCGCCCGCCTCCTCGCCCCGGCGCTCGCGCGCCTCGGCGTCCTCGCAGTGACCGAACTCGGCAAGCAGGTCCAGCTGGACCGGATTGGGGTCGCGCATGCCAGCGCAACGGTTGGTGTTTGAAGGTCCGACGCCCGAGGCGGTGATCCTCGACGCCTGCTCGGCCTACGGACCAGAGGTCCAGCTGAGCGAGCCCGAGGAGGTCCGCGAGGGCGGGATGTTCGGCTTCTTCGCGAAGCGCTCGTACCGCGTACAGGTGCACGCCGCCGAGCGCGGCCCGGGTGGCCCCCGCCCGACGGCGCGCGCCACCTCGCCCGCGGCCGAGCCGGCCGACACGGTGCTCGAACGGCTGCTCGCGGAGAGCCCCGACGTGTCCTACGAGGCGGCCGCGCCCGCCGCCCCGGTGGCCCCCGAGCGCGCCCCGGAGCTCGAGACGTCCACCGCGCACGGCCCCGTCGCGGCCCCGACCTTCGAGGAGGCGCTGGCGCGCGCCGCCGGGGCGATCGGCCCCGAGGCGCCCGGCGCCGCCACCGGTGGGGACGCCTTCGAGAGCCTCGTCGCCCGCCTGCGCCGCGACGAGCTGAGCGGTGGGGTCTTCACCCCCACCGAGGAGCTCACCACCGACGAGGCGACGGCCGACGAAGCCGCCGCTCATGAGCCCGTCGACCTCGGCGCTCCCGCCGGCCTCGCCGCGCTCCCCACGACGGGCGAGCCCGCACCGCCCGAGAAAGCGCCGGCGCCGCGGCTCTCGCCCCCTGCCGCTGTCCCCCGCCCCTTGCTCGCGGACGGCCTGCGCGCCGGCTCCGGGCGCGTCGTCGCCGCCCTGTCGAGCGTCGCCTTCCCGACCCAGCTCCTCGCCTCGGCCGCGGGGCGCCTGCCGACCGGCTTCGGCGTCGAGGAGGTCTTCGGCACCCTGCCGGCGCCGCGCCCCCTCCCCCACGTCCCCGGCAGCCTCATCGCCGTGGTCGGCAGCGAGGAGGCGGCGCTCGGTCACGCCCGGCGGATCGCCGGCGAGATCGGCCTCAGTGACGGCGAGATCGCCCTCGCGCGCACGACCGAGTGCTCTGCGGCTGCCGGCCGCCACAGCCGGCGGGTGAAGCGCAGCGAGGAAGAGCAGGCGGTGCGCGACAGCCTCGCCCCCGACCTCTACGTCGAGAGCCCCGAGCAGGCCGCCGCCCTCTCCCCCGGATGGCGCCGCGACCGCGTCGGCATCGTCGCCGTTGAGCTCCCCTCCTCGCTCGAGGCTGCGACGCGCGGGCGGGCGATGCTGCGCGCGCTCCGCCCCTCGGTGACGCTCCTCGCCACCGAGGCGGCCTGGAAGGCCGCCGACGTCGCCTACCTCGCCGACGGCCTCGGTGGTGTGGACGCGCTGCTCGTCGACCACCTCTCCCAGACGATGACCCCCGCCGAGATCCTCGCCGCCGAGCTGCCGGTGCGCTCCCTCGACGGTGAGCCGGCCGACCCGGCCTGCTGGGTCCGCCACGTCGAGGCGACCCTCGACCGCCGGGTGAGGGGCGAGGGCGACTGACGTGCCCGGCGTCCGCAACGTCGAGCTGATCCTCATCGCGACGCTCGTCGTCTCGCTCCCGACGCTCCTGCAGGCCTTCGCCGGCGGGGTGGGCGCGGCGGCACTGCTCATCCGGCTCACCCTCGCGCTCGCTCTCTGCTGGGCGGGGGGGGCGATCGTCGAGCGCGTCGTCGACACCTACGCGCGCGAGACCAGGCGCCGGGAGATGGCTCGCCACCTGGGCACCCTCGCCGAGGCGCGCGCACGCCTCGCCGCCGAGGCGCGGGCCGAGCAGGAGCAGTGATGAACCCGATCGGAAGGGCGGTGGGCGCTAGATTCACTCCGTCGTCCCCCGCTTTTGACCCGACCGAGGAGGGAGCGCGCGGTGCTCGTACTGCGGCGGCGCCCGAACGAGGCGATCGTGATCGACGGGGGCCTCACCCTCACGCTGCTCCAGGTCACCGGCGGTGTCGCCTGGCTGTGCTTCACGACCGCCACGACGCCGGGCCGCGTCGAGGTCGCGGTGCCGGCGAACGCGCTGAAGGCGGCGGAGCTCTCCTTCCGCGGGGTGCGGGCGCTTTCGCGCCGCGGCCCGCTGACGACCCTCGAGCTCACAGCCGACGGGGAGCCGGAGCTCGAAGCGGTGGTCACGCTCACCCGCCGGCCGGGCGAGGCGATCGAGGTCGCCGGTCTCAACTTCTCGCTCACCTCGATCGAGAAGGAGCGCCTCTACCTCGAGCTCACCGCGCAGGGCCTCGGGGCGCCGATCACCCTCTCGATCGTCGACGTCTCCTCGGTCGACGCCCGTATCGGGGTGAGCGCGCCGCCGGAGATCCGGGTGAATCGCGCCGAGCTCTGGGAGCAAATGCAGGCGGCGAACGCCGCAGCGGCGGGCGAATGGAGCGCGGAGGACCTCGCCGCGTTGACCACCGAGAAGCCCTAGCCGGCGCTCCCCCGCGGTCGCGGCACCCTCGCCCGGCAGCCTTTATCGCGCGGCCCGCACAGCCTGTATCGAAGATCGCGCCCCACCGCGAGCAAACACCCCCGGCCGGGGCGACCGCCAGCTCAGCACTGGTATTGGCAGCGGTCGCCGAGAGTCGCGCGCCACGCGACGCGGTCACGCAATCCCGCAACTGCACTGCAACACCCGCTGCCCATTGCACACTGCTGGGGCACGCGAAGTTGGGGGTTGCGAGAGTGAAGTTGGTTCACTACGGTGACCGAACAACACAGGAGTGCGCCGTGTGCGGTAGCGCTCCTGGCGGCAAAGGGTTGGCGGAGAACCCGACCCCGCACGCCGGTGGGACCGAGACCCGCCGGTGGAGAACACAGGTGGCCAGAGAGCGACGTCGATGACCCTCCAGCACGCAACCCTGCCGGTATCCCGCACACGCGCCACTGGCGCGAGGGCACTCCCCGCAGTCGACGAGGAGTCGCTCTGGCTGCGCTACTGGGCCGAACGCGACCGCAGCCTGCGCAACGAACTCCTCCTCTGCTACCAGCACCTCACGGGCCAGGCCGTCGGCCGCCTGCCGAGCGCGATCCGCCTCCACTGGGATTCCGACGACCTCGCGAGCTTCGCCACCCTCGGCCTCGTCGAGGCGATCGAGCGCTTCGAGGAGGGCTCGATCGTCAACCGCTTCCCGAGCTACGCGACGAGCCGCATCCGTGGCGCGATCTTCGACGAGCTGCGCCGCCTCGACTGGCTGCCGCGCACCGTGCGCCGGCGGGTGATCACCTACCGCTCGACCGCCGAGGCGCTCTCCTCCGAGCTCGGCCGCACCCCTGCGAGCCGCGAGGTCCTCGCCGAGATGGGCGCCGAGCCCGTGAGCGGCCACCAGATCCTGCGCGAGGTGCAGAGCGCGCAGCTCGCCCAGCTCGACGCCCCCGTCGACGGCGGGCGCGGCGATGTCGCCACCTTCGCCGAGGCTGTCGAGGCGCCCGACTCCGCCCCCGACCAGCACCTCCTCGCCGAGGAGGAGCGCGCGCAGCTGCGCGAGGCGGTCCTCGCCCTCCCCGAGCGGCAGCGGACCGTCGTCTCACTGCATCTCCTCGGGGGCCTCACCCAGGAGCAGATCGGGGCGATGCTCGGCGTGAGCAACTCCCGTGTCTGCCAGATCGAGGCGGTGGCACTGCAGACGCTGCGCCGCACCCTCGGCGCCCTGCGCATCTGAGGCCCAGAGCGGGCGCCCGCTCAGTCCGCGAGGCGGGCGACGTTCTTCCCGAGCAGCTTCGCGAGCCCGAGCGCGTCGTTCAGGCGCTCGTAGGGGAGGTCCGCGGGGTCGGCGGTGATCACCCCCACCGAGACCGTCACCGTCTCGGCCTCGAAGGGGTAGTCGAGGCGCGCGGCGCGGGTCGCGACGACGATCCGCTCGGCGATCGCCACCGCGCCGTCGGGGCCGTCCACCCCCGCGAGGAGGAGGAACTCGTCCTCGCCGTAACGGACGAGGACATCACCGGCTCGGTGCTCGGCTGCGAGCACACCCGCCACCGCGACGAGGGCCGCGTCACCCGCCGCCACCCCGAGGCGCTCGTTCAGCGCGCCGAGGTCGTCGACATCGACGAGCAGCGCCGCCACCGTCGCCCCCGACTCCCCCGCCTCCGGCAGGTAGTGCTCGAGGAAGCGGCGGTTGTGCAGACCCGTGAGGAGGTCCCGCTCCGCGATGTCGTCGCGCCCCGGCAGCTCGGTGGGGAGCGCGGCGAGCGGGGCGAGCGCCTGTAGGAGCGAGAGGTAGTGCGGCGCCGCCTCGCCGGGGTCGGTCTCCTCCGACCGCCGCAGCGCCCCCTCCGCGAGCGCGAGGGTGCGCCGGTCGAGGCGGGGGCGGATCGGTGCCAGCAGCTGGCGGGCGGCGGCGACCGCCTCGACCGGGTCGACGGTCCAGCGGACGATGAAGCGCCGGGAGGCCTCGAGCGTCGGGCCGGGCATCAGCCCCTTGTCGTCGACGGCGACGACGACGCCGGCGAGGGCGCCGTCGAAGACTCCGAGCACCCAGGCGTCGTCGATCTCCGGGCGGCCGGTGAGGTCGAGGGGATCGATGCCCGCCTCGGGCACCGCCTCGCCGGGGAAACCGACGATCGTCGTCACGCCGACGGCCTGGTACGCGCCGAAACGGGCCGCCGCGGCGGAGAAGTAGGCGTGGCGCTGGAAGAACGCGAAGGTGAGTGGCGGGGCGGCGGGGTCGAAGCCCTTCGCCACGCTCACTCCGAGCGAGGAGGCGAAGACCTGTTGCAGGGCGCCGGTGATCACCGAGAGGGTCGCCTTGGTCATCGGCGCGGTCGCGGCCTCGGTGGCGGGCAACGGGCGGGGCGCGCGGCGCCGCTCGGCGCGACCTGTCCTCGTACGGTCGATACTCATCTCGCTCCTGCCAAAGAGGTTCGTCTCGTCCCGGCTCTCACCCATCGCGAAGGTACTAACGGCAGATCGGCGCCGATCCTTGTGACTCGTTCACGCACTCAGTACCGATCGCCGCCCAGTGTGGTGGATGGCGAGCCGCCGCGGGGGCAAGCCGCCTCAGCGGCCGGTCGGCGGGTACCCACCGCCTCTGGTGAGGCGAGTGGCCGCGGGTCCCCTACAAGAGAAGGAAGAAGTCCTTTCAAGGCGTCGGTGTCGTCACCGGCGCGATCTGCCCGAGCAGGACGAGACCGCGCAGCACGCCTGCGGTGACCCTCGTCTTCGTGTCCCAGTACGGCCGGAGCCGATGGTGTGCGGAGCCGCGCACCATCGCAGAGAGCCCCTTTTCCGAGAGCTTCGCACGAAGCGCCTCTGGAACGGCGTGCCCGAGCGAGCAGCGCTGGCGCTAGGCATCGGTCCCCAACTCGACGGCGGATCGGCGTGCCGCCAACGGCACCGAGCGCGCCTGGCGTTCGCCAGACGCGCGCGGCGCCCCGAGTGTGGTTCGCGAGAGCGCCTCGAGCGACTCGATGACTCCCTTCACGGCTTCGGCAAGCGAGTGGCACCGAAGCGGCAAGAAAGGGTGTGCGGCCGGGCAGCCGAGCATCGGTCGGTGCCTCCAAGCCACGCCTCAATTCCCGGCCCTGTGGGGAGCGACGCACGATCTTGTGAGCAGGTCTGGGACCCGGCGATCGTAGCGCGACCAGCCGGTTCACTCCACAGAGGGAGCCCCTCTCGCCGCGGCTAAGCAATGAGGCGCCTGCGCCGTCGTGGGGACAACAACACCGCGATCGTTTCGCGCAAGGGCGATCACGTGCCGGGCTCACGTGCGCCAAGCGCCATCCGATGCAGGACCCACATTTCGTGTTGGTCAACGTTTGCGAGCAGGTGGCTCGGTTCGGGCGACCACCAGGCGCGAGGTCAGGCGGTTCTCGCAACCAAGGGCGACGCGTCCAGTCATGCCGGCGAATCTAGCGACGAGCCATTAGAAGTGGACGACTGGCGTGAAGGCCACGTGCAGTAGATGTTGAATCTCATACGTCGTCCCGCCCATCGTCGCCGCCGAGGCGACCGCGAAGATCACACGACCCGGCCATGTGGGCAGTATTCGGCGGGTGGCGGCGAGGCCGTACAGGAGGCAAAAGAGCGGCACTCCGACCGTGAAATCGAACAGCCAGCAGGCCCCGACGAGGACCGCGAACCACAAGAACGCCACCACCTCGCGGGTGTACTGCCCGTGAATTCCCCAGCTCTTGTCCTGGACCGGTTCAAACTCGCTCGCGCTGCCGATGCTTGCGGGCGCAGGACCCATCGCCTCGATGATGTCGGCAGCAGTTGAGTGCTCCGCAGCTGCAGCGCCGACGAGGGCCACCGGTGCGGGGAGAGAGCGATCGCTTAGTACCTCGAACGAGCCGCGGCGGTCGCGCCGATAACGGACGTAGGCGTGGATTTCGAACGGCATCCGCCAGAGAGCTGCGAGCGCGGCCGCGCCGCCGCCGATTTCTGGCATCAGCGCCGTCGTGAGGTTGTACTGCAGCGCGGCGTAGACGACGGCGGTGACGGTGACAACGAGAATCGCACTCGTCGCGATCAGTGCGAGCAACGGGTAGGGGTGACGCCTGCGCTCCCGCCGGCGGAGCTCCTCTGCACGCAAGAGCACATCGTCTTCGTCGAACGGCTGATCAGCCCGCTTGGCCTCTCGTCGTAGCTGCACGGTCTTCAGCGCGAGCACGCCGATGCCGATCGCGAACAACACATCGGCGAAGGGCCGCTCAAGGAAGTGCGCCCCCGGAAAGACCTTGTGGGTTAGGTAGACATTCGTCTCGAGGCTGGGGCCGAGAATGAGACCGATGCCGAAGGCGGCGAGCGAATAGCGGAGCCGCCGTAGACCGAAGCCGATGACGGCGAACACCATCACCTCCATCACCGAGAAAAACGAGACGTCGGCCACATAAACGCCGACGATCGCGATCGACATGATGAACGGCACTAGTGCCGGACCGGGGACCCGGGTCACCTTCGCGAGCTGCGGCGCGGTGAGCACTCCCGCGATCGTTCCGATGAGACCGCCAAGGGCGATCACCCACACGGTCTCGTACGCGAGGGTGGGATAGCTCGCGGTGAAGCCGTACCCGACCTTCACCCCTTTGATGGTCAGCGCGGCGAGAAAGAGCGCATTCCCCACTCCGCCAGGTATCCCCAGACCGAGGACCGGCACCATCCCGCCCGCTTCCTTGGCGAGCGAGGACCCTTCTGGCGCGATAATGCCCTCAGGAATGCCGGTCCCGAAAAGCTCCCGCTTCTTACTCGATTGCTGGGCAATGCCGTACGACATGAAGTTCGCTGCGAAGCCTCCGATCCCGGGAATGATGCCGGTAATGACCCCGATCAGTGCCGCGCGAAGCAACGCGAGACGGTGGTGCAACGTCTCGATGATCCCCTGGACCACCTGTTTGCCAAACCCCTTCGTCAGCTCGACGGGCGCAGCACTGTCAATCTCCTGACCCATCATGTCCTGGCGGGCGATCGTCGTCGCAGTTCCGAAAACGAGCATCATCTGCGGAATTGCGAACAGTCCGAGAAAGAGTGCGACAAGGGCGACGCCACCAAATAGGCCGACCATTCCGAAGGTGTAGCGATTAATGCCGGTTACAGGATCGGGGCCAATCGTCGAGAGTAAGAGCCCGATACCGGCCGAGATCAGCGCCTTACTCGCCGCGTCGGTACCTAGGGTCCCGACGAGCAGCAGTGCTATCGAGATCAGTGCGACGTACTCAGGCGGATGAAAGAGCAGCGGAAGTTGGTCGATAATAGGAATGAAGCCGACAAGGACCGCACAACCGATCAACCCTCCGATGCAGGTGGAGGTCGCCGAGATTCCGAGAGCACGGCCGGCCTCCCCCCGCTGAGCCATGGGAAAGCCGTCGAACGTTACGGCGAAAGCCTCTGGGTGCGCGGGCGTGTTGAGCAGGATCGAGGTAATTGAGGCGCTGAAGTAACTTCCAGCCTGTGTGGCCAGGAACAGCGAGAGCGTCCCCGTGAGGTCGATGTGATAAATGAACGCGAGTACGATGCTCAGGACGACGGGACCGCCGAGACCGGGAATGACTCCGAGGAACATGCCCAGCAGGGATCCGGCGACGAGATAGGCAACGCCGGGCCCGGTTCCGAGCGCCGTGAGACCGTTAATCAGGTTGTGCAGCACGTTGATTCGGATCCCCTTTGCCCTGACGTCGGGACGGCGAATACCGCAGACGCCTTCCCCAGATGCTCGAACACGGCCCTAATCCAGCTCAGCTCAGCTGGGACGGGTCTTGGGCGATTGCCCATGCAAGTTAATCACCGGTTCCTGCAGCGTGCCACGAGATGCAGCGTGCTGAGCGGCGTTGTAACAGATGCGGAGGGCCGGGACACCACGATCACGCGGTGCTCCGGCCCTCCATCTCAGTGCTCGGGGGCTTCAGCTCCCGTGATTCTGCAGCACCTAGCAGCTAGCCGTGATGAAGCACGCGATGGTCGAGCCCTTGGCGAGGCTCGTGATGTACGCCTGCTTCGCCGTTACCGGGTCGTTGTACGTCGGGTTCAGACCGTCCTTCAACATCTGCGCCTTGAAGCCGCCCGCCTTGAACGTGAACTTGGCGGCTGCCCGCAGGGCGACAACCTCGGCGTTGGGCACGCGGGTCTGAGTGACGAGCGGAGTGCCGCCCGCCTTGCTCATCGCGAGCATCGCGTCGTACTGTGACGTGGCCAGCTTGCTCTTCGCTGGATACTGCGCGAGCAGCGACGCCAACGTCGGCAAGTGCGTGAGGCTGCTTCGGTACAAGGTGCCGGGTGACGGCTGGACGGTCACAGCCAGCGGGACCGCCTTCTGCGCGGCGATGAGCGCCCCCGAGTTGCTCAGCGAGATCAGCGAAACCGGCGCGTCACCGCGGAGGAAGCCCTGCACAAGGTCGGTCAGCTTGATGTAGCCCGAGACAAAGTTCGTCTTCACGCCGAGCACGCCCATCCAGACCCTGAGAATCAGGTTGTCGGTCCCCGAGTTCTCCGTCAGGATCGAAACCGGAGAACCGGAGCTCTTCACCTGGGAAAAGGTCTTGAATGACGAGCTCGGGTTCGCGACGAGGACCGACGTGCTCTGCCCCGCTTGGGCGATAAACGCTAGTCGTGCCGGGTTGAAGTTCAGACCGGCGGTGTGGGTGACCGACAGAGAGATGTCATTCAGCACGTTGAGCATACCGATCGTCAGACCGTCAGGCTTAGCGGCAGCCATCGCGTCCTGACCGGTGATCGTGTTGCCGGTCGTGATGTCTTCGACGTTCACCGTCGCGTGGAGGTAGGCACCGAGGTACGGAGCGAGGGCCCGGGCATACAGGTCGAACGGTCCCCCGGTCGATCCGGGCTCGATCAAGGTGATGGTCTTGCCCTTGTAGAACTTCATTCCCTGCTGTAGCGGCGTCAGCTTCGAATGCCTCACCGATGCGCCGGCGCCGATTGGCGCAGCGAGCATCGCGGCGGCCATAGCACCAACCCCGAGTGCCATGACGGCCTGTCGCCGCAGGCGCGGCCCGCCGCTTGAATCCTTCCTCTGCCGTGAGAACACCAGCAACCCCCTCCTTGAAGTGATACATCGTAGGTAGATCGTTACAATATCGCAGCCTTATCGAAGGACAACCGTATTGCAAGCCACCGACCCCGTCCGGGGCGAAGCGCACCGCTCGGGGACGGGCCTCAGGGCGTCGCGGGCACGGGTGATCCCTCCGCGGCACGCATCAGCTGTGAGGCGAGCTCGGTCGCGGGGCCGTAGCGATCCACGTCGTCACGGTAGTACCCCCTGTGAAACTGGTTCCGGTAGCCGGCAACCTGCGAGTTGCGAGGCGCGTTCGCGGAGCCGATGCGCGGCTCGAGCTCTATGCAGTCCGGAACACTCGAGGCGTCACGAAAAACGTTGAGCGGATCGCGCCCTTGCTCCACTGCCTCGATCTGCTCAGAGATGAGGCGTCGAAACTCGATGATCGCGAGGTCGGTCGCGCCAAGATTCTCTCTTGATCGATCAGTGATCGGCCCCTGCGACCACCATGCCGCAATGTCCTGAGCGAGGACGTAGTCCAGCACAGGCTTACCGTGTTCGTCGTGGATCGGATGCCAATAATACGGCACGGTGTCCTGCACCGGGGCCTGCACTCCCGGCGCGTGGTACAGCACATAGGAAATGTGGTAGGTCCGCTCGTCGTCGAGCGGAATTCGCATATTCACTTGAGTGCGTAGACCGCCAGCTCCGCGCGAGTAGTGAGGGAAGATGTTGTAAGGAAACCACTGGACCCGATCGCTCTCCGCGCCCTTCTCCACGGTGAACTGGATCCCCTTTCGAAACCCGTAACGGTCTCGCTCTACCACGACGTGATCATGGCCCTCGACCCCACGGATGCTCGTGTATGCACGATGTGTAGCGCTGTCCTGTGCTCGGCCCTCAAGCGCTCCTTCGCGCTCAAGAATGTACTTGAAGAAATGGCCGTGTAGATAGGGATTGTGGTAGGGGTCGGCGGAGTTCTCGTGACACTGCAGCCAGTTGCACGGGATGATCGTGAGGCCGATCTGACGGATTGCGTTCGGCCACACAAGGAAGTCCCACCGTGGGAGCACCGGCGCCGGGAGCGGCCCGAGGTATGCGAAAATCAGTCCGCCGAGCTCTTGCACTGGGTAACCACCGATGTTCACCCGTTCCTTGAGGCGGCTACCCGGCGATTCAAGTGGCGTCTCCGTGCATTGGCCGGACTCGTCATAGCACCAGCCGTGGTAGGGACACCGGAGACCATGTTCCTCGGGAATTCCGAAGCGCATGTGGACAAGACGGTGCCCACACCGCGGCTTAATGAGCCCGAACGTGCCCGAGCGGTCGCGGTAGAGCACAAGCTCCTCGCCGAGCAGCTTTACCTTACGCACCGGGTCATCGTCGAGCATCGCCGTGGGAGCGATGGGCTGCCAGTACCGCCGCATCAATTCGCCGAGCGGTGTCCCCGCGCCGACACGTGTGAGGCGCTCGTTCTCTGAAGCCGTGACCATTGCTCTCCTCCCACTCGGTGGCGACACCGTTGAGTGACCGTTGGCGCTCCAAACGCGATACACGGGTACCGCAATTACCGGGCCTACAACTCAGCTGACCAACTTCGGCCGTCCGGAAACTGTGGCGAGACTCCGTCTACCGGGATGCTTTTTTCCTCTCGCTCCCACGCCAGGACTTAATTCGTGATCCGCAAAAACTAGTCCAGATCCTCGCCGGCGAGGCTGCGGTAGTAGCGAAACGCTGCGAGCATGCCCGCCTCGCCACCCGCGGAACCCCGCGTGCGCGGGCCGGTGTCGTTCTGGCGCTCCTTCATCAGCGCGAGGTCCTGCGCGGGGATCGGCTGCGGGTCACCGAGCAGGTAGGCCTTGTACATCATCGTCACGAGTTCGTTGAGCGCAAGGGTGCGAACCGTTGCGTCCTCCACGCCGTCGCCAACGACGCTCACGCCGTGACCGCGCATCAGTGCCACCTTGCTGGCGCCCATGAAGCTCGCAAAGTCCTCGCCGAGCGCGTCGTTGGAGATCGTGATGCTCCGCTGGTAGGTGCGCACGCCGTCAATTGCGAGGCGCGCCCCTGAGCCATAGGCGGCGTAGATCGGAAAGATCTCCTTTTCACAGATCGTGAGCAGCACCGCGTGCTCGGGGTGCACATGGATGACGGATTTCACGTCCGGGTTCTTCTTCATCAGCCAGATGTGGATGAAGCTCTCCGAGGGCGGTTGCAGGCCGTCGGGCCCGGCGACCTTGTCGCCGTTGAAGTTGACCTCGATGACGTCGTCCGGTGTGGTGTAGCGGAGGCCGACCTCGTCGGGTCCCTTGCCCTTGATAAGCAGGGTGTCCTCGCTCATCCGGTAGCTCACATGGCCGAGGGCGGCGTGGGTGAGCTCCAGCTTGCCGAGGATCCGGCACGAGCGGGCGACCTTCTCGATGAGCTCTTTGCGATCCGGGGAATCTGCCATGTGCGCGCTCCTTTGCGACGACTGATCTTGCCTCAACTGCGGGGCCCGCACCCGGGCAAGCGAACAGCATGGGTGCCGGACACCGGCTGTTCGTCTACCGCGCTCGGGTCACGGCTCGCCGAAGCAGCGGACCGCGTTGTCCCACATCAGCTTGCGCATCGCGGGGCCCGCGATGCCCTGCTCCTGCCAGCCGAGGACGATCGAGGTCGACTCCGGGAAGCGGGATTCGGCGTGCGGGTAGTCGGTGCCGAGCATTAGCACGTCTTCGCCCAGCTGGTCGATGACGTGCTTGGCCATCTCGGGGCCCTCGTGCATCTCGATGCTCGCGAAGAAGCGACCGCTCGTCAGGTACTCGCTGGGCTTCATCTTCAGCTGCTCGTTCACGTAGCCGACGTAGATCATCTGGTCGTCGAGGCGCTTGCTCCAGAAGGGGAGCCAACCGAAGCCGGACTCGAGGATCGCGAAGTTGAGGTTCGGGTAGCGGTCCATCATCCCCGAGCCCGTCACGGCGGCGACGAAGCGCATCGCCGCCCACGGGTGGCTCGCGCTGCGGCCGATGAAGGGGCTCTCCCACAGGTCCCGGTAGCCCGGGTAGCCCGTCGCGAAGCTGTGGTGCACGACGGCGAGGCCTGCCTCCTCGGCGGCCTTCCACAGCGGCTCCATGTCGGGGTGGTCGATCGGGTAGTCGAGCGGCATGTGCGGCTGGATCGCCACCGCCCAGGGCGCGTCGCCCCACTTCTCGATCTCTTCGACTGACTCCTTAATGGAGCGGGCGGTGACGACGATCATCGTCTTCAGGCGGTTCGGGTACTGGCCGCACATGTCGTTCAGGCAGCGGTGGTTGGCGCGGATGAACTCCATCTCGACCTCAGGGTTCTCCGCGTTGTTTGCCCCGTTGCCGACCATCATGTGGACGTCGACACCCTCCTCGTCCATGTCCTTGATGCGGATGTCCGCCCACTCGTTGCCGCCGAAGCTCGGGAAGCGCGAGCCCATGAAGGTCTGGAAATGGCGCTCCTGCTCGCGGGGCTCGCCCTCGCCGAGGACGCGCGGCTTGCTGCCACCCCATCCACCGACGGTGCGGCTGAAGCTGTAGCGGTGCCGGAATGGCGCCTCGAAGACCTCACCGGCGTGGCCAATCTTCACCTCACGGAGGTGGCCGTCGAGGTCGGGCACGAGCTCGCGCACCCGCGGTGAGAGGTACGGCTCGAGCTGCTCGGCCGGAAGCGAGCAGTGGGTGTCCGCGTCGAAGACCTTGAAACCGTCCTTCATGGATCTTCCTTTCGCTCCGCCCGAGTACTGGCGGACTCTTCGAAGAGCTCGGTGTTGGGGTGATCGCCCCGGGGTCCACCACCCCGGTCGTCAACCTCCCGAAGGAGATCATCGTCAGTTCAACCACGCGAGGTGATGATTCGTGGAGATTCTAAATGAACTTGCCTAACCGTGTGCGGTTCGTCGCTCCCGACTCGCCCAGGCTCTGCTTTGGGGCGGCGACGGCATGCCTGGTGAACCTCGAGTGGCGCCGCTGGAGGACCTGCGCGGCGCGGAGTCGACGTCGAGCGGTCGAGGCGTTGGACCTCGCTCAGCGGCTCGGGCGAGACGGGCAACGGCGGCGCCGCAAGCATCGCGGACACGCTGGCAGTTTTCGCTACGGGAACGACTCGAGCGACAGATCAAAACTGCGCGAGGTACTGCGCGGGGTCGATCTGGGCCTCGATGATGAGGGGGCGCGTCAGCCCCCCGAGGTCGCCGAGGACCTTCTCGAGGTCGCCCTCGGAGTCGACCCGCACGCCGTCGCAGGCGAGGCCACCCGCGAGCGCGACGAGGTCCATCTCCTCGAGCTGGGTCGCGGTGCTCGGGTAGCCGATCGCCATCTGCTTCAGCTCGATGCGGTTGAGGCTCCCGTCCGTGAAGACCACGCAGACGAGGCCGAGGCCGAGGCGGGCGGCGAGGCGCAGCTCGGTGGCCGTCATCGCGAAGCCGCCGTCGCCGATCATCGCCACGACCTGGTGCCCGGGCACCGTCATCGCCGCCGCGATCGCGGCCGGGAGGCCGAAGCCCATCGCCGAGAGGCCGTTCGACATGAGCACCGAACGCGGCCGCTCGGTGCGCCAACCCTGCGCGACGAGGAACTTGTGCGAGCCGACGTCGGTCGTGACCACGGTGTCGGCCGGCAGGGCGGACTGCACGAGGTCGACGACGTCGCTCGGGTTGAGGCGACCACTGGTGCGCCCCGCGTAGTACGCGGCCCGCAGGCGCTCGCGGTGCGCCGCTTCCTCCCCGTCGCTCCAGCGCGGCTCGCCGCGCCAACCCGCCGTCAACCAGTCGAGCACCGCGGCGATGTCGCCGGTCACCTCGCAGGGGGCGGCGTAGATCTGATCGGTGTTCGGGGTCGAGTCGAGGTGCAGCACCGGCGCCTTGAAGGTCCAGGGCTTCACGAGCTCGACCGGGTCGAAGCCGACGGCCACGATCAGGTCGGCACCGTCCATGAACTCCTTCACGACCTTGTTGCAGGCGACGTCGCTGACGCCAGCGAAGAGCGGGTGGCTCTCGGGAAAGACGCCCTTGGCCATCGGCGCGACCACGACGGGCGCGCCGAGCGCCTCGGCGAAGGCGACGAGCGACGCGGACGCCTCGGCGCGGGCTGCGGAGATGCCGGCGAGCACGATCGGGCGGCGCGCCCCTCCGAGGAGCTCGAGGGGGCCTGCCGCGCCTGCGGCGCGCTCGACGACGACCGTCGCCTGGCGCTCACGTCCGAGGGGGACCGCCAGCACCTCGCCGTCGAGGGCGGTGGCCGTCAGGGAGTCGTTCGGGCAGGTGAGGTGGACGGCGCCCGGCCGCTCGGCCGTCGCGGTGCGGATCGCCTTGCGGATCACCGTCGCCGCCGAGCGCGGCTCGAGACGCCCCGACCACTTCGTGATCGGCGAGAAGAGCAGTTTGTGATCGACGACCTGGTGGGTGAAGAACTGCTCACTGCCGCTCTCGATCTGACCGGAGAGGGCGAGCATCGGGACGCGGTCGAGCTGCGCGGCGGCGACCCCGTTCACGAGCGCCGTCGAGCCCGGCCCGAGCGTTGAGAAGGCGACGCCGAGGGAGCCGGTGAGCGCGGCCTGACCCTCGGCCATGAAGGCCGCTGTCCCCTCTCGGCGGGCGAGCACGACGTCGATCCCCTGCCGGCGCGCCTGTTCCATGAGCTCGATGGTCGGGTCCCCGGGGTAACCGAACATCGTCGTCACCCCCGCCGTCACGAGCGAGCGTGCGAGGACCTCAGCGCAGTTCTCGTCGGTCACGTGTTTCCTCCCCGCTGGCGGACACGCTCGCGACGGTTCGGGTCGTAGCCTGCGCAGTACGGCCAGCCTACCGAGGCGTTCCAAAGCGGCACCGGCTCGCACGTGACCACCGTCACGGGGCACGATCTCCCCCGAGGCCAGGGGGGAGACCGGTGAGCGTCTGCATCGTCGTCGAGGAAGACCCGATCCTGCGCACGGTGCCGGTGATCCTCGACCCGGCGACGAGCGCCGAGCACGAGGCCGCGGTCGTCGAGTGGTACCGCCACGACGTGCGCGACTTCCTCGCCTGGCGCGACGGCCTGCGGGCGCGCCTGTCGGGCCTGTTCCCCGCCGAGGTGCTCTTCGCCTTGGGGCAGGAGGACTTCGCAGAAAAGGTCCCCCGCGCCGACGCCGTCGTCGTCGAGAGCCTCCTCGTCGGGGAAGCCGAGCTCGCCGTCGCGCCGCGGCTGCGGGCGGTCCTCAAGTTCGGCGCGCTGCCGAGCAACGTCGACCTCGTCGCCTGCCAGCGCGCCGGCGTGCGCGTCGAGGTGCAGCGCCGTCACGTGAACGTCGCTGTCGCCGAGCACGCGATGGCGTTCATGCTCGCCCTCGCGAAGCGACTCCCCGAGGTCGGTGGGGTGGTCACCGCCGCGGGCCTCGTCGCGGCGGGCTTCGACCCGACGCCCTTTGACCGCCGCTACACCGGCAACTCGAACTTCGCCCGCATCCCCGGCCTCGGCACCCTCGCCGGCGCCACCCTCGCGATCGTCGGCCTCGGCGAGATCGGCCGCGAGATCGCCCGCCGGGCGGCGGCCTTCGAGATGCGGGTGCGCTACTTCCAGCGCCACCGCGTGGAGGCCGTCGAGGAGTGGGCGTTGCACGCGAGCTACGGCTCGCTCGAGGAGATCCTCCCGACGGCGGACTACGTCTCGCTGAACCTCCCCCTCACGCCTGCGACGCGCGGCTTCATCGGCGCCCGCGCGCTCGCGTCGATGAAGCCGGGCGCGGTCCTCGTGAACGTGGCGCGGGCCGAACTCGTCGACCGCGTCGCCCTGCTCGAGGCGCTCGACTCCGGCCACCTCGGGGGCTTCGCCCTCGACGTCGGCTACGAGGAGCCGGCTGCCCCCGACGATGCCCTGCTCGGCCGGCCGAACGTGCTGCTCACCCCGCACTCGGCGGTCGGGAGCCGCTGGAACGGCATCCACGACATGGAGGAGATGTACGCGAAGCTCTGGCGCGCCCTCACCGGCGGCTGAAGCCGGGCGCGCCCGCGGGCGGGGCGCTCAGCTCCTCGCCGCGGGCGCCGGAGCCACCTTCGCGTGCTCGTTGATCGCGAAGGGGAAGTGACAGGCCACGGAGTGCCCCTCCCCCACGTCGGTGAGCGCGGGCGTCACCTCGGCGCAGACCGGCGCGGCGAGCGGGCAGCGGGTCCGGAAGCGGCAGCCGCTCGGCGGGTCGAGCGGTGAGGGGGGCTCCCCCTGCAGCCGGATGCGGCCGACGGTCGTCGGTATCCCCGGCCGCGGCGGGATCGCCGAGAGGAGCGCTGCGGTGTAGGGGTGCGCGGAGCGTTCGAACATCGTCGCGGTCGGCGCGACCTCGCAGAGCCGCCCGAGGTACATCGTCCCCACCCGCTGGGAGAGCGTCTTCACGACCATCAGGTCGTGCGCGATCAACAGGTAGGTGAGATGCAGCCGCTCCCGCAGCTCCGCGAGCAGGTTGAGGATCTGCGCCTGGATCGAGACATCGAGCGCCGTCACCGGCTCGTCGCAGATCACGATGGCCGGCGAGGCGACGAGGACCCGCGCGATCGCGACCCGCTGGCACTGCCCACCGGAGAGCTCGCGGGGGAAGCGGTTGCCGTGACGCAGCATGTCGAGGCCGCCGAGGTCGAGCATCTCGGCCACCATCTGGTGGCACTGCGTGAATGGTCAGATATCGCGTGAAAGTTGTGACAGGCACTTCACGACTAGCGCGCGGACGCTTCACCCACATGTCGCGGTCCGGACGCGCGCATCTTTGTCGAAAGGCTCGTTCAGACGGACTCGATCTGCTCCAGTCCGTCGAAGCCGAGGGCCTTGATGAAGCGCGCGGTCGCGGTGATGAAGCGCACCCGCCCGTTCGGCCCCGCGAAGTGCTGGTGGTTCACGTACGGCGGGATCCAGATGAAGTCGTCCGCTTTCCACTCGAGCTTCTTCGGCTCGTCCGCCCAGCTCCAGGTGTAGTCCACGTCGACGGTGAAGGAGGGGTCCCAGTGCAGGTCGTAGCCCTCCCCTTCGAGCACGTAGATCACCTCCTCGGAGAAGTGACGGTGCTTGCCGGAGTGCTCCCCGGGCTCGATCACCTGGATGTACATGTCGAGCGCGTACTCGGTCGTCCCCATGTGGTCGTTGATCAGGTGCTTGAGGCGGCCCTGCGGGCTGTCCTCCCACTCCTGGTCCTCCGGGCGCACGATGCTCTGCAACGACGGGCGCTGCACCTTCATCAGCTCGGCCTCGGCGAGCGCCCGCTGATAGTGGACGCTCCCCTGGCGTCCGGTCCCGTCGAATCGATCCCCTTCTTTCACGGCATTCCCTTTCGCGAGTCCTTCCGGGCTGCCCGGCCCCCTGATCGCTGCGTCGGTGGCGATCAGCCGCCCGAGTAGCCGTGGTCCACGGGCCCGCCCTGGTCGATCACTTCCTGGGGCAGCCAGTCCTCGAAACCGGGGAGCGGCTCCTTCGGGGCGCGCTCGACGAAGCCCTGGAAGCCGAGGTTGGCGAAGAGGTACACCGGCTTGGACTTCATGATCAGCATCTTCGCCGGGTTGGCGTCGTCGGCGTTGAAGTGCTGGTGCACGCAGCCCGGCTCGACGATGCACACGTCGCCCGCCTGCCAGGGGTACTTCTTCCCGTCGTGGACGTCGTAGCCGTCGCCCTCGAGGATGTAGAAGGCCGCGGTGTTCATGTGGCCGTGCTTCTGGCTCTTCGCGCCCGGCGCGAGCAGCTCGAAGTGGCAGTGGAAGAGCTGGGTGAAGTCGACCGAGTCCGGGTCGATGAGGGTCTTGCCGTACATCTGGGGGCCGCCGGCCCAGGGTTTGCTGCTCGCCGGGATGACGCGCGGCGCGTCGATCAGCTTCTTGTAGATGTCGGAGTACTTGCCCGAGAGCTCCCGGACGAAGGTCCGCTGCCGCTCGGGGGTGCTCGCTGCCGCCCGCGCGACGTCGAGGAGCTCCTGTGCCGGAATCACCTTTTCTTCGTAGGCACTGGTCATCCGCGCCTCGCTTTCCTCGATTGGATCTCCAGGACCGAGGCGCTACGAGCGGGCGTCGGGGCTCCTCCGCACCCGCTCGTTGCGGGGCGGCCGGGGCCGGGTAGCTCGCGCGTCGTGCCAGCGTCGAGCCACCTTACCCCTTCGCTTGAGAAACTCCATGGAGTGGGTGAGGAGCGGTTTCGGGGTGTCCGCGACGCCGGCGCCGCAGGACTTTCGGTGGTTGCGCATCCCCTTCCACCACGGAGGCCCGCACGGCTCGCTCAGCCTGTCACCGCAACGCCGCTCCCACTGGCCGCGTGAACCTGAATCCCACCGAACCCGACGGCCGGCACGCGGGATTCGGTCGCTGGACCAACCTCCACCAAGCGCGCTTACGGGGTACCGCCCTCGAGGGGCTCATCGGAGATCATGGGATCGACGCCGACCGATTCGGCGAGCAGGCCGTGCGTTCGCACCAGCTCGAGCATGTGTTTCGCATCGCCGGCCCGGAGCATGCGGCCCCCACCGATGAGGCACGCAGTGTCGGCCACACTGAGCGCCGCTTCCACGCTCTGCTCGACGATGACGATGGTGCGCCCTTCGCTTGCGAGCTGCGGGACCGTTTCGAAGAGCAGTTCATCCACGAGGTTTGGCGACAGGTTGGAGGTCGGCTCATCGAGCAAGAGCAGCGTCGGCTCGGTCATCAGCGCTCGGCCGAGCGCGAGCTGCTTCCGCTCGCCACCGCTCAGCTTGTGCCCAGAGGATCCACGCTTGGACTTCAGTTGCGGAAACCGCTCGAGACAGGCTTCGATGCGCTCGGCGGTCATGTGACGTGGGAGTAGGTAACCTCCCATTCTCAGGTTTTCAATCACCGAAAGCCCCGGGAACACATCATTTAGCTGCGGAACATAACCCACGCCGCGCTGGGCGAGTATGTCTGCGCTGCAGCCGGTGACGTCTTCGCCCTGATGGAAAACCTTCCCCGCGAAGACGCGGGCGTCGCCCATGATCGCTTTCAAGATGGTGCTCTTGCCTGCGCCGTTCACCCCCACGACGGCGAGAATTTCACCAGCACCGGCCGAAAATTCGACCCCTACGACAACCGGCTCCCGATAGCCGGCCGCGATGCCAGCCACGTGCAGGCGCTCGGTTGAGGTGCCCTCGGACGATTCGGGTTTCACGACGGAGGCCCCGCCCGCCGTCCGAGATATGCCTGGCGAACGAGGTCGTTCTCGGCGACCTCGTCGAAGGAACCTTCGGCGATCGCCTCGCCATTCGCCATCACGATCACGACATCACAGACCTGTCGGATAAAGCCCATCTCGTGGCCAACAAGCACGACACATACGCCGCTGGAGCGCAGCGTCGCCAGATCGTCGGCTAGTCGAGCCACCAGCCACGGGGCCATTCCGACGGTCGGTTCGTCGAGCAAGATGACGCTCGGCCGCGCCATCAGGACCCTGAGGTATTCAACGATCCTTCGCTGGCCGCCGCTCAGCTCACCGCACCGCCGCTCGGCCTGGTCGAGCATCCCGAACTCGGCAAGCAACCCGAGAGCTCGTTCCGTCGAGGCGCGCTCATGAGATCGCCACTTCCTTCGGGTGAGTAGCGCCGACACCAGGCCCTCGGCGCTCGGCGACTTGGTCCCAGCGATCACGTTCTCGAGCACGCTCAGTCGCGAAAAGATTCTGGCCGTCTGAAAGGTCCTAAGGAGGCCCAACTCAGAGCGTTGGTGCGGTCGCAGGTGGGTGATGTCCCTCTCCCCCAGCAGGACGCGCCCGCTGGCGGGGCGTTGCGCGCCCGCCAGCACCGCAATCAATGAGCTCTTCCCGGCGCCGTTCGGCCCGATGATCCCCGTTACCGCGCCAGCGGCGGCGCGGACCGTTACGCCGTTGACGGCAACGACGCCGCCGTAGTGCACGACAATCTCTGTCCCCGACAGCGGTGTCCCCGGCGTCGCCCCTCCCTCCGTCAGGGAGGCCGAGCCCACACCAAGAATGCCGGTCACTGAGCGGGGCCCTCGTTCGTCGTCGCACCGGATGGCCCGGTTATTCGGATGGACTCCTGGCCGAGCGGACCCACCTTCTCAGGTGGAGCCCGCCCACCAAGTCGAAGCGATGCACGCTCCCGGAACGTGCCTTGCGGCAGGAACCACAGCACCGCCAGGTAGACGACCCCGATGAGGATCCACTGCAGCGAGTCAATCAGTCCCGGATAGCCGATTGCCGGTAGGAAGGACGGCAGTTGGAGCAGGATCACGCCCACGATCAAGGCGCCGAAGACCGCGCCGTACTCGCTGCCGACACCGCCAAGGATCACTGCCTGGAGGAGGACGAAGGTCTCCTGATAGTTCCAGGCAGACGGCGACCACGCACCGATGAACTCGACGAGGAGCCCGCCCGTCAGGCCGGCGATCATGCCGCCGACGACGAAGAGGCGCATCCGAACTGACCAGGCGTTGATCCCTAACGACGCCGCGGCCTCCTCGTCGTCCCGCAGGAGCCGAACCGCGCGACCGAACGGCGAGATGCTGATCCAGCGACAGAGGAGGAACACTCCACCGCCGAGGAGAAATGACCATGCGACATAGGCCCAGTCGTAGGCGGCCACGGAAGAGCCGAACACCGATCGAAGCGGCGCAGGGATGTTCGCGATGCCGTTCCCTCCGTTCAGGAACGAGCTTGTGTTCCCTACCAGCTGGTTGGCGATGATGGCGATCGCGAGCATCGCCGCCGCCTGGTAGTCGCGGCGCATCTTCCGCATGGTTGCCGGCCCGATGACTGCCGCAAGGAGACCGCCTACGAGCACGGCAACGATGAGGGGCAACGGAAACGGGAGGCTCGTTCCCCAGAAATATGTCTCGCTCTGGGCGACTCCCGTCGCTGACGAACCCACGCTGGTGAGTGCGGCCGCATAGGCGCCTGCCGACTCGAAAATGATGAAGCCAAAATTGACGATGCCGCCGAGGCCGAACTGCAGATTGAGCGCCAGTGCGCCCATGGCGTAGACGACGAAGTACACCGCAGTGAGGGAGAGGTAAAAGTTCATTAGCCCACTAGCCCATCGCTTCCGATTTCTCCCAGAGCTCTCCGAAGAAGCCTCGCGGACGCACCAGGAGCATCAGCAGCAGCACGCCGACCGCGATGGCAACGTTGAACGATCCCGCGCCGAACGAGCCGGCGATCTGAATGACGAGGGCGAGCACGAGCGAGGCCAGCGCCGCGTAGCCGATGGCACCGATCCCCGCGACCACGACGGCCGCGAGGATGTAGGGCAGGAAGTTCGTCCCCGTCACGAACGACACACTCAGATAGCTGACGGACAACAGGGCCCCGCCGAGGCCGCAGAGCATTCCCGATACGAACCAAGTCAGGCGAACCACGCGCTCCGTAGGGATCCCAGAGGCCCGGGCCAGCTGGCCGTTTGCAGCACTGGCGCGAATCCCGATTCCCAGTTTGGTGCGATGGAGGATTACCTCAAGGACAGCGACGGTCGCGAGCGCCGTGGCGACGATATACAGCTGTGTACTCGTAAAGATCATGCCCACCACATCGTGATTCCCGCCCAACGGGAAGACGAACTGGAATATCTCGCTGCGCGTGATCGCTGCCATGATGTAGTCGATGATCAGGCCGATCGCGACACTCACAATCGCCATCTCGAACAACCGCGCCCCTCGGCTGGCAAATCGGCGGATGACCACCCTCCCGACCAGAAGGGAGAGCAATCCCACGGCGATCGATCCGATCACGACTCCGACCCAGATCGACAGCCCCTGCTCGGTGGTGAGCAGAGCGGTGAACGCACCGACCGTCATGAAGGAGCCATAGGCAAGGTTCAGCACGTTGGTCATGCCGAACTGGAGCGAGAAACCGATGGCTGCGATGCTGAGGATCGCCGCCTGGACGATGCCGAACCCGATGCTCGTCACCAGTAGATGCAACTTGCGCACTCCGGATGGTCGTGGGCTGGACGAGACAACTACTCGGTGCCATGAGAGCCTTGGGGTCTGCCTCGCCTCTCTGAGACCCCGGTGGGCGCGACCTCAGAGCGAACGGTGATTTACCGCCGGGCCGTTGCTCAGCTGCTCTGGATCTTTTGTGCGGAGATGAATGCCCGCTCGACGTAGTTGCCATGCGCGTCGACGCCCTCGACGACCTGGCCGCCGTACGAGTTGTGATACGTGTTGAAGTCAAATGGCCCGCCGGGACCGATGTAACGGATCGACTTGCCCTGCTTGAGGAGTTTCACTCCCTGTGCGTACGTATAGACGACCGTCTTCCCCGCACCGGGGTTCGCGATGGACATGATCTCCTTGTTGAAGACCGAGCCCGTCACGGATTTGGCTGCCGTCGCTGCGAGCGCGCTCAGAACCACCGTCTGATACCCGTTTGCCGTGTTGGGGCTCGTGAGATACTTCGACGGGTCGGGGACTTGCCCCAGCGCTTTGGTGCCGAGAAGCGACTTCTCGAATTGTGCCGTCGACGCGTTGGGCTTGGCCGCAGCATTGCTGACCGTGAGGTATTCCTTTGCGAACTGCGTGGCGCCGACGCCCGATCGGAACGGGTCCATGTAACTTGTCTGCACCCCAGCTTGTGTCGCGATGAAATGAATGGTGCCAGTGTGCTGACGCGTCAGCTCCCCGAAGAACGTCGCCGCAGTGGTGGGGTCAGTCTCCGTGAAGATCACCTGAGGGTTGGTGGCAACGACGCGCGCGACCTCTGACTGGTAAGACGGCTGGTCCGGGGAGACATTGAGCTCCGAAACTAGGTTGAGATGCAGCGATTTGATGCCGGCGACAATCCCCGGGAGGTCTCCCTGTGAGCCCTGGTCAGACCCGAACACCGTCGCGACCCGCAGCCAGCCCTGCTGCTTCGCGTAGATCGCCATCGCGACCCCGTTCGCCGCATCGGGCGCGACAGCCCGCCAGAAGTACGGGTAGTGGCTTCGATCGAACTCAGATTGCCCTGCCGCGGACATCATGACGAGCTTGTCCGTGTTCAGCACCGGAACGATCTCCGGCCCGGAGTCTGAGCCTGGTCCGATCAGGAAGAAGATGTGGGAGGTCGTGGCGACGAACTTCGCGACATTGGTCAGGGCATCGGCCGGGTCGCCCTTCGTGTCGACGGGGTCTACGGCAATCTTGTGGCCGAGTACGCCGCCGTCCGCGTTGATCTCATCTGCCGCGGCGAAAGTCGAGGACTGCGCATGGAGGCCGATGAACCCCGAACCTCCGGAATACGGATAGACGACACCGATCGCGATGGGATATGGCGTCGCCTGAGGCCGGGACGACGCGGAGGCGATGCACGCTGTCGAGAGCAACGTCGCGGACGAAAGCAACGCGGCGGCGGCGCGGACAAGGATCTTCGATCGAGACATGTTCCCCCCCTTGACTTGCCTTGCATCCCCCAAGGCGTCCGATTCGATGTTGCCCTGCGATTTCTATCGTAGCCGGAGATACTTTTCAATTAATTACCCCCTACGGTTGTCACTTGTCAAACGACCGCATGAGTTGGTCCCACGCCCAGGACCACGCGTGGGACGGTCGCTGGATGGTCGGCCGAGGGCTGATCGGCACTCCGCGCCACGGCTCCGCCGCGGCTCGTGGTGCGCCACGCGCTCCCCGCGCGCGCCCCGAACCATCCTCGACGTTCGACCGGCGCCCGCGCCGCCGTTCGAGTTGGATCACCGCTGGCCCCAATTGAGACGCCGGGCTGTCGGCCACCATCCCGCCTACGCTCCTAGCGATGCGCACGACCGGGCTCACTCCGCCGCGACCCGAGCGGCCGCACCGCGGCGACGAGGCCGCGAGTGACGCGCTCGAGCGCGAGCTGCTCGCCACGCTGCACGACGTGCTGCGGTCGATGACCCGCGACATGAAGCGGGCGATCGCCCCCTTCTCCCTGTTGCCGAGCCAGGCGCGCGTGCTGCGTCACCTCGACCCCGAGGGGCCGATCTCGATGCGCGCCCTCGCGCACCGCCTCGGCTACGACCCTTCCTTCGTCACCGCGACTGCGCGCATCCTCGAGGACCGCGGCCTCGCCCGTCGTGAGGTCGACGAGCGCGACCGGCGGGTGAAGTTCCTCGTCCTCACCCCCTACGGCGAGGAGATCCGCGCCGGCCTCGACCACGACTTCTTCGGCAACCTCCCCCGCATCCGCCGACTGAACGCCACCGAACGCGCCGAGCTCTTGCAGCTGCTGCAGAAGCTCGTCGGGAACGTCGCGCCCGGCGGCGAGGGCGCCGAGGACTGAACCGAGGAGCCGCCGCGCGCACCGAGCACGGCATGACACGGATTTCCTGCATGCGGCCGGTACCCTTTTCGCCGTGGCCCCCCGACGTTCCGCACCGCTTCATTCGCCGCGCCGTGAAGGTGACGAGGAGTTCCGCGACGACACGGGGCGGGGCGACGGCCGGCGGCGCAACGGGGAGCGGCGGGACCGACCGACGCGCTCGCGCCGCGACCGTCGCCGCCGGGCGGCCGTCGCGCGCAGCCGCGGCCAGCGCATCCGCCGCCGCCTGCTGTTGAGCTTCGGCTCCCTCCTCGGCATCGCCGTGCTCCTCGCCGCCGGCCTCTTCGCCTACGGCCGCTGGCGCTTCGACCAGATCGCCAAGGTCGGCGTGAACGGGCTGGCGGAGCGGGTCGCGAACGAGCCCTTCGACGTCTTGTTCATCGGCTCGGACTCGCGCAGCTTCGCCACCACCAAGCTCGACTCCTCTGCCTACGGCTCCTCCTCGAGCGTCGGCGGACAGCGCAGCGACGTGATCATCGTCGCTCGCATCTCCCCCGCGACCCACCAGGTGAAGCTGCTCTCGATCCCCCGCGACACCTACGTCGACATCCCCGGCACGAGTGACATCGCCGGCCCGAACCGCATCAACGCGGCCTTCAACTCGGGGCCCTCGCTCCTCGTGCAGACGATCACGAACGCCTTCCACCTGCCGGTGAGCAACGTCGTCGAGGTGAACTTCCCGGGCCTGCAGAACATGGTCGACGCCGTCGGCGGCATCTACCTCAACTTCCCCGACCCGGTGCGCGACCTCAACTCCCACCTCGGGATCACCCGTACGGGCTGCCACCTCGTCTTCGGCTCGCAGGCACTCGCCCTCGTCCGCAGCCGCGACCTCTCCTACGAGACCGGCGGCGTGTGGCACTACGACGGCCTCGGCGACCTCTCCCGCATCCAGCGTCAGGACGCCTTCTTCCGGGCGCTGCTGCCGCGCCTTCGCGACGTGGTCGGCAGCCCGACCCGTCTCAACAGCCTCCTCGGCGCGGCGACGAAGAACCTCATCTTCGACAAGTCGCTCACCGAAGGAGAGCTCCTCAGCCTTGCGCAGCTCTTCCACGCGATGGGTTCCTCGGGGCTCAGCACCGAGACCCTCCCGACGATCCCCTGGACGACGCCCGGCGGTGCGGACGTGCTCCTCCCCGCGGCGAGCGCCGACGAGCAGATGATCAACCAGTTCATCTCCTTCGGGACGCCGCACGCCACGCTCACCGCCGCGCTGACGGGCCCGACCCCCGCGACGCTCACCGCCGCCGGCGACAGCGGCGCGGTGACGGTGACGACCGTGCCCTCGAGCGCCTCAGGCGCCGATGTCGCCACCAACACCCAGAAGGAGCCCTGGAACCCCTACCCCTGCGCCCCGTGAGGC
>Ga0307372_10001461_pt1 | contig 41160 bp, 41 predicted proteins | sample OX1MG_FD_202533 | JGI IMG/M metagenome (GOLD analysis project Ga0307372, IMG submission 202533) | Soil microbial communities from Risofladan, Vaasa, Finland - OX-1 | ecosystem: Environmental > Terrestrial > Soil > Coastal area > Acid sulfate soil | place: Finland: Risofladan, Vaasa | collected...
GACAGGTTGACACCCGCCCCCGAGCCGCCCTTGAAGATGATGCCTTCTTCTCTGTACCAGTTGAGGATCGAGTCCATCGAGTCCTCGACGGCGAGGATGAAGCAAGCGCTCGATTGCTGCGGAACGCCCTTGACGCCGATGTTGAACCAGACCGGCGAGTTGAAGGCGGCGCGCTGGTTCACGATGATGTGCTTGAGCTCGTCAGAGAAGATCTGGGCCTCGGCGTCGTCCTCGAAGTAGCCGTCCTTGATACCCCAGGCGGTGATGGTGTCCACCACGCGGTCGGCCACCTGCTTGAGAGAGGTCTCGCGCTCGGCGGTGCCCGGAGTGCCACGGAAGTACTTCTGGGCGAGGATGTTGGTGGCGTTCAGGCTCCAGGTGACAGGAACCTCGACCTCGAGCTGTTCGAAGGCGACAGATCCGTCGCGGTAGTCGGTGATGCGTGAATCGCGCCGGTCCCATGCGAGCTCGTCGTAGGGGTGGACCCCTTCGGTGGTGAAGTGCCGCCGAATGCCGATAGCGGTCCTCTGCGGGGCGATTGCCATGGTCGTCGTTCCACCCTTTCCTTGGTTCCCAGCGTAGGTGCCCACCTTCGGGAGACGGCAGGGCTCCTCAGCCCAACCCCTCCCTCAGACCACAAGATGTTGTGGTCTCTCCTGAAGTGGCCCCCAGATGCAGTGGCCATTACAGCACTGTAGTTACGAGAGTGTCAATGGATTTGTTGCGGTGTCGGCCCTGGTCGCGACCCGTTCGCGAAGGTTTGCACCCGGGGCCGTCGAGGCGGCGAGCGGGCTTAGGAGGATGAGTGCCTGGGGGGCCCGGATTGGGTCCGGATAGGGTCGGCGGTCGTGGCCTGTGTGATCGCCATCGATGCCGGGACGAGCGGCGTCCGGGCCCTGGCCGTCGACGGGTCCGGGGCCGTGGTCGACGTCTCGTACCGGGAGCTGACTCAGCACTACCCCCGGCCCGGATGGGTGGAACACGACCCCACCGAGATCTGGGAGACCGTGGTGGAAACCGTCAGCGAGGTGGCCGGTCGGCGCCAGGTCGCGGGCAACACGATCGCGGCGATCGGGATCACCAACCAGCGCGAGACGGTGGTGGCCTGGGACCGTGGTAGCGGCCTCCCCCTGCACAAGGCCATCGTGTGGCAGGACCGGCGGACCGCCGAGCGGTGCGACGAGCTGCGTGCCGAAGGCCATCTCCCGGTGGTGCGGGAAAGGACTGGGCTCGTCCTCGACCCGTACTTCTCGGGTACCAAGATGGCGTGGCTGCTCGGTCCCGGTGGGGTCCCGGTCACCGACGACCTGGTCCTCGGCACCGTCGACGCCTGGTTGATCTGGAACCTCACCGGGGGCCCCGATGGTGGGGTCCTCGCCACCGATGCCACCAACGCCTCTCGGACCTTGCTCTACGACATACGCGAGCGGTCGTGGTCCGACGAGCTGTGCGACATCTTCGGAGTACCTCGGGCCGCGCTCCCCGACGTCGCGCCCTCGTGCGGTCGGTTCGGAGTGGTGCGGGGGGCGCTCGCCCACGCGGCGCCGGCTGTGGCGGGCGTCGGGGTGAGCGGGGTGGCCGGCGACCAGCAGGCGGCGCTGTTCGGCCAGGCGTGTGTGTCGCCGGGTATGGCGAAGGTGACCTATGGGACGGGGAGCTTTGTCTTGATGAACGTCGGTGGTGTGTGCCCGCCGCCTTCGGAGGGGCTCCTCACCACCGTGGCCTGGGATCTCGGTGAGCATGGCGGCTCGCAACCGGTGACGTACGCGCTGGAGGGAGCCGTGTTCGTCACCGGGGCGGCGATCCAATGGTTGCGGGACGGGCTCGGGCTCATCGGCGAGGCGGCCGGCATCGGACCGCTCGCCGAGCAGGTCGACGACAGCGAAGGCGTCTACGTCGTGCCCGGATTCACCGGCCTCGGCAGCCCGTGGTGGGACCCTTATGCGCGGGGCGCCATCACCGGCCTCACCCGAGGTTTGGGTGCGGCGCACATCGCCCGGGCCGTGATCGAGGCCATGGCGTACCAGGTGCGCGACGTGGTGGAGGCCATGAAAGATGTCGGCACCGAGCTCGCCGCGTTGCGCGTCGACGGTGGTGCGGCGGTCCTCGACCTGTTGCTCCAGATCCAGGCCGACCAACTGCGGGTCCCGGTGTCGCGTCCCACCACGACCGAGACCACCGCGCTCGGAGCCGCCACCTTGGCGGGAGTGGCCGAGGGCGTGTGGTCGTCGGTCGGTGATCTGGAGTCGATCTGGACTCTCGAGGCTCAGTTCGAAGCCCGAGGCTCGGTGACGGCGGCCGACCGCGCCTATGAGGGTTGGCGAAAGGCGGTCGAGCGGTCGCTCGGGTGGGCGGTCCCGGGGAGCTGAACGGCGTCGCCTGCGACGTCTCTATCGAGGCGGGCCTTCGTACCATGGGATCACCCGGACGCCGAGGAGCTCCGGAGAGAGGTTCACCGGGTCGTGCTCCTGCTGTATGCCATCGGGTTCGTGGCGGGGGTTATCGCCGGCATCTCACCGTGCATCCTCCCGGTCCTCCCCGTCGTCCTCGTGGCCGGCGCCACGGTCCCCACACCCGACGACGCGACCGACGACGCGACCGAAGGCGGCGGCGGCGAGAGCGCGGACGCCACCCAGAGACGGACCCGACAGCCGGCCGGGACACGAGGGTCGGGCGACAGCCTGCGGGTGGCGGTCCGGACCTCGAAGTCGACCCCGGCTCGTTCGGTGGATCGGGCCCGGTCCCGGAGCTACCGGGCCTATGCCGTGGTGGGCGGGCTCGTGGTCAGCTTCAGCGTCGTCACCCTGGTGGGGTCGTCACTGCTCAGTGCGCTGGGCCTGCCCCAGGACTTCCTGACCGACGCCGGGCTCGTCGTCCTGGGCGTCGTGGCGGCCGGGCTCATCGTTCCGCCCCTCGGGCACCTCCTGGAGCGACCCTTCGCCCGGATCGCGCAGCGCCAGCCCAACGGGAACGCCGGAGGGTTCGTCCTCGGTCTCGGGTTGGGGGCGCTGTTCGTCCCCTGCGCGGGCCCGGTGTTGACCGCCATCTCCGTGGTCAGCGCCCATCATCGGGTCGGCCTTGGTGCGGTGGTGCTCACCGTCGACTTCGCCCTGGGGGCGTCGGTTCCTCTTCTCGTGTTCGCGCTGGCCGGCCAACGGGTGGCCGAGCGGGTGGCCGCCTTCCGGTCGCGGGCCGTGCTCACCCGGCAGATCGGTGGGGTGATCCTGCTCACCATGACGCTGCTCATCGCCTTCAACGTCACCGATGGCCTGCAGCGGGTGGTGCCCGGGTACACCCACGCTCTCCAGAGCCATCTCGAGGGTGGTTCCTATGCCAAACGGCAACTGGCCGCCCTCACTGGTGCGAAGAAGTCGGGGAAGCTCGGGAGTTGCGCGCCGGGACTGTCGACACTCGAGGACTGTGGCACGGCTCCCAACTTCACGGGCGTCTCGTCATGGCTCAACACCCCGGGCGATCGGCCCTTGTCACTGGCGTCGTTGAAGGGCAAGGTCGTCCTGGTCGACTTCTGGACCTACTCGTGCATCAACTGCCAACGGTCACTGCCTCATGTCGAGTCCTGGTACGCGCGATACCGCCACGACGGTTTCGTGGTCGTGGGAGTGCACACCCCCGAGTTCGCCTTCGAGCATGTGGTGTCGAACGTCAAACTGGCAGCGGCACAGCTCGGTGTGGACTACCCCATCGCCGTGGACAACGGCTACAAGACCTGGGACGCCTACCAGAACGAGTCCTGGCCGGCCGAGTACCTGATCGACGCCACGGGCCAGGTCCGCCACGCCGAGTTCGGCGAGGGCGACTACAGCGGCACGGAGTCGCTCATCCGGACGCTCCTCGTCGACGCCAACCCCAAGGTGAAGCTCCCGCCCGGTACGGACGTCCCGGACAAGACCCCGACCGTGGCGGTGACCCCGGAGTCCTACCTCGGGTACCAGTACGGGTTGCCGAACTTCGACGGGACCACCGTCTCCGAGAACCAACCGGCGGTCTACAAGTTCCCGAGCTCACTGCCTCCCGACGCCCTGGCCTTCGCGGGAACCTGGACCGTGGGTGCGGAGAAGATCTCGTCGGGATCAGGGGCGCGCCTCGAGCTGGCTTTCACCGCCCATCACGTCTATCTCGTTCTGGGGGGGACCGGCACCATCAAGACCACCGTGGGCTCGCACACCCAGACCATCGCGGTGTCGGGCATCCCCCGGCTCTACACGCTCGTGTCGTCACCGACGATCGAGACGGCCACCCTCGTCATCAACTTCTCGCCCGGCGTCGACGCCTACGACTTCACCTTTGGCTGACCCACAGCTTGGTCTGATTCGCCGACCTAGGTTTGATGGTCGGGCCACACCGACGAAGGAGACGGTCACATGGTTGAAGACCTGGTAGACCCGCGTCGTGCCGAGCCGCAGTTCGTAGCCCCGGAACGAACCATGCTCGAAGGATGGCTCGAGTTCCACCGGGCCACGCTCATGCTCAAGTGTGAGGGGGTCTCCGACGTCCAGCGCAAAGCTAGGCCCATCTCGACATCGAAATTGTCACTCCACGGCTTGGTGCGGCACATGGGAGAGGTGGAACGGAGTTGGTTCCGGCGATGCCTTCTGCGCGAGTCCGATGCACCGCCGATCTGGTACGACCCCGAGATCGAGGACAGCGAGCTCGTCCCTCTCGACGACGCCGACTGGGAGAGCGACCTGACGACCTGGCTCGAAGAGTGCGAGGCCAGTCGGGTGGCCGCGGCGGGGCTCTCGCTCGACGACACCGGCCTCAGAGAAGGTGACCCGCGCTCGTTGCGATGGATCTATCTCCACATGATCGAGGAATACTCTCGACACAACGGCCACGCCGATCTCATCCGGGAGATGGTCGACGGAGCGGTCGGCTGGTAGTCGAACACCCGAATGGCTTTATGCCGGGCCACTTTGGAAGGGGAGTTGCTCGCCAGTCTCGAGCAGTGTCTTGAGCCCGCTGAGGATCTCGCTCCAGCCGCCGCCGGCCCCGCTCGACTCGCTCTCGCCACGCAGCACGGTGGCCCACATCGGCGCACCCGTCACGTCGTGAATAACGGTGAGCTTGGTGACACCGCCTCGAACGGGCTCGATGTCATAGGTGAGTCGGGTAAAGGCCTCAGATGCCATCTCGGGCGTCATCGTCATCCGCCACGTCTGGACCAGCTTGCGAGGCGGGTCGGACTCGATCACCTCGCCATCGCTAATGACGTCCGGACAGCCCAGGGCTTTCATGCCCTCGTTCGCGTGTGCCCGAAAGGCACCCCCCGACCGCAGCTCGTACTCCACGAGAGGGGCGTAGCCGTACTGCACCGTCCAGTCGGGCTTGGTGATGGCCTCCCAGATGGCCTCGGGCGTCGCCTTGATGTAGACGCGGTACATCTGGATCGTCTCGGACGTGGTCGACGTGGTCATTTCCGTGCCTCCAAGTTGACTTTCAGGGTGGCGAGCGCCGAAGCGTGGCGTTCGCTGTACTTATCGATCCACCGGTCATGGATCAGACGGATCGGGACGGGGTTGAGGAAATGCAGCTTCTCTCGGCCCGACCGACGGGTAACGACAAGCCCTGCCTGTTCCAGCAGCCGTAGGTGCTTCATGACTCCGATCCGCGACATGTCCACGTGAGATTCGAGATCGGTCAACGTGCGACCTTCGCGCTCGAAGAGAAGATCGAGCAGGAAGCGGCGCGTCGGATCGGCGAGGGCCTTGAACACGACATTCTCGTCCACACCCGGCCATTATATGTAACCATATAGTTACATGTCAAGGCTGGACTTCCGAGGGCGCACTTCTGATTCGCTCTGTGGGGTCCCGCTGTCTAGCGAAGTGACACCGCCACCTGCTCGAGATGGTCCATGGCTTCTTGCATGCCGGCCTCCATACCCGAGGCGATGTGCGCGTCACGGATGGCCTGGCCGGTGTGCTGGACCAGGATGGTGAGGGTCGTGCGCCCGCCTTGTTGGGTGAAGGCGTAGGTGTTGACGACGACTTCGTCGGGCATGGCTTCGAAGACCTCGGTCGAGACGATCCGCTCGTTGGTGACGATCTCGCGGTACTCGCCGTGGAAGGCGACCTCGAACCCCTGGTTGGCGACCATCACGTAGCGCCACATGCCACCTACCCGTAGGTCCACCTCGACGAGGGTCACCTCACCCCGGTCGCCGCTCCACCACCGCTTGATGAGCTCGGGTGTGGTCCAGGCCTTGTAGACGAGATGCCGGGGTGCGTCGAAGTCCCGGGTGATCAGGATCTGGGTGTCGTTAGGAAGCGTCACCGTCGCCGTGCCGCTACTGGTCATCGCCGTCCTCCATCGCCTTGAGCTCTTCCAACACGCCGTCGAGGCGATCGAAGCGTTCTGACCACGACTGCTCGTAGCCCTTCACCCAGTCGTGGATGGGCTTGAGCGGGCGGCTGTTGACGCGGTACATCCGCTGGCGGCCCTCACCACGCACGTCGACCAGTCCCACTTCTCGCAACACCCGCAGGTGTTTGGACACGAGCGGCTGGACCACGCCGAGCAGCGCCACGAGGTCGTTCACGGGCCGCTCCCCGGTGGCGAGGAGGTCGAGGATCTGACGACGCCGGGGCTCGGCGACGGCATTGAACGCATCCGCCGTCGTCGCCGCCCTGGCCATTCCGACATCATATGCCGATATGGATATATGTCAAGCCCACGACTCGGTCAAAGGGAACTGACGTGGCGTTGCGACGCCGAGGATCAGGCGGCGGGCTCCGAGGTCGCCCCGGCGTGCTGCGGGGTCCGGGGCGGGGCCGCGCCGTAGCCGTCGCCGTCGGTGGAGGTCCGGACTTGGGCCACATCGGCACCACCCACGACGTTGTGCCGCTTGGCATAGCGATCGACGTAGGTCTGTCCCGACAGGTTCCGGATCTCGAACATCAACTCGTCGGTGGCGGCCCGCAAGGTCAGAGGGTCGCCCGCCGACTCACCGTCGAAGCGCGAAAGGTCGAGAGGGACACCGAAGCGCACCGTCACCTTCTTGAAGGGACGGGGCCGGTTCGATCCCGGCGGTTGGACGTCGGTCGTCCCCACCAACCCCACGGGGATGATGGGGGCGCCACAGCCCAGTGCGAGGCGGGCCGCGCCGGTATGGCCCCGGTAGAGCCGACCGTCAGGTGAACGCGTGCCCTCGGGGTATATCCCGAGCACCTTGCCCGACGTGAGCACGTCGCGGGCCGCGGCCAGCGCCCGCTCCGACGCGCTCCCACCCTCGCGACGCATCGGGATCTGTCCCGCGGCGCGAAAGAACCACGCCGTCTTCCACGAGTCGAAGTACTCGGCCTTGGCGACGAAGGTGACGCGCCGACGCAACACCAACGGGAGGAACATCGAGTCCAAGAATGTCACGTGATTGGGGGCCAGGATGATCGGCCCGGTGGCGGGGATGTGCTCCCGGCCCTCCACCTTGATCCGCCACGTCAGGTAAAAGAACGGGCTGAGCAGGACCTTCATCACCCAATAGGCCACGCCCACACGGTAGCGCGCCATGTGGCGTGGTGAAATGCACAACATGTGTACGCAGTCTTCCCACCGACACCACATGTAGCGTCTGGCCGATGGCACGCCGGTTGACCGCACGGGGACAGCGGCGCCGAATGGAGTTGCTCGACTACTCGGCCCGACAGTTCGCCACCCAGGGGTACCACCCCACGTCGGTCACCGACATCGTCGACGGCCTGGGTGTGGGCAAGGGCGTCTTCTACTGGTACTTCGCCTCCAAAGAGGAGCTGCTGCGCCAGATCCTCACCGACGCCCAGCGGGATCTCCGCCGGACCCAACGTCAGGCCATCGCCGATGAGCCCGACCCGGTGCGCCGCATCGAGGCGGGGATCAGGGCGTCGGTGGCATGGCTCGACCGAAACCGCCACCTCTTCGTCCTTCTCGAGTTCGCCCGGACCGAGGAGCGCTTCGCACCACTCATCCGCCAGGGTGAGGAACAAGCCGTCGCTGACGCCCTCCCCCATGTGAAAGCGGGGATGGCGGCGAGCATGATCCGGCGCGACGATCCGTTGGTCCTGGCCCACGCCATCTTGGGGGTGACCGACCGCCTGGCCCGGGTGCTCGTCTTGGAACAGGGCCGACCTGCTGATGAGGCCGGTGATGCCGCGGTGGCGTTCTGCCTCGAGGGCATCCTCTCCCCTGTCGCCGCCCAGCGCCGCCTGGGCCGCGGCGTCGGCTGAGCCGGCCTACTGGGCCGGCCCACTGAACCGCCCTACTGGGCTGCGAAGCGCGCCAAGGCCTCGAGCTGGACGGCGGTGCCCACGCCGATGAGGATGTCACCCGCCTCGATGATGACCTCCGAAGAGGGGTTGGTGGCGAAGGTCCCGTCGCTCCGACGGATGGCGAGCACGAGGGCGCCGGTCCGGTCATGGAGCTGCACGGCATGCAAGGTGTTCCCGGTGAGAGGCGAGCCGGCCGATACCGAGAGCTCCTCCAAACGGAATTCGAGCGTGCCGTCGTGCATGACCACGTCCACGAAGTCGACGACGTGTGGCTGGGTGACGAACGCCGCCATGCGATCCCCACCGAGCTGCTGGGGGTTGACGACCCGATTGGCACCGGCGCGCAGGAGCTTGGGCTCTGACGACTCGTTGCGGGCTCGGGCGATGATCTGCATGTCGGGGCGCATGGACCGGACCGCCACGGTGACATAGAGGTTGTCGGCGTCGGTGTCGAGAGCCGCCACCACGGTGCCGGCGCGCTCCACGCCGGCCTGGAGCAGCGTCTCGTCATCGGTCACGTCCCCGACGATCCAGGGATAGGGCACCTCCTCCATCCGCGCCGCGTCGCGGTCGACCACGACGACCTCGCGCCCCGCGGCGGCGAGGAAGCGGGCCACCTCGCGCCCGACGCGTCCCCAACCGCACACCATGACGTGCCCCGACATCCGGGCGATGTTGCGCTCCATGCTCCGCCTCCTGACCAGATCACGCATGTGGCCCTCGATCAACAGCTCGAGGACGACCGAAAACGAATAGAGCGCAGTACCCACACCCCCGAGGATCAGGAAGACGGTGAACACCTTCCCGGCGCTGTGCAAGGGATGGGGGAACCCGTATCCCACCGTGGTGATGGTGACCACGGTCTGGTAGACGGCGTCGAGAAAGTCGAACCCGAGGACCATGTAGCCCACCGTGCCGGCCACCAGGACGAGCACCAGGGCGACCAGGCCGATCCTGACCCGCCGGAAGGGATCACGCACGGGCGCCATCATGCCCGACGACCTCCCCCGACCCGGTCCGTCGCCCGGGCCCGGGCCACGGGACTACCCGTCCAGCTCCACGAGCTCACCGTCAGCCTCGACGACCCTGACGCCTTGTCGAGGGCCCTGGGTCATTGACCGTCAGTGCAGCTTGACGAGGGCTTTGCGCAGGTTGCGGACGGCTTGGCCGATGCGCTGCTCGTTCTCGATGAGCGCGAACCGGACGTGACCGTCACCGCCGGGCCCGAACCCGACCCCCGGTGAGGTGGCCACCTCGGCCTCGGACACCAAGAAGGAGGCGAACTCGAGCGATCCCATCTCGCGATAGGGCTCGGGGATGGGCGCCCACACGAACATGGTCCCCTTGGGTGGGGTCAGGTTCCACCCGATCCGGTTGAGCCCGTCGCACAGCGAGTCGCGCCGGGCCTGGTAGGTCTCGTTGACCCACTTGGGGTAGTCGGGCACCTCGTTCATGGCCACGATGGCCGCGATCTGGATGGGCTGGAAGGTGCCGTAGTCGAGGTAGCTCTTGAGCTTGGTCAGCGCCGCGACGATCTCGGGGTTCCCCACCAGGAACGCCACTCGCCACCCTGCCATCGAGAACGACTTGGTGAGCGAGTACAGCTCGACCGCCACGTCCTTGGCCCCGGGCACCTGCAGGATCGACGGCGGCTGGTAGCCGTCGAAGGAGATGTCCGCGTAGGCGAAGTCGTGGACGAGCACGATCTCGTGCTCCCGGGCGAAGTCGACGATGCGTTGCATCCAGGCCAGGTCGACACACGCCGTCGTCGGGTTGTGGGGGAACGACAACACGATCACACGGGGCTTGGGCCAGGCCGAGCCCCACGACTCCATGAGGTTGTCGAAGAAGGCCTCGGACGCGGGCGTGCCCTCGATGTCGGTGGCCTGCTCCAGGCGGACCTGACGGACCTCGGCACCGGCGAAGAGGGGCGCGTAGATGTGGATCGGATACGACGGCGACGGCACCAGCGCGCTGTCACCGGGGCCGAGCAACACCCACATGAGGTGCGACAGGCCTTCTTTGGCCCCGATGGTCGTCACCACCTCGGTCTCGGGATCGAGCTCGACGCCGAACCGGCGCAGGTAGAGCGACGAGATGGCCTGGCGGAGCTTGGGGATGCCCTTGCTCGAGGAGTACCGGTGGTTCTTCGGATTGTGGACGGCCTCGGCGAGCTTCTCGACCGCGGCGTCGGGTGAGGGCAGGTCCGGGTTCCCGAAGCCGAGGTCGACGACGTCATGACCGGCTCGACGGGCCTCGAGCTTCAGCGCCTCGATGTGAGCGAAGACGTACGGGGGAAGGCCGTTGATCCGTCGGAACTCCATCGCGAGAGGTTAGTCCCGGTCCCGGACGCGGCTGCTCAGGAGCCTCGCACGAAGGCGGCCGCTTCGGCCACCGCCTCCAGAGACTCGGGCCATGCGCACACCGCCCAACTCGCCCCGGCGCCGGCCACCTCTTCCAGCCACTGCGCGATCTCGGGGACCTCGCCCGCCACGGGACCGGCCCACGTCACCTCGCAGCGCGGCACCAACCCGGCCACCGCGGCGGGCTGGCCCTCCCATATGTTGACCGCACAACCGAGCTCCACGGCCAACTCCACCGTGGTCTTCGATCCTCCCCCCACCCATACCGGCACCCCGGCACCGAGCACGTGCCGCGCGCACTCACGCAGCGCCACCCGGCGCTCGTCGGGTGGATCGAAGGGGATCCCGAAGGCGAGGTTCTCGGCCGCGCTCTTGGAGTCGCCGGTCCCGATCCCGGCGATGAGCCGACCCGGCGCCATCGCCTCCAACGACAGGAGCTCGGCCACCAGGATCTCGTTGGGCACGAGCCCGATCCGCGCCACCAGTGGGCCGAAGCAGACCCGGTCCGTCGACGCCGCCAACGCGCCGAGCACGGGAAACGCGGACAGGGCCGGCCGCAGCGGCGCGCCCATCGGCCACAGATGGTCGAAGACGAACACACCGTCGAGGCCGACCTCCTCGGCCCGGCGCGCCGCGCTGATGGCGAGCGCGTCGTCGCGAAATGTCGGAAGCGTGACCCCGACCCGCACTGCCTCAGGCCACGTCGTCAGGCCACGTCGACCCGGTAGCGGTCGCCGGCCCGGGCCACGAGCGCGGCCCCGATGGCCCCGGCCCGCTCGCCGAGCAGCGCGGGCACGATCTTCACCTCGGGCCGATAGGCGTGGCCCTCGAGGAATTCGTCGAAGGCGGCCTGGACCTTGTCGAGCACCAGCGTCACGGTGTCGAGAAGCCCGCCGCCGAAGACCATGACCGCCGGATCGAGGACCAGGGCCAGGTTGGAGAGCCCGAGCGCCAGCCACCACCCGAGCTCCCCGAGCACGGCCAGGGCACCGGCGTCGCCCGCCTTGGCCGCCATCGTCACGTGCTCCCCCCGCACCGACTCCGCATCCCCACCGGCGAGGCCCACCACCTCGTCGAGACGTCCGGCATGGGCCGCGTCGCGCGCCAGTCGTCCGAGCCCGCTCCCCGAGGCGAAGCGCTCCCAACAGCCCCGCTTGCCGCAGGGGCAGACCGGGCCCGTGGGGTCGACCACCATGTGGCCGATCTCCCCGCCGAAACCCGAGGCGCCGCGCAGCACGTGCCCGCCGGCGATGACCCCGCCCCCGATGCCGGTGCCGAGGGTCACCATGACGGCGTCGGTGACCCCGGTGGCGGCGCCGAAGGCCCACTCCGCCACCGTGGCGCAGGTGGCGTCGTTGTCCACGACGGTCCGCATGCCCCCGAGGCGCGACGTGAGGCGACCCACGATGTCGAGGCCGGTGCCCCGCGGCAGGTTGGGCGCGTACCGCAGCACCCCGGTGTTGTCGACGAGGCCGGGCGCACCCACCCCCACCGAGGCGATGTCGTCGGCGATCTTGGCCTGCAGCTGTTCGGTCACCGAGGCCAGTGCCTCGATCACGAGCTCGAACCCTTCGGCCTCGGGCTCGTTCTCACCCGGAGGACCGCCGGCGCTGCGGCGACCGGGCGTGGGCTCCCGCACCTCGGACAACACCACACCCTCGTCGTCGACGGCGAGACCGAGGACCTTGGTGCCCCCCATGTCGATCCCGATCGTCACCTGCCCCGCCACGCCGACCTCCTGTGCAGTTGTCCTGCGGTCAGCGCTGCTCCTGCGCTCACGTCGTGAGCGAGGACTCGACGCGTGCCTTGAGCTCCTCGAGCGCGGTGTGCATGATCCGGCTCTGCGCCCGGCGCTTGATGAACCCCGGCAGCGGCACTCGCAGCTCGACCTCGAGGGTGTAGGTGACCTCGGTGGAGCCGTCCCCGGCGCCGTCGAAGCGGTAGCTCCCGTCGAGCTTGGAGGTGAGGTCGCCGGCGGTCTGCTTCCAGGCGAGGATCTGGGGAGCACCGGAGTAGTCGTAGGCGAGGGTGTAGCTGGTGGAACGACCGAAGGCGCCGGCCCGGAAGGTGGCCCCCGCCGGCCGGCCCTCGCCGTCGCGCCCCTCCACCACGACCTGCTTGATGTCGGCCGCCCACTCCGGGTACCGCTCGATGTCGCTCACCACGGCGAAGCACTGCTCCGGCGTGGCGGTGACGACCATGCGCTCGGTGGCCAGTTCCGCCACAGACACTCCTTTATTTGTGTACGTCTGGTCTTGCTCGATGACACGTCCGGTGCCGCGACCAGGTCTCGGGCGGGGCGATCAGCCTTCCACGTCCTGCAATGCCGCGGCCAGCCTATGTGCGAGAAGGTCCCAAGCGAAGCCTGTCCGGGCCCGGCGCCGGGCGGCCCGTCCCATGCTTCGGCGGAGCTCGTCGTCGGTGAGCAGGCGCCGCAGGGCACCGGCCACCCGTCCGGGGTCACCCGGGTCGTCGACGACCAGCCCCGTCTTGCCGTGGACGACGGCCTCGTCGGCTCCGCCGCTCCGTCCGGCCACCTGGGCCACACCGCACGCCGCGGCCTCCAAGAAGACGATGCCGAAGCCTTCCTGTTCGAGACCCAGCCATCGGTCGCGACAGGCCATCACGAAGACATCGGCGACCCCGTAGAGAAGGGGCAGCTCTTGCTCGGGGACCGCCCCGAGCATCCGCACCGGCGCGCGCCGGTCTCTCACCCGGGCGTCGAGCCGGGCCCGGTCCCGACCCGACCCCGCTATGACGACGGTCAGGTCGGGGAACGAGGGGGCCAGCGCGGCGGCGGCGTCGATGAGGACGTCCATCCCCTTGCGCGGCACGAGCCGGCTCAGGCTCACCACCAGAGGACCCTCGAGGGGAAGACCGAGCGCACTCCGTGCCTTGCGCCGGGCCGCGGCGTTGAGCGGTCGAAGCTTGTCGACGTCGACACCGGGCGGGACCTCCACCACCGGCGGCATGGCGTCGCCGGCCACGCGCCGCGCCTCAGCGGCGGGATACCCCCCGGCGCAGATCGCCAACACCGAGCGCGACAACACATGCGCCAGTGCCTGGCGCGACCCGGGCAACCGACCGGGCACCGCTACCTCGGCCCCGTGGAGGACCACCGCGTAGGGAAGGCCACCGAGCGAGGACCCGACGAGGCCCAGCGGGAGGGCGGGGTCGAGCACGACGAGCGACGCGCCCAGTTCCTCCGCCATGCTCCGGATCCGACGCGCCGTGGCCGGCGTCGGCAGCAACACCGGGTTGGCTACCCGCTCGATCCGGAACCCGAGACCCTTCTGCTCGGCGTCGAAGCCGGCTGCCCCCGGGTGTGAGGACGCGGTGAGCACCGCGAACGTCGAAGGGTCCATCCGACGCCACAGCTCCCACAAATAGGCCTGGATGCCTCCGACCTTGGGGGGGAAGTCGTTGGTGACGAGGAGGTGGGTCATCCCCCGCGTCCGGTCCCGGGCGTCTGCACCGGCCCATGCTGGCATGCCCCGGGCTTCGGCCCCACGGGCGAGCCCACGGCGCGGTCTCAGGCGGTGGGTGTCAGGCGGTGGCCCAGTCGCGGTCGACGCCGGAGTGGCGCAGCTCCGGCACGAGACCGGCGCGCGACAGCATCCGCATGGCCCGGGCCTCTTCGACGTCCACGACCACGGCGTCGTCGGGCTCACGCCCGAGGACGAAGCTCACCAGACAGTCTTCGCACGCGCTCGAGTTCAGGAGCTCGCAGTCGTCGCAGCTGATGCTGATGGTGCTGTCATCGGTCACGTGTGGCCCTTTCGGTCAGGCCCGCCCGTCGGTGTCATCGGGACCACGATCGCACCAGGGTGTAACGGCGGACTACCGATCGGTCGTGATCGGGGACTCCTCGTCGGCCAGGACCTCGACCGACCGGCCGTGGCCGCACCAGCGACAGCTGACCTCGACGACGGACTCCGAGAGCACCTCGACCTCCTCCACCGACAGCTCGCCACCCACGCTGTAGTGATGGAAGGCCTTGGCCCGGCGATCGGTGACGACGTCGAAGCGCGTGAGATTGCCGCACGCCGTGCAGCGGTACCGGTCCGAGCTCGGGGTCACAGGCCCACGCTACCGTCGGGCCGCCACCCGTCCGACCCCGTCAACCCGGACCGAGGCGCCACGGAGGGTTCTTTCGGTTCTCCCGGCATGGAAGACGCACAATCTGTGCCCGTCGGGATCCCGCAGGCGGGCCTCGCGCCACAGCCAGGGCATGTCGGTGGGGGGATGCTCGAACTCCACGCCCGCGGCGCGCAACCGCTCGTACTCGGCGTCGATCTGCTCGGACTCGAAATAGACCGTGACCTGTTCGGTGTCGGGCACGTCATCGACGACTTCCACGGAAAAGGTGCTCCCGCCATCGGGGCACTCGAAGCGCAGGTAGTGACCGTCCTTGACGATGAGCGTCAGGCCGAGGGCCCGGTAGAACACCTCGGATCGGGCGAGATCGGTGGAGCCCACGGTCACCTGGTCGAGGCGCATGGACGACATTTCACCATGCTCTTCACGGCGGCTCACCACCACGGCCTGACGACCGGCGCATTACTCGGTCCGCAGCAGTGGAGCGGTCGCCGTGTTGGCCGCCAGCCGTCCGGGAATGGCGGCGACGACGTTGGCGAGGACGAGAGCCCCGACGGCGATGAGCGCGACGGTCACCCCGGGGACGGTCGGGAGCGGCACGGCGTCGATCTCGTGCGCGAAGAGGTCCCACAAGAACCGTCCGAGAACGATCCCAAGGGGCACCCCCACGACTGCGCCGATACCCACCGCCACGCTCGACTGCCACGCCACGGTGGCGGCCAGCTGACCGCGGGTGAACCCGAAGGTCTTCAACAACGCCAGGTCGTGGCGACGACGGCGGACCGACGCCACGAGTGTGAGCCCGAGGGCGACCACAGCGCCGGCGCCGAGGCCGGCACCGAGGAACGCCGGGATCGTCCCCATGGACCGGTAGTTGATGATCTCGGCCGGCCGCTGCACGGCCAGCACCGTGACGCCATAGTTCATGGGCAGGGTCAACCTGCGCGCGATCTGTTCCAACGAGCGCAGCGACGCACCCGGGTCGGCGCCTCGACGGAGTCGCACCAGGACAGCGTCGGGGCCCGGTGGCGCCACGTTGTTGGCGTTCGACACCGACGTAGGAATCAACATCGAGGGAACGAGGGCGCCGGTCCCCATGGTCGGATGCTCGGCGCCCACCTGGATCCCGATGGTCGGCATGGTCGCCGTCCCGACGACCTCGAGTGTTCTCGGTCTCGACCCCGCGATCCGGACGGTGACCGTCCCACCCAGGTGCCCATGCAGCGCGGAGAGCGTTGCTCCCCCCAGCACGACCTGGTTCGCCGCGTCGAGCCCGTGCCCCGTAAGGATCGGCGGGCTCACCGTCGCCCCGGGCCGCTCCCCGAAGACGGGGACCTCCTGGCCTCCCACCGCCATGGAGCCCCCGAAATCCACCGCCGACCATGCGGCCACCGACCGGTCATGGTCGAGCAACGCCGCGCCCTGGTGCTCGGGGACCGGGGCGATACCGCCACCGCCGGTCAGCTCGTAATTCCAATTCCACCCGTAGAGCGGCGGGTGTGAGACGAGGGTGTCGAGGCTCGCTCCGAAGGTGACCGTGGCGATCACGACCACGAACGCGAGAGCGGTTCCGACGATGGCCGAGCGCACCGGCACCGTGGTGCCGCCGACCCTGGGGTCGAGGGCGAACCGGATCCCTTCGATGGCCGGAACGGAAAGACCCGAGGCACCGGCCACCCGGATCACGTTCGATTGCTGGGCCCGACCGCGGCCGCGTTCCGATCCGATCCGATGAGGCGCTTGTCGATACGCCATCACCGCCCCCGCGCCGGAGAGGACCACCACGAGGACCGCGAATCCGAGGCCGAGCACCGTCCAGTCGAAAGCGACACCGCCGTCGGGATACACGGGGCGCACGACGCCGATGGGTGCGAGCGGAGAGAGGCCGATGGCGACGCCCACCGCCAGCAAGGCTCCGACGACGACAGCGATGACCGCGCCGGCGAGCCCATCCGCCATGGTCATGGCGGGGCCACCCCCGAGGGCTCGCAGGGTGCGTGTCTCTTGTGCACCGAAGCGCAACTGGCGCCCGATGGCGAGCCCGGCAATCAGCAGCGCCGCCAGCGCGGCGATGCCCCCGAAGACCCCGAGGGCGATCGACTCGGGCTTGATGGCCCGTTCGGCCACGGCCGTGCTCGGCGCGAGCTGGTAGTACGGAGGCCCACCTGGTCCGGCGAAGGCGGCGATCTCCTTCTCCACCACCCCCACGTCTCGGCTCCCGTGGTCGAGCTCGAGGGAGCTTGTTGTCCCCACGACGCAACACGAGACGATCCGGCGGGTGAGTGCGGGCGTGTAGACGATTTCCGCCGTGCCGACGGCGCCGAGCGAGTCGGCCACCACCTGGTTGTTGAAGGCCACGATTCCGACGAGCTTCATGTCCATCGTGAGATGCGCCTTGGTCTTGAACTCCGTGCCCGTGCCGTAGCCGGGCAGGTTCGTCTGAGGATTGGTGTAGAAGCCGACCGGCACCACGTCACCGACGCGCACACCCAACACCTGGGCCACCACCGAGGTGACGACGAACTCGTCGGCGCGCTTCGGTTCGGCCAGCCGTCCCTGGACGACGGTGAGACGGTCCTGATCGGAGAGCTCCCCGTCGGTGCTCCCGTCGTTGCTGAGGATGGTGATGCCAAGCGCCTGAGCCCCGGGGGGAGGCGGCAGCGGAAAGCCGTTGCGTCCCAACGGCTGGGCATTGATGTTGAACTCGTTCTCCACGCTCTTCACGTGGGGCAGCCGGGCCAAACTCCGGGCGTTGCTCAGGTCGGACCCGGCACTGTTGGGCGACCCGGGCTGCCAATTTGCCGTCGGAAGGCTCAAGTCCGACGGGTTGGTGCTCGCCAGGTAGACCGGGAACGACGACTGGGTCCGTCGGGCCGCCGCGATCGAGCCCATAGCCAGGCCGCCCAACAACCCCACCAGGACGGCGATGGTGACGTACCCACCCCGACGGCGGCGGAACGTCGTCCCGAACAGATACCCGGTGACGCGCAGCACCCCGCCGATCATCCCGGCGAACCTACGAACACCCGGCCTTCCTGCACGACCACCTCGCTCTCCGCTCCCTGGTGCCCCCACCAGCCCCTGTAAGTCTGACGGGCCGTCGGACCTCGACCAAGGTGGTCAGCCGGTGTCGGGGACAGGTGCCAGCACGAACCGGTCACCACCCCCGGACCGGTCCTGGCCTGCACTGTCCGCGTCAGCGAACACCCTCGTGCTTACGATGCCCTCGTGGCGATCAGCGCCTCCTCGCGTTGGGCACGGTGGGTCGGGATCACCGGTCGGCGCGCGGGACGAAACCTGGACCGACCCGGGCCCGGGCCCGCCGTCCGGATCGTCGTCGAACCGGGACCCCCCCGCGAGTCGGATCCCGATCTGGGCGCGGCCCTGTTCGACGTCTGCTTCGCCGTGGTCGACGTGGAGACGACGGGGGGATCTCCCGCTTCATCCGCGCTGACCGAGATCGCGGCGGCCAAGTACCGAGGTGGCGAGTGCGTGGGCGAGTTCCAGTCCTTGGTCGACCCGGGATGCGATGTCCCTCCCCTCATCTCGTTGCTCACCGGCATCACCGATGCCATGGTGCGGGGCGCTCCGTCGGTGTCGAGCGTCTTACCCTCACTGCTCGAATTCGTCCACGGGTCGGTGATCGTCGGACACAACGTCGGGTTCGACCTCTCGTTCCTCGACGCTGCCCTCGGTGACAACGGCTACGAGCCGCTCGGGAACTCCACGCTCGACACCCTCGCACTGGCGCGCCGGCTGGTGCGACCCGACGTTCCCAACTGCAAGCTCCGGACCCTCGCCACCGCGTTGCACCTCGAACACCTTCCCTCGCACCGCGCCCTCGACGATGTGCGGGCCACCGCGGATCTTCTGCACCGCCTGATCGAACACGCCAGTGGATATGACTGCTTCGTCCTCGGCGACCTCATCGACCTGATGGCACAGCCCGCGCCCCGAGCCCGCGTGTCCGAGGTGGGGTAACCGGCCCGGGACCGCTCCGTTTCCCGCCGGGACCTACCGGGCCGGGCGATAGGCTTCGTGGCGTGCTTCACGCCTTTGTGCTCATCGACGCCGAACCGTCTCGCATCGCGGCGTTGTGCGAGGAGCTGTCGGGCACGGCCGGCATCACCGAGGTCTTCTCGGTGGCCGGAGGTGTGGCCGATCTGATCGCCATCGTGCGGGTGCGGCATCACGACGACCTCGTCGAGGTCGTCACGCAGCGCATCGCCACCCTGCCGGGGATCGAGTCGACGACCACGCTCGTCGCCTTCAAGGCCTACAGCCGTCACGACCTCGAGGCGATCTGGGACCTCGGTCCCGCCTGAGCGCCTGAGTCTCAGGCTGACTGTCTGAGATTCACGACGTCTGGGCGGCGGCCTCTCTCGATACGCGGACCAACTTCTCGAGCGCGTCGTGGGCGGCCCCACCGTCGATGACCGTACCGGCCAGCTCGACACCGGCGGCGAGATCGACGGCCATCCCGGCCACCACCAGCCCGGCCGCGGCGTTGAGCACCGCGATGTCGCGATGGGGGCCCAACTTCCCGGCCAGGACCTGACGGACCACCTCCGCGTTCTGCGCGGCGTCGCCACCTCGCAGTGCATCGAGCGACGCCACGGGCAACCCGAGATCGGTCGGGTCGACGGTGTAGCGACGCACCTCGGCGTCCGCACCGACATCGAGCACGGTGGACGGGCCCGTGGTCGAGAGCTCGTCGAGGCCGTCGGCCCCGTGGATCACCATGGCCCGAGCACACCCGTTGGCCACGAGGACGCCGAGCATCTTGTCGGCCATGGCGGGGTCACTCACGCCGACCACCTGCAGTCCGGCCCGGGCCGGGTTGGCGAGGGGTCCGAGGAAGTTGAAGACGGTGGCGACACCGAGCTCGCGCCGGACAGGGATGGCGAAGCGCATGGCGGGATGAAAGCGGGGCGCGAAGCAGAACCCGATACCTACCTCCTCGATGCACCGGGCCACACCGACGGGCCCGAGGTCGATGACCACACCGAGGGCTTCGAGGACGTCGGCCGAGCCCGCCGCCGACGATGCGGCGCGGCCCCCGTGCTTGCACACCCTCGCCCCCGCCCCCGCCACCACGAGGGCGGCGATGGTCGAGACGTTGATGGACCGGCTGCGGTCCCCACCGGTGCCGCAGGTGTCGACGAGGTCCTGGGGTCGGGGCACAGGCAGCGGCTCGGCGTGGGCCAACATGGCCCGGACCAGACCGGTCATCTCCTCGACGGTCTCGCCCTTGATCCGCAAGGCGGTGATGAAGGCCGCGATCTGGGCGGAGGTGGCCGTCCCCGAGAGCACCTCACCGAGCACGACCCCGGCCTCGTCCGCGCTCAGGTCCTCTTTGGCGAACAGTCCGGAGAGCACGCCGGGCCAGCCCCCCAAGGCCGCGAAGGCACGAGCCGACTCGCTGTCGGGGTCGCCGGCGCTGTCGTTGTCAGCCACGGTCGTTGTCAGCCAAGGAGCTCAGTCCCACCACAGGTCGTGATCGAGGACGCCCTTGGCCACGAGGCCGAGCTGGACCTGGCTCGTGCCCTCCACGATGGTGAGCTGCTTGGCGTCGCGGTACCACTGCTCGGTGGGATGGTCCTCCATGTACCCCGCCGCCCCGAGCAGCTGGACGGCCAGGCCCGAAGCCCGGACGGCCAGCTCGGTGGCGTGGTACTTCGCCGCGGAGAGATAGGGCACCCACTGCTTGGTGAACTTGCCCTGGTCCGCCAGCCAGGCGGCGCGGTAGGTGAGGAGCCGGGCCGCCTCGAGGTCCACCGCGCACTTGGCGATCTCCCACTGGACACCTTGGAAGTCGGCGATCGTCTTTCCGAAGGCGGCGCGGTGCTGGACGTACTCCGTGGCGTACATGAGCGCGCCCTCGGCCAGCCCGATGCCCCGGGCCGCCACGATGGGGCGCATCGAATTGAGCCCCAGCATGGCCAGGCGGAATCCACCCACCTCGCCGATGACGTTGGTGGAGGGGACGCGGACGTCGGTGAGCAACAGCTCCCCCGTGTCCACGCCGCGGACCCCCATCTTGTGGTCGGTGCGACCGACGTCGACGCCGGGCCAGGCTCGTTCGACGATGAAGGCGGTCACCGAGTCATGGGCGCGACTGGTGGGCTCGGCCGTCTTGGCGAACACCGTGTACCAGTCGGCTTCGCGGACACCCGACATCCAGCACTTGGTGCCGTTCAAGACCCAGCCGTCGGTGGATGTCGGGTCGGGCGTGGCGCGGGTGCGCATGCCCATGACGTCGCTGCCCGCCTGGGGCTCTGACAGCCCGAAGGCGGCCCGGGCCGACCCCGACGCGATGTCGGGCAGATAGCGGTGCTTCTGCTCCTCTGTCCCCGCGATCATCACCGGCCCGGTGGGAAGACGGGTGAGCAGGAGCATGAGCGCGGCGGTGTTGGAGTACTTGGCCACCTCTTCGATGGCGATGGTGAGCCCCAAGATGCCCGCCCCGGAGCCCCCGTAGTCCTCGGGGATGCACAGCCCGAGGAGCCCCGCATCTCGAAAGGCCTCGAAGATGTCGGTCGGGTACGCGCCGGTGCGGTCGATCTCTCGGGCCCGGGGCTTGACCTTGTCGCGGGCCAGGCGGCGGACCGTCGACTGGAGGTCGGACAATTCGGGAGAGAGATCGAAGTCCATCGACCTGACGCTACGCCTCGGCGCGCAGGGCCACCGTTACCTCGATCTCCACTGCACCGCCCCGGGGCAGGGCGGCCACACCGATGGCGGAGCGGGAGTGGCGGCCGTCCTCACCGAAGACGCGATGAAGCAACCGGCTCGCCCCGTCGATGACGGCGGGTTGCTCGTGGAAATCGGGCGTCGAGGCGACGAAGCCTGTCACGGTGAGGACCCGGGCCACGCGGTCGAGGCTGCCGAGCTCGTGCTCGAGGACGGCCAGGGCGTTGAGCGCGCAGACCTCGGCCGCGTGCGCACCTTGCTCCACGGTGATGTCGTCGCCGAGGGTGCCCACACAGGTGAGCTTCCCGTCGATGCGAGGGAGCTGACCCGAGGTCCGGGCCACGTCCCCGTGGACGACCACGGCGTCGAGGGGGTCATGGGGAGGATGGGGACCGTGGAGGGTCAATCCCAATGACGCCAGTCGCGCCGCGATGCGTTCACTCACGCCCGCAGCGTAGAGCGAGAGGTGCTCAGGCCGACTTGCGACGCTGCCTCAGGATCCGACGGCGTTCGCGCTCGGTGGCTCCACCCCAGACGCCCTCGCGCTCGCGGTGTGCCAGCGCGTGTTCGAGGCACGCTTGGCGGACCGGGCATACGGCGCAGATCGTCTTGGCCTCTTCGGCGTCCTCGTCGGACACCGGGTAAAAGGTCTCAGGGTCGATTCCCTGGCAGGCGGCTCTCTTGCGCCACGTGGCGACGGAGGGGGCGGTCATTGGAGTCACTTCCTCAAGCACTCTGTGTGTTTGCATTTTCTCTTACTGTGGGGTTTTCCGCCAACAACCCAGTGACCAGGGACAATGGTCCCCTCAGAGGTGAAGCAGCGGAGCAACAAGTATGGCGCAAGCTCGGGACCGTGTAAAGAACGCCCTGGTCGCAAAGCCCCTGTGCAACCGCTGCGAACCCCCTCCGATGGCGTCCTCGACGACCGGCGGGGCCACAAAGGTGCTGGTGGGAGGGACTGGTTCAGGGTCGGAGGTCGGTGAGGAGCTCGGTACGGACTTCGTCTGACAAAACCGATTCGGCCCGGTACTCGGGGTGGTCGACGGCCAGGGTCACCGGGCCGGCGGCGAAGGCTTCGATCTGGGCGGGGGTGAAGCCGAAGCGGATGTAGTGGACCGAGGCTGTGATCTCGGGCCGGGTGAGGGCATCGGCGTGGGCGGCCTCGGGGACGGCCCGGACCCGGTCCCCGTCGGGGAGGCCGAGGACCACCGAGTGCTCGATCCCGACCAGCCGGGGGAGCCAGTTCCGCAGGGCGTCCTCACCGGTCAGCTCGATGAAGAGGGTGGCCGAGAGCTCGCCGGGGTCGGGGATGAGCGCGTTGTAGACGTCGAGCTCCTTCTGGATCTGGTCGTCGGAGACCATCTTCTCGGCCCGGGCCATCTCCTGGATCTGCGCGCGCATGGTCTCGCGGTTCTCGAAGACGAGCGAGACGATGGACCCGACCGGCACGCGCCGGCGCCGCTTCAGCTCGATGACGGTGCGGCGATAGGTGTCGCGGTCGCGCTCATAAGCGCGGAGATCCGCGATGTCGTCGAGCGTGAGCATCCGGCTGCGTGGGCCGGGGTCGGTGCCGTTGCGGGCGTTCACGTGGTGTCGTACTCCTGGTTCGAGCAACAGGACATGGGTCGGGCCGGCCCGGGGGTACCGGACCGGCCCGCACGCAGAGTTGGCACGAGGTGACTCAGGTCAGGGACTTGAGACCCTCGGTGAATCGGCCGGCGTGGCTCTTCTCGGCGCGGGCCAGGGTCTCGAGCCAATCGGCGATGTCCTCGAAGCCCTCGTCGCGCGCCGTGCGGGCGAAGCCCGGGTACATCTCGGTGTACTCGTAGGTCTCGCCCTCGACGGCGGACTTGAGGTTGTCGGCGGTGGGGCCCACGGGCACGCCCGTCACCGGGTCCCCGACCTCACGGAGGAAGTCGAAGTGCCCGAAGGCGTGGCCCGTCTCGCCCTCGGCGACGGAACGGAAGAGGGCGGCGACGTCGGGGTAGCCCTCCACGTCGGCCTTCTGGGCGAAGTAGAGGTAGCGGCGATTCGCCTGGCTCTCGCCCGCGAACGCCTCCTTCAGATTCGCCTCGGTCTGGGATCCCTTCAGTTTGGGCACGGTGTTCCCTTTCTCCTTCTTCGTTTGGTTCGGACTACAGATTCGGACCGCAGCGATGTCGTGGAGGCTCAAGCGCCGGCGGTTGCCTTTGGGCCCGCGGTTGCCTTCACCCGTCGGGGCTTGGCGGCTCGAGGACGGCGGCAATCACGGCAACTGCCGCGGAAGACGACTTCGGCGTCGCCGACGTCGAAACCCTCGTCGGCCCCCGTGGGCACCGTGACGGTGGAGAAGTCGGCGTGGAGGTCACGGACCTTGCCGCAGCTACGGCAGACGAGGTGGTGATGGACGTCTTCGGTGTTGGGGTCGAAACGGGTCATGCCCGTCCCGAGGTCGAGCGCGGTGATCTCTCCCATGGCGGCCAGCTCGTGGAGGGTCTGGTAGACGGTCTTGAGCGAGATGGTCTCCATGTGGGCCTTGGCCGCGGCGTGGATGGACTCGGCCGTGGGGTGGCTCTCGTCGCCATGGAGGACGCCGAAGATGCACTGGCGTTGGGCGGTGATCTTGCGTCCCTGGGCGCGAAACAGCGCACTGAGCTCTTCGGGGGTTCGCATGACGGCCGCCATCCTATCACCAACGATTGTTTCTTGACAACCGTTGTTGAAATCTCGGCCCGTTGAATCTCGCATTGGTGAAATCTCACGTTCCGACGTCCCGTAAGGGGTCATCGTGGGCGGCGGGGCACCCGGGAAGCGTTCCCGGCTGTGGCAGGCTGGCCAGGTGCTGTCGTCTCGCGCCTCAGTCCCCTCGACGCGCGGCAATTTCGACCGGTCCGAGGCCCTGGGGCGGCTCCGCCAGGAGACCTTCGACGTCCTTGTGATCGGGGGAGGGATCACCGGTGCGGGCGTCGCCCTCGATGCCGCCTCGAGGGGGCTGCGGACGGCCCTCGTCGAACGCCACGACTTCGCCTCGGGGACCTCGTCGAAGTCCTCGAAGATGGTGCACGGGGGCTTGCGGTACCTCCAGCAACGCGACTTCCGGCTCGTCTACGAGGCCCTGCACGAACGGCAGCGACTGCTCGAGAACGCGCCTCATCTCGTGGCGCCGTTGCCCTTCCTCATCCCGTTGTTCGGGCGCGACGGGATCGTGAGCAAAGGCGTGGCGCGCACCTACGCCACGGCACTCACCCTCTACGACCTCACGGGGGGGCTGCGGATCGGCAAGCGACACCGGCGGATCAGCCAGGCCGAGACCCTGCGCCATCTCCCCACGCTGCGGACCGACCGGTTGGTGGCGGGCTTCATCTACTACGACGCCCGGGCCGACGATGCCCGGCTCACCCTGGCCATCGCCCGGACGGCCGCGCTCGACCACGGTGCCGTCCTCGCCAATTACGCCGAGGTGGTGGGCCTCGTCACCGACGGTTCGGGTGCGGTGAAGGGCGCCCGGGTGCGCCCGGCGGTGCCGGTCACCGACACCGCCGGCGCCACCCTCGAGGGTGAGTTCGAGGTGCGGGCTCAGGTCGTTGTGAACGCCACCGGTGTGTGGGCCGACGATGTGCGGGCCCTCGACGAGGCGTCGCACCCGCACTCGATCCGGCCCGCCAAGGGGATCCACGTCACGGTGTCACGTTCGAAGCTTCCCGCCGATATCGCCGCGGTCATCCCGGTCCCGAAGGACAGGCGGTCGATCTTCGTGGTGCCGTGGCCCGACGGCGACGATGTCTACCTGGGCACCACCGACACCGCCTGGGACGGCCCCCTCGACGACCCGGCATGTCTGCCCGGTGACGTCGACTATGTCCTCGACGCCGCCAACGGCGTCATCACCGAGCCCATCGGGCGGGCCGATGTCACCGCGGTGTGGGCGGGACTGCGGCCGTTGCTCGCACCGGCTGAGGGACATCAGGTGAGTGACCGCACCGCGGACCTGTCGCGGCGCCACACCGTGCGGGTGTCGTCGCACGGGATGATCACCGTCACCGGGGGCAAGCTCACCACCTACCGGCGGATGGCCGAGGACACCGTGGACGCCGTGGTGAAGGCCCTGGGTTCCCCGTCGGGCACCCGACGGTGCCAGACCAAGCGTCTGGCGCTACACGGCTCGGCGGGCCTCGAGGAGCTGCGCCGTCCCGGCGCGGCCGGGACCTTCGGCGTCGACGACGACGTCCTGGCCGCGCTGGTGGGACGCCACGGCGGCGACACCCCGGGGGTCCTGGCCTTGGCCGAGGGCCGGCCCGAGCTGCTCGAGCCCATGGTCCGTGGGCTCCCCCATCTGCGGGTCGAAGCGCTGTGGGCCGTGCGCCACGAGATGGCCATGACCGTCGACGACGTGTTGTCGCGTCGGACCCGGGCCGTATTGCGGCGGGCCCGAGACGCGGCCGAGGTAGCTCCGGCCCTGGCCGAGCTGCTCGCCCCGGAATGGGGGCGCGACCCGGCCGACGCGGCGCGTGACGCGGCCGGCTTCGCCGATCAGGCGCGCGGCGACCTGGCGCGCGCCGGGCTCGACCCCGTGAGCACGAAGTGAGCGGGACACCCACACCGGTCACGCCCATCGACGCGCCCGCCGCGGAGATCACCGACCGGATCACCGGACCCCGAGTCCGCGTTGACGACGCCTTGGAGGCGCGGTTGCGCGACGTCTGCGCCGAGGTGTCGGTCGACGACGGCGAACGGGCCGAAGCGGGAAGAGACTGGTGGCCCCTGGCTATCCGGTGGGCCGTGCGCGGCAGCGTCCCGGCGCGCCCCGCCGTGGTGGTACGGCCCACCGACGCCGGGCAGGTGGCCGGGGTGTTGGCGGCGTGTCACGACGGGCGGGTCCCGGTCACCGCCGTGGCCGGTCGGTCCGGGGTGTGCGGGTCGAGCGTCCCGTTGTTCGGCGGGGTGTCACTCGATCTGTGCGCCATGGCCGGCATCGTCGACGTCGACACCACGTCGTTGTTGACCCAGGTGCTCCCCGGGACCTTCGGCCCTGACCTCGAGGCCGATCTCCGCACCCACGCCGTCACCCTCGGGCACTGGCCGCAGTCGATGGCACTGTCCACGGTGGGCGGTTGGGTGGCGTGTCGGGGTGCGGGGCAGTACTCGACGCGCTACGGCAAGATCGAAGACATGGTCACCGGGCTCGAGGTGGCCCTGGCCGACGGGCGGGTCATCAGGACCGGAGGTGCGGGCCCCCGGGCCGCGCTCGGACCCGACCTGTCGCAATTGTTCGTCGGGTCCGAGGGGACCCTCGGGGTGATCACCGAGGCGCAACTGCGTCTGCATCCCGTGGCCCCGGCCGAGGGGCGTCGGGCCTATTCGTTCACCGGGTTCGGGGAAGGCCTCGAGGTGTGCCGGCGGATCCTGCGGCGCGGTGCCACGCCGGCGGTGCTTCGTCTCTATGACCAAACCGAGTCGGCTCGGAACTTCGAGCTCGCCGACCAGAGCGCGCTCGTTGTCCTCGACGAAGCCGATGAGGGGTTGCTCGGTGCCACCCTCGGTGTGGTCGACGCCGAGTGCGCCGCGGCGGGGGCCCGGCCGCTCGACGAGGCCGTGGTCGAGCGTTGGGTGGGCCACAAGAACGATGTCTCGGCGCTGGCGCCGCTGTATCGGGCCGGGATCGTCGTCGACACCATCGAGATCGCGGCCCGGTGGTCGACGTTGCCCGGTCTCTACGAGACCTGTGTGGCAGCGCTGCTCGCCATCGAGGGCACCCTGGCCGCCTCCGCGCACCAGAGCCACGCCTATGTCGACGGTGCTTGTCTGTACTTCACCTTCGCGGGGCGGATGCCCGAAGAATCGTCGGGTGCTGTGGAATCCCACACTGCCGCTTCCGAAGCAGCGGCGGACGCGTGGGCCGAGAGCTATTACACGACGGCATGGAGAGTCGTCATGGACGCGGTGCGGGCCCACGGTGGAGCCATCAGCCACCACCACGGGGTGGGCATCAACCGGGGCCGGTTCCTGGCCGACGCCCTCGGCGGTGCCTTCGACGTGCTCGTGAGCCTGAAGGAGGCCCTCGACCCGCGCGGCATCCTCAATCCCGGGAAGCTCGGGCTGCCGTCGCCCTTCGGTGAGGCCCGGTGGCCGTGACCGGGATCCTCGTCGTCGACGTGGGGACCTCGGGGGTCCGGGCCGCGGTGGTCGGGCCCGACGGGGCCATCGACCACGTCCACTACGTCGAGGTGCTGCCCTCGTCACCGGCGCCGGGCTTCGTGGAATTCGACGCCACAGCCATGGCGTCGGCCGTGCTCGAGGTGGCCGAGGCCGCGCTGGCGGCGGGGGGGCCGGTCGCCGGGGTGGGGATCGCCAACCAACGGGGCTCGACGATCGTGTGGGACCGGGCCACGGGCGAGCCCGTGGGCCCGGGCATCGGCTGGCAGGACCTGCGCACCGTGGGGACATGTCTGGTGCTGCGCGACCAGGGCATCCGGGTGGCCCCCAACGAGTCGGCGACGAAAGTCTCCATGCTCCTCGACATGGCCGACCCCGACCGGGCCCGCGACCTGTGCTTCGGCACCGTCGACTCCTGGGTGGCCTGGACCTTGTCGGAGGGCGCGCTGCACGTCACCGACGCCACCAACGCGGCCATCACCGGCCTGCTCACCTCTACCGGGGCGGATTGGGACGACACCATGCTCGAGGGGCTGCGGATCCCGCGGGGCGTGCTCCCCGCCATCGTCGACTCCTCGGGCACGGTGGGAGAGGCCACCGCCCTGGGCGGCGCGCCGGTGATCTGCGGGATGGCAGGCGACCAACAGGCGTCGCTCGTCGGCCAGGGATGCACCCGGCCGGGACTGGCCAAGGCCACTTTCGGAACGGGCGGGATGCTCGATCTGTGTGTCGGGGACATCCGCCCCGGTTTCGCCCGACGGGGCGGGGCGGGCACGTTCCCGATCGTGGCGTGGCAGCGGGCGGGACGAAAGACCTGGGGTGTCGAAGCCGTCATGCTCTCGGCCGGCATGTGCGTGGAGTGGCTGCGCGACGATCTCGGGATCATCGACGACGCGGCGGATTCGGATCGTGTGGCCTCGGCGTGCGACGACACCGGCGACGTGTGGTTCGTCCCCGCGCTGCTGGGGCTCGGGGCACCGGTGTGGGACTTCGGGGCGCGGGGCACCTTCGTGGGGATCACGCGCGGTTCGGGGCGCCCCGAGATGGTCCGGGCCGTGCTCGAGGGCGTGGCCCATCGCGGCGCCGATCTGCTCGAGTCGGCCGAGGCCGACACGGCCATGACCATCGAGACCCTGCGCGTGGACGGGGGGATGTCGGCCAACCCCACCTTCGTGGCCGCCCTCGCCGACGCGGTGGGGAGACCGGTGGAGATCTCCCCGGTCACCGAGGCGACGACGCTCGGCGCCGCCTATCTGGCCGGCATCTCGCTCGGGGTGTGGGCCGACGAGGACGACGTGGCCGCGGCGTGGCGGCCCTCGGCGGTCGTCGAGCCCCGGAGCACCGAGGCCAAGCGGAGCTCGACCCGGTCCCGGTGGTTGGCGGCGCGTGAGCGGGCCCTCGCCACCGTGCCTGAGCTGTCCGCCCTGGAGTTCTGAATCCCGGGACATCACCCCTGGTAACGCGTTCAGTTCGGCTCAGAAGGTGCCGATAACGTGGACCTGATGGAGCCCGCCCACTTCGGGGAGCGCGAGGCGACCACGGACCGCGTCATGAGCGTGGCCGGGAGCGGACGCGCGGATTTGGTCCCCGACATCGGGGTCCTCGACGGCCCTGTCGGGCCGACCGATCTCGACGGGTCGGCCCACATCGATGCCGCCATCGCCCTGGGGCGGGCGCTCGTCGACAACCTGAGCAAGGTCCTGCTCGGCACGCCCGGAGCGCTCACCGCGGCGGCCATGGCTGCCTTGTCGGGCGGCCATCTGCTCATCGAGGACGTGCCGGGGGTCGGAAAGACCGTGCTGGCCCGGGCCCTCGCCGCGTCGTTGGGCGCAGAGTTGTCACGCGTCCAAGGCCATCCGGACCTGCTTCCCTCCGACGTGACCGGTGTGTCGGTGTTCGCGCCCGACACCGGGACGTGGGAATTCCGACCCGGCCCCGTGTTCGCGCACGTCGTGCTCGTCGACGAGCTCAACCGGACCCCACCGCGGACCCAAGCCGCCCTGCTCGAGACGATGGAGGAGCAACAGGTGAGCGTGGACGGCGAGTCGTGGCCGCTGCCGCGCCCGCATCTCGTCATCGCCACGCAGAACCCCTTCTCCCAACTCGGGACCTATCCGCTCGTCGAAAGCCAGCTCGACCGGTTCGCGCTGGCGACGGCCATCGGCTACCCGGACTCCGACACCGAGGCCCGACTCGTCCAACATGGCGGCGGGAAGTTCGCCCTCGGGGAGCTCCGTCCCGTGTGCAGCACCCAGGAATGGGCCGGGGCCCAGCGTGCGACAGAGTCTGTCGAGGTGGCGTCGAGTGTCGCCGAGTACGCCGTGGCGCTGTGTCGGGCCAGTCGCAACGCCCCGGGGGTGCGACTCGGCGCCAGCCCCCGCGCCGCCATCTGGCTCATCCGGGCCGCCCAGGCGCATGCGGTGCTCTCGACGAGGTCATTCGTCACGCCCGACGACGTGAAGGCCGTGGCGGTGGCGTGTCTCGCCCACCGGCTCCTCACCGACGAAGGTGTGGAGCAAGGTGTCGCGGCGGTCCGGGGTCTGCTCGACACCACACCTGCTCCCAGGCCGTGACCGGTCACGCCGATCGGGCCAACCCGATCGGCACCAGCGCCCGCAGGCGCCGTTTCATCGGTCCCGTCCGTCCCTTGGTCCCACTCGTCAGTTGTGCCAGTGTCCTCGTGGCGTGGGGTCTCGTCGCCCACAACAGCGGGGCCGGATGGGTCCAGGCCGTCGGCGACGTGCTGGCCGGCATCCTCGGCGTCGGCCTCCTCGCCCCCGCCGTCGTCGTCGCGCGGGCCAGGCTTCGAATCATCGAGGTCCCCAGTGACGGCACCGCGGGCCTGCCCGTGGAGCTCGTGGCCGACGCCAACACCCGGCTCCGGGTCAAGCCTGTCGACCCTCCCGGCCCCGAGTCGTTCGTGGGTCCACACACCGCGCCGACACCGGCCCAGCCGATCACACTGCTTCCCCCCAGCCGGGGCGTGCATGACCGCGTCGTGGTCGAGGTGGCGTCGGCGGCTCCCTTCGGGTTGTTGTGGTGGCGCAAGAACGTCGTCGTCGCACTCCCCCGCACCCTGCACGTGGGACCGCGACTGGGTCGGCCCCTGGCGCTGCCGGGCGCCGGCGAGGACACGAGCGGCGCTGGAGTCGTCGACTCGGCCGTCCAGATCGGCGAGCCCCGGGGGGTTCGGCCCTACCGCCCCGGGGACCACCGACGCTTCGTGCACTGGCCCGCCACCGCGCACAGCGGGGAGCTCATGGTGCGCGAGATGGAAGGGCCCAGCGCCGAGCCCGTCACCTTGGAGATCCACCTCCCCGCCGACGTCGACGCGGCCGAGCGCATGGCCGAGAGGGCGATGGCGACCGTGGTCGCCTTGGTCGACAGAGGTGCGTCGGTACTCCTCACCACGACCGAGGCGACGGGCCCGAAGACCGGGTCCGTCGGTGACCGCCGCAGCGCGGGCCGTCGCCTGGCACGCGCCGTGGGCGACCGGCCCATCGGTGACGGGGGCCCATCGGTGACGCGGCGATGAGCATCTTCGACGCGGTCAAACGCGCCAACCGTCCCGGGCCGCCCGAACACTCGATCACGCTGCGGGTGGCGTGCGCCGGGGCCGTGGTGACCGGCATCGCCGCCTGCCGGGCCGAGGGCGAGTTGTCGTGGACGGTGGCGTTCGGCTCGATCGTCCTCGTCATGGCGGGCATGGTCCTCGCCTATCGGACCCGCCAACGCCCGTTGCCATGGATCAAGCCCATCCTCGCCATCAGCGCGGTGGCGGCGTTCGTGTGGTTCTTCCGACAGTTGACCGGCCAGGCCCTCTACGACGTGAGCACGGTGGAGAACCCCCTCGCCGTGCTGTTCGTGTGGGTGCAGGTGGCACACGCCTTCGACGTCCCAGCGCGACGCGACCTCGCCTTCTCTCTGGCCGGATCGGCCAGCCTCATAGCCGTCGCCGCGGCCCAGGCCATCGATCTCGCCTTCGGGCTCTACGTGCTCGTGTGGTTGGCCTGCGGCCTGGCCGGCCTGATCGCCATGTGGAGCTCGGCCAGCAACGGCGGGCGGATGCGCGTCGGCGGCATCATCGGCGCCTTGGGATCGGTTGCCGTCACCGGGACCCTGGTCCTCGCCATCCTGCCGGCGCCGCACGTAGCGGGACGGATCGACTTTCCCTCCGCCTCGGGCCCCGGTGCGCCCCTGCCCGTGCCCGGAGGGCTCGCCGGTGACACCAAGCTGGCGCAACTGGCCAAGCCGGGGACCGCGGCGGGGCCGACGCGGGTGGGTGGATTCCTGGGCTTCTCCAACCGCCTCGACACCGCGCTGCGCGGCGCCCTCGGCAACACCGTTGTCATGCGGGTACGGGCCGATCGGCCGTCGTACTGGATCGGTGAGACCTTCGACACCTGGGACGGGGCCAATTGGATCGCCACCCCGACCTCGCACGGCCCGCAGCGCCTGGACGAGGAGTCACCCTTCGTCCTGGCCGGACCGGCCGCCCCCCCGGCGACGGCGTCGACCGACCTCCAGACGTTCTATGTCGTGCAGTCGTCACCCAACCTGGTCTTTCACGCCGACACCGCCCACGAGGTGTGGTTCCCGACCCATGACCTGTTCGTGTCGGACCACGACTCCATCGTGTCGCCCATCGGTCTCGGCCCAGGCGCCATCTACACCGTGGAGTCGTATGTGAACACGCCCTCGGTCGACCAGCTGCGGGCGGCGGGGGGACCCGGTGCGGTGCCCTCCTCGATCATCGAGGAAGACGCGACGGTCACGCACCCGTATCCGCGCGTGAAGGCGCTCGCCGAGAAGGTGAGCGCCGGCGAGACCACCACCTACGACAAGGTCGAGAGCCTCATCGCCTGGATTGGCAAGCACACGCGCTACTCGACCGACATCCCCCCGCTCGCGCCGGGCCAGGACACCGTCGACGAATTCCTCTTCGGCAACCGCACCGGCTTCTGCGAGCAGATATCCACCTCCTTGGCCGTGATGCTCCGGTCCATCGGCATCCCGGCGCGCGAAGCGGTCGGCTACGTTCCCGGGCCGTACAACCCCATCACCGACCTCTACGACGTCCAGGCCAAAGACGCGCATGCCTGGGTGCAGGTGTGGTTCTCGGGCTACGGGTGGCAGAGCTTCGACCCCACCGCCGTGGTGCCGCTGGCCAACCCGTCGCCGGGGTCGACCCTGTGGCACGAGGCCAGCGCGGCACTGGGCCGGCTCCCCTGGGTGCCCATCGGGCTCGTCTTCACGCTGGGCGCGGCGGTGACATTGGTCGTGGTGTTGCGGCGGCGACGGCCCCGGACCTGGGCCGAGAGGGCGGCTCGGAGCATCGAGGCGGCCGGAAGGCGGGCGGGACGACGCCGGCGTCAGCACGAGACGCTCACCGAGTACGCAGCCGCGATCGACCGATTGGCGGGTGACCGGTCCGGGACGTGGCAGGCGCTGGCCGGGATCGTCGAGGCGAGCGCCTACGGCGGTCGTCACCCGACGGCCGAGGACGATCGGCAGATCCTGGCGTCGATGCGGTCCTTGCGGGCCGAGCTACCGCGCGGTGGTGTCCTCGTCGGGCCCGGGTCGGTCAGACGGCATGGGCCAGCGCGTCGTCGAAGCTCGTCCCCGCCTCGAGGAGCGGCCGGTAGCCCATCAACTGGCGGGGACGGCTGAAGCCCAACGCGGCGGTGAGCCGGCCGGCACGTCCGTAGAGCGCCACGAATCGACCATCGGTCGGCGACCCGTCCACCACCACGACATCGTCGTCGGGACCGGGGTGCCCGATCACCTGGATCTTCACGTCGTACTGATCGGACCAGAAGTACGGCACCGGAACGTACGCGGTGGCGTCGGCGCGACCCGCCAGCAGATTGCGCGCCGCGGCGACACCTTGCTCGGCCGCGTTGGTCCAGTGCTCGATCCTGACGGTGTCGCCGAGGCCCCGGTCGTACCAGCGCGCCATGTCGCCGGCCACGACCACGTCGTCGGCGACGTGGAGGGTGGCATCGGCGACCACCCCGTTCGCGATCTCGAGCCCCGAGCCATCCAGCCACTGGGTCGTAGGCACGACCCCGATGCCGACCACGACGACCTCGGCGTCGAGTACGGTGCCATCGTCGAGCTCGACGCCGTCGACCGTGACGCCGTCGGGCCCCGTCCGCAGGGCACCCACGCCGACGTCGGTGAGGAGCTCGACCGCATGGGCGCGGTGCAAGGCACCGCACGCTGCTCCCATCTCGGTTCCGAGCACACGGGCGAGGGGTTGGGGCAGCGCCTCGACCACCGTGACGCGTGCTCCGAGGCCTCGGCACGTGGCGGCCACCTCGGACCCGATGAATCCCGCGCCCACCACGACGACTCGCGCCCCTGGTGCACGTGTGGCGTGGCCGAGGGCGATGGAATCCTCCAGGGTCCGCAGCATGTGCACGCCGGCGAGACCGGTGGTCTGGGGAAGGGGACGAGGATGGGCTCCCGTGGCGAGCACCAATCCGTCGAAACGCACGGTGCTCCCGTCATCGAGCTCGAGGGTGTGGCCCTCGACGTCGAGCGCACCGGCACTGTGGCCGAGGCGAAGGTCGAGGCCCAACGCCGTGATCTTGTCCGACGGTCGCAGCATGACCCGATCGAGCCCCCACGTACCGGCGAGGAATTGCTTCGACAGCGGCGGACGGTCATAGGGCAGGTGGGGCTCGGCGCCGATGAGGACGACGGGACCGGTGTGGCCTTCGGCGCGCACGGTCTCAGCGGCGCGCAGCCCAGCCAGGGACGCGCCGACGACGGCGATGGTGGAGCTGGGGTCGAGGGCCATGGGCGGACGAGACCCTAGCGGTGCCTCGGAGATCCTCCGGTCACCGGGTCAAGACCCGAACATCATCATCCACTGGTCCGGGGTCCGAAGCCGGAAGACGTAGTTGCGCTGGCGCGTCTCTCCCATGCTGGCCGACGGCTCAGGGGAGTAGAGATGTCCGGGATACAAGATCGTGTCGTCGTCGAAGCGGGACAGGCGTGTCGTGAGCGACTCGTACATCTGCTCGGGGTCACCGCCGGGGAGGTCGGTGCGCCCGCAGCCGTCGAGGAACAAGGTGTCGCCCGCCACCAAGCGGCCGTCGACAGAGAAACACTGGCTGCCCGGGGTGTGGCCCGGCGTGTGGACGAGCTCGATGTCGACGTCGCCGACCTTCACCACGTCGCCACTGGTGTGCTCGACGAGCTCGCCTGCCGACACACCGGTGGCACGAACCACCCAGGGAGCCTCCGCGCCCTGGACGTGGATGGGCACCGGGACCTCTTCGAGAAGGTTCGTGACCCCCTCGATCCGGTACCCCATCAGGTCCCCACCGACGTGGTCGGGATGGAAGTGGGTGGCGAGGACGCCCACGCACCGCATGTCGTCGGCGGCGAGGATGCCCAGGAGCCCTCCGATGTCATAGGCGGGGTCCACGATCACCGCTTCGCCGGTGTGCCGATCGCCGATCAGATAACAGAAGTTCACCATCTGGGTCGCCACGGGATCTTGCACGGCGAAGTCCCGACCCGAGAGGAGCTGGCGGAAGTACAACTGGTCATCTTCCATGCCGCGATCGTAAGGGCCGCACGCTCCTACCGGCACACCCCGCCAAACGGAGGGCGACCTACAGTGGGCCGGGCCTCGGGTGCTACCCGGGAGCTGGCAGGAGGGGGGACGATGCGGGGTTCGAGCGTGGTCGGCATGTTCCGGGGAAATGTCGCCGACCACGGCGACAAGCCGATGTTCCGGTTCCGAGGGACGACGGTGACCTGGAAGCAACACCACCAACGCGCCTGTCGGGTCGCCAACGCTCTCAGGGCCGATGGCGTCGGCACCGGCGACCGGGTGGCGTTTCTGGACCGGAACGGTCTCGAGTACTTCGAGGTGTTGTTCGGAGGGGCGCTGAGCGGTGCGGTCAACGTGGCGGTCAATTGGCGCCTGGCTCCGGCCGAGATGGCAGCGGTGATCGACGACTCCCGGGCTCAGGTCCTCGTTGTCCATCCCGAATTCGCCCCGTGTCTGGCGGCGATGGAAAGTGGGCTGCCTTCGGTGACGCGCGTGGTGGTGCTCGGGGAAGCCAAGGTCGATGGCGATCTCGGAGGTGCGTCTGACCTCGCCCGCCGGGTCGGGTACGAGGACTGGCTGGCCGACCAACCCGCCACGGATCCCGGCCACGAAGGCGGCCCCGACGAGGTCTCGATGCAGCTCTACACCTCGGGCACGACCGGGCTGCCCAAGGGTGTGATGCTCGCCAATCGCAATATCGGGTTCATGTTGGAGCAGGCCGCGGGAGACGCCTTCGAGATCGGCGAGGACACGGTGAGCCTGGTGGCCATGCCGCTGTTCCACATCGGCGGGTCGGGCTGGGCCCTGAGCGGCATGTCGCGTGGCGGCACGTCGGTGATCCTGCGCGATATGGACCCGGTCGAGCTCCTGGGGTTGGTGGCGGTCGAGGGGATCACCCACGCCTTTCTCGTCCCGGCCGTGTTGATGCTCCTCTTGGCGACCCCGAGCATCGCCCAGAGCGACCTGTCGAGCCTCGACACCATCTTCTACGGGGCCTCTCCCATCGCCGAGGACGTCCTCGTCCGGTGCCTCGGGGCCTTCGGGTGCCGGTTCGCGCAGGTCTACGGGATGACCGAGACCACGGGGGCCATCGTGCTCCTTTCGCATGACGACCACGACCCCCAGGGCCCTCGCCGACATCTCCTGCGGGCCGCAGGCAAGCCGATCACCGGAGTCGAGCTGCGCATTGTCGATCCCGACACGGGGGACGACGTCGAAACAGGAGCGGTCGGTGAGATCTACACGCGCTCGGGCTTCAACATGGTCGGCTACTGGGACAAACCCGGGGAGACGGCCCGAGCCATCGTCGACGACGGGTGGCTCCGCACCGGGGATGCCGGGTACATCGACGAGGACGGCTATCTCTACCTCCACGACCGGATCAAGGACATGGTCGTCTCGGGCGGCGAGAACATCTATCCCGCCGAAGTGGAAAACGTGCTGCTCGCCATCCCCGGCGTCGCCGATGCCGCGGTCATCGGCATCCCCGATGACAAATGGGGCGAAACGGTGAAGGCCGTCGTGGTGCCAGCCCCGGACGCCCAGTTGGACGAGGGATCGATCATCGCCTTGTGCCGGGAGCGCCTGGCGCACTACAAGTGTCCGACGTCAGTCGACTTTGTGGCCTTCCTTCCCCGGAACCCCTCGGGAAAGGTGCTCAAGCGCGAGCTTCGCGAGCCCTACTGGCGGCTCCGCGAGCGCCGGATCCACTGACCGATGACTGAGCCCGCCGAATCGGGGACGTCGACGCCGAGCGCAGAGGCAGTCGATCTCGACGCGGAGTTGGTTGCACTCCTGGCCACCCCCGAGGGGCGTGCCGACCCGTATCCGCACTACGCCCTGATCCGGGAGAACGCGCCGCTGTTCCGGTCCTCGATGGGAAGCTGGATCGTCACGCGCTTCGATGATTGTCAGCGGGTGCTTCGGGCTCCGCAGTTCGGCAAGGGATCCGACCAGGATGGCAGAGCCCGGATGCGGATCGCCGGCTGGGGGATCCCCGATGAGGAGGCCGACGACTTCTTCGAGTTCTTCGAGCGTCGACAGTCCATGCTCACCCTCAATCCCCCCGACCACACGCGCCTGCGTGGTCTCGTGGCACGGGCATTCACCCCGACCACGGTCGAGGCCCTGCGACCCCACGTGGCGTCGCTGTGCGACGGGCTCCTCGATGCCATGGCCGAGGCCGGTGGCCATGGACAGAGCGTCGACGTCATGCTCGAGCTCGCCTTCCCACTTCCCGTCGCCGTGATCGGGGAGCTGCTCGGGGTCCCGGTGGCGGACCGGGCCCAGTTCCAAGACCTCGTCCGCGCCGCCACCCGGATCCTCGAGCCGACGTCGGATGCCCGGGACCTACGGGGGGCGCGCGCGGCGCGGATCTCGATGGAGCAGTACTTCGAAACGCTGATCTCCGAGCGCCGACGACATCCCGCCGACGACTTGCTCTCTGAGCTCATCGCCGTGTCCGACGGTTCGGACCGGCTCAGCCAGGACGAGGTGATCTCTACCGCGATCTTGCTCTTCGCAGCCGGGTTCGAGACCACCACCAACCTGATCGGCAACGGCCTGTGGGCCTTGTTGCGCCACCCCGACGAGATGGCCCGTCTGCGCGCCTCGGTTGATGACCCCGAGGCGGTGCAACGTGCGGTGGAGGAGTTGCTGCGCTGGGACAGCCCGGTCCAGCTCGACGGGCGTGTGGTCCTCCGTGACACCGAGGTGGCGGGCCGGCATCTGGCCCCAGGTGAGCAAATCATGACGTTGCTGGGAGCGGCCAACCGCGATCCTCGCCGGTTCCATGATCCCGAGTGTCTCGATCTGGCACGCGACGAGGGGCCGCCGATGAGCTTCGGGAGCGGGATCCACTACTGCCTGGGGGCGGCCCTGGCCCGGCTGGAGGGGCAGGTGTGTTTCGGACGACTGCTTTCGCGCTTCAAAGACGTGCAACTCGGCGAGGATAGCGTCGAGCATCGCGACACCATCACGTTGCGGGGTCTCGCCCGACTTCCTGTGGCGCTCACACCCGCCTGAACGTCCACGCGCGTCTGACCTGAAGGTCTTGGCCCGTCAGAAGGGAAGCGTTTCTCCGTCCGAACCGCCACCGTCGAGGCCCGTCACCGTGGACAGCTCGTCGAGCTCGGCTGGCTCGTCCGCCTCGCCCTCCGTGCCCGGATCCGAGGTCGCCGTCCCCCCCGCCGCCTCGAGCTTCGGCACGAGCTCCTCGACCTGAGCCCGGGTACGCCGGATCCGTCGGTCGAGCTCGTCGACGATGGCTGTGGCCCGCTCGAGTCGGGCCACGAGCTGGTCGACGTCGACTTCGCTCCTCTCGAAGAATTCGACGATGCCGTCGAGCTCGCGACTGGCATCCATGTAGCTCAGCTCCCCAACCGGCTCCCCGGCAGGTGGGACGTTGTCGTCACGCCGTTGCGCGTTCATTGCTGCCCCTCAGTCGTCGATCGAGACTCGGTGCCATCCACGGTGGAGCTCGCCCTTCCGTCCGCGAACCTCGTAACCAGCCTGGACCCTGCGGTGAGCTCGGAGACCGAGCGCACCACCGAGCCGTCGGGGCCGAGAGTGATGGTGTAGCCGCGTTCGAGCTGGCGTTCAATGTCATAGGCGGCGAGCAACCGCCTCCACGAGTCAGCTCGGTCCTGTTGGCGGTCGAGGACACGAAGTGCACGGGGGCCGAGGCGCGCTGCTCGACGCTCCACGCCTTTTCCCGCGAAGTCGAGCTGGCGAAGCGCCTGCACCGTGACGCGTGTCTTGCGGGTCTCGAGTCGTTCGGCGTGCCGGGACAGTTGGTTGCGGGTGGCGGTTCCCAGCCGCCTGCGCACCGCAGCGTCGCGCTGCGCGGCCATCTCGAGCGCGTCGATCGCGCCTTGTGCGATGCGCCCGCCCGCCTGGGCCACTGATGCCCACCACGCGCCTACTCGGCGGACGAGCTCCTGGGCGCACGCCGTCGGCGTCACAAAGGCTTGATTGGCGACGATGTCGGCCACGGATTGGTCCCCGGTGTGCCCGATGCCAGACCAAAGCGGGATCGGACACGTGGCGATGGCGCGTGCGACGGCCTCGGCGTCGAAGGCGGCCAGGTCTCCGCGCGACCCCCCGCCGCGCACCAACACGGCGACATCACAATCGGATACCGACACGGCCTTGAGGGCCCTCGTCACCGAAGCCGGCGCCCCCGACCCTTGGACATTGGCCTTGAACAGGGTCACATCGAAGGCAAGCTCCGACGCCTGGAGTTGGCCGACGAAGTCGTTGTACCCCTCCGAACCGGGGCTGGCGACGACGCCGACGCGCAGCGGAACGTCGGGCACGACCAACACCCGGTTGCGCCGGAGAAGTCCTTCGGTCTCGAGCGTGTTGAGCAGCGCGGCGCGACGCGCCGCCAGACGCCCGAGTAGCGCTGTGACATCGACCTCGGTGGCGATGAAGTTGATCTGGCCTTTGGGGGGGTAGAACTCCACCCGACCACGCAGCGACACCACCACACCAGGCTCGAGAACGACTCCTTGACGTCCGAGCGTCAGTTTCAGGGGATTCCACGTCCTCCCCCAGCAATTGACCTTGAGCACCGGGGTATCTCGCCCTCGGGTCGCGTCGGGGTCGACAAGGTCCATGTAGCAGTGTCCCGTGCGGTCCGAGATGCTCTGGATCTCGCCTCGGACCCACTGCAGTTGACCGCGGGGGAACGATGCGTTGACCGCGGCCTGCACCTGCCGGTAGAGCGCCGCGATGGAAAGTGGCTCGGGCTGCTCAACGAGGGCGAGCCGCTCGGGCTGCGGGTCCATATCGCAACCCTAGCGAGGGGGGTGGTCGGCGATGGTCCCCGGGAGCCGGTACCGGACCGTGCCGTTGCGGCCACCGACGTGGCAAACTGATCGGGACGGTGAGTCGGCCGGGTGGTCGCGCCACGGGCTCGTCCTCGGACGGGGACCGTGTCGAGGAAGGTCGGGGCTCCATAGGGCAGGGTGCTGGCTAACGGCCAGTCGGGGCGACCCGAAGGAAAGTGCAACAGAAAGCAGACCGCCGATGGTGGGCGCGAGCTCGCACAGGCAAGGGTGAAACGGTGCGGTAAGAGCGCACCAGCGACCGGGGTGACTCGGCCGGCTTGGTAAACCCCACCCGGAGCAAGGCCGAACGTGGGACATGGGTAGCCCGCCCGCCCTTCGTGGGCAGTCCCCAGGTAGGCCGCTGAGATGGATGGCCACCTCGTCCGCAAGGGCGAACAGAACCCCGCCTACAGGCCGACTCACCGTCACATGAGCCCTGAACAGGGCATTTGCTCAGCCGCCATCGGCTAACCCCACGTCAGCCCCACATGACGATTGGCCAAGCACGGTGTCGACGGCAATCCGAGTCCGGTCGTCGTCCTCCGGCCAGAGTCCCGTATAGACATCAAGGGTCATCTGAGCCGAGGTGTGGCCGAGCCGAACTTGGACTGTCTTTACTGACTCACCAGCACGGATAAGCAACAAGACGTAGAAGTGCCGGAGTTGGTGAAAGCCATCTCCATTTGCGATCCCGAGTGGACCAGCAGCGTCTCGCCACATGTCTGAGAACGTCGTCCGGCGTATCGCTCCCCCGCGCGGGCCGGTGAAGAGCAGACCGTCCGGCCCAAGACCGAAAGTCGCCACATGAGCTGTAAGGGCGTGGATGACCACCTGCGGAAGGGGGATCGTGCGTGGCCGGTTTCGCTTGTCTTTTACAGGACCGAACTCAGGAACGCCGTCCTTACCGCACTTTACGAGCTGGCGGTCAACGAGGAGGTCTCTGCCCAGCCAAATCCACCCGGTCGTTCGTCACAGCCAAGGCCTCTGAGATTCGTAAGCCAGCCCCAGCGCCGAGGACGATCAACGCCCGGTAACGACGAGGTACGGCGTCGATCAACTTCTCGACCGTTTCGACTGGGAGCGGTGATGTGCCTTGGGTTTCTCAGCGTCAGCATGCTGGAATTCATGCCACTGGCTGTTGGGACAAATCGAGCATCTCATATTCGATGGGAGTAAGCATTCCGATCGAGCTGTGACGTCGCTGGCGGTTG
>Ga0307372_10001462_pt1 | contig 41125 bp, 35 predicted proteins | sample OX1MG_FD_202533 | JGI IMG/M metagenome (GOLD analysis project Ga0307372, IMG submission 202533) | Soil microbial communities from Risofladan, Vaasa, Finland - OX-1 | ecosystem: Environmental > Terrestrial > Soil > Coastal area > Acid sulfate soil | place: Finland: Risofladan, Vaasa | collected...
GAATGCCGCGGTGTGATTCCTGCGGGGTCGTCTCATCGTCTTCTGCTCCTAGGAGCGCCTTGCGGCGCCCATGATTAAAGCAGAGTTCCCACTTACGACACTGTCCGATTATCCGTGGCCCGCTCTGCTGGAATTCAATCCGCGGATCAAATCGAAAAAGTGGATCGCGCGCGAACGACTCGAGCCACTGACCTTCCTGAGTTGCTCAACCCGCTTCGGTCGATGGACTCCATGCACGACCAGCTCAGCGGCGGGTCGGATTCCAGCTGTTCGGTGTCCTCGATGACTTTAACCGTGAAGGGCCGGGCATCGCGGTCGACCTGTCGTCACCCTCGGGCCGCGCCACCCGGGCTGTAGAGCGGGTCATCGATTGCCAAGATAGAACCCCAGCAAAAGCAGACCGACCCCGACGATCCAGCCGACCGACATCACAGCCGCTAGCCGGCAAATCCTGATGCTTGTCAGTCGCCAGACAAGATCCGACAGCAGCCACCACAGGCTAGTGAAGGTGGCAAGCGCAAAAATGTCCCAACCCAAGTGCCCCGATGTCCAAAGGAATCCATTCATTGGGTAGTCAGGCCTTCTGCTACAGCAGTCTCTCCTGCCCAGACACGATCGCCCGCACGCGCCAACAGCTTCGTGGCAGCAGGCAGCTCAAGCACCACGGTGCTGCCCAGCAGTATTCTTCCGATCCTCTGGCCGCGCTCGACTTCCTCTCCCTCACGAACCCAGGTCTCGATGCGCCGCGCCGCGAGGCTGGTAATCAGGCGCACCGCAACTTGCCCACAATTGGTCGCAATCACGACGCGCTTTTGCACCGGACAGGATTTCTCCCGCAGAAAAGCAAATTCCCGTCCCTCGCCGTCCATGAAGTCGTCGCCATGTGCTTGCACGCTAAGCACCGTTCCGGACACTGGGCTGCGCTGCACGTGCATATCCCAGAAGCTCAACGCAATCACGAGGTAGCGCACTCCGTCGCGCAAATCCGCACTGGTCACCAATCCATCTGCCGGAGCGAGGAAGCTTTTACCAGGCGGTGGCGTGCGGTTTGGGTCGCGGTTGAAGTACCTGAGAAACGCGGATTGAAAGCGGCTGCTTCTCAGCCAGCCACGGATCTGCATTTCGGGCCAACGTTGGCGCGGCGACAGGAAGCGTCGAACCAGCGGCGAGGGATACGGAAAGAATGCAGCCCACAGAACAATCGCTATGGTGAACGCCCCTAGTACCACTGCTTGCACAACCGCAACGAACGTCATCTATGGCGACTCCTTGTGAATAACCCCGCTGCCAAAAATACCAGCGTCTTTCAGTCACTAGCGTCAAACCAAACCTAAAGCTTCCTGAAGCCGCCAAGAGCGCCCCGAAAACGCGACGCTAACAGGCGTAATTCCCCCAGCAATGGGTGCTTCACGGCAACAACGCCGACGATCCAGCCCATCCCCGCACCCAGAACCGCAACGACAAAAGCCGGAATCAAGTGTTCGCTGAGCAAGCCGGGCCAAACCAGCACGGCCGCTGGCACGATGCAGGTTGTTATTGTAATCGCGGCGCTCGGCATCAGTGCACGCGCGCATTTGCCAAGCGCGAGTACATCGAAGTCGCGCATCTTGCGGTAATAGAGGGCTGCGGCAATGACATAGACGAGGATCTGCGACGCAGCAACCGCATCGACACTGAAGAACGCTGCCACGATCGCGAGCGCCAAGCCCGCGAACTGGTACTGGATTTCGACGATAGTCGCCGCACCAACCCTGCCGATAGCGACGAAAAAAGAGTTGCACTGGTAGATCAAGGTTCCTACGATGGCCGCCCCGGACAACCAGCGCATCAACGGCACAGCAGCATCCCATTGGTCGCCGAACATGATGCGGATCATTGGAAACGCCATCAATGCAGCGAACGCAAAGAACGGCCAACTGATGCCGGTGAGGTAGACGAGCGCACGCAGAAACAACTGCGGTGCCATGGTCGTCTCACGATGTTCAGCCGCGAATGCCGGAAACGCGACAGCCTTGACAGCAGCCACAACTTTTTCCCGGAACATGTTGACCGGCCCATAACCACGTGAATAGAACCCTGCGGCCGCCATCCCCAGCATCTTGCCCACCACAATATTCGGCGCCTGTTGCCCCAAGTCGAGTGCAATGTCCGAGGCCGTCATCTTGACTCCGAACGCCAGAATATCCCGCCACCCGGACAAGCCCAGCCTGTGCGCCCTGTACTCGTAGCCCCAGACGGCACAACCGAGCACCATGACCAGCATGGAGGCGAAGGATGCCCAGGCCATACTCATATAGCTGAAGCCGGCAAAGGCCAAGCCAACGGTCATGCCGCTGTTTACGATATTCGAGCTGACATTGATCTTGTACAGCGTGCCGAACGCCATATCCCGCTTCAATAGCGCCAGCGCCGTGATCCCAAACGGCACCAAGATGAACGACGCGCTTTGCACGCGCATGACATGTCCAACACCAGCATCGTGAAAGAAGGCGCCTATGTGCCAGCTTGCGGCAAATAGAATCAACGCGAGCGCCCACGCAATGATGAGGTTGATCGTGAAACACGTGCGGATCATGTCCTCGGTCAAGTGTTTTACCTGGACCAAGTAATTGCTGACGCCAAAGGTTCGCAACGTGTTCGCCAACGTCGTCACGCCGGCCGCGACTGAGAAAATACCGATCTCTTTTGGCGTAAGCAGCCGACTCACGATGATGATCGCAGCCACGCCGAATACAAACGACGTGTATTTTTCTGCGAATGAGAAAACCAGGGATTTCCTCAGGCTCAATTTCTTGGCAGGCATCTCAACATCCGCTCAGTAGTGCTTACATTTTCTTGATCCGCTTGGCCCGTACTTTGGACCGAGCGGTTGTCCCGGCGTGTAACCAATGCAGGCTGCTTGCAGGCTCCAGCTACCACGTGGCGACTGCCAAACACGTCCGCCACCCAAGATCTTCGATTTCTTTCACCGAGCCTCACCATTTTGGCAAAGCGGTCAAAGCAACAGACCACGACTTCATAAAGTTCGTGGTGAATTGCATACTGCGACCGGAGTATGAAGCTCACTACCTTTCCGTCGGAAATTCGAGCTGCGTCGCTGCCTCTCAAGGAACAAAATGCGTAAGTCCTTGTTTCTTCGCGAACGCCTGCCCCGGCACGGGGTTAAGAAGCTGATTAAGATCAAATGGCCTAGACGCCATCACGATTCGCCAGCACGACTCTGTCGAGCAATTCGGCGAGTGCAACGGTGCCCTGATACCTCGAGTATCGCCGTACTACGCTTTCCGTCGCGGTCGGTGCCCATCCCGCGCGCAGCGCATGGATGAAATCTGCGACACCTTGTTCTATGGCCGGCACGTCATCTATTGGCACCATCCGCGCCGCACCTGTCTCACGCAACAATGCAGCCGTGTCCCCTTCCGGCCCAACGAGGGCGAAAATCGGGCGACCGATGCGCAGGTATTCATATATCTTCGCGGGTATCTGATGATCGAATCGACTCCCCTGGAACAGCAGCAGGGCATCGGCCTCGGTCTGCTCACAAAGTGCCTCATGATTTGAAACCGGCGCGGCCAAGGTGATGATGCGGCCTAACCCCAGTCGATGCAGTTCTTTCTCGAACATCACCTCTGATCCGCTGGCGCGCAACACGATCCTGATATCGCCCTCGGCCAAGCGGCCTGCCGCCATGAGATTGGCAATCGCTGTGAAGAACGGCAAGGGGCTGCGTCCATCCGGGTACAGGATGCCGCTATGCACCAGCAATAGAGGCTGCCCAGGCCGGCGAGGAGTCACAGCCGGAAGGTCGGCAAATGTGACCTCGTCGTAACCGTTCGGAATCACGCTCAAGCGTCGGTCCAACGCAACCTGAGGATAGCGTGTCGCATAACTGTGCATCGCGCCAGGTGTGGTGAACACCGTACGAGTTGCGCAAGCCGCCACCCGCTGCTCCCAACGATGTTGCGAAGCGATAGAAAATCTGTTCTCCGCTCCCACGGAACTCGCCACCGGATCCCTGAAATCCGCCACCCATGGCAGCCCGGTCATGCGACTCAAGGTATGGGCTATGCAGTGCGCGGTCATGATCGGATAGGTAGACCAGATAGCATCGATCTGGTGGTGGCGGATCAATCGCAGCCCCTGCCATACGGCCGCCGGCCACCAGGATGCCCAGCCATCCGGTTGCGCCAGGAATCCCAGGTATTTTCCGCGGAGGGACAGATGCCGCCGCACATCCAGCGCGAACGCTCTGTGTACGCGGCAATTGTCCGGGATCAGTTTGAGGTTTTCGGCATCCACCCTCGGGAAGGCCGATGCGTTGGCCGACAGCACTGTTGGCTCCCAGCCGAGCGCCGGCAAAGACCGGGCGAAGCCCAGAGTACGCAGGTGCCCGCTGCCCATGGCGACAGGAGGGAAGTGGAACGCAATCATCAGCACGCGCTTCATTTGATCACTCCGGCAACACTTTGTGGGTTGCCGTTGACCGCATAAGCACACCGGGGCTGCTGCGAAGACGGCCTTCCGCAGGTTGTCTTGCACGCTGTCGCAAATGAAGCTCAAGAATTCCGCAGAGTGCCATCACTTGATAGGCCAGATCGAAATAGGTCATAGGCAGGAAGGATCCCGCCGCCATGAACGCCAGCAGGCTGACCTGCAGCATGGAGGCTAGATCGAAGGCCCACTTATCTTCCGGTATTTGCCGTGTTCGTTTGCGAACCTGGCTGCATGATCTCCAGCTCACGAACAACATCGTCAGAAATAAAATCAGCCCGGGGAAACCTTGTTCCCCCAGAACCCGAAAATAGATGCTGTGTACGGCACGACGTGTCGCACCTTCCGGCCCGTACTGCGCCCACATGGAATAACTCCGGTCCACGCCCAAGCCTCCCCCGAGCAACGGTCGGTGCAAGGCAACGTTAGCCGCGAATTTGTATGACTGGATCCGCGTCTCTCCCGAATCCGTCTGTGTGGCGTCCTGCAACGTACCCATTCTGTGCGCCCATTTCGGCGGCATGAAATGGTAGGCAGTAAACCCCACTACGACAACGATGAAGATTACGGCCAAACGACCCCGGCTCTTCAAGAACAACGCCCCAGAAACAACGACCAGCGCAATCAGGCCACCGCGCGAATAGGTACCCAGTACCGCGACGCCGGTAAGGAGCATGCCTGCAGTCAAGCCGAGGCGAACAAATTTCATTACGGAATGTAGTTGCAGGTAGCGCATCAACGGCAGCGTCATGCACAGTGCAAGCGCCAGGGCATTGTTGTCGGCAATGAAACTCGCGGGAGGCCCGAACACATGGCTCGCTCCGCCACTGAGTATCGTGAAAATGCCACCCTTGAAACCATAAAAACCTAGTGAAACCACAATCATCCATACGAGCCAATGCATACGCTCGCGGCTATTGACCAAGATCAAGGTAACAAACACCATCACGAGAACTTTCGCGAACCGCTGCCATTCTTCCCATGCCGAGTCCGGGACTACGGCAAAAAAAGTAGTCAGCCCCGTCCACAGCAGGAAGGTCACCAACAAAACACTGATAGCCGACCATGGGATCTTTTTGCTTTCTTTGCTGAACACCAAGCTCAGAAGGGTAACGATGGCAATCAATTGCACCCACGGAAAGTCGATGGCGAAGCCATAGCACAACCGGTTGGGGTTCATGTAGCCAAGCCACGACCATATGAGCAGGCCAACGTAGGGGCGCACCAGAATGTATGGAAGCATTCCGAAGATGAACAAGGCAAGGGCGATGTCACGCATATTGCGAGCCCGCGTCCAGCTGCAGCATGAGCGCATCCATGAAGAATTTGGCGGCCCAATTGGGATAGCGATGCTTCATATAGCCACCTGAGCGCGGATGCGAACCTGGCATTCCGCCCCGTATTCCCGCGTCGACTGCAGTCAAGTCCTGGATCGACAGATTAAAGCGGATGGCGCTTTCTGCCACCGCTTGCCAGGAGTGATCGCCGGTTTCTGCATTCAGCCGTTGCCAGATGATGGCCATTTGCGCATTACCGGTCACACAGCTCCAGCGGCTTGCCGCATGCCAAGCGGAATCGAGACGTCCGGGCAAGGCGCCATCGCGACGCTGGTTCTGCGCTACCGCGCGGGCGATGCGCGTAGCCACGTCCACGAAGCCGCTGTTGCCAGCGACCAAGCCGACTTCGAGAATGCCGCGTGTGGCATACGCGATGGTGTGCGTGAGCGGCCGCTCATTGTCCTCCAAGTCGTTGTTCTCCAGCCAGCCGTTGGGGTGCGCCTGGGTCAGTGCCCACTGCACATTGCGTACGGCTGCATTCAGGTAGCGCGGCTCGCTTAAGTCGTGTCCAGCTTTGGCCAGCGCAAAGGCGACACGGGTGTTGTACGTATTCAAGGTGTGCGCTGCAAACGGCGACGCGAAGCGACGCCACGCGCCGTCAGGGTCTTGTGCAGCCACCAACCAATTGGCCGCACGCACGGCAGAGTCACGAAAGCGTGCATCTTGCGTCTGCTGCCAAGCGGACAACCAACCGAACAAGACTTGCCCCGTATTGAAGATGGTCGGCACAATCTGCGTGGCGTCCATCGTGCCTGCGCGCACACCGCCCTCGGCAAACTGGATGTCGGATTCCCATGTCGCCATGCGGATAGCTCGTTGACGATATTCATCGTCGCCCGAAAACTCTACATAGCGAAAAAACGTCGGAATGATGTAGCCAGTAGTTTCCGGATAGGCGCCTGTCCATTGCCGTTTCGCGGCATCGTAGGCAGCGCTGACTCCGCCGCAACCGCTTGCGTCCTGGGCACGCGCCAACCATTCGGCCGCTGCCTGCAGGCCGCTGCGCGCATCTGCCGCGGGACGTGTCCATCGTCTCGGAAGGAATCTGGCGACTACACTCACGACTTGCTCCCGGTGGCTGGCGACCCACCCATCAGCTTCGAAGTTCGGTTATGCAGCGCGCTACGGGCGCGTCGCCAGTTTTGCACCAAGCTCGGCATGGGGTCACGCCACCGCCACAGGGCATCGGCCACGTGGCCACCGCGCGGATAGCCTTGTTTGGCCGATTGGCTTTGTGCGGCTGCCGACTGCATATCCTCGGATCGCACCCGCCATACGACGAGCCGACCTTTCATGTCAGCTGGCGGAAATGGGAGATCCAGCTCGGAACACCAGGCCGCATAGGGCAGATTGATGCCGTTCAAGGTTGCCACTTCTTCCTGGTAATCCGTGCGCCCAACCGTAGGCTCCACCATCCGGAATTCACCACTGCGCGAGTCGCGCTTGTACTCCATGCTGGCCATACCAATTACACCCGCGGCCTGGAAAAATTGCGCAGTCATGGCGGTGAGTTCTTCATGGGCTTCGGGGGCCGCCACGCAGCTTGCGGTACCGCCCACCTGTGGCGGCCAGGAACGGATCTTGCGACCCGTGAACGACGCGGCAACCTGCCCCTGCTTGCCGAGATACTGCAGGCAGAAATAAATATTGGAGTCCGGTCCCTCGATCCACTCCTGCACCACCACGTCTGCCATCACCGGCAGAATGCGGCGAATCAGCTCGACACCTTCCGTTGCGCGCTCCACACGGTAGGCCTTCTTGAACTGATATCCGTATGCTGTATTTCGCTCGCCGGGTTTGATCACCACCGGATAACGCAGGTTCTCGATCGCAGGCAGGTCCGCTAGCGCGCGAACGTGTACCAGCGGCGGAATGGGACTGCCGAGTTGTTCGGCAAGGCTCTGGAAACCCTGTTTGTGCAACAAGGTATCCACCCTGTCCACGGTCGGCAGACTGAAACGGTAAAGCGCGGACAACCGATCGCGATGGTGCGAGACGGTCTTGACGCTTTCTTCCTGGGTCAGCAACAACACCGGGCGCAAACCGGAGAACTGTGCGGCAGCCAGGCGCACCAGCTCTTCAACCAATGTCTCGCCATGCAGGGAACACACGGTTACAGGCTTTGCAGCGTGGGTGCGCATCTCCGGGCGCTGCGCGTCGGAATCCAGCAACCATACCGGCACTCGCTCACGCGCCAGGCTGCGCGCCACGCCGAGGCCATTGACTCCGGCACCAAGTACCACCACAGGCTCGCGAGCACATGAGTGGGGCATTTTCGCTACGGCTGGCCTCTCACGATCCGTGGACGGGCTATTCCGCCACCAGCTCCACTCTGTCCTTCCAACAATTTATGAGCGACAGACAAGACAGCCTTGGCGTTGCCAGTCCAGGTCAGGTCACGATCGGTAATCGTCCGGCGTGCAGATTCGCCCAATCGTTCACACAAGGCAGGATCCGATGCCAGACGGGCTACCTGTGCGGACAAAGCATTCGAGTCCCCAGGAACAAACAACAGCGCATTGACGTCATGGTTCAGTATCTCGCGTATATTGTTAGTATCTGGCGCCACGATTGCGCAACCCGCAGCCATGTACTCGAATAGCTTAAGTGGCGAAGCGTAGGAAACCACGCTTGGCTGCAGCGCAATATCAAATGCAGCGATATAGTCGGCAATCTGCTCACGGGCAACGACGCCGACAAACGTCAGCTGTTCTGATACGCCGCAGCTTGACGCATGTCGCTCAAGAAGTCTCTTGGCAGGACCATCCCCCACTAGCACGAGCTGCAGCGGCAACTGCGGTCGCTCCGACATCAAATCGATGACCTTTTCCAATCCATGCCATTCGCGAACAAACCCCACAAAACCTAAAACGACGCGATGCTCAACGCCGAGCCGGCGCTTTGCTTCACTACGAGACGGCAAATCTATAAATTGCGTTGGATCAATGCCATTTGGCGTCACGCTAATATTTTTTGGTGAATCCAATTCTTCGGAAATTCTTTCAGCCAATACACTTGTAACGGTAAAGATATGGTCGGCACTTCGCCATACCCTTCGCTCACTCCAGCGCGCAAGTCGTTTGAGCGATAGTTTTCCATACTTACTTCGCTCATCTTTTAGCGGCGAATTAACTTCAACAAGATATGGCAAATGAAAGCGGCGGCGCGCCCACACTCCTGATACGAAATAGAGATTGTATCGCTCATAGATGAAATCTGGATTGTGATCTCGAATCACTCCACGCATCGCCATATAATCAACGAAACTATACGCCAATTCGATAATCTCATATGGCGCACGCGGCAAATAGTGCTTTAGCTTGACCACCCAGCCTGATTCACCGCCGAAAGATTGCGAATCCATTACTTTGGGGCCGACCAAAATCACTTCATGCCCCAATGATTCGAACGCATTAATTATCTCTGTAATGTGAACGTATTGGCCATCCTTCGACCCGATTCGATGATGATATAAGATCTTCATTTATAGAATTTCATTATGAATGTTTCGATAGACCGAAATGTTTCGCGGCGATACAAGATCGGGTCTGGGCGAATGGCGGGAGGATAGAATACGCGTCCTGATTCGGACGGCAATTGTCCTGACGATTTTCAATATGATTGCTGAATCATTCATTGGCTTGTACCGAGGCGTGAAGTACCGACAGACTCAGCGAGCACCCGCACATATAGCTCGTATTGCGCGCCTACCACGGGCCCCCAACCGAACCCCTCCGCAAAACTTCGCGTCGCAGCGCGTGCTGGTGCCCGGCTTCGCAACCTGAGCCACGCAGAGGCGATGCCTTCGGCGCTGCGCTGCGTGGCAACTTCTCCCGCTTCCGGTGCGCTCAACAATTCAGTGACGCCTTCAAATGGCGCAGCCACCACCGGCGTGCCGCAGGCCAGGGATTCCAGTACCACGTTAGGCATGCCTTCACGGCTCGATGGGAGCACCATTACGTCCGCCGCGTTGTAGTACTCACACAAATTCTCATGAGGGATGGCGCCAAGGAACCGCACGCGTGTGCCCAGGCCGAGCCGTTCCACCAAACCGCGCAACCTGGGCTCTTCCGGTCCGTCGCCAGCAATCAACAGGGTGGTGTCCGGCACCACGGCAAGTGCTGTGACGGCGATGTCTATTCCCTTCAATTCGATCAAACGACCCACCGTCAACCAGACCGGGCCCTGCAGACCCAGCCTGGCTCGTATCGCCGCGCAGCCCCGGGGTCCGAAACGATCCAGATCAACACCGTTGCGTAATACCGTAACTTTCTCGGGATACACGCCAAGGGAGACCAGGCTGTCCTTCAGCGCCTGTGAAACGGTCACGATGGCCGCCGCGCGCACTGCGGCCCCTTGGATTTGCCGCCTGGGTCGACGGTAGCGCGGTATCCATGTCACATCGGTGCCCCGGGCGGTGATAACTACCGGTTTGCCGATGGTGGCACCCAGGCGTGCTGCCGCCACACCATCGGGATAAAAGTAGTGCGCATCGATCACATCAAAATCCGATTCTTTGGCTTTCAGTTTCCGCAATGCTGGCAGAAGTGCGCGATACATGAGGAACGGCGCGATGCTCATGCCCAGCTTTGGAATCACCGGATAGCGTGGATGCAAAATCCGGATGCCGTGGCGCTGCTCCTGCTCCGGCACTGCCGCAAACGCGGCATAAGTACCGAACATGGGGTTGCGGAACGGAAACCAAGGCACCGGCGCCACCACCGTCGCGGAGATCCGCCCGGAGTCCACCAGATGGCGTAGACGCTCCTCGACAAACACGCCGTGGCGCGGCTGGGCGGCATTCGGATACAGGCTGGTGAAAACCAATAGACGAATCTTGCGTTCGCCGCCTGCTGGGAGGCGGTCCTCGGCATGGGTGCCATGCCGCGTCGCGCGGAACGGCTCAGTCACCGCTGGCGTCATCCCGTCGGGGGCGCGATTGCCTGATACAACCGTCATGACATGGCCTCCGGCAGCACTTCAGCAGGTAGGACAGCGCTCGCCGATGTGCCGGGAGCCGCAGCAGCGGGTTCCTGCATGCGGCGCAGAAAAGCGTCCAGCATCAGCAGACTCCACAGCGTCGCGCTGTGATCGCGTCGGCCATCGGCATGTTCTCGCACCAGCCGATCAAGCATGGACGGCTCGAAGTATCCGCACTTGGCAACGGCGCCGTCCAGCAATGCTTCGCGAACGCACTTGGCGAGTGGGCCGCGCAACCACGCGGCCAACGGCACGCTGAAACCCATCTTGGTCCTGTACAGCACGTCGTGGGGCAAATCGGGCTCAAGCGCTTTCTTGAGGATGTACTTGCCGGTGCCTCCTTTGAGCTTCAACGCAGACGGCAAGGAGGATGCCCATGCGACCAGGCGATGATCGAGCAGCGGGACGCGGACTTCGAGGCTGTGCGCCATGCTGGCGCGATCCACTTTGGTCAGGATGTCGCCGGGGAGCCAGGTCTTGAGGTCCAGGTATTGCGCCAGCAACAGCGGATGATCGGTGGGCGCGCGTTTTGCGTGGGCGCGGAACACGGCGAGTGCGCTATAGCCATGAAGTTCGCGTTTGAAGGCGGGGCTGTAAAGCTGCTGGCGCATCGCCGACGACGTGATGCTGACACTGTGGAAGTACGCTTCCACATCGTCGCAGGCAAGCGCCTGCAACGTGGTCTTGGCGCGCAGCGGGCGCGGCGCCCAATCAGCCTTGGGATAGATCCTTCCCAATAATCCGAACAGCGGCTTGCGCAACGCCAGCGGCAGGCGGGCGCGCAGACCGCTTTCCCACGCATGCAATCGGTAGCGCCGATAGCCGGCGAAATTCTCGTCACCCCCGTCGCCTGAGAGCGCTACCGTGACATGCTTGCGCGCCAGTTGGCATACCCGCCAGGTGGGCAGCGCAGAGCTGTCGGCAAAGGGTTCATCGTAAATGCCGGCGAGCATATCCAGTAAATCATAATCCTGGGAACTGACACGCTCTTCGAAGTGCGTCGCACCCAGATGCTTGGCGACCTGCCGCGCATAGGCGGTTTCATCAAAGCCGCTGTGGTCAAACCCGATCGAACAGGTATTGACCGGTTCGGACGCCATTCGACTCATGCTTGCGACGACGGCGCTCGAATCCACGCCGCCGGAAAGAAACGCGCCGAGCGGCACGTCGGCGATCATTTGGCTTGCCACGGCGTCGTCCAGCAACGTTCGCAGTTTTGTGGACGCCTCGCCTTCGCCCAGTTCGGGGTCAAGCTTGAACGGCACGTCCCAGTACTGGCAGGCAACCGGAGCCGGCTCGCCAGCGTGCCAGCTCAGCCAATGGCCTGGTGGCAGCTTGAAGATCCCCCGATAGATGCTTTTCGGGTCTGGCACGTAGCCAAACGCCAGGTAGTCCTCCAGCGCCTGCGGATCGAGCCGGCGTTCCACACCCGGATGCGCCAGCAGCCCCTTGAGTTCGGAGGCGAACACCAGGTCGCCGGTGCTGGTGAAGCTGTAATAGAGCGGCTTGATGCCAAGCTGATCGCGCGCCAGAAAGAGGCGTTGTGCACGCAGGTCCCAGACCGCAAACGCAAACATCCCGACCAGGCGCGGCAAGCACGCTTCGCCCCACTGCTGCCAGGCGCGCAACAGCACTTCGGTGTCGCTATGACTGCCGAACACCACACCCAGCGCTTCCAGTTCGGCTCTGAGCGCCTTGAAGTTGTACAGCTCGCCGTTGTAGATCAGCGCCAGTCCGGCCGCTTCATCCACCATCGGTTGCTGGCCATGGCTCAGATCAATGATGGACAGACGGCGATGGCCGAGCCCCACGCCTTCGCCCAGATAGATGCCAGCCTCATCCGGGCCGCGGTGACGCTGCACGTCGCGCATGGCCAACAGCACCCGCTCATCCAAGTGACCGTGCTGGGACAACACGATTCCTGCCAGGCCGCACATGTCAGTTCTCCTTGCGCTTGGTCAGACCGGACATCGTGCGCAGCGGTGCGATGCGCGCCCCCCGACCCAGCAGCTCGTCGTACAGGGTTGCGTACGCCGTCACCATGGCGCTCAAGCTGAATTGCGCAGCGACGCGGGCGCATCCGGCGTCGCCGTGTTGCCGACGCAGCGATTCGTCTGCGACATAGGCGCTCAGCGCCGCAGCCATGGCGTGCGGATTGCCGGCCGGCACCAGCGTGCCGGTCACGCCGTCCTCGACCACCAAGGCGACGCTGCCGACATCGGTTGCTACCACGGGAAGTCTGGCAGCCATCGCCTCCAGGACAGTCAAGGGCATGCCTTCGGCGATCGAGGACAAGGCGAACACATCGCATTCCGCCAGCAGCTCGGCCACATCACCGCGATTGCCGAGTGGCCGCACCGTGTCCACCAGATCAAGCTCAGCGATCTGGCGCTCCAGTTCCTTCCGTTGCGGCCCCTCACCGGCGATGATCAAGCGACAATCGGGATGCCCGGTTGCTTCACGCAGGAGTTTGAACGCGGAGATCAAACCGGCTTGATCCTTGACCTTGTCCAGGCGTGCAACATGGCCGACAAGCACGGTGCCTGGAGGCGCAAAATCACCGAGCTGCGGACGCGGCGCGGACGCAACGCGCGTCACGTTGAACGCCGCGACATCAATGCCGTTGGCGATATACACCACCTTGGAACGTCGAATTCTCGCGCGGTCGGTGAGCCAACGCTGCAAGTCGGGCGCTACCGCAACGTACCGATCGATGAGCGGTGCCATCCAGCGTCGCAGACGGAGGTATTTGGGATTCTCCCCTTTGGGATCTGTCGCATCGCGTCCGTGTTCGGCGTGGACCAGGCGGCGGACGCCCGCCAATTTCACGACCGGCGCCAGATCCAGAGTTCCGATGTTGTACGTCTGTACCAAGTCGGGCTTCAGCTCTCGCAGGGCGCGCCAGAGTCGCCAATAGCATGGCCAGTCCTTGCCCGGCTTCTTTTCCAGCGACAGGCATGCGGTAGCGGTGTTGTCGATTTCGCCACGCAAAACGCCAAAACCGGTCAATGCAATCACGGCGTGTCGGTAGCGATCACCGGTCGCGTTGATCAGCGATACGACGATGCGCTCCATGCCGCCGGTATCCAGCCGATAGAGCACGTGTACGATCAGTGGCTTGTCGCTCACGGCGTGTTTTCGGAAGTGGCTTATTCGCGACGAATCGGCAAGGCCACTACGCCTGGCGCAGGAAGCGCTTGCGCAAACGCGCGCAGATTCGCCCGCGCCTGATCGACACCGCCATAACCCACTGGCGCTGACAACGCCCACACCGACGATTGCGGCGCCTCCCCACGCAGGACGTCCCACGCCTGCAGCAACTTGGTCAACGTCGGTGATCGGGTACAACGGCGATCCACGCAATACCAGTACCACACGAGACGCGAACCCGCCGCAGCGCTCAGCCGCAGCTCTCCGGCTTTAAGGCTACGACCATCGATCAGCTTGAGCTGCTGGCTGGTGCTACTCAAAATCTGGGCATGGGTGGAGTCGTAAAGTTGGTTGCCAAAGGTAATCAGCGTATGTCCGCGGCGCGGCTTGCCGGTGTAGACGGCATGGAACAGCTCGACGACTTGATCGCCGGCCGCCGACTGATAGCCTGCTTTTACTTGCCCAGCCGTCCCGCTGAAGTTCGGTCGCCAGCCGTCCGCCGCCGCGTGCGGCCCGCTCCAACCGGCTACCGCAGGCGCGGTCACGTGCACTTTTTCCACGGGCGCGGGAGAGGAGAGTCCCGCGGCCAATACCGGACCGACAATCAAAAGCGCTATCACCGCCGGCCAGACCACCATCCGCGTGCCAGCCGGTGTATTGCCATTTGCACGGGGATACTCGCACGTGACTGGCGGCAGCGGGTCGCGGAAAAACCAGCCGGCCAGCAACAGCAGCACCAGCACTGTGCCGAAGAACTGCCAGCCGAAAATCATGTGATCCGTGCCAGTCGCGTATTTCATTCCCCAGGTCTCGCCAATCAGTATCGTGAAATAGACCCGCAGGCCGTTCGCGATCACCGGCGTCACCGCCGCCAGTACCACGAAAACCACCCGCTTCTGCCAACGCTGATACATCAGGTAGGCATACAGACAGCCGAGCGCACTGCAGGCGATGAAGAATTTCACACCGCTGCATGCGTCCGCCACCATCCAAGTCGCCGAGGGCGTGAGGATCTCCCGGCCGTTGAGCAGCACCGGCGTGCCAGTCAAATCCAGGGCGTGTACCGCAAAATGCGCCGTGATGTCTTGCAGCGGGCCGACCAGGGCATCCCCCCAGGGAACGGCGAACACCACCAGATAGCCTAGCGGGAATGCCAACACCCACAGGGCGCGCCAGCCCCAACAGGCCAACACCAGCGCCGTAAACAGCGCCACAAAAGCAAAATGCTGGGGTAGATTGACGTCGAGCAGGTGGCCGGCATACCAGACACCCACCAACGCGGCCACCACGATCAGGCCCCACAGGCTCGGCACGGGTGAGTTCGCCCGGAGCTGATGGCGCAGACTGAAGGCTACCCACAGGCTCAACGGAAAGATCAGAAAGGCGTACTGATAGGTTCCGTCGTGATCCCAGGCCCACACCAGCGATTGCACCGTCGGCCAGTAGCCGACCAGCAGCACGATCACCGCGACGGCAAAAGCAGCCGCGGCCAATGCCCAGCCGGAAACGCGCGTGAAGATACCGGACTCGGCCTCCAGCACCTGGCTCATGAACACGCCTCCAAACCGGCAGTACTCACGGTACGCACGGGTGCCGCACCGGGCGGCGTGTTGCAAAGCACCTTCTCGTAGGTGTCGAGATTGCGCACCCAGTCGTAGCGCGACAGTACCTTGGCACGCGCCGCCGGCACCCGCACGACTTGCGGCGTATCCAGCCAACGCAGGGCTTCCGCCGTCATGACCTCGGGCGACTCGTCGATGCAGCCTTGGCGACCTTCGAAGTCTTCGATGCCCTCCCAAGCTTCGGGCGTCGCCAGCAATACCTTCTCCATGGCCATGGCTTCCAGCACCTTGTTCTGGATGCCCCGGGCAATACGCAACGGGGCCACCACGGCGTGTGCGTGCGCCAACCAGGGCCGCACATCCTCCACACGCCCCGTGACCGTGATGCCTGCGAGCTGGCCCAGCGCGCGGACCGCCGCTGTCGGCTTGCTTCCCACGATATAAAAGCGAGCGTCCTGCCGCCGGGCGAAAATGTGCGGCCAGACTGCGCGCACGAACCATTGCACCGCATGGACGTTGGCGCGGTAGTCCATGGCACCCACGAACACCAACACCCGCTCCCCCGGCTGGTAGGGATTGGGATAAGTGCGCTGCGGATCCCAGTAAGCGGCGTCCACACCATTGGGGATACCGTACACCTTGTCAGCCGATTCCGGCACCTGCTGGCGGAAAAACTCGGCTTCGGTTTCCGAGACGAACATGCTGGCGTCGAACTGCGCAGCAATCGCCCGCTCGAACTCTGCCAGCCGACGCGCTTCTCGCTGGTAGATCATGCGCTTCAGACTATGATTGGCCTGCGCATATTGGCGCCATTTATCGGAGTCCACATCCACGAAATCCATGACTCGCCGCAGTTGAGGGTGCGCCATGATGAACGGCGCCACGCCGGAGGAGTAACACAACGCCAGGTCCAGTTTGTGCTCGGTCAGCAACCCTTCGATCCAGCGCCGCATCACCCGGTCGCGATAAATCCCAACAGTCAGCGCTTCGCCCCGTATCAACGAGGCGAGCGCACGACAGCGCGTCTGCCAAGGTGTCAAAGGCCGCACACAGACCTCGGCGCATAACGCTTCCACGGGGGCAAGGTACTGCCAGTCGGCTGGGTCGTCCACGAACGTGCCGAGATACACGCGATAGTGCTCTGCGAGCCGCCGCAACACGTGGTACGAGCGGATCTTGTCACCCTTGCTGGGAGGCCAGGGCAAACGGTGGCAAAGGAACAATACCGATTGCATGTCAGTACCTGTCAACGCCCCTACCCCAAATCCCGCGCGAGCCACGGGCCCAGCGCGCAACTGACCGGCAGCGGCAGCCGCTGCCAAGCCTTGATGAACAACCTGTACTTGCTGTTGGTGGGACTGAGATTGGGGACTTCCTTGGCGCGCACCAAATGGTAGGCGTAGGGCAGCGGCTGTGGTTCGAAGCCCCAGTGCTTCTTGAAGTTATAGGAGCCGGTGTCCTGCTTGCTGCGGCCGAAGTCGAACAGCCGGGCGCCGCGTTCCACCGCGCGCTGCATCACCGACCAATACATGAAATCGTTGGCTGCCAGATCGCGGCCGCGCGCCACGCTGCCGCCGTAATAAGGATGCACTTCATCGCGGAAGTACAGGCTCATCACCGCAGCCACCGGCTGTCCCTGGTGAGTGACTACGGTGATTTCGCAATCCTCGCCAAACGTTTGCTTCAGCCGCATGTAGTAGTTGCGTGACAACACGGGCGTACCCAGGTTGCGCACGCTCTCGGCGTACACCCGGTAAAACTCGGCGACACTTCCGCCGTGCCGCGCCTCCAGACCCAAGCCAATGCCTTTGCGGACCATGGCGCGTTGCTTGCGCGGGATCGCCTTCAAATTCTTTTCATGGTCCGGATCGATCACTTTACGAAAGCTGACGTACAGGTCCTTGACCAGCCACTTTGCGTGGCGCAACTCGCGGTCACGCAATTCGAGATAGTCCACGCGCAGCTCGTCGGCCAGCGCGGTCGCAGCGTGAGTGAGTCGCGCTTCACTGTCCGCGTCACGCGCCACGATCCCGCCGTATACGCAAAGCGGCGTCGAAATCAACGAGTGGCCGAACAGCCGGCTGCGTATTTCGGCGAGCGGCAATACACCGGTGATCACCCCATCCCGCTCCGCGTACAAATAATGGCAGCGGTGACCGAGTTCCTGCTCGATGATGCGGCGCCAGGCCGCGCGATGGAAAAACGTGGCCTGCGGCGCGTCCTTGGCAAAGACATCCCAGCGCTCTTCGTCAGCACTGCCCAGGCGCTTGATGGCGCAAGTGTCGGCAGAACGACTGTCGTCCGCTTGATCCAGCATGTCCTGTTTCCCCTCAGTCCGCACAGAGTTCGGTGGCCTGCAGCGCCACCGAAGGATAGTCGGCATGCCCGTCGGCGAGAAATACCCGGTCCATGCGATCGAACCGGAAGTCGTGCATCAAACGATCGAGTCGGGGCACTGTGCGCGCCAGGTTCAGATAGTGCCGTACCCGGTTCTTGAACGTCACGCCGGGCACTCGTGGCTGCTGCGGATCTATTTCCCATGGATGGAAATAGAACACGCCCGATGATTGTTCTTGCCGGTTGACGCGACGCAGGCCGCGCTTGAACAGCGCATAGGGCAGCAAACGAAAATAACCGCCGCCACCGCAAGGCCAGTTGCGTCCCCATCGCCGCGCGGTGGTCACCGGGATTTCCAACAACCCGGACGGCTCGGTGAAAAATGCAAATCGCGGTGCCCCCGGCATGCCGTACAGATCGTGATGGATCGGCACGATGCTGGAACTGTAGCGGTAACCGGCTTCGCGCAGTTCCTCATGAGCCCACAGTGTAGTGGGGCCGATGGAATAACTGGGCGCACGGTAGCCAGACACCGCAGCACCGCTGAGATCCTCCAGCAGATGTTTGGTGCGGACAATACCGTCGCGAAACTCGGCACGGCTAATGTTGGTCAAGCGCTCGTGGCCGAATCCGTGGCTGGCGATTTCATGGCCGGCGGCACTGATGTCGCGCACCAGCGCGGGGAAACGTTCCGCCACCCAGCCAAGCACGAAGAAGGTGGCGTGCACATCGTGACGTTCGAAAAGCGCCAGCACGCGCCGGGTGTTGACCTCGACGCGGACGGGCCAGCGCGGCCAGTCTTCGCGCCGGATACACTTTTCGAAGGCCGCAACCTGGAAATAGTCCTCCACGTCCACCGTCATGGCGTTGGTGATCGGCTCGAATGACGACGATACCGTGCTCATCTATCTTCTCTTTCCGGCTCGGTCAAATTTCGGTCATGGGCGTCGCCGGCCTTCGCCCCGTCCGTAGCCGATGTCCCGGACCACTGGGCCTGCATCGTCTTGCGGAGCCGAAGTGTTTCGCGCATCAAGCGCAACAAGATATTGTTGGCGTCGACTTCCAACCCTGCTGCCGGGCTTTCCTGTCCCGACGGCACGATGGTCTGTGGGGCCTGCGTCCGGCCCGGGTTATCAAGGCTAGCGGATGCTTCCAGCGTCAGCGGCATGTCGGGCATCTCATCGCGGATTTCGTCCAGCACGATGGTGAGCTCCGCATGGTTGAGATCGTGCAGTTCTTCCAAAAAACCGTGCAACAACAACCGATCCATGATCAGATTGATTTTGCGCGGGATACCGCGACTGGCATGGTATACGGAGGCAAAAACCTCAGGAGCCAGCTCCGGATCATGGTCCCATCCGACAGCACGTAAGCGATGCATGATGTATTCCCGGCTTTCCCCCTCCGCCAGGGGCTCGAGCCGGTGAGAAACAATCACGCGCTGACGTAACTGTTCCATGCGATTTTCGATGATGATACGCCGCAGTTCGGTCTGGCCAACGAGAAAAACCTGCAGGAGCGCGTGGCCGTCGGCCTCGAAATTCGACAGGATCCGCAGCATCTCCAGCGCCGCCGGGGTCAGCGTTTGCGCCTCATCCACCACCAGCAACGCGTGGGTATGACGATCACTCAACGACATCAAGTGCTGTTTCAGATCCTGCAGCAAGGCCTCCTTGCTGCGCCGCTCATAAGGCAGGTCAAACGCCGAAGCCACGGCCGGCAATATGTCTTCGCTATCGAGATTGGCCGAGGCAATACTAGCCATGGCGATATTGCGATGCGCGAGTTCTTCGAGCAGCCTCTGGATGAGCAGCGTCTTGCCAGCGCCGACCGCGCCAGTGATCATCAGGAAACCTTCACCTTGCTCAAGCCCGTAGAGCAGGTAGGCCATAGCGCGCTTGTGGCCTTTGCTGGGAAACAACATTGCCGAGTCCGGGGTCAACTGGAAAGGCTTGCCGTGCAGTTTGTAAAATGCCTGATACATATCGGTCTCAGAATAGATGGGTCCACTGCACGAAGATGACGTTCACCCGGTAACCACTTGCGCCCGACAATTCGTTATTGACGTTGCTGGAGTCATGGCGCAGTCGCACGCTGCCGAAGTTTTTGGGGTTGATCTGATGCACGAGCGCCAGTTGCTCATAGCCGTTGTGCTGAACCTGGCCGTTCTGGAATTGATACCGTTGCCAGCCGATGGTCGGGGTAAGCGTGGTGAACGCACCGATATTGAATAGCCAGGCGACATCCGCGTTCGCTACCCTTTCCTTACTGTTATTCGAGACAAAAAAGGTACGCCGCTCGTCATACAGTGTTACGCGCAGCCAGCTTCTGGCCATCGTGTAAGTCGCCGAGGCCATGGCACGCTTCGACAGGTAAGCCTGAAACTCAGTGAGCGAGGGAATCTGCGAGATGCCAACAGGTGAGGCGATAATCTGACCTGGATTTTGTCCAAGCAACTGTTGATTATAGTCGGTCGTCTGCTCTACGTAGCTCAGGTTGGTTGTCAGCAGTGCCGCGTGGTGCGTCCAGGAAAGCTTGTAACTCGGCCCGAAAAATCGGTGCCCCACCAGCAAGCTGAAACTGTCGCGGGTGTTTGACCAATCTACCCCGGCGTCCCAGAAGAAAGCGCCCAATTTCTGCACCGTGTCATCCGGCAGATACTTGGTCTCCTTGCCCACATCGACCAACAATCGGGTATTGGTGCCGATCTGCCGTGAGACTCCCAACTTGGCCTTGGCAAACTCCACGCGCGGCCCGAAATCCGGATCCAGGCGCTGCTCGGAATATCCCAGGTTCCAGCCCCAGGTTTCATATTTGGGACTCACCAAGCTGAATTGCACCGCGTTACTGGTGACGTTGGGGATCCCACTCAGCAGATTCTCATCCTGCGCTGGGATGCCTTGGTCATTGTATATCACCCGCCCCAAGGTGTAGCGCAGGGACATCGTGCCAACGTTGCCGAGGTCCTGGATCCAGTAGGGACTGACCGTGCCCACGCCCACGTTGGCGCGGTTATTGTTTAAAAAAAACGTCCCGGATCCGGTCGGCAGCTGATTGTTGACGATCTGCTGCCCGTACGACGCGGTGCCGTCAAGGAAAAAGTGCTGCGGAAGAATGGTGAGCGTACCCAGAGCGTTGAGGTTCTGCGCCAACTGGTTATCGCGCGATCTCCCCGGATACAAGTATCCGGTGAGATCGTAGTTGAATATTCCGGAAAGCCGCGGGCTGCTGTAGGCCGACTTCAAAAACGGTCGGATCTGGGTGATCCAACTGCTCTGTTTCGGCTCGCCGGGGCCCGCGAGCGTCAGGTTGTCGGTGTACAGTTCACCGAGCGTGACGCCCGTAACCACCCCCGGAGAGTCGATGGTCGGTTGCGGAATGACACCGAGCGTGAGGTTCTCTGAGTTCCCCGCCTGATCATCAGGAGCTGAATTGAGGACAGACGGCGGCTCAAACCCCACGTCCTGGGCTTTGGCTCCGGTCAGACATCCGCCCAGGATAATCGACGACAAGACAATCGACGCCGACAAAGCACGCATCTAGTCTCCTCCTTCTTGGTTCCGGGGATACTCGCCATAGTAGCTGTCGTAGTGGTTCTCGCTCGCAGGCAAGCGGCTCATATTGAGAAGCAGGCCGACATACTGCGAGTCATTCAAACATTGCAGAGCCGAATTGAACGCCTGCCTGGGCGTGTGGCCCGCGGCCACCACCATCACAACCTGGCCCATGTGGGAAACCAGCGTCTGGGATTCGGAAGTCGCCAGCAGTGGCGATGAATCGAACACCATCAAACGACGCCGATTCCGGCCGCCAAATGCTTCGAGCACGTACTCCATGCGGTGGCTGCCGAACAACTCGGTGGTGAGCGGATGGCGTTCCCCTACGGGCACCACCATCAGATTCGGCACATCGGTGCGGACGATGACGTCGGCAGGCTGGCGCTGTTCGTCCACCAGCACGTCCATCAAGCCGGGATGTCCTTCAAGTCCGAAAACCCGGGTTATGTCGGCCTTCGGTATATCGCCATCCACCAGCAATACCTCGAAATCCGGTTCGCACGCCAGGCTCAGGGCGAGATTTACCGCGGTGAAGGTCTTGCCTTCGCCCGGAACCGCACTGGTCACCACAATGCGCTCTGCATGGGCCAGTGGTTTGACGCCCCTTCCGATCGCATTGCCCAGCAACGGCCGCTTGATACGACGCAATTCATTCATGAGCCGACGGCCCGTCTCGCTATCAGCGGGAGGTAAACCGATGCGCTCCAGCGCCACGCGGTCCACGTGCCACAGCGGCGCGGTTTTCGCAGGCCGATCCACCACCCGCGTCCGCTCCTGCACCCGCTCCCGCTCCTGCAACCGCTCGATCGTCGTCGCCGTGTGCCGCGGCATGGTCTCGTTCTGCGGCGATACCGGTTGTGGCGATACCGGCGGCAGCACAGGCTGCAAGGTTTTGAGTTTTTCGGCCGCCTTCTCAACGATGCTCATGTTGTACCCATGACAAAGAAATGCTGCACCAGATGGGTAAGGGGTCCGTCAAGGGCCACCCCCAATACCAGCACTACTGCCAGCAGACCGGCCCCGGTGCAGAACCCGATCACTTCGCGGTGCCGTTGCTGGCGCCGCGCCCCCGACACAATCAAGTTGAAGGCACCAAGCACCGGATAGTCGCCAGACTCCCGCAAGTCCTTCAGGCTCACAAAGACCGGCCTTATTTTGTGCAGGAAATACGCAAAGCCCGCGCCGAGAGCCACCGCAAAACCGAACGCCAAGAGCAACAACAGCCCGCGGTTCGGGCTCACCGGCACGAACGGAACAATCGGTGGATTGATCACGCGGAATTTCAGGTTGTTACCACTTTGCGTGGCGTCCTGGGACAGCTGAGCTGTGTTCGAACGTTCCAGCAACTGGTCGTATTGTTTCTTGGTAACGTCGTAGTTGCGCGTTAGCTGCTGCAACGTGGCTTGCACGTCGGCGATGGTGTCCGCATGGGTTTTGAGATCGGCGATTTGCTTTTTCTGCTGGCCGATTTGCGTCGCCAGAGTCTGGATACTGACTTGGGAGGTGTACATGGATTTTTGCATCTCCTGATACACCGGGTTATCCGAGGCCACGCCCATCATCGAACCGCTTGCGACATTTTTTTGCAGCTCAGCGCGCCGCGCCTGGAGCTGCGCGATCATGCGCCGTGTGGAAGCTACGTCCGGATATTCGTCGGTGTAACTGAGCAACAGCGTGTTGAGTTTCTGCTGGTAAGCTGCAATCTGCTTGTCGACATCCTGAGTGCGCGGATCGATTCCCGAGGAGGCGGACCCAGTCGCCATCGCACGCATCTGCTGCTGGATGGTCGCGCGGCCGGCGACGGCTGCGGCGTACTGGTCTTGCAGGGTCTGCAACTGCGCCTCGGCGGCCTGCAGACGCGTGAAATAACTGCTGCCACCCTGGCTCGGGATATAGCCGATGTTGGATTTTTGAAAATCCGCGAGTTTCGTCTCCGCGTCGCTTAGCCGTTTACCGTAGTCTTGGACCTGTTGGTCCAAGAAATTTTGTGCCGTCGTGGTCGAGGCGGTATTCGCACCCACGGTGTCGTTCATCAGGATCTGCAGAAACGCCTGCACCACCTTCTGCGCCATTTTTCGGTCGGAGTCGGCATAGCTGAGGTTGTAGAGGTTTGTCGTGCCAGCATCCTTGATTTTGACGGCAGCACCCAGTTTCAGCAGTAACGCGTCTTTGTCCGCCGGCGTCGTGGCACGCAGGGACAGGCCGGTCTTGTCCGCCACTGTCTCGAGATTGGCGCGCGAAAGCAGCGTGTGAGTGACGACGTTCAATCGCGCACGGACGTCAGGCTGCACCGCAACCCCCTTCAACAGCGGATTCGTCAACGCATCGGTGTCGGCGTATACCTGCGCGCTGGCTTCATACTTGTTCGGAAGGCTGAAAACCAGCAGTGCACCCACGATCATCACGCTCCATGCGACGATCAGCGCATGCCAGCGGTAGCGCCAGGCAGCGCGCACTTCCAGCAGCACGTACTGAATCAGTTCATGCAAGTCGATCTTTGGCTTCTGCATCACTCTTTCTCGTCGTCGATGTCAGATTCCGTAGCACGTACCGTGCCCGTGGCGTCAAAACAACGACTGGGGGATGATCAAAATATCGCCGGGACGCATAACCGCGTTGTATTTGATCGTGCCGTTCATCAAATCGCCGAGCCGTACCGGGATGGTCTGTTCCTTGCCGTCGGGCAGCCTGCGGATGATCTTGGCGTTGTTGCCGGCCGCAAACTTGGTGAGGCCGCCGACATCGATCATCACGTCGAGCACAGTCATGCCGCTACGGTATGGCACAGCCTTGGGCGTCACCGCCTGCCCAACCACGCGCACCTGCTGGCTGAAGGCACCCACGAAACTCTTGACGATCACGGTCACCAGCGGAGACCGGATGTAACGGCCCAGCGACTTCTCGAGGTCGCCTGCCAATTGGTCCGGCGTTTTCCCGGCCGCCATGATGGATTGCACCAGCGGGACCGAGATACGCCCGTCGGGACGTACCGGCACGGTGGTGGACAAGTTGGGATTGTCGCGCACGTAGATTTGCAGCGAATCGCCCGGACCGATGATGTAGCGCTCCACCGACGGGCTCGTCGCGGCCAATCCATTGACGGCCGGTACAGTACTGCAGCCGCCCAACAGCAGCAGGACGGTCGCCATTATCAACCAAAAGGTGCAGTTTCGCGGTAACGGTTTCACTTGCTTGTTCTCCGAAATTTCAGCGCGCGCCGCGCACGAACAGAACCACTTCCACGGTCTGGACCAGGATGGCCGGATCGAACACGAAGTCATGATTCCTCACATAAAATCAGGTTGAACTTCAATTTTTCCTCGGCGTCTTCCAGGGAGGAGCCGTAGGGGTAGCGCAGTTGCGCCCAACACGAATGCGACGCCCTGGCGACTGATCCGCCCCAGCCAACCGGCACGCAGGTAGACCTGATACAGGCCAAGCGCAGCCATCGCCAAGACCAAGACGATCACCACCTGCGGAGCGCGCCAATGCGGCAATACAGGGCTGAACGCAGCCTGCGTACCGGCATGCCCCCAGTAACGCAGGACCACGGCTGCGTAAAAGCCGCCCGTCAGCAATCCAAACGCAATCGATACCAACATTAACTGCCAACGCAGTGCTCTTTGTCGGAACAACCGAAACATGTCGACGCTCCCGTTCTTGTTGTGCCCTGCGTCGGTGGTCAGCCCGGTCGCGAGTGGCCAGTTCTTATACCACAAACGCGACGCAGTTCAAACGTTTTAAGTGAAGTTCGTAAGTTGTTGTTGAAGCAAGAAATGTGCCTGAAGGTTAGCCACCCCTCCTGAAGCCAAACCGAACTCCCTTTCAACGCACGGATCCGTGTATCTTGATCGCTGTTGCCGGTACCCAAGACCCATGTGTGGAGTCGTCGCTGCCTGCACCCAACGTGATGTAGTCCCGATCCTGCTGGCAGGTTTGCACGCCCTTGAATTCCGCGGCTATGACTCGGCCGGCATCGCCGTGCTGAACCAGGGACGGCTGCCCCGGCTGCGCGCCGTCGGCAAGGTCGCCGGTCACGACACTCTTTGTCAGGCCTCGCCCGTGCGCGGGCGTACCGGCATTGCCCACACCCGTTGGGCCACCCACGGCGTTCCCAACGAAGCCAACGCCCACCGGGTGCACAAGCTGCTGGTGGCGGACGGCAAGGGGCTTGCAGGAAGCGGTCTCCGAGGCCGTCCACCGCCTGCGCGGCGCCTACGTGATCGCGGTCATCCACGTCGACGCTCCCGGACATGTGGTTGGCGCCAGACGCGGCAACCCGCTCTGCGTCGGGGTCGGGATCGGGATCGGCGAGCATTTCCTGGATTCCGACGTACAGGCGCTGATCCAGGTCACCAACCGCATCGTATATCTGGATGACGGCGATATCGTCGAAATCACCCCGGACACCCTAACCATTCTTGACGCTGCGGGTCAGGTTGTGACACGCCGGGTACGCGAGAGCGACATGTCGCTGGACGCGGCCGAGCGTGGCGACTTCCGTCACTACATGCTCAAGGAAATCTTCGAGCAGCCGACGGGCACGTCCTACCCAATATCTTCGGCGTCGACGCGGACAAGTTGCTGCAGCAGGTACGCCATGTCCACATCGTTGCCTGCGGCACCCGCTTCCACGCCGGCATGGTGGCGCGTTACTGGCTGGAAGACATCGCAAGGATTCCCTGCACGGTCGAAGTGGCGAGCGAATACCGCTACCGGCATGTGGTGGTAACGCCGTGCACGCTGTTCCTTGCGATCTCCCAGTCGGGGGAAACCGCCGACACCCTCGCTGCGTTGCTTAACGGGCGCGTACGCGGATATCTCGGTTCGTCCGCGATCTGCAACGTGCCGGGATTCAGCGGCCTGCGTCACAAGTTGTACTTCTGCAACAGTAACAGTACAGCTGCGACAGTGCATGATACCGAACGTGCATCTGTCAGGCGCGGCCACCGTCTCCATGGATGCAACCGCCGGCCGAGGACTGGGCACAATCAGGGAATGGATTGAAATGACGATGCTTCGTGTCTGGCATGCATTGATCTATCTCGGCGACGGGGCCGTGCTGTTGCCGTGCGCGGCGCTGCTTTTTGTGTGGTTGATCGCGGCCCCGGCTACACGGCGCAGCGGCTGGCTGTGGCTGGCCGCCGTGTTGCTGGTGAGCGGTGGAGTGGCGTCAAGCAAAGTGCTGTACATGGTTTCGGGATGGCAACCTGCGGGATGGAACTTCATCGGCCTGAGCGGACATGCTGCGCTGTCGTTTCTGTTTTGGCCCTGTGCAGGCGCGCTCGTCATTGGCCCCGACCGGACCGGACTGCGTGCCACCACGGTCGTTCTGGGCGCGGGTCTCGCGCTCGCCATCTCGGCCTCGAGTTGGGTGCTGCGCGACCATTCTCTATCGGAAGTGGTTCTGGGAGCGCTGTGGGGCACGGTGGTCGCCACCGTCTTTCTGACCCTCACCTGGGCGCACGTGACCAAAACGCCGATGGCGCGCAAGGGGATGATCGCAAGCATGGTGCTGCTGGTGATGATTGCCTTTGGGCACGAGTTTCCATCCACACGCGTTCTGGGCTGGGTCGCATTGCGGGTGAGCGAGCACACGGCTATCCATACGCGCACCGATCTGGGCACGCAGGCACCGTTGTCGAAAAATGGGGCGGCTGGCCGGCAAACGGATTCGTCCCCAGCGCTCACGCAGACCCCGCTGTAAAGAATTCCCCGATGGGCGGGGAGAAGCGAGACGCGGCCCGTAGGGGCGGGTACGCATCCGCGCCCCAAGGACCCACTGGAGCCATCTGCAATGGCCGGGATCGGCCATGCACAAGGGCTGCGAGGCGAGGGTCCAGTGGCGGATCCCCGTTCGCGGCGCCAAAAGGCGTCGATAACCTTTACATTCTTCAGGTTTCTGGCCAATCGTTAAAAATAAATGTATTTATTAATCATGATGTTATCTGTTTGGCATGCACCTTGCTTTACGTAAGGCGAGATACCTCTCAATCTAATTCTTCAGGAGCCATGTCATGAAAACATCCAAATATATCGGACTCGTCGGTTTGGCCGCCGCGAGCCTGTTTGCGACCCAGGCCTTTGCCTGCCCGACCGGATTTGCCGGCAATCCCACCTGCATCCGCACGACCGGCGGTTCTGGCGAGGCCTCGTTGGCACAGAGTCTCGGCGCAGCCGGCACGCCCGACACCATTTTCTCCGTTGGTAACGGTATCAACCCGTACACCGACCAGATGAACCCCTCGAGCTACTGGAGCGTCGCTGGCTCCGGCGGCAGCGAGAACACGGTGCTGCTGACCCTCACCGCGAACGCGAGCACCAACAAGTTCGGCATCTTCGATCCGGCCGACATTAGCAACACACTGATGCTGTTCAACGGTGGCACAGCTGGCTACACCACGTCGCTGAAAACCAATGGCACCGGTGGCTTCGCCGCAACGTATTACGGGTCGAATCCTCTGGCTCCGTCAACGGGCCATGCCACGACCACCTTTGGTGATGGCAACCGTTTCGGCTACTACCTGCAGGTCGGAAGCACCTTCTACTACTCCGACATGACACTGAACGGCAACGATACTCCCCGTGTCGTGACCTACGCGGGCGACGGATCGAACAAGGTCGCCTTGACCAACGGCTTTTTTAGTGCTGGTGAGTACCTGCAGGCTTGGGAAGACGGTACTGACTTCGACTACCAGGATTTCGTGGTATTAGTGGAATCGGTCAATCCCGTCCCGGAACCCGCAGTGCTGGGCATGTTCGGGCTCGGCATCCTCTTGATCGGCGGGTTCGCAGGGCTGCGCCGCCGCCGCGAGAATGTCTGAGGCGGGCATCCGCTGCAGAATTGAAACCAACTGAAAGCTGTTCGATCACCTCTGGCCCGCCATTTTGGCGGGCCATTTTTTGGGGTATCCGGATTTTGCTGTGGGCTTGGCTTCCAAGAGTTGGTCGATTTGGCCGCAGATCTCTAGTGTTATTCGTTGAGTTCGCGCAACACGCGTGGATGCGAAGCCGCGATGCGGAGCAGGGTTTGCGCTGCACCGGTAGGTTCGCGCCTGCCTTGCTCCCAATCTTGCAGGGTACGTGGCGAGACACCCAGCAACACAGCGAACTGAGATTGCGAAAGGCCAGTGCGCGCTCGTGCCTGCGCTGCCCCAGTCAATTCCACATGCGTAGTGCGCGCAGATTCACTGCGCTTCATCTGTCGCACCGAACGCAACAGCTTTTCACCCAACTCGGTTCCAGTCATGGTCGTCATAGTGCCTCCTTGATTTGCTTGAGGATATGCGCCGGGATGTTGCCGCGCACCGCCTTGGTGTAGATCACCAGTAGCCAGATGACACCATCTGGAAACCGGTTGTAGTAGATCACCCTCGCACCACCGCGTTTCCCACGTCCGGAAGCGGCCCAGCGCACCTTGCGACTCCACCGCTGCCTGGAATTACATCGCCCGCTTCGGGGCTTGCTGCGATCCACGCGCAAAACTCCAGCCGTTCATCCGTGCTCCAGATGGAATCGGCATCGACGCGAAACTCGTCAGTTTCAGCAACAGTGAGCACTGTCAGACTATACGGCAGCGCCGTATGTTAGTCAACCATCCACCCCGTCACGTCGCAGGCACATGAGGCCGAAGCCCACACTGAAATCCGGATACCCATTTTTTGTCCCGCGTTCCCTGATCCTGACCGACTTTCAATCCCAGACTAAGGGAACGCTCCGGCTGAAGATCCTCCTAATCGCGAAAACCCGAAACGCAGGCCACACCGCTGGTACACTGAACGCGACATTGACCTCAGGGGAGATACTCCGTCATGCAGCGGCTCAGAATTGATTTGATTGCGGCCGCGCGGCCGAACTTCATGAAGGTCGCGCCGCTGTTCCACGCGTTGCGCGCGGAATCGTGGTGCCGCTTGCGGCTGGTGCACACCGGCCAGCACTACGACAAAAACATGTCGGAGGCTTTTTTCAGCGACCTGGGGTTGCCGGCGCCCGATCTGCATCTGGGCGTGGGCAGCGGCAGCCACGCCGAACAGACCGCCCACGTGATGATCTCCTATGAAGGCGCGTGCGTCGCGGATCGGCCGGACCTGGTCGTGGTGGTCGGGGATGTCAATTCAACGATTGCCTGCGCCCTGGTCGGCGCGAAGTTGCACATTACAGTGGCGCACCTGGAGGCCGGGTTGCGCAGCGGCGACCGCAACATGCCCGAGGAGATCAACCGCCTGGTGACCGATACTGTGGCCGACATCCTGTGGACGCCGTCGCCAGACGGCGACGAGAATCTCGCCGCCGAAGGCGTGGCGCCGGAGAAGGTCACGCGCGTCGGCAACATCATGCTCGATTCCTACGAGCTGATGCGTGAGCGCATCGAGGCCAGTGGCGAGCGGCACAAGCTCGGGCTGGAAGGGCGCGAATACGGGGTGGTCACGCTGCACCGTCCATCCAACGTGGATGCGCTCGCGCCGCTCACGTCACTGGTCGGTCAACTGACAAGCATCGCAGCCAAATTGCCGTTGGTGTTTCCAGTGCACCCGCGCACCCGCAAGAACCTGGAAGCCTTCGGCCTTTGGGCGAATCTTGTCGAAGCGCCCGGCCTGCAAGTGATCGAGCCGCTCGGCTACGTGGACTTCATGAACCTGGTGTGCGGCGCGCGCCTCGCCATCACGGATTCGGGCGGCATCCAGGAGGAGACCACCTATCTGGACATACCCTGCCTGACGTTGCGCACGACCACCGAACGGCCGATCACCATCACGCAGGGGACCAACCGGCTGGTGACCACCGCGGATCTGGTGTCGGCGGTTAACGAAATTCTCGCCGGTCACTGGACCCATGGGCGCAAGCCCGAGCGCTGGGACGGACAGACTGCGGCGCGCGTGGTGGCCGACATTCGCCGCCGCCTGCTGACCACGGCAAACGACGTTGCAGCTGAAGCCGTGGTTCCCCAGCCATCCGGGCAGCGTACGATGGGCAACGCCTGAATCAGGGGTGCTCTTATCCGGTTGAGTGCAAGTCATCGAGCCACAAGCCAGGCTTTTCCCTGATATGCACATTATCATCATCGCCAGCTATTTGACTGCCGCGGCCACGTTCCTCGTGGGGACGGTGTTGCTGGGGGTCGCCTGGCGTGGCCAGCGTACCGGCGCGTTGCTGATCCTGGCCACGGCGGTCACGGTACTGTGGGCCGCGTTTCTGGCCTGGGCCGAGTGGCAGCGCACCCTGGCCGTGAACTGGGTGCTGCTGGCCGAAGTGCTGCGCTACGGCGCGTGGCTCGTTTTTGTGAGCGCCCTGTTTGGCGCCTGGCCCATGTCCGGCCTGTTGCGCGGTTTACGCGTCGCGGCCCACGCGCTCTGGGTCGTGCTGGCGCTGTACTGCCTGTGGCCGGCGACGGGTTTGCAGCAAACGACCGCGCTGGCGTTCAGTGTCAACGTACCCATGGTCGGCGTGCTGGTTCTCGCCCTCATCGGCGTGGTGTTTCTCGAACAGCTCTACCGCAACGTTGATCCGGAACAGCGCTGGGCGCTGAAGTTTCTGGTGATCGCGCTGGGCGTGTTGTTCGCCTATGACATCTTTTTGTATTCCTACGCGGTGTTGTACCGGCAGTTCAACCTGAGCGCATGGGCGGCGCGTGGTTTTATCGACGCGTTGCTGGTGCCGCTGTTGCTGGTGACGGCGGCGCGCAACCCGGAGTGGTCGCTGAACGTCGGGGTGTCGCGACGCGCGGTGTTCTATTCCACCAGCCTGCTGGTGGTCGCGTTCTACATCCTCGCCACCGCGGTCGGCGGCTATTACGTGCGCCTGTACGGGGGTGACTGGGGCCGGGTCGCGGAAATCACGCTGATCTGCTTCGCGCTGCTGAGTGCGGTGTTGATCGCATCCTCCGGTCGGGCGCGCTCGCGTCTGCGGGTATTCTTGCACAAGAACTTCTTCAGTTTTCGCCACGACTACCGCGAGGAGTGGCTGCGGCTGACCACCACGTTGTCGACCGGCGAGACCGAGCTGCCGCTGCGCGCGCTGCGGGCGATGGCGCAAATCATGGACAGCCCGGCGGGCGTGCTGTTCATGCGCGGTGACACCGATGATTTTGTGCCGGAAGCGCGGCTGAACATGCTAACGCCGGCCGGCCTGAAGCTCCCGGCGTGCTCGCCGGCGTTGCAGTTCATGCGCGAGCGCCGCTGGATTTACGATCTGGACCAAGCGCCGCCGCTGGGCGATGAACGGCTGCGGGCACCGCCTGAATTGAACAGCCTGCCCCACGCCTGGCTGGCGGTGCCGCTGGTGCTGGAAGACCGCCTCATCGGGTTCGTGGTGCTGGCGCAGGCACGCGCGCGTCGCGCGTTCGATTGGGAGGATATTGATTTGATGGGGGCCGCCGGTAGTCAGGTGGCCAGCATCCTGGCCCAGGCGGCCGACGCGCAGCGTCTGGCCGAGGCGCGCCAGTTCGAGGGTTTCAACCGGCTCACCGCGTTCCTGATGCACGACCTCAAGAATGTCGCGGCTCAGCAATCGCTGCTGCTGCAGAATGCCGAGCGCCACAAGCACAATCCAGCGTTCGTGGACGACATGCTCACGACCGTGGCCAATTCGGTGCAGCGCATTTCGCGACTGCTCGAACAGTTGCGCGGCGACGCGACGCCCGGCGCGCGCGGCCGCGTGCAACTCGCGGCGGTCATCGACAAGACGCTCGGCGAGTGCGCCGCGCAGTCACCGCAACCGGAGTATCAGCCGGCTGCGCGGGACCTGTGGGTGCGCGCGGACACCGAACAGCTGGCGACGGTGCTGGGCCACGTGATCCGCAACGCCCAAGACGCGGCGCAGGCCCACGGCCATGTTACGCTTAGGGTGAAGCACGCTGCGAGCGACGCCGCGATCGAAATCGAGGACGACGGCGCGGGGATGGACGAGGACTTTATCCGCAACCGGCTGTTCAAGCCGTTTTTCACCACCAAGGCCAGCAAGGGTATGGGTATCGGCGCCTACCAGGCCCGCGAGTACGTGCACTCGTTGGGCGGAGCGATGAGCGTGCGCAGCACGCCGGGCCAAGGCACTGTATTCGCCATCCGGTTGCCGCTGGCCGAGCCCGCTGGCGATGCAACCGCGGCCAGCAAGCTGGGGGCTGCGTCATGAGCGAGCGCAAGCGCCGGCTTTTGATCGTCGAGGATGATGTCGGTTTGCAGAGCCAGTTGCGCTGGAGCTTCGAGGATTACGACTTGGTCATGGCCGGCGACCGGCCGACGGCGCTCGACCTGCTGGGCAGCCACGAGCCCGCCGTGGTGCTACAGGATCTCGGCCTGCCGCCAGACCCGGCGGGCACCACCGAGGGATTTGCCACGATCACGGAGATCCTGCAGCAGGCGCCTGACACCAAAGTCATCGTGGTCACTGGCAACGGCGACCGCGACAATGCTGTCAAGTCGATCGGTTGCGGCGCCTACGATTTCTGTTCCAAGCCGCTGGATCTCGAGATCCTGCGCCTGATCGTGGATCGCGCCTTCCAAGTGCACCAACTCGAAGCCGAGAACCGCAAGCTCAAAAGCCAGTCGGCGGCAACACTCGAAGGCATTATTGGCAGCAGTGAAGTCATGCGCGATGCCGGCCGGCTGGTGGAAAAGGTCAGCCCTTCGAACGCCACCGTCCTGCTACTCGGCGAGACCGGCACCGGCAAGGAGTTGTTCGCGCGCGCGGTGCACCGCCTCAGCGCGCGGCGCAACGGACCGTTCGTGGCGATCAATTGCGCGGCCATTCCAGAAAATCTGCTGGAAGCGGAGCTGTTCGGCTATGAGAAGGGCGCCTACACGGGCGCCCACAAGCAAACCAAGGGCAAGATCGAACTGGCCGCTGACGGCAGCCTGCTGCTCGATGAGATCGGCGACATGCCGATTGCATTACAGGCCAAGCTGCTGCGTTTCTTTCAGGAGCGCGTGGTGGAGCGCATCGGCGGGCGCGAGCTGATCCCGGTGGATGTGCGCGTCATCTGCGCCACCCATCAGGACCTGCAGGCGCTGATCCGTGCCGGGCGCTTCCGCGAGGATCTCTTTTACCGCGTCAGCGAAGTGAGCATTCTGCTTCCGCCGCTGCGCGAGAGGATTGGCGACGCGGTGCTCCTCGCGCAACATTTTCTTGAACAGGCCGCCAGCCGCCACGGGCGCAAGATCCGCGGCTTTACCGCCAAGGCGCTCAAGGCGATCGAGGCGTATCCCTGGCGTGGCAACGTGCGTGAGCTGGAGAACGCGGTCAACAGCGCGGTGATCATGGCGGATCGCAAACAAATCGGGATCGAGGAACTGCGCCTCAGTGCGATCGGCGGCGGCGATGCCCTGAGCCTGCACGCGGTGCGGGCCGCGGCTGAAACGCGAGCGATCGAGAGGGCCATGACCCAGGCGGGCGGCAATCTCACGCGGGTGGCGGACTTGCTCGGCGTCAGCCGGCCGACACTCTACGATCTTTTGGACAAGTATGGCTTGAAGAAGACTGCTGATGCAGACTGACTCCGCGCACGACGCGCCGGCAAACCCAAGGGGTGATGATATGCGCTTGACCAAACTGAACATTCGAGCCACCCGCCTCGGATCGGCGCTGCTTTGCTTCAGCCTGTTGCTAAGCGGCTGCGGCTTGGCCAAAGGCCACGGCAACCTGGATGCCGGTGTCAAATACCAGGCCAGCGGCCAGTATCGCGCGGCCTACATCGAGGCCAAGAAGGTCCTGCAGCGCGACAGCAAGAACGGCAACGCCTGGCTGCTGCTCGGGCAGGCTTCGCTGATGCTCGGAGATCCGAAGGACGCCTTGAGCGACCTGGAAAAAGCCAAGGCGAACGGCGCGCCGGAAGCACACTGGGCCGTGCCGATGGGGCAGGCGCTGCTGGTGACGCGCGAATTCGACAAGCTGCTCAAAACTCTGTCTGCCGAGAGGCCTTTCAAGCCCCAGGTCAAAGCGGGTGTGGACGTGCTGCGTGGCGACGCTTATCTCGGCCTGAAACAGCTTGACCCGGCGAAGCAGTCGTACCAGGCCGCATTGACGCTGGATTCCAAGAATCCGCGCGCCATGGTAGGGCTCGCCAAGCTGTCGGCCATCGCCAACGATCCGGCTTCGGCCGGCAAGTACGTGCAACAGGCGCTGGCCGCCTCGCCGGAAAGTCCCCAGGCGTGGGTTGCCAAGGGTGATCTGGCGTTCGACAGCCGGGATTTCGCCGGCGCCGAAGTGGCTTACCAGAAAGTGCTGGGCTTCAAGAACGCGGACTGGTTGCCGCAGGAGCACTTTTACGCATTGGCACGGCTGGCCAATGCGCAGGCGCAACAGAACCAGCTCGACAAGGCCCTGGTCAACATCCAGACACTGGAGAAAATGTCGCCGCAGCAACCCTATCCCCACTATCTGCACGCCGTGGTGCTGTACAAGCAGGGGCATTTCGACGGCGCGACTGCCCAGCTCCAGCAGGTGCTCAGGACGTCGCCCGACAACCCGCAGGCACAGATGCTCATGGGCGCGGTCAACTACGCACAAGGCAACTATGGCCAGGCCGAAATGTACCTCAGCAACGTCATGGGCACGGACCAGAAAAATGTCGAAGCGCGCAAGTTACTGGCGTTGACGCTGTACCGTGAAGGACGCTCGCGCCAGGCGCTGGTCACGCTGCGGCCGGCCGTGTCGGGGGCGCCGTCCGACGCCGCGCTGCTGGCGCTATTACAGCGCGCCGCCACCGAAGGCACCGGCAAACCGGGGGCGGTAGCTTCCGCGACCGGCGCCGTCGAAGCGGGCGCGAAAACTCCCATTACCGACGAAAGTCACCCGTCCGACGCCCAATTCGCGCCGGCTGCCAAGGCCTTCGCCAGCGGCAATGCATCCGAAGCCATTCGACTGCTGCAGAAAATTCCCGCGGGCGATGCGGCCACCGAGGCGCGACGCAACACTCTGCTGGTTATGGCCTACGTGCGCGAAAAGCGCCCGGACGAGGCAATCAAGACAGCGGCCGCCTATGCCAAAAAGAATCCGAACGGTAGCGCTGCGCACCTTCTGTACGGGACCGCACTGATCGCCGCCGGCAAGCGCACCGAAGCACGCGCCCAGTATTCCGAGGCCTACAAGCTCGATTCGAAGAATATTGCCGCGCTGCTGAGCCTGGGCAGCCTGGATTCACTCGAAGGCCATTACCAGGACGCCGCCGGCCGCTATGACACGGTATTGAAGCAGGACCCGCACAACGCCGTGGCCATGACGGCGCTCGGCCGGCTCGCCATGCTGCAAGGCGACAAGGCGCAAGCCGTCAAGTGGTTCAAGCAGGCCATCGGCGCGGCGCCGAAATCCGCCACCGCTTACGTCGGATTGGTGATGCTGTACAGCGAAAGCGGTCAATTCGACGAAGCCGCGAGCACCGCCAAGCAGTTTGCTGATGCCGACCCCAACAATCCGGCGGCGCTCAACGCCTTGGGTGCGGCACAACTCAATGCCGGCCATCACAAGGAGGCGTTGAAGCCACTGCAGCAAGCGGTGAACCTCGCGCCGCAGGGGCTCCTGTACCGCACCAATCTGGCGCGTGCGCAGATCCTCAACAAAGACACCAAGGCTGCCGAAGGCAATCTCGACAAGGTGATCAAGGCCGATCCGGGTCAAGTGACTGCAGTGACGCTGCGGGCATTCATGAAGTTGCAGAACCACGATCTGCCGGGCGCGATTTCCTTGGCGCGAACGCTGCAAAAACAGCCCACGGCCAAGGCGGCAGGCTTCAGCCTGGAAGGCGACCTGTACATGACGAACAAGTCCTGGAGCAAGGCTGCCCAGGCCTACCAGCAAGGATTGAAGATCGAAAGCGTTCGGCCGCTGGTGATCAAGAGCTTCATGGCGCTGAGCGAGAGCGGCGCCAAGCAACCGGACGGCGTGCTGCGCGCTTGGTTGGCCAAACACCCGGACGATGCGTCCACGCGCCTGCTGTTGGCACAGTACTACCTCAATCACGCGCAGAACACTTTGGCCACCGGCGCATACGAGCGGGTGCTGAAGGCTTATCCATCCAACATCAACGCACTCAACAACCTCGCCTGGATTTACGCGGAGCAACACAATCCCAAGGCGTTGGCACTCGCGGAGCAGGCCCATAAACTGGCGCCTGATTCGCCCAGCATCGCGGACACCTATGGATGGGCGCTGATCGCAGACAAGCAGCCAAAAGCGGCCCTTCCGATCCTGATGAAAGCGGCCAAGGCGGCGCCCAAAGTGCCGACAATTCAATACCATCTGGCCGTAGCCCAGGCGCGCACCGGCGACCCCGCCGGTGCGCACACCACCCTCGAGGCGCTCCAGAAATCAGGCGTCGATTTTAAGGACAAGCAAGCGGCGGAAAAGCTGTACCGCGAGTTGAGCGGCGCAACTGCTGGCGGTGCCGGCAACTAAGCGTCAGCAACGGGCGGTTTGGCCACCTTACCGGTTACCGCCACTCGCTCAAAACGCGCATGCACAATAACCACGCATCACGAGCTACAAGCCCTGCAGTGCTTTGATATCGATCTCCCCATGCCCTCCCTCCCCTGCTTCAAAGCCTACGACATCCGCGGCCGGGTGCCGGATGAACTCAATCCGGACATCGCCTACCGGCTGGGGCTGGCCTACGCGCAGACCTTCTGCCCGGCTCGTGTCGCGCTGGGGCGCGACGTGCGACAGTCGAGCCTGACGCTACAGCAGGCGTTGGCGCACGGCCTGAGTGTCGGCGGGGCCGAGGTGATCGATATCGGTCTGGGCGGCACCGAGGAAGTCTACTTCGCTGCCTTTCAGCCCGGCATCGACGGCGGCATCATGATCACCGCCAGCCACAATCCGATCGACTACAACGGCATGAAACTGGTGCGCGCGGGCGCCGTGCCGATCTCCGGCGACAGCGGCCTGCGTGAGCTGGAGCGGCTCACCGCCGCCTCCACCGCCCATGCGCCGCCCGGCCCGGCGGCCATGCGCCCGCACGACTTTCGCCCGGACTATGTGCGCCACCTGCTGGGCTATGTCGATGTCGCCCGGCTGCAACCGCTGAAGATCGTCGTCAACGCCGGTAACGGCGCCGCCGGGCGGGTGATCGATGCGCTGGCGCCGCACCTGCCGTTCGAGTTCGTGAAAGTACATCACCAACCGGATGGGACTTTCCCCAACGGCATCCCCAACCCGCTGCTGCCGGAAAACCGGGCCGCCACCGGTGACGCGGTCAGGGCCTCGGGGGCTGACTTCGGCGTGGCCTGGGATGGCGACTTCGACCGCTGTTTCCTGTTCGACGAGCATGGTGATTTCATCGAGGGCTACTACATCGTCGGCCTGCTGGCCGCGGCCCTGCTGGCACGGCAGTCCGGCGCCACGATCATCCACGACCCACGTCTGACCTGGAACACTATCGATATTGTTCGCGCCGCCGGCGGCGTGCCGATCCAGAGCAAGACCGGCCATGCGTTCATCAAGGAGCGCATGCGCGCCGAGAACGCGATCTACGGCGGCGAGATGAGCGCGCACCACTATTTCCGCGACTTTGCCTACGCCGACAACGGCAACATCCCTTGGCTGCTGGTGGCGCAGTTGATCGGTGGGAGCGGGCAGCCGCTGTCGCAACGGGTTGCCGAGCGTCAACGCCGGTTCCCGGTCAGCGGGGAGATCAACCGCCGGGTGGCCGATATCGACGCCACGATTGCAGCGATCGGGTCACGCTATGCGGCGGATGCGCTGCGGGTGGAGAAGATCGATGGCTTGTCCGTGGAATACCCCGACTGGCGCTTCAATCTTAGAGGCTCCAACACCGAACCCGTGCTCAGGCTCAATGTCGAGGCGCGCGGCGATGCCGCGCTGATGCAGGCGAAGACGGCTGAACTGCTGAAGCTGATCGATTCACACGCCGCACGATGACCGGCAGCGGATTTCAACCGCGCCCATAAACATCCTCGTAGCGCACGATGTCGTCCTCGCCCAGATAGCTGCCGGACTGCACCTCGATCATCTCCAGCGGCAGTCGGCCTGGATTCTCCAGCCGGTGTTTGACGCCCAGCGGGATGTAGGTGCTCTGGTTTTCGGACAGTATCAGCACCTCGTCACCACGAGTGATGCGGCCGGTGCCGCGCACCACGATCCAGTGCTCTGCGCGGTGGTGGTGCATCTGCAGACTCAGCGCGCCGCCGGGTTTCACCGTGATGCGCTTGACCTGGAAGCGGTCGCCCACGTCGATCGAGTCGTAGCTGCCCCAGGGCCGGTAGACCTTGCGATGCCAGATCGCTTCCGGGCGATGGGCGGCTTTCAGCTCGGCCACCATGCGTTTGATCTGCTGGACCTTGTCCTTGTGCGCCACCAGCACCACGTCGGCCGTATCCACCACCACGATGTCGTCCAACCCCAGCAGCGCCAGCAGCCTGCCGTCGGCCCAGGCCAAGGTGTTGCGGCAGTCGTTGGAGAGGATATCGCCGTGGTGGGCATTGCCGTCCTGATCCTGTTCGGCGATCGACCACAACGCCGACCAGCTGCCAACGTCGCTCCAGCCGACATCGATGGGTAGCACTACGGCAGCCTCGGTGTGCTGCATCACCGCGTAGTCGATGGAATCCGACGGACACGCGGTGAAGGCTGTTTTGTCGAGGCGGACAAAATCGAGATCACGCGCGGAATTTGCAAACGCGGCCTGGCACGCTGCCAGCATGTCCGGCTGATAGCGCTTCAGCTCTGTCAGATAGGCCGAGGCGCGGAACAGGAACATGCCGCTGTTCCAGACGTACTCGCCGCTCTCTACATAGCTGGCTGCGGTTGCGGCATCGGGTTTCTCGACAAACTCCACCACCGGACGAATCTTCATGTCCCCACTGGCGATACGGCCACCTGCGGCGCGGATATAACCGTAACCGGGCTCCGCCGAGGTCGGCACGATGCCGAAAGTCACCAGTTTGCCTGCCTCAGCCGCGCCCACCCCAATGCGCACTGCGGAATGAAACGTTGCGACATCCTTGATTATGTGGTCTGACGGCAGCACCAGCAGCAAGGGATCCTGACCCTCCTGCATTGCCTGCAAAGCCGCCACCGCAATCGCCGGCGCCGTATTGCGACCCACCGGCTCCAGCAGAATGGCCGATGCCGCGCAGTCCACCAACCGCAGTTGTTCGGCCACCATGAAACGATGCGCTTCAATGGCTATCACCAAGGGCGCGCGGGTCGTCAACGGCGCCACCCGCCGCCAAGTCGCCTGCAACAGGGAGTCGTCGCCCAGCAAGGGCAAGAACTGCTTGGGATAGGCTTCGCGCGACAGCGGCCACAGTCGGGTGCCCGCACCGCCGGACAGAATCACCGGGATCATGCTGTGCTCCATTTCTTGCGTCGTCCGACTCCTAGACAGTACGACTTCCGCCAGCCGGGGTGCTGACCCCCACGCAGGCCGTAACGCGGGTTAGCGTAGTGCCAGAGCCGCAGGAGCGAGATGGGACTGCGCTCATAGAGATCGGTTTCCTAAACGCGGAGGTCAGCATAACAAACCATAGCACCATTTTTGTGGGATTAGATGTCCACAAGGACTCGATTGTAGCGGCGCATTCGGTGGGGTTCGGCGAGGTACAGAGCCTGGGGAACGTGGGTGTGCGGGACCGCGACATGGATCGATTGTGCACCCGGATGCAGAGCAAGGCACCCGAGGTCCGGTTCGTCTACGAAGCCGGGCCCTGTGGCTACGGCCTGCAGCGACACCTGAGTCGCAAGGGCTATGAATGCCAAGTCTGTGCCCCGTCGCTGATCGCCTGCAAACCTGGTGACCGGGTCAAGACTGATCGGCGTGTGCCGAGAAACGGGTTCGGGCGCTGCGCATGGACGATCTGGCCTTCGTACACGTCCCAGACGAACGCGATGAAGCTTTTCGAGATTTGGTCCGGGCTTGGGGCGCGGCAAAGGTGTCAGGCTCCATAGATGCAAAGGATACGACTGTTTTTTGCTGGCGCCGAACGCTTGAGTACAGACACCGGCCGCTGACGCAGCCAATGGGCGGTCGGCTGCAGTGTCAGGCTGCGGCCAACTTGAGTTTGCGAACCCGCTTTAGATTTGTGCGTTGCCTTGCTACCCAAAGATCGTGGAGATCCTGCATGGCGAGCCAACTCTCAGGAGAACGCTCAATTGCTTGGGAGAGGCGCAAGGCCATCTCCGGCGTGACGCGACTCGTCCCCTTGAGGATACGACTCAGGGTGGAAGCCGCTACATCAAGCTTTTCTGCAAGCTCTCGGCCACTGATGCCGTTGGGCTCAAGATAGATGTCAGTGATGAACTCGCCGGGGTGGGGAGAGTTGTGCATAGCCATTAGTGATAATCCTCATAATCCAGAACGTAAGCGTTCACGTCTTGGAACTCGAACGTCAGTCGCCAATTGCCGTTGACCGTGATGTAGCCGAAAGCCGGGGATGTCCATGTCCTCAATGGTCTGCGCCGTGTCTAAGGCAGCCAATTGCATCCGAAGCCGTTTGGTATGGCTCGTTTGTACGCCCGAGGTGCTGCCGGTCTCAAAGCGCTTGCGCAGCCCCTTGTGCCGGAACGCCTTGACCATGTGCCAACTGCATCACATTACGCATCACGCAACAAACGGCTCAGGCAGGATGGGTTGGTCGATCTTCTTCGGAGATAATCTCGTGAGCGCTACTGACTCAGCGGCCGTCTTCACCAGAGGCGACCCTGAAACGGAGTTTCTGGCCAAGGCGAAATGCCACCACACGCCGAGCCGAAATCGGAATCTCTT